>Ga0206107_1000123_pt1 | contig 62990 bp, 49 predicted proteins | sample 2B0metagenome_FD_148652 | JGI IMG/M metagenome (GOLD analysis project Ga0206107, IMG submission 148652) | Enriched microbial communities from leaf-cutter ant dump, University of Wisconsin, Madison, United States - 2B0 | ecosystem: Environmental > Terrestrial > Nest > Insects nest > Nest dump...
GCTTCCCGAAGGATCTGCATCTTCTGTTCTACACTAAAATGTCTTCTTGTTTTTCCCATTGATTTACTAATTTAACTCTACTAAATTATTTCCCAAATTTAGTCCAGTCGATTAGGGGGCTAGGACATTCTCTTAATCGTACTACACTAGAATTTAAATGTGTAACTGGGTATCCGCAACATGGTAAGACAGAGCTCTTAATCGTACCATACTGGGATTGAAATGGAGTTCAGAATCTGGTTATGAAGGCCACGCTGGATGCTCTTAATCGTACCATGCTGGAATTTACTCCGGGGGCTTCATTCGGCTGATCCTGGGTATGGTAATTTGAAGTTCGTTTTTGTGTGCGTGGGCACTTAATTCTTCTTTTGTCAGCTGGTCTGGAATCGCAAGGTGGTATGCCGCACACTGCGATTGTTGCATACCTCCCGATGGGATCGGATAAAGCGTGGATATTAGATTGCCCGAAAAGCGTCTGTGTGCCGGAGCCAGGAATATTCCTGGCGGCAACAAGGCTGTATTTTTAGCGGTTAGATGAAAAATAAATCAGAATTTCCGTTTTCAGGACTTTCTGGAACGTTTTGACGGTGTTTCACTGGTAAAACCTTCGGTGAAAAACTCTTCAAGTGTCATGTTATGAAAGTTCAGAATTTTGATCAATGTCATAAAATTCATATTGCTTCCATTTTCGTAGTTCCAGTAAAGACTTCTGCTCATATCGATATCATAAGCAAATTTTTCATGGCTGGTATATCCGGCCTTAAACCTCAGGCTTTTTATTCTTGCTCCCAGCTGAGCGAGTATTTGTTCTTCGGTATACATGTTTGTAAATAAAAACAAAGTTGCCCTTATTGAAAACCCTATATTTAGAGTGTATTATATTGATGTTTTGTTAAAAAGGTTTTCAGTTGCTTTGTCGAAGGGCAATATTCTAATCTCTAATACGTAATGGAAACAGCCTAAAAGTAGAATCCGGATATTGAAAATGCCTTTGTGGTCATTTTGTCGTGAGGTGCAGGGCCAATTGTCTAGTTTAATCCTCTGAAAAACTCTTCCGGACTTATGCCAAGATATGTGCATATACGCTGGAAGGTAGAAATTGTCATGTTGATCTTGCCGGATATCAGTCGATGGGGATTGATGGAAGTGTCATTGTAGAAAACTTCGTGAGTAATACATTTTTCTGTCATCAGATCCTGCATTCTCCGCCCGATTTTTTCCAGGAGTATAGAGTCTCTGTAGCGCTTTCCCGGTTGTTTGTTTGGCTTTTCTTGCTCCATGACAAGCGCAAGGTCAAATAAATTCGTTTATTTTTTAAAGTCATATATGTATTTGCCGAAGATTTGACGTATTATTGTAAATGATTACTTTTTTAAGTATATTTATGAACGTATATTTTGAGTAACTTTTTTGTCAATATTTAACAATCTATAGTATATTTTCCTGTTATTTATCAGCAATTAAGTTGAATAGTTTCTGTTTTATTCTTAAAATATATATTGATTTTTAACAAGAATTTTTACACTTTTTGAGATATACCTGTATAGACTTACATGAATGCTGATTGTTTTTCTGTGTATACGGGTATATGCAAAAGAATATATTAACAGGCTAAATCTAACAGAACCGTGAAAAGATATAACCGAATACTAATCGTAGATGATAATGAAGTTGATATCTGGGTAGCTTCCAAGATTATAGAGTATACTATTCCATATAATGAGCTCGTTGTTGCACGTTCCGGCCCGGAGGCGCTGCGTTATTTTGCTGAATCTGCCAATATACCGGACTTGGTTTTTGTGGATTTGTACATGCCCCTGATGAATGGTTTTCACCTGATTAAAACGATGATAGAAAGTCACCCGGAGTTTTCAGCACAGCGGACCCGTATCATTCCTTTGTCTGTATCGGAAAATATTCGGGATGTTGACGCTGTAAAGCGTCTTGGTATTACAGATTTTATTCTTAAGCCACTGGATCAGCACAAACTGCGTTTTTTGTTGTCCGGTAGTACATATCCGGACAGATCGCCATGCGGTCAGGCCTGATGAATCCTGTCAGATTCTCTTTTCTTCTTTTTTTTCAAGCAGCTGCTTATAAAGGGTGCGAGACAGGCTGTTTAGCGAATCACTAAACTTGTTTACAGGGATCTGATCCAGATTTTCCATAAACATGTCAAACTGATTAAGCATCTCTTCGCGGTTTTCTTCTTTAAATCCCATCATACTTATGATGAGTCCGCCGAGATCAGTGTAAAAATCTTCGGTAACGGCACCGGCATGTCTCAAACCCCTGATGAGCTTAAAGTTTTTCATTTCGGCTTTGATCAGCCTAAGGATAAGCTGTTCCTGTTCCATGTCATTTCCCGGAGTCATGTTTGAAAATTGTTAAACTGGGCAGATTTGAAATATTGCATGCAAATTAATGACTTATGTTGATTCGACAAATATATAATTTTGAATGGTAACAGCTTGACTCGTTTTGACTGCTGCTAACTTACGTAAAAAGTAGCGAAAACTGTGAGCTCCGGTTCCTGAACATCCGGAGAACACGGAAACTTATAGCAGCACTTCGAGTTGGCGATACTGTCCGATCGGTTTGAGAGAGGCAATGGTGGTAATGTTGTTTTCGGCAAGACTGAAGCTTTGGAGGTACCATGTTCTGTTACGAACTCTTGCATAACGGTTGTCAATACAAGCATCCCCCACCGGCATCAGCAAGCCTGTGCCTTCTCCTTTCAGGGTGGCTTCCAGACTGGTCCAGTAATAGAGAAATGCCCTGCTTCTGTCTGGCTGTCTCATGATTTCCTTATATATGATTTTGGGAATCAGCCTTTCATAATCACTAACCTGTATCGTGTTGGTTTCTTCCGTATCAACACCGACTTCAGCCTCATCCGAAATAGCGCAGGTGACAGTGCTGCGCGAATGAGCAATGCTGAATCGAATATTGCACCCAGGGAAGAAAGGTTTACCATAAGAGCTGTATTGAATATCGGCCAGCTTTAGATTACAGCACAATCTGTGTATGCCTTGGATAAGTAAAAGCCGGCCGGTTATCCGGGCCTGGCGGTCTTCCGGGTAACGATAATGGCCGATTTTCCGGGCAAAGCAGTCTGGCATGAGACGCAGATAATGATTCAGGGTATCTGAATCCCAGCTATTTTCCATTCTATTATACAACAGATATACCATACACTGCGTTGGTCCATATACTTCCTCAATATAGTAACCTGTTTAGGGGATAAAGTTCTTTAAATTTGCTTCAATGTGTTTGTAAATAGATGTTTATATTGGTAGTATATCGCCGGAGAGAGTCTGAAAGCAGACAGGATAGTAGTCGGGAGAAGGAAGTGCATAAAAAGGAAGAGGCCGGATCTGATCCGGCCTCTTTCCATACTTTGGTGAATTAGTAACAGGTATTATTTTTTGTGCAATGCGTCAAATTTATTCTTACCCTGTTCCAGAAAACGCAGGTACTCATTAACGCTTTTGGTATACGCTACAGGTTTATTCAGAACTTTGCCGGTATGTGGATCAATCAGGGCATAATAAGGTTGTGAGTTGACTTCAAACAAAGTCTGCTCAAGGTCAAAATTTTTCTCACCTACCGTTTCTATGGTGAATCCTGTTTCTTTTGAAAGGTAGATTTCGTTTTCCGGGAGTCTGGTAAAGTCATCGACATAAAGCGAAGCTATAACGAAGTCATTTCTCAGATAGCGTAAAACTTGTGGATCAGACCATATATTGGCCTCTACTTCCCGGCAGTTGACACAGCCATGACCTGTAAAATCAACAAAGAGAGGCATGTTTTTTTCTCTGGCGCATGCCAGCGCCTGGTCATAGTCAAAATACCCCTTGAGACCATGAGGAAGTCTGAACTTGTTTTGGTATCTGGGTTCATCGCAGAGCGTAGATTCGGATTCGGAGCTGTATTCGCGAATAATGCCCGGCAGGTCAAAATTGTGCGTATGCATGGGGGGCAAATAGCCGGACAATGCTTTGAGCGGAGCCCCGAAAAGACCTGGCAGAAGGTAGATGGCAAAAATAAACGGTATAAGTGCAACAATCAGCCTCGGAACACTGACTGCATCTACCGGAGAATCATGCGGCAGCCTGAATTTGCCAAGCAGATAGTAGCTTAAAAGCAGGGAAAGAGCTATCCAGCAGGCGATATACACATCTCTGTCCAGAATGTTGAGATGATAGACCTGGTCGATCATGCTGAGGAACTTCAGGGCAAGTCCCAGCTCTATAAACCCAAGAGTAACCTTGACCACATTGAGCCAGCCTCCGGATTTGGGAAGCTTTGCCAGCAGCTGAGGAAACATGGCAAAGATGGTAAACGGAATGGCAAAGGCGGTAGCATAGGCTACCATGCCCAGCAGTGGCCGGATAGCTTCTCCCTGAAAAGCCTGAACCAGAAGGCTGCCTACTATCGGGCCTGTACAGGAGAAGGAAACCAGCACCAGTGTAAAAGCCATAAAGAATACACCGTAATAGCCTCCTTTTTCGGATTGTGCGTCAACCCGGTTGACAAAAGAATTTGGCAGCGTTATTTCAAACAGTCCGAGGAATGAAAGGCCAAAGGTGATAAATATGACAAAAAAGATCAGGTTTGGCACCCAGTGCACACTCATGAAGGTGGCAAAGGATGGTCCCATGGTGGCTGATATCGCCACTCCGATAAGGCTGTATATGAAGATTATGGAAAATCCGTAAAACAATGCTTTGCGGATAGCCTGCCCCCGGTTGGGGCTATTGGAAGTAAAAAAGGTTACCGTAAGCGGAATCATAGGAAACACACAGGGCGTATGGAGCGCAATGAGACCTGCCCCGAAGGCGATGAGAAGGAAGCCGAGCAGCGAGCCTTCTTCCTGCATGGAGTTGGCTGTATCCGCTTCTTCGTTTGAAGCAGCGGCGGTCCTTTCATCGGTTGCTTTTGCCGGAGTAGCGGCTACATGATTACGGAGACTGTCAACTCTGAGCTCAAGCTCACTGATGATAAGATTGTTCAGACTGTCCCTGCGCAGCATATTCTGAATGTTTTCGGCTGTACGCCTCAGTTCTTCACGGGTAGGCTGCTGCGCAAGTCCGCTGAGGACAGAGCAAAGTAGTAAAAAGACGGTAATAAGTTTTCTCATATTAATTAGCTCCGTACTTCCTCACAAAATCGTTCAACTCTTTTGTTACAAGGTCTTCGCCCTGCGGAGATATTTTTAGTAGTTCCTGTTTCTGTGCTTTTAGCTGCTCCAGTCCGGTGGAGGCGTATTGTGCCGGAGCTTTGTCCGGTATGGTTTCCGGAGCGGGGCTCATTCCGGTGGTGTTCTTTCCGTTCGGGGATTTGGGTTGCGTGCTTTTCCCTTTGTCAGGAGACGGAGCATTTTGTTCCTGTGTGTTTTTTTCTGAAGCAGCACTTACTTTGATCTGGTTAAAGGAAAACTGCTGAATCACGGGGACGCATTTGCCGGATTCGTCATTGCAGGCCTGACCGTACAGTTTTGCCTGTATTACGGGATTTTCTTTCAGAATTTTGACTGTTTGCCTGAATTCGGCTTTGCCCAGGAAATAGGTATAGGTACCCATCCAGATCAGATTGTCTTCCTTTGACTTTGCCCCAATGGGCTTTATGTCCCCGGAGAGCTGATAGCTGTCGTTTTCGGTAAAGGTAAAACTTGCTACCACGGGACCCAGATCGGGATCAAAATCGGAGGAATATAAATACCAGCCGTCAATAATTTTGGCTTTAAAAATCAGGTCTATGGTTTCTCCGACTTTAACATCGCTTTTGGAAACGGAAGTTTCCCAGGTGGTCGGAACCTCTTTCTGTGCCCATGCCGTCTGCAAAACGGCTGACAGAAAAAGAATGCTGAGGATCTTGAATTTCATTTGGTACTACCGGTTTGTCGTTGGTTTTATACAAATACAATGCCGATTCAGTCGGCTGAGAAATGTTTGTAAAATCGGGTAATGGTTTCGATACCTTTCAGGTAATTGAAGACTCTGTAGCTTTCATTGGGTGAATGGATGGCATCTTCGTCCAGTCCGAAGCCCATGAGGACGCTTTTCAGGCCAAGCTCTCGCTCAAAAAGACTGACGATCGGTATGCTGCCGCCCTCTCTCATCGGAACAGGGGTTTTACCCCAGACGTCTTCAAATGCCCTGCTTGCTGCCATATATGCCCTGGAATCGGTTGGGGTAACCGCGGGCTCTCCGCCATGATGTGGCATTACTTTTACTTCTGTCCCGGCAGGCGCGATTTTTTTAAAATGTTCTTCAAACAGGCGCGTTACTTCATCGGAAGACTGATTGGGAACCAGCCGCATGGATATTTTTGCATACGCTTTTGAAGGTAGCACCGTTTTGGCTCCTTCGCCTGTATAGCCACCCCAAATGCCGTTGACATCCAGGGTAGGACGTATGGATACATGCTCCAGCGGAGTATAGCCTTTTTCTCCTCTGAGGGCTTTTACACCAAGACTTTTCATATACTCCTCCTGTGAGAAAGGGACCTGATTCATCGCCTTACGCTCATCTTCGGATAATTCGGCTACTTTGTCATAAAATCCGGGTATGGTGATACGTTGATTTTCATCCTTGAGGGAAGCGATCATTTCACAAAGAGCATTGATCGGATTGGTGACTGCTCCGCCGTACATGCCCGAGTGCAGATCTCTTCTGGGACCGGTAACTTCTACTTCGATATAGCTCAGACCACGCAATCCGACAGTGATACTTGGGACTTCATTGGAAAAAAGACCAGTATCGGAAATCAGAATTACATCGGCTGTCAGCAGTTCTTTGCTGGCGGCAACGAAGCGGGGCAGATTGTCGGAGCCGATTTCCTCTTCTCCTTCGATCATAAATTTGACGTTGCAGGGCAGACTCTGTTGTGCCATCATTGTTTCAAACGCTTTGATGTGCATATACATCTGTCCTTTGTCATCGCTTGCTCCCCGGGCATAGATCTTTCCGTCCCGGATTTCCGGCTCAAAAGGAGGGCTTTCCCATAAATCGAGGGGATCAGGCGGCTGTACATCGTAATGACCATATACCAGTACGGTCGGCAATGCCGGATCAATGATTTTTTCTCCGTATACTATGGGATATCCCTTAGTGGGACACAGACGTACCTGATCAGCGCCGGCCTGGATCAGTTTGTCTCTTATAAATTCGGCTGCTCTCAGTACATCCTGCTGATAGGCTTTGTCTGCACTTACAGATGGTATCCGGAGCAGCTCAAATAATTCACTTATAAATCGTTGTTGGTTGTTTTCGATATAGTTTTTCATAAACGTTCAATTTATAAAAAAGACCGGACTATGCGCTTCCGGCAAGCAGCTTTTCAATTTTAGGCTGCATACCTGCTTTGCCCTGCAATCCTCCTGTATGCAAAGCTATTATTGTTTTGCCTTTTTCAAAATATCCTTTGCTGATAAGGTCAAGAAGCCCGAAAAACATTTTGGAAGTATAAACAGGGTCCAGAGGTATGGCAAAGGAAGATTCAAAAGAAGCGATAAAGCTTGCAAGTTTTTTATCAATACGGGCATATCCGCCGAAATGATAATCATGACAAATATGCCAGCCCGGGAGATTTGTGCTATTGTTTTGAGAAAGAAGATTCCGGACTTCTTCTTCCAGATAGTTTTCTGCCCGAAGGGCTGCAAAGCCAAGTACCTGCGCAGCTGGCGGGGCTCCTGCGATAAGTCCTGCCATCGTGCCGCCGGTCCCGACCGGAGTGCAGATATAGTCAAAAGGGAAACTGATCTCAGCGACCAGCTCACGGACACCTTTGACGGCAAGCAGACCGGAGCCGCCTTCCGGGATCAGATAAAAATCTCCGTGCTCTTCTCTGAGCTGCCGGATTAGTTCCGGGCTATCTTTTTCGCGATATCTGCTGCGATCCATATAGTGGATCTGCATGCCTGCGTTCCGGGCAAAGGACAGTGTCGGATTGAGGGGAAGAGTTTCTTCGCCGCGGATAATGCCGACAGACCTGAAGCCATGCATTGCAGCAGCGGCGGCAGTGCTGTATATGTGATTGGAAAAGGCTCCGCCAAAGGTGAGCAGGGTGTCTTTGTTCAGGTTGCCGGCCTCCTGCAGGTTGTATTTCAGCTTACGCCACTTGTTGCCGGAGACAAAGGGGTGAATCAAATCATCCCGTTTGATGTATAGCTGTATACCAGCTGCACGTGTTTCAGGGGTGATGATGTGTTGAACAGGCGTTGGTGAACTGGTCTGCATCATCTGATCTTGCCCTGGCTTTTAGCGGATACTGTATTCATGACCGGATAATCTAACTATTTTATCGCAGATTCGATTGGAAAAATCTGTTTTTGTAATGATTGTTTTGTTTGGCATTATTACATTTCTACAGAGACCATAGCGGTCAGCATGCAAACATTTGCAGGAAGATAGCGTCCAAACGTCAAAATGTATATACCTTTGTACGGATGATGACAGACGAAGAGCTATTTGACGGAACAGAAGATTCGGAGCTATACGAGCATCACCGGATTGTGGTGGATCCCGGCCAGACGTTGCTGAGGATTGATAAGTTTCTGATGGACCGCCTGCCCAATGCTACCCGCAATAAGGTACAGAATGCCATAAAGGCTGAAACAGTACAGGTCAATCAGGGCGGAATCAAAGCCAGCTACAAGGTACGTCCGGGAGATGTGATCACCGTTATGCTGCCGCAGCCGCCACGTGAGGATGTGGTAATTCCTGAAAATATACCATTGAATATTGTCTATGAGGATGATGACCTGCTTGTTGTCAATAAACCTGCAGGTATGGTGGTACATCCGGCTTATCAGAACTGGACCGGTACGCTGGTCAATGCGCTGGCCTGGCATTTTGAGCATCTGCCGACCGGGAGAAACGGAGAAGGGAGACCGGGGCTGGTACACCGTATAGATAAGGATACATCCGGGCTAATGGTGATTGCAAAAACGGAATATGCGATGACACATCTGGCCAGGCAGTTTTTTGACCATACTATCCAGCGCCGGTATCGGGCGCTGGTGTGGGGCGTGCCGGAAGCAGAGCAGGGGACCATAACAGGACATGTAGGACGCAGCCTCAAGGACAGAAGAGTGATGTCTGTGTTTCCGGATGGAGAGTTTGGTAAACATGCGGTGACACACTATACATTGCTGAAAGATCTGCGCTATGTATCGTTTATCGAGTGCAGGCTGGAGACAGGGCGTACTCACCAGATACGGGCCCATATGCGCCATATTGGTCATACGTTGTTTAATGATGCTACGTATGGTGGAGATAAAGTGCTGAAAGGAACAACTTTTTCCAAGTATCGGCAGTTTGTAGATAACTGCTTTAAGCAGATGCCGAGGCAGGCTCTGCATGCAAAGTCGCTTGGCTTTATACATCCTGTCACAAAGCAGGAGCTGTTTTTTGATTCGGAGCTTCCCGATGATTTTTCCGCAGTGCTGGATAAATGGGAACGCTATGTTACGGATGTGGAACAATAAGACGATATCCGGATTGACTTTTAGTATTTTAAAAACTGACTATAAACAATTTAATTATTTTTTCAAATGGCTACTATAACATTGAAAGGCAAAACCATACATTCAGTTGGCAATCTGCCGGAAGTTGGTTCGAAAGCAAAAGATTTTGACCTGGTCACTGCAAATATGAACCGGGTGACTCTTGAGGACTATAAGGGGAAAAAGCTTTTGCTTAATATCTTTCCAAGTGTAGACACGGGAACTTGTGCCATGTCTGTCAGAAAGTTTAATGAAATGGCCGCTAAAATGGAGAATACGGTTGTCTTGTGTGTGTCCAAGGATCTGCCGTTTGCGTTTAAGCGTTTTTGCGGAGCAGAGAATATACAAAATGTGCAGGTAGCTTCGGATTTCAGAAGTGGTGAGTTTGGCAAGGCTTATGGAGTAACACTGACTGATGACTCTCCCATGGAGGGCTTGCTGGCCAGGGCCATTGTTATTATTGATGAAGAAGGCAAAGTGATCTATACGGAGCTGGTACCGGAGATTGTTGATGAACCGGATTACGAAGAAGCGCTGGATGCGCTGAAAGAATAAAAATGCAACGGGATAGTTAAGGCAGATGTCAATCCAATGGTTTTTTTCTTCTGTTATGAATTAGGAAAACGGGAGCAGACACAGTGTTCTGCTCCCGTTTTTAGTCCCATGGCGGAAATTATTTTATGACAATCTTTAGAACAGACGCCTTGTTATTCGTTACGATATTTAAAAAGTAGATACCAGCTTCATAGTCTGCCACATTTATTGCTGTTCTTGAAACGAAAGAAATGTTTTCGGCTATTTTTCTTCCCTGTGCATCAATAATCGATACTGTTATCGGATCCGTACTTTCCGATGTGATGGTTAACAGGTCTTTTACCGGATTAGGATAAACATTCAGACCTCTGATGGCGGCATGGTTTGTTCCTGATACCAGTATGTCTACGGAGGTGGTTACTTCTGCTGAATCGCAATCATTGTGAAGTGTAGCCGTTACAGTATAATTTCCTTCGGAGGTGTATGTGTGTGATATACTTGTAGCAGCGTTGCGTATAATGTGTCCATCCCCGAAATCCCAGTCAACGAGACTTGCATTTGCCACATTAATTAAAGCGAAGTTTACAAGTTCATTTGTTATCTGAGTATTGATGCTTCCGGCTGTCGGTGCTTTCAGCATAGAAACCTGGATTGCGTCTATCCCTGTACATCCGTTCGGGGCAGTAACCTGAACAGCATAACTTCCGGGAGCGGAGACGACCAGCGTGTTTGTAATATTGTCTGAGCCACTCCATATATATGAGGCACCCGGGTTTTGTGCATCCAGTGTTAAGCTTTCCCCCTCACATATGATTGTATCGGCACCTAAATTCACATATGGATTTTCGTTGTTGACAACCAGTGTTTCAATGTTTCTGGTGCATGTGGTTCCTGGTTTCGTTAACCATATGTGGTAAGAGCCCGGAAGCAGGTCATCAAACACATTGGAGTTCTGCCAGACCGAAGGAGGGGCTGTATCCGTGCTGATTCCAAATTTAAGTTCCGTATGAGTGATCTTCAGGTTAGAAACAGCCTGACGCATGGCATCGCCTCCGGTCTGCGCCCCAAAACAATGCTGCCAGCCGGAGACATCTTCATTAAGATAGCTGACAGGAAGCTCCACCTTGTCGAAGACAACCGTGCCGTTTATGCTTAATGTAAGGGCTCCGTGCAGTATAGTTATTTTTACCGGAACATTTTCCAGAGTTTTCCACAAAGAAAGATTGGGTGAGAATGCCAGTGTTGTGGCATCCGAAGGAGCCGGAGCGGTTGTGTTGTTTTTTCCATAGATCAGATATATACCTGTGAGATTGGTGCCGTTATTTGCCGCATCGAAACTGATTCTTAATTTACTTCCCGAACCATTGTGGGCATTATTGGTATGGGCTACATCATCTCCGAAAGAATAAGCGATTCCATCGGCCCCACCGGTGCCATAGTTGTTGATCATCTGATCTGCTGTAAGGTCAAACTCAACCGTCATGGAGTTAAGCAAGCTGAGGCTGAACTGAGGGATAGTTAACACTGCCGATCCGGAAAGGGAAGTCGCAGAGGGAGTCAGCACCAACCGGTTGCCGGTATACAGAGCAGAGCCGCTCAAGGTGATTTCCGGGCTGGCGGTTGTTAAATCATTCTGATATATAATACTTTCTGTTGCTTGCCCGAAATAATCATATAACCGAATGGAACCACCCTGATTAATACAGTTATACGCCGTCAGGTCCGCTTTGGCACCAAAACCGATTATGATTTCCTTTTTGACAGAATCAGATACTATGGAAGGGCATGCGCTGGAGGTATACCGATAATAGAGTTTATATACAGAATCGGCAGCGGGTATGAATGTATAGGTGTCGTTGGCCGACCAGTCCTGGAGTACAACGCTGTTTTCATCTGAAAAGCGGTATTGCCATTGCCCGCCGTTGTTCAGAGGTGCAACGCTTTCCAGTTGAAGTGTGACAGGGTTACCGGGGGTACAGATTTCTAAAGGAAAGATATCAGCAGAAGGCGGGGCTTTGCTTATCAGTTGCAAACTGACAAAGGCGGTATCTCTGCATCCGGCTTCATTGGAGCCGATTACGGAGTATGTTGTATTGTTCGTAACAGTCGCATTGACACTGCTGATATCAGTTTTATCCAGACCGGTGGCAGGGGACCACTCATAAGTGTCTGCTCCGCCGGCAATCAGATTGACAGTTTCACCGTCACAGACTACCAGTTGAGTAATATTGGTTGTCATGGCGGGAGATGCTACTACATCTAAGGAGGCTGCCTCAGAGATATATTGTCGCTGGGAAGCGATACAGGTTACACTGACCCTGTAAGAGCTGGTTGCGGCTGTCTGACTGACAACAGCCAGCTCAGGAATTGTGGTTGTGTCAACATTGATCCATGAAGAGCCGTCATATTTTTGCCAGATATATTCCAATCCGCTCAATAAGTCAGTCTGAGAATACCTGATGGTACTTGTTTCACCCTGACAAACTGTAGACGGAGTCATCGTAATAGCTGATTCTGCTGGTGCACCTGAACAGGAGCCGACTGGCTCATGAACAAAGATAGTTTGGGGTACATAGCTATATCTTGCGGAAGCAGTTGGCGGAGAAGCCGGATCGGGATTGTTGGAGTCACTCCGATATAGCATGCTCCGGTTATCTGTGCTACCGGAATGCTGTCGGAAAGCCAGGCTGGAAAAGCCAGGTGTATTTTCATCGATTGCAAGTACCAGATTATCCTTGCCGTTGTATGGGAAAGGAGTTTGCAGAGTGATCTCAAACCAGCCTGCACCAGAAACTAAGCCGGAGATATCTCCATTATAAACTTGTACAAGCGCTGTCAGGGGAATCCAGCCGGTAGTGGAGGTAAAGCTATTGGCGGTGGTATGCCCCATGTAAATAACCCAGTCTTTGGATTGTGTCACTGACCCACTGGAATAATAAAACTGTATTTTTGTGATTTCAGAGTTTGCGCCTTGTACCAGCTCATTCATATCGGATTTGAAGTAAATCATTTGTGCATAACTGTATCCATAGTTCCCCAGAATGGGCAGGTTAGCTGTAGTCGACGTGCCCAGGTCGAGTGATGACAGGTAAGTAGTCTGGCTGTACGCCTGGTTACAAAAGACGATATTGCCCAGGAGAAAGGTAAGAAATAATGTCTTGGTTAAAATGATTTTCAGGTTCATGGAGGTAAGAGCGGTTAGAATTGAATGAAACTATGGTTGCCCGATTGATAAAAGTAAGGGTTACGGTAGGCAATTCAAACTTATAATTGTTAAAAATGGAAATGCAAGAAAATTTTTAATGAGGATGCCATGTGTTTTGCTTATGGATAAATCGCTAAAGCATATGAGAAAAATAACCCGGGCATATATAAAAAAGCGAGACAACCGATTAGGATTGTCTCGCTTACATGAGAGGGGAATGCTGTATTTGTATTCCTCTTATATATTATGATCCAGGTACAGCATGTTGTTGTTTTACTGCTTGATAAACGAAGCCTGTTTTACTCCGTTTTGTCCTATGATACGTACCAGATACAGCCCGACAGGGTATGAAGCACCGAGCTTGACAGAGCCGCTGCCGCTCAGGGTTTCGATAGTCTGTCCTTCTACATTGCTTACCATGATTGTGCTGTGTCCCATGTTTTCAGGAATCATCAGCATGGTCTCCGTCGTGAATGGATTTGGTGCAGCTATGACATCGGCTTGTCCGGAGCTTACATAGGTTAATTCATGCTGAGCAGCTCCCAGTCTGTATGCAGGAGGTGTAGCAGAGTTGGAGAAATATAGGGCATAATCTCCTGATTTTTCGACAAGAACAACATTGCTGCCGTCAAGGTTAACCCAATAGTCACCGGCAAGTCCTGTAAATCCGATGCCTGAAGTGATTGTGATTTCCGGAGTAGAAGTGTGCAGGGCATAAGTGGCATAGTCAGTAATATTGGTATAGTATCTTGGATTGCCGTCGGTTGTTTCCAGTGTAAACTGATACAGGCCGCTGGCTCCGCCCCACCAGTTAAATACGCTGTTGAATACGTTGCTCAGATTGGGGCCGCCGCATCCAAGGGTGTGTACGTAGGAGAACTGACGGAAGCCGTTTGTGATCGCGCTGCCGGCAGGTACTCCGAAAAGAGTAAGCAGATTGGTTCTCGCAAGATTAACAGCGGCTTCTGCATCGATTAAGCCATATCCCATCTCATTGTTCCAGTTACCGTTGGGTCTTCCGGTAGTGGTTGAATAGGTATAGCTTCCTACTTTTTGTGCGGTCTGCTCGATGATATCAACCAGATCCTCTCTGGTAAGATCAGGATTAAGAGAATAAAGTAATGCGGCAACTCCTGATACGTGCGGAGCAGCAGCAGAAGTACCGTTGAAGGTATATGTATATCCGCTGTAAATGGTTGTAGTGGGTACCAGTACACCAGGAGCAGTTACGTCAAGCTGCGTGCCATAGCTGCCACCCCACCACGATTCACCGTCGCAGGAAGAGGGGCTTTTACGCTCACCGCACGGGCTTCCCGCTCCTACCACCAGAATGTCCGGGTTGAGGCCAGCAGGATTGGTAATTGCTCCGTCTGTATTTCCCGCTGAGAATACAACAGTAGAACCTTTACCGCCTCTGCCATATTCGATCGCATCAGCAATGGCGTCTTCGATAACGGTAGTCCACCATGCGTCATAATACCATGAGTTGCTGATAACATCAGCGCCGTTTTGCCATGCAAAGTTGATTGCGTCTGCAAAAGCCGCAGGAGTACTTCCGCCTGATCCGTATGCGATGCTCACGGACATTAGCTTAACATTGGGCGCGACACCCGCATTGGCAATACCGCTGTGAGCTGCTCCGATAATTCCGGCGCAAGGCGTACCATGTGAGCCTCTCAGAACACTTGGCGAAGTTCCGGTGTGTGCATCATAGCTCAGGGCGGTCATATTGGGAAGATCAGGATGATCAAGCTGAACACCATCGTCTACTACCGCCACTATGATAGCGGAATCTCCTTTTGTACAAGTCCAGGCTCCGCATGCCTTGATGTCTATGCCCGCGGTCCAGAAGCTGGCCCCTGTATTCAGAAGCCCCCACTGACTTGTGAAAAGGGGATCATAAGCACAGTTTGTTTTTATTTCAAAAAGAAACTCGGGCTCTGAGGCAGCGAAGAAGCCGGATTCATAAAACACGTTGGCCAGATCCAGGGCATTGCCTTTGGATTGGCTGGTTGCCCCAAGGGTATACCATAGCGGCATAAAGGTGTTATGCCCCTTGATAACCACACTGTGTTCTTTGGCGAGTTGCTCCAGCAGCTTTACGTCTCCCTTGTTTTTCAGCTTAACATAGAACTGGTCAGTAAGCGGAGCCTCTTCTCCGGCACTGTTTACATAAAACGGAGCTTCGTAAACGACAGCTGTCCCCGTCATCTTCCGGATTTCACGATCGGATTCTACGATAGCGATTTCACGGGACTCAGGCTTGAAGTTTTTGTATGGAACAAGGCTGCCAGGCGTGCTTGACTGGCTTGAGCTTTTGACCTGTACTCCGGGGGTGTTCAAAAGAGTTTTTTTGTCTGCTGCCTGCTGGTTATCGATGATCACCAGTTTTTTTTGCTCATTTGCAGATACGGGAATTTTTCTGCCCCGGTACCAGTAATAATCACTTTGCGCAAAAAGCGCCCCAAACGTCCATAAATAGACTGAAAGGAATAACAGTAGTTTTCTCATAAAATGTAAAAAAGTGTTAGGTTGTAATAAAAAATTAGTTGCCAGCTGGAAAAAACTAAATTTTGAATCTAAAATAGAAGATAAAGCCGAATGCAAAATTATCTTATGTATTTTTATATCTTTAATTTTTTGTTATGAAAATGATGCGGTTACGGACTGAGTCCGGATCGATTTTCTTCCGTATTGGAGTATTTTTAGTTTGGTTTTTCCTTTATTAATAACAGGTGAAGTCGGCGGGAGGAAAAGGCTGCTGGTCTGAGCAAAGTAAACTTATGCGGATGAATGAGGTCTTTAGTTCATAATCCTTATATTTGCGCTCAAAATTAAAATGGTCCGGGTTGGGATAAATCTCTGCCTGCGTGATTTTATATTTTTTTACAAAAAGTCTTACTGTTGAACAGGTTGGCGGATGGTAAATATCGGCCACCATTAAAAGTTAACAATTCAAATGGCAAAAAATTCCAGAATTATCTACACTATTACAGACGAGGCGCCTGCACTGGCAACCTTTTCTCTGCTTCCGATTATCAAAACGTTTACGGGAGCGGCGGGTGTCGAAGTTGAAACCAGAGATATTTCGCTGGCAGGCCGTATACTGGCTAATTTTCCTGAGCATCTGACAGCAGATCAGCGTATCGGGGATCACCTGGCTGAATTGGGAGAACTGGCGAAAACGCCGGAAGCCAATATTATCAAGCTGCCTAATATCAGTGCTTCTATTCCTCAGTTGACCGCCGCGATTAAAGAATTGCAGTCTCAGGGATACAAGGTGCCTGACTATCCGGCCGAGCCGAAAAATGACCAGGAAAAAGAAATCAAGGCTCGTTATGCAAAAGTACTGGGAAGCGCTGTGAACCCTGTATTGCGTGAAGGCAACTCTGATCGCAGGGTCGCTGAGCCAGTGAAAGAGTATGCCAAGAAAAATCCACATTCTATGGGGGCATGGACATCTGATTCCAAAACGCATGTGGCGCACATGTCTGAAGGTGATTTTTACGGAAGTGAAAAGTCTGTTATTGTGGATAAGGCTACGGATGTAAAAATTGAGTTTGTGGCAGCAGATGGAAATGTGAAGGTATTGAAAGAAAAAACTGCACTGAAAGATGGCGAGATCATCGATGCGGCTGTGATGAGCAAAAAGGCGTTGCGTTCGTTTCTTGCAAAAGAAATCGAAGATGCAAAAGCCAGTGGTGTTCTTTTGTCATTGCACCTGAAAGCTACGATGATGAAAGTGTCTGACCCGGTTATGTTCGGGCATGCAGTAACAGTATTTTTCAAGGATGTGTTTGAGAAGCACGCCTCTGTATTTGCCGAGATCGGTGTGGATCCGAGCAACGGACTTGGAGATGTATATGCCAAGATTCAGGCATTGCCGGAAGGAAAGAGAGCAGAGATTGGAGCGGATATCCAGGAAGTTTACGCAAAGAGACCTGCGCTGGCTATGGTAAACTCCGACAAGGGAATTACTAACCTTCACGTGCCAAGCGATGTGATTATTGACGCTTCTATGCCGGCAGCGATCCGTTCGTCCGGTAAAATGTGGGGACCTGATGGCAAGCTTCATGATACAAAAGCTATCATTCCTGACCGCAGCTATGCGGGTATTTATCAGGAGATGATCCGTTTCAACAAAGAAAACGGTGCATTTGATGTAACAAAGATGGGAACTGTGCCCAATATTGGTCTTATGGCTCAGAAGGCGGAAGAATATGGCTCTCATGATAAGACATTTATCATATCCGGTCCCGGAAAAGTAAGAGTGGTGGATGCAGCCGGCAATGTATTGCTCGAGCATGCAGTAGAAGAGGGAGATATCTGGAGAATGTGCCAGACTAAAGATTTGCCCGTACAGGACTGGGTAAAGCTGGCGGTAACCAGAGCAAGAATAACCAATACTCCTGCTATCTTCTGGCTGGATAAGAACCGTGCGCACGATGCCAATCTGATAGAAAAGGTAAACAAGTATCTGAAAAACCATGATACAGCCGGGCTGGAAATCAAAGTGATGTCTCCGGTAGATGCCATGCGATATACCTGTGAACGGGCGAGAGATGGTAAGGATACGATTTCGGTAACCGGCAATGTGCTGCGTGACTACCTCACGGATCTGTTCCCTATTCTGGAACTTGGCACAAGCGCCAAAATGCTTTCGATTGTACCGCTGCTTGATGGTGGAGGACTGTTTGAAACCGGTGCAGGTGGATCTGCTCCCAAGCATGTTCAGCAGTTTATGGAAGAAAACTACCTGCGCTGGGATTCTCTGGGAGAGTTTCTTGCATTGGCAGTATCTCTGGAAGATATGGCATTTAAAACAAAGAATCCGAAGATCCAGGTGCTTGCCGAGACGCTGAATCAGGCCAACGGAAAGTTTTTGGAGGCAGACAAATCACCGGCCCGTAAAGTAGGTGAACTGGATAACCGTGGCAGCCATTTCTATCTGGCTTTATATTGGGCTCAGGCGCTTGCTGCACAGACAAAAAATCAGGAGCTTAGAGAAAAGTTCTCCAGGCTTGCCAGGGAGCTGACAGAAAACGAAGGAAAGATTGTAGCGGAGCTTAACGGAGCTCAGGGCAAACCGGTAGATATGGGCGGATACTATCATCCGGATGCAGAAAAAACAGCAAAGGCCATGCGTCCGAGCGAGACGTTTAATAAGGCTCTTGCTTCTGCATAGATCTGAAAAGTCACTTCCGACTATAAATAAAGGCGACAGAATATTGTCGCCTTTATTTTTTTACTATCTGCAGGGGTAGCTGCGTATAGGGTTATAGATAAGATTATTGATGGACCGGGTGACGGATATGTCAGCGTCCGGTTTTCTCAAGTTCGGCAATACGCTGCTTGAGAAAGGCTATATTTTCATTGAGCGCTTCAATCAGAGCCCGCTGTGTCTGAATCACCTCACGCTGTGTTTCGTACAGCTGGTCCTGACCGGGAGAGGAAAAAGGAACAGCTGCGGGAAAGTGGGTTTCCTGTTTGGGAGCAACCGGTGTTGACGCTGCGCTTTCAATTGTTTCCGGAGTTATTTTGCGTATGACTTCTCCGTTTTCATAGCTGATATCTTCGACCCGGTTGCTAAACAATTCATCAAGTGAAACTTTCAGAAAGGATGCTATCCGCATCACAGTGGCGAGATTGGGCTCGCTACGTCCTCGTTCATAATCGGACCATTGGCTTCTGCTGACATTGATTTGCTTAGCCATTTCAACCTGATTGAATCCAATGCTCTTTCTATACCAGACTAGGTTTTTAGCAAGTAAATCCATTGTGTTTTATTAGTTGTGTGTAATAATATTGAGAACAAGTAAAAATTTTGCCTTCAGACTGTAGTGTTTATATAGTGCTATACAATAAGGGTAGTTATTGTATAATACAAAGTTACGGAAAAGTTGCCTGTGCAGGAAAGATGTCAGAGGTATATAAGGCAAAGGTATTTGTTGTGTAATGATTTGATTTTTAATAGGTTTTCAGTGATGGGGTTCTAATTTATTGTCAATCTAATTCAAAATTCGGACCAAAAAATTGAAATCCGTTATCCGAATTGCCAGATGATGCTATTTCCTGATCGGGTATCGGGAGTACAATAGTGGAATTATTCCACTATATCCGGGGGAGCCTGATAGGTGTTTTTTTACTATTTCCCGGATGTTTTTCAGGAGTCTTTTCTTAATTGTGCTTCCAGATCTCTGATCCTGTCCATCAGGACAGCTACTGTGGTGCTCAGTGAATTGATGGTTTGTTCCTGGGCTGCTATGATCCGTTCTTTATCTTCGTCAGATTTTGTTTTTTTGTAATAGACGTTGCTGCGATCTGAAGCCAGAGGATGCTGTATATCATCAAGCGGATAGCGGATGCCTTTGCCACTGTTCTTCCGTTTTTCTATATAGGTAATGAGGTCTATGGTTTCGCCCAGCAGCAGATCTGCCGGAATGTTGAATTTTTCTGCAATTGCCATAAGCTTTGCCAGGCTTGGCTCGCTTCTCCCTCTTTCATAATCAGATATGGTTGTTCTGTTAACATTTATGCTTTCAGATAACTCTGTCTGATTTATATTAAAAGTATCCCGAAGGTAGCTCAGGTTTTTTCCAAAAAAAATGCTCATATGCAGGTTAATTTTGTGAGAAAATATTGCAATTGTGTAAAAATTACACTTGCTTTGTGGTGTTGATCATTAAGCAGTTAAAGTTACAGCAATCAGCTCTTTCCGACAAATACAAATGCAAAACTTATGAAAAGAAAACTTGAACTATCAATTAATACAAAAATGAAAATCAAACTTCCCTCCAATCTCAGGCTGGTAAAGTTGCCGCCGCGATCAGAAATTATTCTGTTTATGATCCGAGAAGAACTCAAAAACCGCAAGCTTACTACAGGGCTTGACAATATGGGCTTTGACTCTTCTCATTGCTCACTCGATATGGGGATTCTTATTCTTGCGTTTATGGGTTTCGACTCCAGGCCGGACGAGCTTTTCCGATGGTACTACGATACGCTTGATATCTATGCCGAGCAGGCCGATCCCCATAAAAATGACCGGTTAAATCAATTGGCATTTGATTTTTACATTGAAATCGAGATGAAAAAAAGAACCGGATTTGCCCGTAGCGGGGTAGCATAATCGGTTGACAATTGTCCGTTTCTGAGTATATGTTTCTCGCATTCCATCCGGTTCTTCAATACAATAAATACCCGGAATGCCTCTGTGCCTGTCGTTATTTTGTCGTCTGTCGTTAAAGTACTTTTTTGAAGCATCTTTTTCAGGCTCAGAGTTCGTTAATGTTAATTTTCTATAGTAGTCTCAGGTAGTGGTTCACTTTTTCAATTTCTTCTTCGGTATTATAAAATCCGATCGATATCCGGACGGCATCCGTAATAGGTACAGGTCTTACAATCACTGCATGTGCCAAAAGGCGGGCTGATACTTCTGCAGATGACATGCCCTCTACATGAAAGCTGATCAGGTTGTCTGCCTGGTGATGATTGATGATGGTCAGTCTCGGATTGTCTGTAAAAAGATTCCAGGCATAGCTGCTTAAATCCCTATTCCGCTTCTCTTTTTCTTCCGGACCTGCCGAATGTATCCAGCGAAGGGCTTCGTGCATGCCAGCCAATGCAGCGGGTTGTATAGTGCAGGATTCGAAGGTCCTCCCATCGGTTTCCAGTTCCATATGGCTATACAGATCAATCTCCTTTATAGCAGTATAGCTGGTAAAAACAGGTCGAATGTACTGCCTGGCCCTGCTGCTGACAAATAAAAAACCCGTGCCTTCCGGACCACAGACCCATTTCTGGCCGGGAGCTGCATAAAAATCACACTGAAGTTCCCGCATATCCAGAGCTATGGCTCCGAAGGACTGAGCTCCATCAAGCAGTACGGGTATATTGTGCCGCTGTGCGATATCGATCAGCTCTTTTGCAGGAAGACGGTCTCCTGTACAGTACACTGTATGGGAAATGCTTAACAGTCTGGTACGGGGAGAGATCAATGACTGTAGCTGATCCGCAATGGAATCATATCCCCCGAGTACATCAAGAAAATGAATTTTTACTCCCCTGGATTTCAGATTGAAAAGAGGTCCGTAACCGGTTGGGTGCTCGGCATTGGTGGTAATAACTTCGTCTCCATAGCGCCAGTCCATACCATTGATAACTATATTGAGGCCCTCGGTTGTGCTGCTGGTCAGACTGATTTCCTCAGGAGCACTATTGATCATTGAAGCCAGCAGCCCCTTGATTTCTTTCTTAAGGGTGATGAGCCGTTCGAAATGGCGCAGATCTGCCCGCCCGGTTTGCAGCTGCTCATCCAGCGCTGCTTTCATACGGTTTGTAACAGATACCGGCAGAGGGCCACAGGTACCGGTATTAAAATAAAGCTGGCGCTGCAAAGCGGGAAGCTCTTGTCGTATATGATCTATGTTCATGTCTGTATGTAATCTCCGGAAGTGTTAATCAGATTCCGGACGAATGATATAATAGCCCGGATTATAACCTCCCCATATGCCTAGCCCGCCTTTGATATTGCTGCTGATATGAGTCGGGTTGCTAAACGGGTTGCCACCGCTGTTCCGGTTAAACTCGGCTGTGCTCCAGAATCTGAAATGATCCTTGTCTATACTGCACCAGCGCAATACAATGGTATCGCTGGCGGCAAAATACGAATAAACAGAGAAATCAATGTCATTATCGTAGCGGTTATGCCCTTTTTCAAGCGGAATATCAACTATTTTTCCGCTGGTGTTGAAGTATGTTTTTTCGTCCAGTACAGATGTGAAATAAGGTGGAAAAAAAGGCCGGCCGTTGACCGAAGTGAAATACCGTACATAGTTTTCTTCCGGTGCCGGATCTGTATACCGTACCATAAGGGTTCTTAATGTATCGGTAGCAGGATGCGGGATAGTCCAGACAGAATCAAGAACAATCCGGTCTGGTATAGTGGTGACAGCAGAAAGATGCTGTCCGTCTGCCTCCACAGACAAGGTGTACCGTCCTCCGGACTGTCCGGTAAGCTCGCTGGTGGTATAGATGACAGCCTTGAGTCCGTCAGGGTTTGATACAGATGCCAGAGGGAGGCCAATCATTCTGGAAATGGAATCGAGCAGATCGCCCGGAAGATTGTTGCTTGCAAGCTCTGTAAGCGCCACTGTCCGATGGCCGTCAGAAACCGTTACGGTGGCTCCCTGTACGAATATATGGCTGAGGGAAGTAATGTCTGTCTCCGAGAAGAACGTCTGACTACGAGTCAGAATTACATAAGGAGGGAGATCGGGTTCAATATGTCCTTCGACTACTATAAGATCATTGCCTTCGTTTGGCTTTATGGTGATTTCTTTTTCACAGGCCGCAAAAATCAGAGCAGAGATCAGGAATGCTATGGCGGGTAATCTGTCGGGCATATGCATTAGAATGAAAAGTTCCAGGTCAGTGATGGCAATATCGGGAAGAGATAAAGCTTCTTAGCAGAGAGATTTATATTCAGATCTTCGGGGCTGATATAGGCATCAATAAAATACATATACGGATTTTTTCGATTATATACATTATAAACTGCCAGTGTCCAGCTCGATCTGAATTTTCTGGTTTCTTTGCCGCGATAGGTGACCGAAAGATCCAGCCGGTTGTATGGCTGCATCCGGTAGCTGTTGCGGTCTCCGTATTGGAAATAGAGGTTTCCCTCAATAAAATAGCGCCTTTCGGGAAGGGTAACAGCCTGACCGGAAGCAAATACAAACGTTGCTCCGAATGTCCAGCGTGCGCCATAATCATACGTAGCTACAATATTAAGGTCATGAATACGGTCGTATCTGGCCGGGAATATCCTTCCTTCATTGATATCCGGAAATTTGCGTAATGTTCTGGACAGAGTATAGCCGATCCAGCCCTGCAGATTGCCGTACTTTTTTTTGAAAAACAGCTCTATCCCATATGCCCAGCCCGCGCCTTTGACAAGATCATATTCAGGCTGGCCGGTAACGGAGGGGACATAGTCCTGGCGGTACTCAAGCTGATTTTTCATTTCCTTGTAGTAGGTTTCTGCCGAGAACTCGTACTGGTTGCTACGGATATCTCTGAAATATCCCAGTGAATATTGCCAGCCTCGCTGCGGTGCAGTCAGAATGGTGCTGGGCAGCCATATATCGAAAGGCATCATATTGCCGGTGAGCGATATCATGTGTATATACTGATTGGCAACGGTAAAGGAGGTTTTGACAGAAGATTCCGGATTGATCAGGTATCTCAGAGCAATTCTGGGCTCAAGTCCATGCCAGGTTTTCACGCTTTCGCCGCGTTTGAAAAGCAGAGTGTTATTTTCATTGTCGTTTGGAGGCAGATAGGTATATGGTCCTGTCTGATTAAAGAGATTGTAACGTAATCCAATATTCAATCGGAGCTTTTCATTGATATTGACCTCGTCTTCGGCATAAAGGGCGAGATCGTGCGCATATATATGATTGTTGGCAACGCCATTGTCAAACTGGGTTGAATCAGCAGTAGTACTGGATTTTCTCGGGGTAAATGTATGCCATGTGTATTGAAAGCCAAACCGGATTTTGTGCTTTACCGAGGGGAGGTATTCATAGTCGGCTCTGAACGTATAGTCCGTAATGGCTGAGTTGATAGAGGTCTGATACTGGTCAAACCGCGCACTGGCCAGAAAATCAAATTTGTTGTAAATAAGTGAAAGATCCTGAATTAGTTTTTCATTGTATACATGGTGCCAGGCGAATGTAGTGGTCGCATTTCCCCAATGTGTGAGTATATTGATCCGGTCATCAAAAAAAGTCATCCTGAGCTGGTCTCTCCCATAATAACCACTCAGACAAAACCGGTCTTTTTTACCGGCTTTCCAGCTTAGTTTTCCGTTGAGGTCATAGAAATAATAGGGTACCCCCCCGAAACCTCTGCTTCTGGCTATGGGTTTGGATATGATATCCAGATAGCTCCTCCGGCCTGAGACTATAAAGGAAGCTTTGTCTTTGACAATGGGACCGGAAAGAGCTAGTCTGCTTGATATTAATCCTATACCGCCTTCGGCTTTGAGTTTTTTATAATTTCCTTCTTTCATGGAAAAGCCGATCACGGAAGATATTCTTCCGCCATATTGAGCCGGAATATTTCCTTTATACAGTGTGACATCGGATATCGCATCGTTGTTAAACACAGAAAAAAAGCCAAACAGATGTCCTGTATTGTATACAGGGGCATTGTCCAGAAGAACCAGATTCTGATCAGGGCCTCCGCCTCTGACATAGATACCCGTATTGCCTTCTCCTGTTGCCTGCACTCCCGGCAGGAGCTGCAGAGTTTTCATAAGATCGGTTTCTCCGAATATGGCAGGCAGTTTGCCGGCGGTTTCAGCGTTTATGCTGATTTTGCCCATGTCGGTGGTTTCAACATTTTCCTGCTGCCTGGCGGTGCTTTTTAGCACGACTTCATCCAGTTTCTGAGTCTCTGGCCTGAGGCGGACATTGAGTTGTACATTTTGATCAACAGTGACCAGCAGTGTATCGCTGGTATAGCTGAAATAATTTATGATAAGGGTGTAGGTGCCGGCTTTGAGCGAAATGATATACTGTCCTTTTTCATCGGAATAGGTTCCCAGTGACTGGTCTTCATGTACATACACGGTGGCTGCTATGAGCGGTTCACCGGAGCTGTCGTCAGTAAGCATCCCGGAAATGGTATACTGCTCCTGGCAAAATGCCCGTCCCATACAAAAAAGGAGTATGATAACCGTAAAAACCTTTTGCATAAAAAATCCTCCGCGGGGAGGAATATGAGTTTCTTTTACTACTGTTTGCCCAAGTCAGACTTTTACAAATACCAGGTATCTGAAGTATGTTTTTGGTATGTGGAAAACTCCAATAGATCAAGAAAGTTTAATGTGCTGCCACCTAAAAAAAGTATTGCCGGTAAAGCCCGGCAACTTGCCGGCGGTTTCACTGAATAGCTTTTACGATTTCACTTTTATCGAAATAAATGCTCCACATACCTTTGAGTTCTCCGCTGTCAAGTATGGGTGATGAATAAAATACATAACGATCCATAATCTGTACATTGTCGTCGATTTTCAGTCCCTGAGCGACATTGTACTGGTATGCTTCAAATATTTCTTTTTCAGGCTTTCGGGTTGTAGCGCTGTTCAGGTCTGCGGCAATGACTTTTTTTATTTCCGCTTTGTTGGCCTGTTGCAGCGATTCGACCAGAGGCTGCATGGCCCCAAGGCGATACTGTTTGTCAAGAGTATCGGATTCGCCGGTATGCTTCAAATCATTTTTCTGAACACTGAGGGTATCAACGAGTTCTCTGCCTTTTACAAAAGAAGCTTCGAGAATCTGCAGCTCGGATATCTTTTTTATTTTTCTGTTGCCGATTTCTTCCTTAATCGCCCGGGTATCAATTGCTGAGTCATTGTTGTCGCAGGCGGTAAAAGCAGGAATCAACAAGCTTAAAAAAATGATAAGCAGAAAATTGTTCTTAGGTTTTGGCATAAGAAATGAGGAGATGTAAACGGTAATTTATGTTAAATCAATAAATCTATAACGGAATTTGTATCTTTGCAATTCCATTTGAGAGAAAAAAATATGATAGATAAACTGGAAGCTATAAAGAATCGGTTTGATGAGGTCGCGGAGTTGATTGTACAGCCGGATGCAATGAAAGACATGAAGAAGTATTCGCAGCTGGGGAGGGAATATAAGGAGCTGGAAAAGATTGTCAATCAATACAAGGAGTACAAGAATCTTTTAGCCAATATTGAGTCTGCCAAGAGTGTCCTGTCCACAGAAAAGGATCAGGAGTTCAGAGAGATGGCCAAGCTTGAACTGGAGGAGCTGCAGCCTAAAAGAGAAGAAATGGAAGAGATTATAAAGGAGCTTCTGATTCCCAAGGATCCTAACGATAGCAAGGACGTTATTATGGAGATTCGTGCCGGTACGGGTGGTGATGAAGCCTCAATTTTTGCCGGAGACCTGTTCAGAATGTATCAGCGTTTTGCGGAGATGCAAAGCTGGCAGTTTCAGGTTATGGATTTTACCGAGGGTACATCCGGTGGTTATAAAGAGATCATTGTCGGTATTGCCGGAGAGGATGTATTCGGCAAGCTGAAGTTTGAGTCAGGGGTGCACCGGGTTCAACGGGTTCCTGAAACAGAGACCCAGGGACGTATACATACATCGGCTGCGAGCATTATTGTGCTTCCTGAGATGGAAGAAGTAGATATTGAATTGAATATGAATGATATCCGTAAGGATACTTTCTGCTCTTCCGGTCCGGGCGGCCAGTCGGTCAATACGACCTATTCTGCGATTCGTCTTACGCACATTCCGACAGGGCTTGTTGTCAGCTGCCAGGACGAAAAATCGCAGATCAAGAACTTCGACAAGGCTTTGAAAGTTTTGCGCTCACGTCTGTACGATCTGGAAGTGCAGAAGCACAATGAAAAGATGGGCGCTACCCGTAAGTCGCTTGTAAAATCCGGTGACCGTTCGGAAAAGATCCGTACCTACAATTATCCTCAGGGAAGGGTTACCGACCACAGAATCGGCTACACTGTATATAACCTGCCCAACGTAATGGATGGCAATATTGAGGACTTTATAGAGCAGCTCAGAATTGCCGAGAATGCAGAAAAGCTCAAAGAAGGAAAAAAAGAAGAAACAGTCTGAAACTAAAATTTTGTGAATGAGGTTGAGATATGCAGTCCGGCCTCATTCTTTTATATTGGTGTCTGACACACTATTCCTCTGATTTTGCCCTGATCTTTCATGAGTGCAGGAGTATAATCTAAAATTAGTACATTTGAACACATTTTGATTAATCTATGTGGACTCCAATTTCCAGTTTTGTTATTAAGAACCGCTTGATACTCCTGATCGTTCTTGCATCAGCGACGCTCTTTATGGGGTATAAGGCCACGCAGGTCGAAATGACCTACGACTTTGTTAAGGTAGTTCCCAAGTCAGATCCAGATCTTCAGTATTTTGAGAAGTTTAGGGCACAGTACGGAGAAGACGGCAATATGCTGGTGCTTGGTATGAAGGATGAGAAGCTGTACCAGCTGGAAAACTTTCAGCGTTTTTATGCACTCTGCGACAATCTGAAGAAAGTTGAGGGAGTAAAGGATGTCATTTCGATCCCCACGCTTAAAACAATCGCAAAGAATAATGAAGTCAGGCGCTTTGAGCTGACCTCTGTTTTTAATCGCATGCCTGAAAGTCAGGCAGAGCTGGATAGTCTGCTCAAAGTTGCATCTCAGGTAAAAATATTTGAAAATCAGATCATAAATCCCGAAACCGGAGCTACGCTGGTAGCGGTTGCTATTGACAAGGATGTGCTCAACTCTGCGGGAAGAGCTGCTGTGGTTGATGATATTCTGGGCTATGCCGATCAGTTTGGCGCGGAATCATCCATTACCATGCATTATGCCGGGTTGCCTTATGTGCGGGCGATCATGGTGAAAGAGGTACAGGGTGAATTCAAGCTGTTTCTGATACTGGCAGCCATTGTGACTTCAGCTGTGCTGTTTTTCTTTTTCCGCTCCTGGCATACCGTGCTGCTGACTTTTCTCATTATTATTACGACTGTAGTCTGGACACTGGGTATCCTTGTGCTGCTGGGCTACAAGATTACATTGCTCACGGGGATTTTACCGGCGCTTATTATTGTCATAGGTATTCCCAATTGTGTGTACATGTTTAACAAATTCCATCAGGAATATCGCAAGCATGGCAATAAAATCAAGGCTGTCAGCCGCTGTATCCAGAAGATCGGAGCGCTGACACTGATGACCAACTTTACTACGGCGATTGGTTTCTTTGTTCTGTACTTTACGGATATATCCATTCTCAAGGAGTTCGGGCTTACAGCGGGAGTTGTGTCCATGGCTACATTCATGATCAGCAATATGATTATACCTTCGCTGCTGATCTATCTTCCTGCTCCGGATTCCAGACAGTTGAATCACCTGGATCTGAGTGCGCTGAAGAAAATTCTTCATATTCTTGAGACAGGAGCGCTTCGCAAAAGACGTCTGGTATACTCCCTGATGGTTGTCGCCATCTGCATTGCGATCTATGGAGCTTTTCAGGTCAGAAGCATTTCCTATATGGTCGATGATCTTCCATCGCAAAGTGATGTAAAATCAGATCTGGCCTTCCTTGAGGACAATTTTGGAGGGATTATGCCAATGGAGATAATCGTGGATCTCAAGAAGCCCAAATCGGTAATGAAGCTGGAAAATCTTGAGAAGCTTGAAGAGTTTGAAGCATACCTGAAGTCCCTTGACCATGTAAGCACGCCTTTATCGATTCTCAATGTCGTAAAGGGAGCTACACAGGCTTTTTACAATGGCAATCCTTCACAGTACCGGCTGCCTTCAAACAGAGAGCAGCTGTTTATAGTACAATATCTGGGCAAGAGTGATGACAGCAAGGGAATTATGAGCTCGCTGGTTGATTCGGCCGGCAGCCAGGTGCGTTTTTCAGCGAAAGTCGCGGACAAAGGCTCTGACTTTATGGATGCACTTATCAACAAAGAGGTGCTGCCCAAAGCCAAAGAGATTTTTGCCGGTACAGATTTTGAAGTCCGGATTACAGGGACTACACTTCTCTTCCTCAAAGGAAACCAGTTTCTGATCAATGGCCTCAGAGAAAGTCTCTTTTTTGCGATACTGAGTATAAGCATCGTGATGGCTCTGTTGTTCAGGAATTTTAAAATGGTAATAATATCACTGATACCCAATCTTATTCCGCTGATTCTGACAACAGGCATTATGGGGCTTTTTGCCATCCCGCTGAAACCCAGTACAGCGCTGATTTTTAGTGTGGCTTTTGGTATCGCTGTGGATGATTCCATCCATTTTCTGAGCAAATACCGGCAGGAAATGAAGTTGTGCAATGATAATGTTTTGCTGGCAGTGACCCGGGCGCTGAAAGAAACAGGTATAAGTATGATTTATACGTCCATTGTTTTATTCTTTGGATTTGTGATATTTGCTTTCTCAAATTTTGGCGGGACGATCGCATTGGGAATTCTTACTTCCATTACGCTTTTCTTTGCCATGATTACCAATCTGACCCTTTTGCCAGCCATGCTGATTACGGCCAGCAAAGGGTATCGTAACAACCTGTTTACGCTGTTGCCGAAGCAGAGCAGGTTTTATACCGAAGATGAAGATGAAGAAATAGATATATCCAGGCTTCAGCTGGAAACTAAAGCCGAACTACAAACGAATTCCAGGTTACAAGGTGAAGAAGTATAACGAGTATAAGAATGCCAATTTGGCCCAGACAGGCAAAGATATTCTGTCGTATTGGAAAGAAAATCAGATTTTTGAAAAATCAATATCAATAAGGGAAGGGTATCCTTCCTTTACTTTTTATGAAGGTCCGCCTTCGGCCAATGGTACTCCGGGCATACACCATGTAATGGCCCGTACGGTAAAGGATATTTTTTGCCGGTATAAAACCCAGAAGGGATTTCAGGTAAAACGTAAAGGAGGCTGGGATACGCATGGTCTGCCTGTTGAGCTGCAGGTGGAAAAGGAGCTGGGCATCACCAAAGAGGATATCGGAAAGAAGATATCAATAGAGGAATACAACCGGAAATGCCGCGAAGCGGTTATGAAATACAAGGGGCAGTGGGATGATCTGACAGAAAAGATGGGCTATTGGGTGGATCTGAAAGATCCGTATATCACTTTTGAAAAAGAGTATATCGAGTCACTCTGGAGTCTGCTCAAAAAATTGTATGAGAAGGATCTTCTTTATAAGGGATATACCATACAGCCCTATTCTCCGGCTGCCGGAACAGGTTTGAGCTCGCATGAGCTGAACCAGCCGGGATGCTACAAGCAGGTAAAGGATACGACGATCGTGGCCCAGTTCAGATTGTCTGAGCAAGCGAATGAGCAGGCGGTAGCCCTTTTTAAGGAACATTACGATGCTTCCATATATTTTCTGGCCTGGACGACTACCCCATGGACGTTGCCATCCAACAGTGCGCTGGCGGTAGGGGCCAATATTATCTATGTGCTGGTGCAGACTTTTAACCCGTATACCAGTGAGCCGCTAAAGGTTATTCTGGCAAAGGAGCTCATGGGCAAATACTTTGCTGACAAAGCCAAAGATATTGCACTGGAAGATTATAAGGCAGGAGACAAACTTATTCCCTTTAAGGTACTGGCCGAGTATAAGGGCAGAGAGCTGGCCGGACTCGTATATGAGCAATTGCTTCCGTATGTACAGCCGGAAGCGCCTGCATTCAGGGTGATTGTCGGGGACTTCGTCAGTACAGAGGATGGAACAGGTATTGTACATATTGCGCCTACGTTTGGCTCGGATGACTACCGTGTAGCGAGACAGAATGATATACCTTCCATACTTGTGACAGACGAAGAAGGAAACCCTTCTCCTCTGGTAGATAAGCAGGGACGATTTGTGAAAGAGGTGGGTGATTTTTCGCTGGAGTATGTCAAGGAAGACTATCTGACTGCGGAGCAGAAGGAAGCCGAAAGGATAAAGCAGGCACGTGATAAATATCTGACAGTAGACGAACGCATTGCGATTAAGCTCAAAACAGAAAATAAAGCCTTTAAGGTAGAGAAATACGAGCACAGTTATCCTCATTGCTGGCGGACGGACAAACCGGTGCTTTACTATCCGCTTGAGTCCTGGTTTATCCGGACTACAGCGCTGAAGGAGCGGATGGTGGAGCTGAACAAAACAATCAACTGGAAGCCTGCTTCCACAGGAAGCGGCCGCTTTGGCAACTGGCTCGAAAATCTGGTTGACTGGAATCTGTCCCGCTCCAGATACTGGGGTACACCGCTGCCGGTATGGAGAACGGAGGATGGAAAAGAGGAAAAATGCATAGGCTCAGTGGCCGAGCTGGATGCCGAGATAGCGAAAGCAAACAATCAGCTTGGCCTGAAACAGGAGTCACCCAAAGATCTGCATCGTCCTTACGTAGATGATATTTTGCTGGTAAGTGACAGTGGAAAGCCCATGAGTCGTGAAAAGGATCTGATCGATGTCTGGTTTGACTCAGGGGCGATGCCTTATGCGCAATGGCACTGGCCGTTTGAAAACGAAGAAGTTTTTAATTCCAACTTCCCGGCAGACTTTATTGCTGAGGGTGTAGATCAGACGAGAGGCTGGTTTTTTACCCTGCATGCGCTGGCTGTTATGCTGTTTGATAAGGTTGCCTACAAAAATGTAATTGCCAACGGACTTGTGCTGGACAAGAATGGAAACAAAATGTCCAAACGTCTGGGTAATGTGGTCAATCCGTTTGAAACGATTGATGTACATGGTCCGGATGCTACCCGCTGGTATATGATTGTCAATGCTCCGCCCTGGGACAATCTTAAGTTCAATATGGATGGAGTAATTGAAGTGCAGCGCCGCTTCTTTGGGACCCTGCAAAATACCTACGCGTTTTTTGCTCTGTATGCAAATCTGGACAATTTTACCTATGACAGCTCCGATGTTCCGCTTCAGCAACGTACCGAAAGTGACCGCTGGATACTTTCCAGATTAAACAGCCTTATCAAAAAGGTGGACGAGGCGTACGCCGAATATGAGCCAACCAGAGCTACCCGTGAGATTCAGGATTTTGTAATCGATGATCTCAGCAACTGGTATGTACGGCTCAACAGAAAACGTTTCTGGAAGGGGGAATACAACGAAGACAAAAAAGCGGCCTATCAGACACTTTATACCTGTCTTGAAACCGTAGCAAGATTGTCGGCTCCTGTGGCGCCTTTCTATATGGAGCGCCTGTTTCTTGACCTTAACGCGGTTACCGAAAGAGAAACAGCCGGTTCTGTACACCTTACTGATTTCCCTAAAGCCAATGAAGCCGGCATTGATATTGATCTGGAGGAGCGCATGAGCCTTGCCCAGCAGATATCTTCCCTGGTTCATAGTCTGAGAAAAGGGCATAATCTGAAAGTGCGGCAGCCTTTGAGCAAGATCCTGATCCCGGTGCTTAATGAAAAAATGGAGCGTCAGATTGCTTCTGTTGAGGAAATAATACTTGCCGAAGTTAACGTAAAAGCAATCGAGTTTCTGAAAGATGCCGGACTTTTGCAGAAGAAAATTAAGGCGAACTTTAAGAAGCTGGGCAAAGAATACGGAGCAAAAATGAAGGATCTGGCCGGTGCCATTGCCGCTATGTCCCAGAAAGATATCAGGAGTCTAGAGACTAACGGACAGTTTGTCCTGCGCATTCCCGAACCAGTGACTGTTACTCCCGAAGATGTGGAGCTGAGCTTTGAAGATATTCCCGGCTGGTCAGTGGCTTCGGAAGGTACTATAACGGTTGCCCTTGATATTACTGTTACAGATGAATTGAGAAGCGAAGGTATTGCCCGGGATGTTGTCAACAGGGTTCAGAATCTTCGCAAGGATATGGGGCTTGAGGTACAGGATAAGATCCGGATTACTGTGCAGAAAGTAGATGATCTGATTAATTCGGCGCTGGAATCCAATAAGGAGTATATCTGTCAGGAAACGCAGGCGGTATCTCTTGATCTGGCGGAAAATGTTGCCGACGGGCGCATGGTCGAGATGGATGAGCATCAGCTTATTCTGAAGATCGAACGTTAACCCTTTTGAAGTTCAGGGGTTATAGTCTGAATCAGAGTTCAGTTTCAGTAAAATAATTAGCGAATCAGAAATATAATAAATGGCAGACTGTATCCGATACAGTCTGTTCTATTGTTTTTTAACGAAAGATGAAATACGCAAAGTTCTATTTTTTAAGTCTGGGGATTATTCTGCTGGATCAGCTTGTCAAGCTTGCGGTTTATTACTATATGTACAAACCTTTTGGTTTCAGCGGATATGAGATTCCGGTGTTTGGAGACTGGTTTAAGCTGCATTATACTGAAAATCCGGGTATGGCTTTCGGGCTTAAAATTGCCGGTAACTACGGAAAATTAATTCTGAGCCTGTTTCGCATGATTGCTGTGGCCGGTATTGCCTGGTACCTGTATACGCTTATCCGGAAAAATATTCATCCCGGATTGCTCTGGTGTATTGCTCTGATACTCGGCGGAGCCATCGGCAATGTAGTAGACAGTACATTTTACGGAGTTTTCCTTGGCAATGCTCCACTCGGTTCCCCTACCCCATGGTTTCATGGTCAGGTGATCGACATGTTTTATATTGATATCTGCAATTGCTGGATACCGGAGTGGGTGCCTTTCCTGGGCGGGCAGTATTACCCCCTCTGGCCTATTTTTAATATTGCAGATGCGGCTATATTTGTTGGAGTAGCGGTAATCCTGATTTTTCAGAAGCGTTTTTTTCAGGACTTGTCCGATGATGAAAACACGGTGAGAACAGTTGAAAATGAGGAAGCGAAATCGGAGTAGCGTATTCTCTGATAATGTGTAAGACTTTTGTAAAAAGACTCCGGAAACATCTCTCCGGAGTTTTTTTATTAGCAGGGAGTTGCAAGCAATAAGCGATAAACGTTTTGAGCGACGTTCAGCGAAGCTATTTTGTTTTTATATCTCTGATATAAGGAATGTCAATTATTCTTCCCAAAAATCAATTACTTGTCACGCAAGTGCCTGATCCTGTTATCAGATTTATTTTTGCTTATACCGGATAGGCAAGCGGCAATTCAATGGTTACTTTGGTATACATGTGCTCTTCCGATTCAAAGGTGATTTTGCCCTGTAGTCTGTCAAGTGTTTGTTTCACAATAAAAAGTCCCAGGCCCACCCCGTTTTTATTTGAATCATTAGCTCTGTAAAACATCTGAAACAAATTGTCCAGTGTATCATGGGCGACTCCGATGCCATTGTCCCAAAACTCTATCCGGTGCATGCTCTGGTCTTTGTGGTATGAAATCCTGATTTCATGCATGTCTTTTGAGGGGTCAATGTATTTGATAGCGTTCTCAATAATATTCTGCAATACCGAGTAAAAGGAATATTTTTCCGTATCTATTGTAATCTCAGATGGGATGTCCAACGAAATACGGATGCCCGGATCTTCCAGAAGCTCCTGCCGGTGCTCATCAAGACATTGCTCCAGAAGCTCCCGGAGCACTACCGTTTCAATGTGAATGGCCTGCCGGTTTTGTTTTGCCAGCTGCAGAATGGTATTCAGAATACCCTGCAAGCGTTTGGATGTATTGGATATAAGCCTGAAATATACCGGAGCCTCCTCGGGTTCTTTCATTCCCAGTGTGCAAAGTCCGTCGATTGACCTTAGCGGACCTTTCAGATCGTGTGAAGCACGATACAAAAAAGTATCCATGTCGTTGGTTTTTTCCTGTATAATCTGATTCTGGGTGGATATCTTCAGCAGATTCATTTGAATCTCCTGCTCCAGCAACAATCGTTGCTGTGCTTCCTGCTGTAATTTTCGCAGCCGGTAGGCATTGGCAAAAGCCAGCAATAATGCTTCGAAAATAATGGTGTAATAAAGAGAGTAAAACATGGAAGATGTGGCTGTTATAATTCCTGCATGCCACAAAAAGTTGATGCCGTAGCCAATCAGAACAATTCCTATGCTGATACAGAACAGATAAGCAGTTTTCTGGTGCTGTGCAAGTGAAATGATGGAAAAGGTGCCTGCAATACACAGCGCGAACATATCGTATGCCATTACATAGATAGAGTAATTGGTTATCAGGAAAAGCAGCAGGATCCTGACAGCCGAATAGGCGATTATGGTGATGTTGAAAATCCTGTAGCTTTTCAGAGGCAGGAAGTATCGGGCGTACAGCAGTACAGACAATGAGAGCAGAAAGAGAACCAGATTATAGCTTGGCTCTATCCAGGTCGGGTGATTGGGGAGAATAAATACATAAGCGCTCGCATCCCGGAAGCTCATATATAGTACCTGCATAATCATGTACCAGGCGTAAAAGAGATAAAACCGTTCGCTGAGGTTAAAGAAAAACAGGAAATGATATAAGGCAATCAGCAATAAGCTGCCATAAAATAAGCCCAGAAAAAAGTAATCGTATATCTGGGAATTTACAAAGGAGGTATGCTCATGCAACCCGAAGCTGTATTGCCCTGCATTTTTATTCTTCAACCGGATATACAGGCTGACCTGCTTGCCTTTGGGTAGCGGAAACGTATAGGTGATGCTTTTGTGGATGACATCCCGTACGTCCAATGTGCTTTCTTTTAACCGATAATGTTTTGAAAACAGGATAGAGTCGCCGTCTGCAACAAACAGATCCAAAGAATCGATGCTGGTGTTATGAGAAATAAAAAACCAGTGCCGGTCTGTGCCTGACGTGTCGTACAGATTTATTCTGGCCCAATAGACCGACCGGGGATGTGGATTGTTCAGATAGACGCCCTGTTGTTTAGTATAGACAACATCTGCAGGAGGCTTCATGAAGGCTCCCGAGCTATCTTCGTATACCAGAAAGTGCTCATTGGTCAGCGTAATGTATGACTCATCGCCCGTTAGTGCATACCAGTCACTGCCGGGTGTGGCATGTGCAGATGCAATCCAGGACAAAAGAAAAATAAGGAACTTCATATGATAATTGTACGTGCGAAAAAACGCTTGTCGAAATAAAGATATGAAGAATAGATTGTAGTATTTTGAGAGTCATCATGTTTTTTCGGATCTCCCCGAAGATTCTGTTCGGAGCATGCTTAAATTCCCCGATTTTGGTGCTTTATCCTATGGTTGAGAGTCTGGTATAATTATAAACTTGATGAGTGAAAAGTGAGAAAATAATGAAAAAGTCCGGTTGTAAACCGGTTACAGGCGCGCCTTTGGGAGTTTACCGGCAAGACGGCCAGGGTACGATTTTATGGCAAAGCCCTGTTTACCTCGCCGGGCTTTCATTGTAGAGAAGAGAGTAGGGTGTTAAGCATTTAAAAAAATACACGATAATGAAATTCAGTATGATGAGCCGGTACGGTTTTTTCCTTAGTTTTCTTGCAATCAGTTTTTCCGTATTCGCCCGGGACCCGGATTTTTCAATTTATGGCTATGCCGCAATGGAAGGCGGAACAACGGGGGGCGAAGGCGGTCCTGTGGTCACTCCGGAGTCATTTGAAGAATTGCAGCAGTATGCCTCCGGATCGGCTCCCTGTATTATACTCATTGATCGGGAATTCAAAGGACCCAATGTATTGCGTCTGGGATCAAATAAAACTCTTTTTGGGGTAGGTGTATCAGGGTTCTTCAATCAGATTGGAGTCAGTATCCAGTCTCAGCGTAATATTATAATCAGGAATATACGTTTTACTATGACGGGAGTGCCGATCACCAACGATGGGGAGAATAAGATTCTCGGATTTAACTTTGATCCTGACTGCATCTCTATCCAGGCGGATGACCAGTCATTGCCGGCAGATCAGCGCAAATCAAGCCATATCTGGATCGATCATTGTGAATTTTTTAATGAAGATCCGGCCGTCATGACGGATTATGACCGCTACGATGGCCTGTTGGATATAAAAAACGACTGCCAGTATATAACCATTTCCTGGAATTATTTTCACGATCATCATAAAGCCTGTCTTTCAGGAAAAGGAAATTCTGACGATTTTGACCGCAAAGTAACCATGCACCATAATAAATTTGAGAACATCGGTTCCCGGGCCCCCTTGTTCCGTTTCGGGAAGCTGCATATGCTGAACAACTATATGGTCGATTGTCCGGAAGGAAACGGTATCAATGTACGGATTAATTCCAATGTGTATGTGGAGGCCAATTACTTTGACAATGTAAAGAAGCCCGTATTCGGAAAACTTTCGGAGGGTGGCAGGGCTTACCTTACCGGCAATGTTTTTAAAGATTGCAGCCGTCTTCCTGCGGCGGGCATGAGCGCGGACTCGCCGAAAGCTTCTCCGCTCAGCGCAGGCGAAGAGTTTGAAAGCACGGATTATGTGCCGCCTTATTTATATACAGCCATTACGTACCCGGCCTTAAGTGTTCCCGGAATTGTAAATACGTATGCTGGGGTTGGCATACTGGCAGCTCCGGAACCTGATATCGTTACGGCATTCACGCTCGAAGAGGAAGAGCCGCTTCATTTGTTTCCCAATCCAACAAGCGATATGGTCTATTTTGCCGATATGAAAGACTGGCGATTGCTGGACTCCAGTGGCAGATTACTGGAGAAAGGAAGCTCTGACCGGGTGAATATGCGGAATTACCCCGGCGGAATTTATTTTCTGAAAGCAGGAGAAAGTGTCGGAAAGCTTGTTAAGCAATAATGTGCCCGCCCCGTATTTCTGAGAGCAGAATGATTGGGGTATGAGCACATCCTAGATCAGGGATCAGGCACTGAAAAAAGGAAGCTCCGGTACAGTGGCCCGGAGCTTCTTTATGGAAAGGATTAAACAGGTAACTGATTTTTATTGCTTGCAGATACGAATAGTCCGTTCGGTCTGGTGGTTCTTTACCTTGAGCAAATAAACTCCCGGCTGTAGCTGCTGGCCTACTGATATATGTCCGGCTTGGCTCCCTTTTTCAAGCTCAATACCGTCTGTACTATAGATCGTATAATCCACTATGCCTGCCAGCTCAGAAACAATTGTAGCTTCTGTTGTAAACGGATTGGGATGGACAGAAAACCGGGCTTCTTCCGTTTTTCGGATATCAGTTATTAGCTGTGGTGTCAGATCCAGATAATTAAGATTTAAGTAGTCTGAAGTCATCATAATACGAAGAGTCTGAACACCGGCAGTCAGTTCGATATTCTCAAGCGTCAGAGTCGCCCAGTTCTGCCACCCGTTTGTATTGGGCAATGTGATCGTTCCGGTTACATTTTTTCCGTCTATTTCTATATACAGCGTCCGGCCGGAGCCGTTTACCGCGTAGCGGAGGTCGAGATTATATACACCGCTTTGAGTGACATCTACTGTGTATGCAAGCCATTCGCCGTTGCTCACCCAGCCGATATTGTAAGTCCCCTCGGTATCCTGCGTATATTCAATATCTACATCATCATCCCGGAGGGGCGCGTCACCTTCATTGCCAGGGGTCAGGTCATGGTGGGAGATTCCCGGACCACCCTGATCATATTGTTCCAGCTGCAATCTGCCCGGAAAGGAGGTGGGAGTGCCATTGTAGGGTCTTCGTTGAGCTACCCTTACAGTAACTACAGATGAAGTATTCGTGGCCCCCTTGTTATCGATAGCTACTGCGGTCAGAGAATAGGTCCCTTCTGCGGCGTTTTCGATTGTACAGGTATATGGCCGGTTTGTGCTTGAGCCCAGAAGCGTAGTGCCGTTGTAAAAATCCACTCTGGCGACAGACCCGTCTGCATCGGTTGCATTGGCGGCAATCTGTATGGAAGCAGGATATTCCAGACTGGTGTTGTTGGCCGGTGAGGTTATAGACACAGTCGGTAGCTGATTGGTATTGCATACATTGGGTCTGGAAGCCATATACTGGCGCAGCCATGTCATGGCCGGCCTGTCCTGACCGTTTCGGATCAGACCTGTATTTTCTTTCCATGTCTGACCGTGGATATATCCCCACAGCGTAACGCCTGCTACATCGGGATGCTCCCAGTATACCGGAAACAGACGTTCATAACGTTGTTTTTGCGTCTGATCATCACCGGAGATATCAAGCTCGGTGACATAGATAGGCACGCCTCCGGTAGCCATCAGGTCCAGGCTTGCTTTTAGCTGGGCAGCTGTCAGGTTGTTGATATTAAACTCATGTGCCTGAGTGCCGAAACCATCTATAAGATTCCTGTCTTTCAGAGCCTTTACCACCTGCAGCATTTCGCGGATAGCGCTGTGATCATTTTCCAGCCCGTAATCATTCAGCACCAGTTTGGCCTCAGGAAAATAAAGTCGTGCTTTCTGAAAAAGCCAGATGATCCAGTCATAACCGGTGCTTCCCGTGCCGCCGAGGCCGTTTCGGAAATAGCTGGTTCCGGGAGCATGCGTTCTGAGCTGCTCATTAAGCACATCGATCTGATCTATTTTGTCGCCGTATCTTGCAGCGACCAGACGCATATACTCTTCCATTTCACGCTGAAAATCTGACGGGCTCAGATTTTCCAGCCATTGGGGATATTGGCTGCCCCAGGCCAGCGCATGATAGCGAAACTCATATCCGTTCTGTTTGGCAAGCTGATAGGCCTTGTCTGCATCCGTCCAGTTCATCTGATTCCGTGTCCGCTCGATGCTGCCCCATTTACAGCCGTTTTCGGAGGTGACCCCGTTCCAGAGATTCGTGTAGTCCGAAGGCACGTAATTGCTTATGATATTGCCAAGATATTTTCCTTTGCATGTTGCCAGCTGAGCCATAGCCTGCGGGCTGGTGAGCGCCGCGGTTATAAAAAGCAGCAAAAAATAACGTATGTGGATTTTTCCGTTCATAAGGTTGTAAGTTAGAGAGAAGAAAGCCTGGACATCTGGTACTCTACGAACAAGCCTGAGGGATGTAAACGATGAAAATCAGTTTTGGGCAAATTATTCCCGGCTTTGTCCGCCCCCGACAAGAAAACCGAGTGAGATTTTCATCTGATTCAGCATGGGAGAGAACCTGTTCTGCTCAAAAGAATAGAGATTTGTAGAAGCTTCCAGCAGTATATGGCTGTTGACAAAGCTGCAGAAGCCTATGTAAACACCGCCATAAGGATCAATCCGCCGGTTGGTATAATGGGCATGCTGCTGGTCAGTGCGCGAGAAAATAAATGCTCCTTCCAGCGAACCCTGAATAAAAAGACCGGTCCGGGGATTGAGCCATTGATAAAAGCGTACCTGGGGGCCCAGCTGAAAAGAGGTGGACGAATATTTTTCGTTGTACCTGCTTGCAATATCAAGGGCGCTCTGTGAGCTGGCAACAAGAGACATTGACATGCCGATTTCTATAGCATTTGTCATGAAAATGCCGATTCTGGGCGAAAAAGAAAATTGCTGCAGACTGGTAAATCCATGATTGCCATTGTGTACAATCGTCAGTCCGCCGGATAGTACTTTTTTGTCAGTCAGATGTCCAGGCTTGCCAAGTTGTTCTTTGGTCTTTTTTGCCAGGTGTATATTGATGCCTATCTGACTGCCCACCGAAAGACTGCCTGAAAAACCTTCTCTTGTCTGTGTGATTTTTCCGGTATATTGCTCATGCCGGTACACGAGAGCAAAGGGAATAAGCTCTGCGGAAAGTCCCGGAGCCAGAAAAAGCAGAAGGCCTGCCCGCAGTGCCGCATTTCCGACACGGGTAGTGTACAGCTTTTCTCGGAGCAAATTGCTCCCCTGCCCGCTGCCGATGGCTAACGAAGGCTCAATAAACAGCAACGTGTTTTCGGATACAGACAGATGCCTGCGGTAAAACGGCGATATGAGGGACAGGTGACTGAACTTGTCTGCCGCACTATATGAATAGTGTAGTCCTAATGCATCTCTGTCTGAGACAAAGAAACCGATACGGGGAGCGATCAGATAAAATTGGGTTTTGTCAAATGAAAGATCGCCGGAAACAAAAAGGGTATTACGGGCAATCTGTCCGTTTGCAGTATGCACCAGACAGGCTGTCAATATTGTTAGTATCAGTCTGATGCTCATAGTCTGTAGTTTATGCCTATACTTATCGGAGAGAGCAGCGCGTTCAGACCAAAATGACGCTCGGAGCTTTTGTCAAGCGGTTGTTCGAAGGTCACTTGCAAAGGCACAAGCTCCATAGCCAGACGGTGGGTCAGAAAATACAGGAGATGGGGTCTGAATGACACTCCGATACCGCTTTCAGGGCTGCTAAGCCTGTATTTTCTGAAAGGATGATCGTATTGATACGTAGTGCGGGAATAAAGCATATAAACCGAACCCCGCAGCAGCAATACGAGCCTTGGGGACAGATAGCTGGTCCATGCGATAGAAGGGCCGGTACGAAGTGTCGAGATATCTCCCCGAAAATTATAATAGGTATCAATACGCTTGTCCCCGCCGGAAGGAATCGCCGGATCGGCAACCGGTTCTATATACCATACATAATATTGCCGTGCCGAGCGTTGCTGTGAGTAGCTGACTTCGAAACCGAGCATCCAGCGGGAGGTCAGTGCATACATGGGATTTAGCCAGGCTGACCACTGAGCTGTTTTTTCACCAATGCGCACAGACTCATAAGCCCTGACCAGACCAAGATCAGCTTGGCTGTTTTCTCTGCTATACCGGAACGTACCTCCTGCTGAGATCAGAAGATCTTTTTTATGCACCTGTGCAATGGATAATCCGGAGCAAAGAAGCAGAATGCAAAGGATACTGTGGCGATACATGATGAGGGTGCTGTTGCTATCAGATAAATTCGTTTAAGCACGTGAATGTTATCCGGGCATAGCGCACAATCAGAATAATGTGCGTATAAGTCGTTTGTATATAATGTGTTGTATGCGTAAAAGAAAGATTGTAGCGCAATTAAAAAAGGGCCTGATGCCGGAAAGTGCCTATTTCTTTTTCAAAAGATGGAATCTTTTCATGCTTTTTCGCCTTTACTACGTACACGCAGATTCAACCTTAATTAACTGTTTGTTTGCCATGGAAAAATGTTTACAGGACGAGATTGTAAAAAACCTGAAGAATATATATACACTACGGGAGCTTCCCTTGCCGCCCTCCTACGTCAGGTATATCAGGTTAAACTGTGAAGAGGATTTTGTCAAGCTGGCTCCCAATCCGCGGTTTAGAAAATTTATTGCAGAGCAAAAGCCATTTGCCGATAAGTATCTGGAGTTTAAAAGGCTTTATCACACTGTGCTGATTAACTCATACAAGCCCTGGTAATCTATACCGGATAAAGGGAGCATCAGAGACCCTGACCAAAGCATATTCTTCTTTTTGTATAGCCGCCTCAAAACATTTGCCGGTAACTTCCTATTTTAAAAAAAGCATGTATTTTTGAATAAAAAACAATTTTTATGAATTTCCCTGAAGAACTAAAGTACACAGAAGAACACGAATGGGTCAGGCTTGACGGTGATTCGGCCATCATTGGTATTACGGATTTTGCCCAGAGCGAGCTGGGTGATATCGTTTATGTAGATATCAATACAGTCGGAGACACGGTAGAGCAAAACGAAGTATTTGGTAGTGTAGAAGCTGTTAAAACGGTTTCGGATCTGTTTATGCCTCTGACCGGAGAAGTGTTGGAAGTAAATCCGGCGATAGATGATAAGCCTGAGCTGGTCAACAGCGATCCCTATGGTGACGGATGGCTGATAAAGGTAAAGGTAGCAGACAAAGGGCAGTATGATGGTCTGCTGTCGGCATCTGAATACAAGGAAAAGATCGGGTTGTAAACTTCATGTTTTTCCGATATACCCTGTTTCCGTTTATCTGGGCAATCATAATTCTGATTCTGACACTGATGCCGGGAGGAAATATGCCTAAAATGGGCTATTTCCCCGGCTTGGATAAGCTGGTGCATGCATTTGTTTTTGCCGTACAGTCATTTTTACTGATTGTAGGATTTGCCAAGCAATATACCTATGCTTATGTGCGCGAAAATCAGGTTCGGCTTGCACTGATACTCTCCATCGGATACGGGGTGCTGATAGAGGTTGTCCAGGGCTTTATACCCGGACGCAGCTTTGAAGTGCCGGATATAGCAGCAGATGCTGCGGGCGCTTTTATCGGCTGGGCAGCTTTTTTACTTATTTACAAGGTTGACTTTTAAGCAGCATCAAAGCATAATGCAGATACCAACTATTCTGATTTTTTACTTATGCCTGCTGGTTACAGGCTCTTTGGCTCAATCGGTAAGTCAGGCCCGCTCCTATATGGATACCCTGTGTGCTCCGGGTATGTACGGGCGGGGTGCTGAGTTTTCAGGAGACAGCATAGCGGCCGCTTATCTCCGTGACCGCTTCGGCGATTTCGGCTTAAAAGCTTTTTCAAAATCACCGGACTATTTTCAGACTTTTCATTACAATATCAATACCTTCCCCGGTAAGTGCGCCTTACGAACCAATGTACGTACCATTACACCGGGCGTGTCTTTTATTGTTAATTCCTTTTCATCCGGTGGCCGCGGCAGGGCAAAGATCGTAAGGCTCGATACCGCGATTTTCAGTAATCCCGCGGCGGCGGACCGGTTTCTGAAAACCAGCCTTCGGAAAAAATCCCTGGTATACCATGGTAGCGATCTGGCACGGCTGGTAGAGATGCCGGTTGAGTATAGCCGGAAAGTATATTCGGCAAAATGTATTATTGAGCTGGAAGACAAAAAGCTGACGGCGGGCCTGTCCACTTCACAATACAGCAATCCTTTTTTCAAGGTATTGAGCGATTCGTTCCCCGCTGCTTCAAAACGGGTGAAATATAACCTGGATGCAGAGCTGCGCAGGCAGTATAAAAGCCGCAATGTACTGGCTTACGTAGAGGGCAAAAAATCACCTGACACATATATCGTCTTTACCGCGCATTATGACCATCTGGGGACTATGGGCAAGGACGTTTATTTTCCCGGAGCCAATGACAATGCCAGCGGTGTGGCCATGCTGCTGACACTGGCGGAGTACTATTCCCGGCCGGAAAACCAGCCGGATTATTCCGTAGCCTTTATGCTTTTCGGAGCAGAAGAGGCGGGGCTTATCGGTTCCAGGCATTATGTGGAGCATCCTGTGTTTCCGTTAAAGAAGATCCGTTTTCTGATCAATATGGATCTGCTGGGTACCGGTGAGGACGGGCTGATGGTCGTAAATGGTAAAATATTGCCGGATTATTTCAACCTTCTGACCCGGATCAATGAGGAGGAAAATCTGCTCAGGGAAATAAAGAAAAGGGGTGAGGCCGCCAATTCGGATCATTATTTCTTTACAGAGGCCGGAGTGCCTGCTTTTTTTGTATATACAATGGGAGGGATTGCAGCGTATCATGACATTTACGATGTTCCGGAGACCCTGCCGCTCACAGAGTTTGAGGATGTCTTTCGTCTGCTGACCCGCTTTGTGACGGAAATAGACCAATGAGGTATTTTTTAACCATACTTTCCGTATTCGCCTTGCTGCCGACGGTAACAGCGCAGTCGCAGAACTGGCAGATTGTATCGCCCGCCGATACCATGTTTCGTTATCTGGGGCGTATAGATTCTTCCGATCCGGAGGAGTACGCCTTTTATTATCCCGGTATAGAGATCCGGGCTGCTTTTACGGGTACCAGCTGTTTTCTCCTGCTGGGAAATGAAAGCTTCGGGGCGCAGGATGTCAATGGCAACCCGCACAGCAATTATTATAATGTATTTATTGACGATTCGCTGGCAGTGATTGAGGTGCCGGAGGGGAAGCAGGTGATTAAGGTGGCAGAAAACCTGAACGATACCGTACACCTGCTGCGCCTGTACAAGCGAACGGAAGCAGTATGCGGCCGGGCAACCTTCAGAGGGATCGGGCTTGATCCCGGTGCCGGGCTGGTCCCCTGGCCTGCGGCGGCGCCAGCACTTCGCATCGAATTTGTCGGCAACTCCATAACCTGCGGCTACGGCAATGAAGGAGACGATGCCTCCTGCGGATTTACCGCGGCCACGGAAAACAACTACCTGAGCTATGGCAGCATTGCAGCACGCCGTCTGAATGCTGAATACGTGGCCGTGGCCTATAGCGGAAAGGGAGTCATACAAAACTATGACCGCTCTGCTCAAGAGACCTTGCCGGAGATATACCAGCGGATCAATCCATCCGATACAGCCAGCCAGTGGGATTTTGCTCTCTGGAAGCCTGATATAGTAGTCCTGAATCTCGGTACCAACGATTTTGCCCATGAGCAGCCCGATTCGGCCGCGTTTGTAACAGCGTATGCCAGCTTCCTGAAGCGGATTGCCGCCTACTATCCCGGCGTGCGGATTGTCTGCCTGATGGGGCCTATGATCAATGACAGCTGGCCGCCGGGCCTGAAAGCTGCTACCGTGTGTCGTTCCTATATAAAAGCCGCCATGAAGCTGGCGGCCACTCCCTATACCGTATTTTTTGAGATGAGCACGCAGGGCCCTTATGGCTTCGGTTGCGACTACCATCCCAATATCCGGCAGCATCAGAAAAATGCCGAGGAATTAAGCGCCTTTATCAGCGACTGGATGGTTTCGGGAAGGTGAGTGATGGCGGAGCGCAAAAAAGCGGATGCAGCGAGCGGGAGGCAGAGGTCCTCGAAGCCCCCTGCTCTTTCGGATTTGTAATCCGAAAGCCTTATTATCAGGATTTACATTCGCTTAGTCTGCAATAATGAGTTTCAATAGGCCTCCCTCCGCGGTCGTGTGGCACACCGACCGAATGTATATAGCTGGTAAGTAAAAGAATGGTAAAGATGATGGAAGAAGTATATTCAAATTCCTGATACGGAGAATATTTCGGTCAATTTACTGCCTGATTCACCATATTTATATTTCGGCCTGTGTGTCACAGTCTGAGGTGAGGGTGGCTGAGGCTCTCTCCGCGGTCGTGTGGCACACCGACCGCCATGTATATAGCTGGTAAGTAAAAGAATGGTAAAGGCGATGAAAGAAGTATATGCAAATTCCTGATACGGAGAATATTTCGGTCAATTTTACTATCGGATTCACCATATTTATATTTCAGTCTGTGTGCCACAGACCGAGGTGAGGGCTGCTAAGTAAAAGAATGGTATAGACGATGAAAGAAGTATATTCAAATTTCTGATACGGAGGATATTTCGGTTAATTTACTATCGGATTCACCATATTTATATTTCGGCCTGTGTGCCACAGACCGAGGTGAGGGCTCCCGAAGCCCGGAACTATGGCCCTGCCGGTAAGCGCCCCCGGATGAATTCTTGTCATTAAATAAGCTTTTGTTGTATTATATTAGATTGCAAGTCGTTTGTCGAAATTATAATTTTCTTTGTACATATTTTTGTTTTGGTATTTAGTGTACACTTATTATTTTTGACTCTTTAAATCCTTTTACAACTACACATCTTTTATAATGCTAAAGCATCTTATCGGCCTGGTGTTGCTGGGCTTTTTTGCAGGACTAAGCGCACAGGCACAGCTGCTCAATCTGCCCAACGGAGTAAGTGATATAGGTACCAATACATCCGGAACGGGAGTGGGGATAGGAACAACTACGCCTCAGTCCCCTTTGCACATGTATAATCAAAATGCGATGTTGACTCTGCATGGTCAGGAGAATCATTTACCAACGTCATCAGAAGGAATCAGGTTGAAGGATGATAGGAGTGCCAATGATTTCCTGTTTGAAAGGAGTTTTTTCCCGAACTGGGGGACAGGAGGTGTTCACTTGTCTTTTAGCGGGAAAAAGGGAATACATTTTATGGATAATCTGGATGAGATACGGTTCAGCACGCAATCTTGGGCAACTTCATATAATCCATATAATGGGCCGGTAGCCCCCTTTCGGTTTGATGATCGCGTTGCGATGCCTGAGTTAGTTGTTGGGACAACTTATAGTACACCCGGTGGAGGTGCGAATTTTAATATACCTGCAGGTTTTGGTTTTGCAGTGCAGCCTGATGGTTATTTTAAAGGGAATGTTTTGATTAGTAATTCATCCAATCCGGGTTTCCCCGCTGGTTTCAGACTTTCAGTAGCTGATTCAGCCTTCTTCGAGAAAAAAGTACATATTGGAGATGGTTCCAGTCCCGTAATGCTTACCTTAAAAGGTCTTGAGCCTCATCCACAGTCATCTACTCTGTCATTTGAAGATAGCCGGGGAGCAAGTTATGGCTGGTTTCGTTTGACGCATGATGCAGCGGGCAATGAACTTCGTTTGCTTTCCCAGGAAAGGGGAAATATTATGTCAGTAAGAAGAGAAACGGGAAATATAGGTATAGGGTCTGGTCCAAGTGGTAGTATTAAATTACGGATTGTGTCAGGGTTCAGTGGAACAGTACTGGCGGTACATTCCGGATCATCGGGAAATTCTGCTACGGTAAACATCGGCAGATCGGGTGCAGAGCTGACCTTGGCAGCAGTAGCGGTCAACGGACATTATTCAGCCGATGCTGCAGTGGGGGATATGGTCATTCGTACAGAGGATAATACCAAAAAGCTCATTTTTAACAATGGCAGCGGGGCTTCTTCCCTCGTTGTGCAAAAAGACAAGATCGGTATTGGTATCACTGCCAATATAGGCGATCGTCTGCATGTCCACAATGGTATCACCCGTATCACGGGTACCGATGCCGCGGCTGATATCAGCACACCGGGCCTGCGTCTGGGTTCTCATTCATCCAACTATTCCTGGATACAGTCTTCGCAGGCTCCTCTGGCGCTCAATCCCAATTCCGGTACCTATGTAGCCATTGGCTTTGATCCCCTCGATCCCAATATCGTGCTGCCCGATCCTCAGGACAATTACAAGCTGATGGTCAAAGGCAAAATGCTGGTAGAGGAGGTAAAAGTACGCCTGGCAGCCAACTGGCCGGATTATGTATTTGCTCCGGACTATAAGCTGGCTCCGCTGGCGGAGATAGAAAGCTTTATTCAGGAAAATCAGCATCTGCCTCAGGTGCCTTCTGCCGCAACTGTGGAAAAGGAAGGCTTTGAGCTGGCTGCCATGAATGCCCTGCTGCTCAAGAAAGTAGAGGAGCTGACCTTGTATCTGATCGAGCAGAACAAAAAAATGGAAGCGCTGGAAAAACGCCTGGAACGTATCGAAGAATAATTGACTGAATCACCGGATTATAAAAATGAATAAGATAACGATACTGCTGACAGGGACATTGCTTATTGCCCTGGTGGCTGCCGGTATGCTGCTGTACAATCAGCGCTCCGGGATCGCCTATGTCGATACCATGAAGCTTATGGAGGGTGCCAGGGATATGCAGGTGCTGCGCGAGCAGATGAAAGCCGAGGCCGCCAAAGTATCTGCCAATGTGGATACGCTGACCGTCGAGTTTGATCAGCTGTTGAAAAAGCATGAGCGGGAACTCGGATCCATGACTGCCCGTGAAAAAGAGCTGTCAGTGGAGCTGTTGAACGCCAAAAGAAAAAGCCTGGTAACGTATCAGCAGGCGGTTCAGAATCAGCTGATGCAGAAAGAGCAGGTGGAGACGGAAAATGTGCTGAAGCGGATCAACGCCGTCATCGAGGACTATGGTAAGGCCAAGGGATACAAAATGATTCTGGCTACGGCCAATGGCAATATTGCCTATGCTGAGCAGGATATTGATATCACGGAGCAGATTCTGGAGGCGCTGAACCGATAATGCGACCAATCCGGAACATTTTGATATGGGCCCTGCCATTTCTGCTCTGTGCCTGTAGCAAGACACTCAGTCATGAAGAGCTGCTGCGCTATGTTCAGGAGCCGGCCAACGGACTGACCCGAAAAGAAGAGCAGGGTGTCCTCAGCGCCTGCCTGACTTATCGGCCTTCGGATCTGCTGGTCTGGCAGGAGCTGGGCACTATGCCGGAGATCAGTGACAGCCTGTTGAGAAATGCCAGTGACCGGTACGGCGCCTATTGGTATTTTATCCTCTCACTGAGTCAGAACGGTCGTGATCCTCTGGGCGGCGGACCGGCGCTGGCCGATAATCTGCAAAAGCTCTCCTTTGAGCTGGACAGGTATGTATATGCGGTCATTGATCAGGCTGATACCATAGCCCTGAGCGATTACTATGCTCCGCGCTTATTTGGCATTTCCGGTGCGGCGCCTGTTTTGCTGGCTTTCAGGAAAAAGGAACGCTTTGAGCGGCTGGATATCATTTTTCAGGGCTTTGGCGGAGCCGGTATGCGGTTCCCTTTTTCCCGCAAGGATATAGACCGGATACCTCGTCTCGATTTTCAGCACAAACCCAATAGTTAATACACGCTTTTATCTTAAACCAAGAATATGTTTTTTTTTCGAAAGCATCCCTACTTTCTTCGAATACTTAGTCTGACATGCCTCCTGTCTACCCTGCAGGCTACGCTTGCGCCGACCATTTCCTGGGCGCTGACTGCCGGGCCGACCGCTCCGGAGTTCAGCAGCTTTGAGCCGGTAGATACCACCGATATGGTCAATCTGTCTACAGGAGACTTTACCTATAGCGTTCCTTTGCTTGATGTACCGGGGCCGGAGGGCGGTTATCCGCTGGCTTTGTCCTATCATGCGGGGATTTCTCCGGACTTAGAGGCGTCGTGGGTCGGATTAGGATGGAATCTTAATGCGGGAGCCATTAACCGGTATATAAGTGGAGTTCCAGATGATTTTAATGGTGTTATTCGATCGGTTCATTCATATTGGGATGGCGGACATACGAATTACTATTCAGTAGGAGTCGGATATGGGAAAGCGATGTTTAATCTGACATTTGCAAATGATACCTATAAAGGTCTAGGGATGGGCATAGGACTTGGTATCAGAAGTAAATCTGAGCAGGGAGGAACTATAGGAGCAAGTGTAGGAGTTCAGCCGTATGGAGGGTATTATGCGGGAGCTAGTATCGGACAGGGCGTCAGCGGAGCAAGCCAGCTTGGTATTTCCGGAAGCGTTTCAACAAACTTCAATACAGTAACAACATCAATCGGGGGAAATGGCTTAGGACTATCATTGAGTACCTCATCAAACAATAGTGCAGTACTTGGCGCAGGGGGCGGGACCTATGATTTGAGCTCTAATAAAGCTGGTAAGATTTCAAGTGAAACTTCCGGAATGAATGTCATAATTCCAACACCATACAATATTAACTTTTCTTTAGGATATAATTATCATCGGTATTGGTCAGATGAAAAGGACGAGACAATAGTATATGGTCCTCTGCATTACAGTAAAAACCTCTATAGCCCCACGCATTATCTCAATCCCTCACTTGATTCATATGCTATTTTTGACTTAGATCTGCCGGAAGGCGAGCTGGGTGAGCCGGACAAGCAAAAAGGAGGGAGTTTTCCGGCTTTTGATGATTACATTGTCACAGGACAGGGAATAGGCGGAGTTATCAAGCCATATCTTTTTGAAAATACGCATTTGTTTAGAAAAAGAATAGTCGAAGAGAACCAAAATCCTTATTTATTTCATGTTACATACGGATATACCGATAGAAAAGTAGGTAAGGTGAATTTTAGATTTAAAAATGATTTTTCTAATTCATTTGAGATCAATTCAGATGGATATCCGGATCTCAGTGTTCCCGGCAACTATATCAGCTTAGATCCTGAGATTCGGAATTTTAATCCCCAAGGATTTAACAACTCAACAAATCATTTGGCCGGCTCCCGCCATATTGAATGGTTCACGAACTTTGAAATTAATCAGGGTGTCGCCTACGCGAAAGGATTTATCACGTATGAAGACTTTTATACCGCCAGAACATTGGGAAAATATGATGAATACGACAACCAGAATCTTAAAGATCAGATTGGAGGATTTATGATTACCAATGAGTCGGGGGTCACTTATCATTATTCATTGCCTGTTTATGCTTATGATGAATATTCCAGAAATCAAAATTCAGACAATACGGTGTATAGGGAAAGTCTGTTGAGGCAGCCTTATGCGTATACCTGGCTTCTGACCGGAATTACGGGACCTGATTATGTTGATAGAGGTAATTACGGCTTTTCGGAAGATGATTATGGTTACTGGGTGAAATTTGACTATGGTATGTGGAGTGATGCCTATAAATGGAGAAATCCGGGCACTGACTGGCATAATGATCTTGACTCGGAATTCCGGTTTTATTCGCGGGGTCTAAAAGAGCTCTACTACCTTGACGCGGTTTCTACAAGATCGCATACAGCCGTATTCATTAAAAGTCTCAAATCAGATGGTAAAAGTGTCGCTGACATTGTCAATGGCGGGTTTAACCCCGGTCAACAATTACTCAGTGAAATTGATCTTCCTCAGGGATACGATTTTGGAAGAGTGTATCAAAACGGAGATATGCATTATTACGATATCCCGGTTAGTACATTAAAGCTGGATAAAATCTTATTGCTCTCCAATCAGGAACTGCAGAGGGTTTTACTGGAGGAGATCTCAAGCATATCGTTGCGTGATCTGAAAAGCAACGGAAATTATGGTTCCCGGTCAATTCTTTATAGTGGCGAATTTGAGGATTGTATACTTGTTGATCCTGAGAACTCACTTCTGGATGAATGTACCCCGGTTAGCATCAGCAAAGATGTTCGTATCCCGGAGTACTACGATAATCTGATTGATATTGATGACGGGGCTGTTATTGATAAATTAAATTCAAGGTGCCTTCGCGAAATAAGCTTTAAGACGGATTATAGTTTATGTGGGAATACTCCCAACAGTTTTGATCTGTTTTTTGATGGAAAAATTCCCGGCAAGGGAGCTGACAAAGGCAAATTAACCCTAAATGCACTGTCTTTTAGAGGAAAGCATGGTACGAGTATTTTGCCGGATATCACTTTTGCCTACGGAACAGGAATGGATAATCCTGACTATGACAAGAATAAGCATGATATCTGGGGGATGTACAAGTCAGACTATGTTGATCTGGGAAATGAAAATCTGTCAAGGAGGGTTACTGAAGCGTCTGCGCAACATATTGATGCATGGTCGCTCAGGGAGATACAAACGTCGGTGGGAGCAAAGATTCGGATCGAATATGAGTCAGACCGGTATGCCAGATCGGCAATATATAAACCAGAGTCACTTAGTTTAAAGAGTCTAGAACTGCTACCCAATGGGAATGTTGAAATCCGTTTTCATGAAAGTGATTTGGATCTGACAACTGTATTATCTTTAGAAAATAAGGTGAAGATTACGGCATTATTAGCTTTTCCCCACAAGGTAACACGAGATTCTGAATCAACGGAATATAGTTCGTTTGAACATGAAATAGTAGAATACGCTGAAGAATTATCTGAAATAGTACTTGTTAACTCCGGAGCTATTGAGGTTGCCAATGCTGCTTTATCAGCGAAGCTGAATGAAATTAAATCTCTGAGATTTGCCAACTGCGGATCCAGAGTATTAATGAAGTACAGTTATCTAAAGCCGATAGCACTGGGAGGGGTTTTGAGTTTTTCTACTCCGTTTGGCGCTATTGGTGGCGGGCTTCGTACCAAATCTATTGAGGTATATTCTGAGGAAAATCAGCAGTCATTTATTACCACCTACTTTTATGAACATGAAGGAAAATCTACCGGTATTACATCGTATGAACCATTGGGAAATCTTAAGTCCATTGTACAATTGCCAGCTAACAGCGATTATTTCGTTGCCCAGGCAAGGTCGATGCTATGTGAAAGTACAGCAGAGGTGTTGACTGAGGAATTGAATAAAAAAATAAATCGGAAATCATACAACATGCTTGTTATGACTCGTGACCTTCCGTCGCCTGGCGTTTTTTACGAGAAAGTATATGTTCGGGAGTCAATAAAGGATAAGTATGATGTAGAGATCTATTTACCTGGTAAAAAAGAGTATGAATTCAGCGTGTTCGAAGCGGAAGGAGATTTTTCTGATTTTGAAAGGGAAGCTTCATTAGATGCGAATGATAACCGACTGAAAACAGTTGTTTTAAAAGACTTCACTTCCAGAGTGGGCAATCTGAAACAATATACAGTATATGGCAATGAAGACCAGATTCTGGAGCGCTTAGTAAATGTTTATCTTGAGGATGAAGTTACTAATAACAATGATTATGGGGCTGCGCTTCAGGCACGTTTCAATAACCAAGGCAAAATAGAGCAGCTATATCATGAGTATAAATTTATCGGGGAGGAACAGGCGAAGGCATTTGTTTATAGTCGCAGGATTGAATATCCCTCGGTACTGGTTAGACAGGAGCGTCTCTACAAAAACGGGGTCCGGACAGAATCCCGTAATCTTGAGTTTGATTTCTATGCAGGAGTTCCGGCAAAAGTATTGACATCTGACAGTTATGGCAACTATTACGTATCAGAAGTCACGCCGGCGTATAAAATTCCATCATATAGCAGTATGGGACTGAAAATACACAATTCTTCCAACAAACATATGCTGACCCAGACGGCGAAAAATATGACATATAAAGTTCAGTCAGAAAGTAATCATACACCAGCCGGGCTCATTGCTGCCGGCATCTCTACCTGGAGTACTGGTATCCCGGTCGAGGGTGCCGGACTTCAGTCAGTCTGGCGACCTAACGCAACGTACATATATGGTGGAGATCTGAATACTTCGCTAGCTCATAATGGTTTGTTGGATTATGGAGAATATACTTCCGATGTTTTTAACTCCTGGATCACAGATGTACAACCCCAGAACTCTTCCTGGCTTAAAACATCAGAAATAACTGCATACGATATGTATTCTACTCCCTTGGAAATCAAAGATATAAATGGTAGCTATTCCGCTTTGCGGAAAAACCCGTCCCATACGAACGTTATTGCAGAAGTATACAATGCGAAATATGAGGAATTTGGCTATTCCGGAGCTGAGTATTACACGCAGGGCTACCCGATAGAAGGTGGTGTACATATAGGAGAGGGGATACTGTCTGTTGAGAATGTTCATACCGGAAGAAGAAGCTTATTGCTGGAGCCGGGCAAGAGCGCTTGTTATTTTAGCATAAATGATAATCAGGTTGATATTGGGAAAAAATACCGTGCGACTGTATGGGTATATGCTCCGGGAGCCGGCCTGGCTGGCGTAAAGCTTCAATGCACCCATAACGGGCAAGACTATATAGCGACTCCGGACGAGAGCCTTAAGGCAAGAAATTGGTACCAGCTGAATTTGGACATTACGCCGGCGGCTCAGAGTAAGCTTGAATTCTCAGTGAAAAACGAAGGTAGCCGGGGAGTTTATATTGATGATTTCAGGGTTTGCCCTTTTGAAGTGATGATGAATAGCTATGTATACAATGAGTACGGGGAGCTGGAAGCTGTTCTGGATAATGATCATTTTTATACCCGGTTTGAATATGATAATGCCGGAAGACTGAAAAGTACATTTAAAGAGCTCATACAGGTTCGTGAGAAGAAGGTGAGTGAAGCCTGGTATAACTATAAAGTGAAGTAGATCTGATTTTTTTATTAGTTAACTTATGAAGATACGTTATTTCGTGCTGTTTATATTGGTTCTGTTTTCAGGAGTACTATGTGCTCAGGAACATTTCTATATGCGGTGTGATCAACTGTACGCAGAATTTCCCTATACGGGACCAATTCCTTCAAGTGGCTTATCATGCGGCTCTTATACGCAACTTTGGGCCTTTGAAAGAGAAGCTGGATATTGTGTAACAGGCCCAAATGATCCTGGTAATAAAAACTGTCCTCATCCTGCCGTGAAAATTGACCGGGGTGAGCGAAAGATTAAGGTGTACTTGTACGATTATCCCAATGTATACATGCAGAATCAGGAATATAAAGTGATGGCAAAGTCCTTTCATTTAAATCTGATTCCACCGTGTGAATGGGACTATCATCTGGATTTGCATTTCTTCAGAATTACCAGGGAGAATCCTTCAGTAAATCCCGGGCTCTATATGGCGCAACCCGGTAGCGTAATAAAAGGGAATAACCTTGTCCTGAACTGGGGCATAACTCAGTATTCCAGTATTGAGTCGGTTACATTATATCTTGATGGAAACTCATATGGAAATTACAATGTATCGGGCTCCGAAAATACTACGACTATCCCTACGGGATCATTGACACCCGGTTATCATACGTTTAGGATCGCCGGGACGAATGCCTGTAACTATACCTTTCAGTCCAATATAATTACAGTTGAAGTACTGCCTACTTGTGCGAACAATTCGCTTGCGGAAATTACAGCCAACAGTTTTTTATGGAATGCGCCTGGTTCATCATTTGAAATTATTGAGGGTGGCTATCCCAATGGAGGATACAAAGTAAGTAATGGGGGGCAATATGGGCCTAAATACCTCGGGATAACCAATCTTGCACAAAACTATGAATTTGTGACGGATGCGGGAGAAGATCTGGTATTTCAGAATATGGTAGACGGAGTTGCAGTCTATAAAGTTGAAAGTGAGATTGGTAGTTATGAGATCTCATTAAATAGAAAATCAGGCATCGATCCTTTGGGAAGATGTCCGGTTCCGCCACCTTTCAAGCTATTTGTCGGTGGCAATGATATATACTTTAAAGAATATTGTAGTATCGTCCTGCCAGAATACTTTTATACGCCTGTTTCCAGGATTCCGGGGGTTACCGGGCCGGATGATATTATTTTCAGACACTTTGAATATAGGGTTGAAAGTGCCAGTGAGGTTATTGTCAAGCCCGGAATTACCTTAATGGAAGGGGCCGAACTTAGTGTCGTATACGCTCCGAAAGAAATTACATCCTCGGACCCTGATTATTACAGAAACTTTACGGAGACCGAAGTGTATGATGATTATGGAAATGTTGTCGCGTCAGGTCGCGGTTATTTCGATGATTTGTCCCGGTCTACCCAGTACCAGTATAAAAATATCGCATCCGGAGCGGTGATTGCCGGTCAGCAGTTATATGACCGGACAGGTAAGCCGGCATTGACAACACTACCGGCCCCGGTATTTCTGAAAACCAATCAATATGACAGATGCGGAAATATTGCCCGTCAATGGGAAAATATTGATTATTCCTATAAGACAAACTTTATAGCAACCTCATCAGGTGCCTATAACTATGAGAATTTCGACCTTGCGAAAATTAATTTGCCGGATGCGCTAAGCCAGTCCGAACCAGGGACATTGGGCTGGTATTACAGTCATCTCAATTCGGGTGGGGCAACAGGATTTGAAGAACCTCTTAATCCTCATATACAGTATCCTTTTGTGCAAAATGTCTATGCCAGCGATGGCTCTGATGATCTTTTGCATACTATTCCTCCGGGAGCTGTTTATCGAAATGCGGCAGGATTGCAGCATGTGGGCGAAAACATGCTGGAGGCGGTTCCTGCAAATGATATAGAGATGTTGGCATACAATGCGTTGCGCCTTCATGTTTTCCCCAACGAACCAGCTCCCTTTGTGCCGGCAAATACGTATTACAGGCAAAAATATGTGGATGAGCATGGTATTGAGTCCTGGTCACTAAGTGATAGAGATGGTAATATGCTTATCCATATAGTCAATGACCAGCCCAGGGTAACAAGCTACAGCTTCTATGACTATGCCAACCGGCTTGTAGTAACCATTAGCCCCAATGGTGTAAGCACTTTTAACGGGGTCAATTATGGTGAAATTGATAAAACAATATATGAATACAATGCCTTGGGATGGCTTTTGGCAACAGAAGAATATGACCAGGGAAGAACAGAGCATAAATATCGGAAGGATGGAAGCCGGAGATTCTCCCAGAATGAAGAACAAAGACTGGCAGAGCCTGAAAGGTATAATTACATCACGTATGATAAACAGGCCCGGGTAGTGGAAGCAGGAGAATATTCTACGGGGAATGATGGAATTTCTTTTGCAGGTATTTCTAAAGCGATACTGGAAGATCCGGGGCCTGATGGAGGCTTGCAGGGAGGATTCAGATCTGAGGTGATCCGGGTATGTTACGATGGAACTAATAACGGTCTGAGTGCGCCATTTGAGCAACATTTTGTCCGGGGAAAGATCAGTTGTATCAGAAAAGAAGGAGTGAGTACACTCTGGTACAATTATGATGAGAGAGGGCGTATTGTCCAAACCACCCAATATATTGATGAGCTGGACGCATATTTTGATATCCTGTACCGCTACAATAGTATGGGATTGGTAAAAGAAGTAGCGTATCAGGCAGGAAATCCGGACGCGTATTATCATTATTACGAATATGACGCTGACGGGCGTTTAAAAAAAGTTTATTCCGGTATTACCAGACCCATATACAATAACCAGGCAGAGATACAGAATCTGTCTTCATTGGATCTGCAGGCTACTTATTATTATTATCTGCACGGTCCCCTGAAAAGGGTGGAGCTGGCAGACAATAGTCTTCAGGGGCTTGACTACTATTACACGGCAGAGGGGCGGTTAAAAGCTGTCAATAATCCCAGGGATCTGACTGATCTGAAAGGAGGCTTTAGTCCGGATGTATTCGCATTCAGTCTGGATTATTATAGCGGGGACTATCAGAAAGGAGGCTCAGGTATGTCCAGCCTGAGTTATGCCAATGCTGACCTGTATAATGGAACCATTAAAGGTATGGTATGGAGCCATCAGGATCAGGGACAGGCGGCTTATGGCTATACATATGATAATCAGAATCGCCTTGCCTCAGCGGTATATGGGGTGCCCGACTATAGCGGATTTACATTGCTGCCGGCACCTGATAATGCATACAAGGTATCATCGCTGAGCTATGACCCTAACGGGAATATTCTGGGACTCAGAAGGAACGGAATTGGGGGGGCTGTCCTTCATGATTTCGTTGGTCAATATGATTATTGTCTGGATAATAGCTGTCCGGGAGGCTTGGGCAATAAGCTCTATAGTGTGAATGGCTATGCACAGTATGCCTATAATAGTATCGGACAGATAACGGAAAAAACATACAACGGAGGTGCTGCCAAGCAGATTTTTGAATATACTTCCGGTGGTCTGGTAAAAAATGTAAAGAATATAAGCAATATATATGATGTTGTTTTTGGCTATGATCAGACCGGTAAGCGTCTGAAAAAAGTATCCTATGATGCCAATGGAAATCCGGCGCAGATTACCTGGTATATCAGGGATAATGCGGGTAATCCGTTGAGCATCTATAAGCAGGAACCGGGTAGTCCGGTTCTGAATCAGGCAGAGATACCTGTATATGGTTCGGGGCGTATTGGAGTCTGCTACAGAAACAGCAGTGTATATTCCTATTCCTATGAATTGAGTGATCACCTGGGCAATGTACGGGCTACCATAGGCAGAGAAAAGGTTAATGGCATAGCTCAGGTACATACCTGGATGGATTATTATCCGTTTGGAGAGGTTTTGCCGGGCAGAAACCAGCAGGATAATAACCGGAATCTCTACCAGGGCCAGTTTGCCGAAAAGGATGAAGAGACGGGATATACTGCTTTTGAGCTTCGTATGTACGATCCCGTTATCGGGCGCTGGATGGGACCAGACCCGTACAGGCAGTTTTATTCAGCCTATGTAGGAATGGGTAATAATCCGGTAAGCGGGGTGGACCCGGATGGAGGCTGGTGTTTTGATGGAAGTGGTAATCAGATTGCGTGTCCTGATGGCTATGGTGAGTTTGATAATGCAGATAGTGATTGGTTTGTTTTTGGAGATGAGATAGTTATAAAAGGAAAGATAGGGCTGTTTGACGGGGCTTTCGGCTCAACCTTTAGTGAATATAGTTTCCGGCAACAGGTAGGAATGGTAAGCGGCCGTCTGGAGAGAAGGATGTTTAATTGGGTAAAGGTGGGTAATGATCTGAACCCTCTGGTGGCGGCATCGAATGGAGTAATGGGGTTAGTTACAGGCGAAAATATCTATGGAGAACCCCAGACAGTGTTTTCTTCCAGTGTTAATTTAGTAAGTGCAGCATTGCCATTTGGGATAATAGGGAGAGCAGGTAAGGCGAGTACTCAAGGAGGATTGAACCTTTTCAAATGGGGGGCTCCTCAAACCACGAAAGCGACAGGTTGGAAAGCAGGTGATTATATGCTGCATCTTCCTAATAAAGGCACGCCAGCATTAAATTGGAAAGCCAACTATGGTGCATTGCGTAGAGAAATGGGATTGGGTAAACCTATTTTTGATTCTTACCGGTTGCCTAATGGTAACTTGATACCTACAGGTGGGTTCTTAAATGCGGAAAGGTCAATCCTTCAGGGAAGGGGTTGGATTTATAACCCAGGTAGTGGCGCATGGATGCCACCCGGATTTTAAATTAAGGAGGGTGGCACATGGAATTTAATCAACTCATATCGGCAAAGCTTCATTCCTTGTTTACAGAACATGGATTAAAAATAACCGAGCAATCAAAAGACATTGTAAGGTATGAATCAGCATTACTGCATATCTCGTTAGTTTACAATCCCAGAGAAAATTCAAATAATCTTTGGGTAGGCAAAAGACACTTCAATGCAGTTGAAATAGATAATCAGGTCATGCAAGAGTATTTTAACTCCGACCTAAAACTTGGTAATCTTCCACAGGAGACGTTTGTAAATAATGTGTTCCTGTTTTTTATCGGTGGTGAGGGTGAAAGGTTGTTGGAAGGTGAAGAAAGTGCTTTAGCTGGTCTTGAGAAATTTGATAATCAAAGGAGTTCAGAATACACTGCAACCCTGGTAGAGAAACAAAACCTGGAAGCAGCTAACAAAGCTTGGAAGGATGGGAATTACTCGGATGTAATTAAATACCTGGAGAAGATGAACAAGGACGACCTGCCGGAATCCTTTAAGCAGAAATATAAGATTGCACAACAGAGATTAGGCAATTGAATTTTGAAAGCCTCATTGTGTCATCTAAAAGTGTAATTAATCAATCCTCTCGTCAATGGTTACTGCAACAAATGAGGAGTGGAAGACCAATTATAGATATTGGATTAGATCCTACAAGAGGAGCTCCTAGTATCTTTTACCAAATGGAACAGAACATGATGAAGAATTATTTAAGGCTTCATCCAAATGCATTTCAAGTAATAAAACCATGAAAACAATGATTGACGGAACAAAATATATAGAAGTAGTAAAGCTGTTTTTCTCTTTTCTGATGACTGAATTTGGATTTAGACTATCAAAAGAAACAGAGAACGGGAATGCTTTTTATGATGTAGAATATAGCGATGCAAAGAGAGTTGTTTCTATCTCTTATGAAAATATCGAAGATTATTTACAAGTGATAGTCTTTAAGTTGAAAAATGGAAAACTTCCCGATTATGATGACAAGACACATACGCTACATTTGAATGAACTGAATAAAAGAGTCCTTTCTGAAATTGATAAAAATGAAATAGAAAGAAATAGTGAAGCATTTGATAAATTTGATGCGAAGGATGAGTTGGAACGGAAGCTATTAAAATCGGCTAAGGAGTTGAGATTGGCTTTAAAGCATTGGGATAAAGTTTAGGGTGCATGTGCTGCACGTAATGCCGCTAAGGGGATTACCACGGCTGATGGCTTCTTATTCAGAGGATTTACAGTAAAGACACCTTTCAACATTCCTGTGCAGAGATTCGGTAATATGAGTCTTGGAAAACCTACATTTCCGCATTTAAATTATAACATCGGAGGCACAAAAGGACACCTATTTCTTCAAGATAAAATAACCAATAGAGGAATGTGGGGGGATTTTACAAAATACTTTGGCTTTTAATTATGGAAACATTAGATAAGATAATTCATAATAGTGGCGATTCTATTCTTGATAAGTATTCTTATTCAGATGGTATTTTAACAATAGATTTAGATTTGACTGAATTAGATAAGAAAGTTAAAATAAGAATTAGAACAGATAGTTTGTCATTTAATGATTACTATGTGAACAAGACAGAAGACTTGTATAGAACCTGTAGAATTGAATTTCAAGAGTTGTTAAATATTCTTTCTTTAGAGAATAGTATTTATGTTCCATCAAAAGATTTTGGAAGACTAATGAGTGAAACTAGATTAAGGTTAAATCTAGCATATGGAAAGAAATCCTCTGAGATTAAGTATATCTTTTCTTTGGTTGGTTATGATAGGCTTATAACTTGTACTGTATCAGATTTAGCTTGTATAAATATAGTAGATTAAGAGGGAGCAAGAGAAGTAGTTGCCGCTCTCTCCGCGGTCGTGTGGCACACCGACCGCAATGTATATAGCTGGTAAGTAAAAGAATAGTTGAATTCCTAAGTTATTGGCTGGTGGACAATGGATTGGTAAAAATGGACGATTCTATTCAAGGAATGGGGGCTGTAAAGACAACTGCAAAGACATTACAGGCTGATGAGTAGGTTCGAAGATCCAATTCAATTTGATATAAAAAAGAAAGTCGGAGATGTTGAAATAGCATACTCCAATCTAATGGAAATTTCTCAAGGAGGCCCGGAAGTTGGAAATCTATCAATTAATGGAAAAATGCTGGAAGGTCGCTATGGAGGTCCAGCTATTTGTAAAGATGAATATTTGTACGTGCCGGCTCATGTCAAAAAGTTTTTGGGAACTGGATTCAAGTTGGCAAGGATAAATACAAACACACTTGAAGTGGAACATTTGGGCAAAACCAAGGACCTGATTTTTCTTGACAAAATAGAAGGGATTCACATTTACTTCTTTGAAGATATGAGCAAAACAATTCAAAGGCATTATGAGCTTTGATATATTTTCATATCAAGACTTATTGGCCGCTGGCTGGGACCGGACCCGTACAGGCAGTTTTATTCAGCCTATGTAGGAATGGGCAATAATCCGGTGAGCGAGGTGGATCCGGATGGGGGACTGGTAGGTCCGCCGGATAGAAACGGGGATTTTATTGGTGATACAGATAAGGGAACCGGGCTGGATTACGACATTTGCTTTACCTGGGATGGGAGTAACTGGTTATCAGAAAGAGGGTTTTATTACGATGGGCAGCAGTTTACCATGAACCCTTTGACTGTTTCCACCCATATCAGTTTTGATACTCCGGCATTAAGATCCCTTCTACAATCGCAATATACGGGGCCCGCTACCGGAGCTCTTGAACCGGTATATATCGATTTTGAACTTTTCCTGACTATCTCTACCTGGGGTATGTATTCAGCAGGAAAAGCTGCTCTAAGTGGTGCTAAGGGGGGAAGTACTACATTATACCGTGCCGTTTCTAAAGCAGAGCTTGATGATATTGCAATAAATGGTATAAGAAATTCTCCAGGATATGAAACAGGAAAATTGTTTGCAACCTCTGCTCAAGATGCTGCAAATTTTGGAAGGTTAAATTTCGGCTTAGATAAACAACCGTTCACAATTATAAAGACATCAATTCCTAATAAGTATTCACCTATGCTTTATAGAGGTGAGATGGATTTAATGCAAGGTGTCTCTGTTCCCAGTAACTTGTTTAACCAGTTATCTAAGCCAAGCATTTTTAATAAAACTCCATTGCCTAATCATCCTTGGATAAAATAAAAATCAAATGAATAGATTGTTTAAAATAGAGGCAGAAATAAAAATAAACAAAGAAGGTGGTAGAACTTGGCCTGTAAAAACAGGGTATAGGCCAGGGTTTGAATTCATTAATAAAATACAAACTTCTGGTTCAATACTTTTGTTAAATAGTGAAAATTTAAAACCAGGTGAAAAAGGAATTGTAGAAGTGAGTTTTATTTCAAATGAACTTTTGGGAGAAATTCATTCTGGAACTGAATTCAAATTTTATGAAGGACCTGTTGAAATCGGAGGTGGTAAAGTACTGAAAGTGATTGGTTGGATAGAAAGCTGCTAAGGGAGAGAGAGAAGTCTATTGTGATAGGAGAAGGAATGTATAGAGTAAAACCAGCGGACAGATCTGTCAAAAGCTGAATATGAAATGATGGCTAAGGCTGGACGAATGGTTGAAGGGGCAGGTGGTCAAACTTTTGTAGCGACAGGAGGGTCAGGAGCATTTAATGCAGCAGCAAAAGAAGAGTATTTTGGTCAGGTGGTGATATAGTCAAAAATTCGGCTATGAGCTTTGCAAAAGCAAACGGTTTGAAAACCTCACTAGCGCTATCCCGTGGTCAGTGCGCCATTCTCTCCACGGTCGTGTGGCACACCGACCGCAATGTATATAGCTGGTAAGTAAAAGAATAGTTGAATTCCTGATTACAGAGAATATTTCGGCCTGTGTGCCACAGGCCGAGGGCAAAATATGATGTTAAAAATGCAGGAATTGGCGCCTGGAATGCGACAGAAAAATCATATGGAAACTTAAAGAATAAAATATTCGAAGAGGTTAAGTTTTTAAATCAGCCTAATAACAGGTTATATTTT
>Ga0206107_1000124_pt1 | contig 62736 bp, 76 predicted proteins | sample 2B0metagenome_FD_148652 | JGI IMG/M metagenome (GOLD analysis project Ga0206107, IMG submission 148652) | Enriched microbial communities from leaf-cutter ant dump, University of Wisconsin, Madison, United States - 2B0 | ecosystem: Environmental > Terrestrial > Nest > Insects nest > Nest dump...
AGGTGACAACATTCAGATGAACGTTACCTTGATTCACCCGATTGCGATGGAAGAAGGCTTGCGCTTCGCTATCCGTGAAGGTGGTCGTACTGTGGGTGCTGGCGTTGTGGCCAAAATCATTCAGTAAGTTGTAAATCGCCTTTGTGAAAAGGACGCCTCAGGCGTCCTTTTTGTTTAAGGTAAATGGTCTGGACCCTATTTTTGCAGGGTTTTTAACTGTTTAAATATTGTCTATTTTTCGTCAGCATTGTGTTGACAACCCGGGTCTAGGTCTTTAAGATTGCGCCTCCTTTTGAGGGGCTCTCTTTTGAGCGCTTAGAGGGTGTTCTTTAAAGTTAAATAATTGGAGTTTGGTTCATGCAGAATCAACGTATTAGAATTCGCCTGAAAGCCTTTGATCACAAGCTGATTGATGCTTCAACTCAGGAAATTGTTGAAACCGCAAAGCGCACTGGTGCGCAAGTTCGTGGCCCAATTCCGCTGCCGACTCGTAAAGAGCGCTTCACTGTATTGATTTCTCCGCACGTTAACAAAGACGCGCGTGATCAATACGAGATACGTACACACAAGCGTTTGCTCGATATTGTTGAGCCTACTGAAAAGACTGTAGATGCCCTGATGAAGCTGGATTTGGCTGCAGGCGTTGAGGTTCAAATTAGTCTCGGTTAATAAGTAAATGTTTAAGTTGTAAAGCAATGGTGCTTTGCAACTGTGTAACGCTCTGAAATGGGCGGCCATAGCGGGTAAAAGCCCCGTACACTATAGAGGTTAGTAAAATGACGATTGGTATTGTCGGCCGCAAAAGCGGTATGACTCGTATTTTTACCGATGATGGTGTTTCCATTCCTGTTACAGTAATTGAGGTTGCTCCCAACCGCGTTACTCAGGTCAAGAATGTCGAAACCGATGGTTACTCTGCTGTGCAGGTAACTGTGGGTTCTCGTCGTGCCTCCCGCGTTACCAAATCAGAAGCTGGTCACTTTGCCAAGGCAAATGCTGAAGCAGGTCGTGCTTCTTATGAATTGCGTAACGATGCTCAAGAAGCTTTCGAAGTTGGTGCATCAATTACTGTTGAGTCTTTCTCTGCAGGTCAAATCATTGATGTAACTGGCACATCCAAAGGTAAAGGTTTCGCTGGCGGTATTAAACGCTGGAATTTCGGTATGCAAGATGCGACTCACGGTAACAGCCGTTCGCACCGCGTATTGGGTTCTATCGGCCAGTGTCAAACTCCAGGTCGCGTATTCAAAGGCAAAAAAATGGCTGGTCACTTGGGTAATGAGCGTGTAACCGTTCAGAACCTTGAAGTTGTCCGCGTTGATGCTGAGCGCAATCTGCTTCTGGTTAAGGGTGCTATTCCTGGTGCTCCAGGTGGCGACGTGTTTGTACGTCCCGCTGTTAAAGCGCGCACTAACGGTTAAGTATCCGAGGGGAATCGACCATGGAATTAAAAATTGTTAGTCCCGCAGGCGCACAAGGTACAGTCAATGTATCTGAAGTTGCCTTCGGTAGAGAGTTTAACCAAGACTTGGTTCATCAGGCTGTTGTCGCGTACATGGCTGGTGCTCGTCAAGGTACCAAGGCGCAATTAACGCGCGCTGAAGTATCTGGTGGCGGTAAAAAGCCTTGGCGTCAAAAAGGTACTGGCCGTGCTCGTGCCGGTACTATCCGCAGCCCAATCTGGCGTGGCGGTGGTGCTACTTTCGCAGCAAAACCACGTGACCACGAACAAAAGCTGAACAAAAAAATGTATCGCGCAGCATTGCAATGCATTTTGTCTGAGCTGAACCGTCAAGAGCGCCTCATTGTTGTTGAGAGTTTTGATATCGAAGCTCCAAAGACTAAAGCTCTGGTGCAAAAATTAGCACAATACAATTTGTCAGACGTGTTGATCGTTACTGAAGAGATCAGCGAAAACCTGTTCCTCGCTGCGCGTAACCTGTACAAGGTTGGTGTTTCTGATGCGCAAGGCGTTGATCCAGTAAGCCTGATCGGTTTTGATAAAGTTGTTGTGACTGTGCCAGCTCTCAAAAAATTTGAGGAGATACTGGGATGAACCAAGAGCGTATTTATAAAATCATTCTCGGCCCGGTAGTTTCTGAGAAATCAGCTGCTGCAGGCGAGAAAGCGAATCAAGTCGTTTTCAAGGTTCTTCCATCTGCGAACAAACTTGAAATCAAAGCTGCAATCCAGGCGCTGTTCGGCACAAAAGTAGAAAGTATTTCTGTGTTGAATGTTAAAGGTAAGACCAAGCGTACCCGTTACGGTCTTGGCAAAAGAAGCGATTGGAAAAAGGCATACGTAAGATTGGCACAAGGTCAAGAAATTGACTTTGCGTCAGCTGAGTAAGGGGATTAGGTCATGGCTATCGTAAAACGTAAACCCACATCACCTGGTCGTCGCTTCGTAGTAAGTATCGTCAATCCAGATTTGTACAAAGGCGATGCATACGCACCTTTGCTCGAAAAGAAATCTAAAACCGGTGGTCGTAACAACACTGGTCGTATCACTACCCGCCATATCGGTGGTGGTCACAAGCAGCATTACCGTGTTGTGGATTTCCGTCGCAATAAAGACGGTATTCCGGCAACCGTAGAGCGTATTGAGTACGATCCAAACCGTACTGCTTATATTGCTTTGGTTTGCTATGCCGATGGTGAGCGCCGCTACATTATCGCTCCTAAAGGTTTGGTAGTAGGTGACAAAATTGAATCTGGCAATGCTGCTGCAATCAAGCCTGGTAATACCATGCCATTGCGCAATATTCCGCTCGGTTCTGTTGTTCACTGTGTTGAGCTCAAGCCTGGCAAAGGCGCTCAAATCGCTCGTTCAGCTGGTGCTTCTGCCCAGTTGGTTGCGCGTGACGGTGCTTACGCAACCTTGCGTCTACGCAGTGGTGAAATGCGCAAGGTGTTGAGTGATTGTCGCGCAACGTTGGGTGAAGTATCCAACAGTGAGCACAATCTGCGTTCCTTGGGTAAAGCTGGTGCTACTCGCTGGCGTGGTGTTCGTCCTACCGTTCGCGGTGTGGCGATGAACCCTGTCGATCACCCGATGGGTGGTGGTGAGGGACGTACGTCGGGTGGTCGTCACCCAGTTTCACCATGGGGTGTTCCTACTAAGGGATACAAAACGCGCAGCAATAAGCGCACAGACAAGATGATTGTTCGTCGTCGCGATAAGAAATAATCGCCTAGACAACAGCTGAGAGAGGAAGTAGCAGTGCCACGTTCACTGAAAAAAGGTCCTTTTATAGATCTTCACCTGATAAAGAAGGTCGAAGCAGCGATCGCAGCTAACGATCGTCGTCCAATCAAGACATGGTCACGTCGTTCTATGATCATGCCAGAAATGGTTGGTTTGACATTGGCTGTACACAATGGTCGTCAACACGTTCCGGTTTTGGTCAACGAAGAAATGGTTGGTCATAAACTTGGCGAATTTGCAGCTACTCGCACTTATCGTGGCCACGCCGCTGATAAGAAAGCGAAAAAGCGCTAAGAGGTTAATACGATGGAAGTAGCAGCAAAATTAACCGGTGCTCGTCTGTCGGCGCAAAAAGCGCGTTTGGTAGCTGATCAAATTCGCGGTAAAGGCGTTGAACAGGCTCTTGATACGTTGGCATTCAGTACCAAAAAAGGTGCCGACATTATTAAGAAAGTACTGGAATCTGCAATTGCTAATGCAGAACATAATGAAGGTGCTGATGTTGATGCTCTTAAAGTATCAACCATTTTTGTTGATGAAGGCACAAGCCTTAAGCGCATTAGTCCGCGCGCTAAGGGTCGTGCAGATCGCATCACCAAACGCACTTGTCACATCACCGTTAAAGTAGCCGACAAGTAAGAGAGCAGGCGTTATGGGTCAGAAAGTACATCCGAACGGCATTCGCCTCGGGATTATCAAAAAGCACACCTCTGTGTGGTATGCCGATGGTACTGATTACGCAGATAAATTGATCGTTGATCTGAATGTGCGCAAGTACATTCAAGAGAAGCTGGCCAGTGCATCTGTAAGCCGTGTTGACATTGAGCGTCCAGCTAACACTGCACGTATCACTATCCACACTGCGCGTCCTGGTATCGTGATCGGTAAAAAAGGTGAAGATGTTGACAAGTTGCGCGCTGAATTAAGCAAGCAAATGGGTGTACCTGTACACATCAACATCGAAGAAATTCGTAAGCCAGACTTGGATGGTGCTTTGGTTGCCCAGGGTGTAGCCCAGCAATTAGAGCGCCGCGTCATGTTCCGTCGTGCCATGAAGCGCGCGGTACAAAACGCAATGCGTCAAGGTGCCGAAGGTATCAAGATTCAGGTTGGCGGACGTTTAGGTGGTGCTGAAATCGCTCGTAGCGAATGGTACCGTGAAGGCCGCGTTCCTCTGCACACTCTGCGTGCAGATATTGATTACGCAACGGCCGAAGCGAATACAACCTACGGCATCATTGGTGTAAAAGTGTGGATCTTCAAAGGTGAAGTGATTGGCGATGTAGTTAAAGCCGAAGCTGAACCCAAGAAGAAAGCCGCTAAATCCAAGTAAGGGGTACGCAACATGTTACAACCTAAGCGTACAAAGTTTCGCAAGCAGATGAAAGGCCGCAACCGCGGTCTGTCGCAAAGAGGCTCGAAAGTGAGCTTCGGCGATTTCGGCTTGAAGGCAACTGGTCGCGGTCGCTTAACTGCTCGTCAAATTGAAGCAGCACGTAGAGCGATGACTCGTCACGTTAAGCGTGGCGGTAAAATCTGGATTCGTGTGTTTCCGGATAAGCCAATTACTGAAAAGCCTCTTGAAGTTCGTCAAGGTAAAGGTAAAGGTAACGTGGAATATTGGGTGGCACAAATCCGTCCTGGCAAGGTTCTTTATGAGATGGATGGTGTGAGCGAAGATTTAGCTCGCGAAGCTTTCCAACTTGCTGCGGCAAAACTGCCAATTACAACAACATTTGTTAAACGTTCGGTGATGTGATGAAAGCTTCAGAATTACGCGAAAAGTCCGTCGAAGAGCTGAATGGCGTGTTGCTGGAACAATTGAAAGAACAGTTTAAATTGCGCATGCAAGCTTCAACTGGTCAATTGGCCCAAACCCATTTGTTGGGCCAGGTTCGTAAAGACATTGCACGCATCAAGACAGCGCTAAGACAAAAGGCAGGTAACTAACGATGACTCAGGAAACAAAACTGGCTCGTACTTTGACCGGCAAGGTCGTTAGCGACAAGATGGATAAAACCATTACTGTCCTGATTGAGCGTCGTGTTAAGCACGAGCTTTATGGTAAATATTCCACTAAGTCTTCAAAGCTTCACGCTCATGATGAAAAAAATGAGTGCAAGATCGGTGATATCGTGACGGTTTCTGAGTCGCGCCCACTGTCAAAAACCAAGACCTGGTCTTTGGTTAAAATTGAAGAACGCGCTGCCGAAGTTTAATAACTTCGCAGCATTTGAAAGTTTCGGAGACGGACGATGATTCAAACAGAAAGCTACTTAGATGTTGCTGACAACAGCGGTGCTCGCCGTGTCATGTGCATCAAGGTTCTTGGCGGTTCTCACCGTCGCTATGCGGCCGTGGGTGACATCATCAAAGTTACCGTAAAGGAAGCAATTCCACGCGGTAAGGTGAAAAAAGGCCAAGTCATGAAGGCAGTTGTTGTTCGCACAAAGAAAGGTGTGCGTCGCCAAGACGGTTCATTGATCAAGTTTGACGATAATGCTGCCGTACTGCTGAACAACCAAGATGCTCCGATTGGTACACGTATTTTCGGACCCGTAACCCGTGAGTTGCGTGGCGAGAAATTCATGAAAATCATTTCTTTGGCTCCTGAAGTACTTTAAGTACTCAGACCTTAGATAAAGGGGCAGACAAATGCTTAAAATTAAACGTGATGACGAAGTGATTGTTATCGCAGGGCGTGACAAGGGTAAGCGCGGTAGAGTAGTTCGCGTGTTAGCTGACCGTGTTATCGTTTCCGGCATTAACATTATCAAAAAGCACCAAAAACCAAATCCACAGGCGGGTGTTGCAGGTGGAATTGTTGAAAAAGAAGCTTCGATCCACGCTTCAAACGTTGCCATTTACAATGCGGCAACCAAGAAAGCTGATCGTGTGGGTTTCAAAGTACTTGAAAATGGCGATAAAGTTCGTGTTTTCAAATCCAATGGCGAAGCCGTAGAGGCGTAATTAGACATGGCTAGGCTTAAAGACTTATACAGCAAAGAACTCGCCCCCAAACTGAAAGAAGAGTTGGGTTTGGCGAATGTTATGGAAGTGCCACGCATTACCAAAATCACCCTGAACATGGGTGTGGGTGAAGCCGTTGGTGATAAGAAAGTGCTTGAGAACGCGGTAGGCGATCTGACTAAAATTTCCGGTCAGAAAGTGGTTGTCACAGCAGCGCGCAAATCTATTGCGGGCTTCAAAATTCGTGAAGACTGGCCAATCGGTTGCAAAGTAACTCTGCGTAAAGATCGTATGTATGAGTTCTTGGATCGTCTGGTATCAGTAGCTATTCCACGTATTCGTGACTTCCGTGGTATCAGCCCGAAGCAATTTGATGGCCGTGGTAATTTCTCAATGGGTGTAACTGAACAAATCATTTTCCCTGAGATTGATTACGACAAGGTTGATAAAATCCGTGGTTTGGACATTTGTATCACTACAACTGCCCGCACCGACGAAGAAGGCCGCGCTTTATTAAAAGCCTTCAACTTCCCATTCAAAGGCTAAGGGTAGAATCATGGCTAAGAAATCTATGATTGCGCGTGAAGTTAAGCGTGCAAATACCGTAAAAAAATTCGCTGCTAAACGCGCTGAATTGAAAGCTACCATTGTTAGTCCTTCTTCTACAGAAGAGCAGGTTTGGGAAGCGCAAGTCAAGTTGCAACAACAGCCACGTGATGCAAGTGCAAGCCGCAAGCGTAATCGCTGTCGCCTGACCGGTCGTCCACATGGCGTGTATCGCAAATTTGGTTTGTGCCGTCATAAGTTGCGCGAAGCTGCAATGCGCGGTGACGTCCCAGGTCTTGTTAAGGCAAGCTGGTAAGCCTCGGCTTAATTTTAGGAGCAGAATCAGATGAGTATGCAAGATCCTTTAGCAGATATGCTTACCCGCATTCGCAATGCGCAACAAGTAGGTAAAACTGCCGTAACTATGCCTTCTTCAAAATTGAAGGTAAATGTTGCAAAAGTGCTCTCTAGCGAGGGCTATATCAATGGTTTTTCAGTAAGCGAAGGCGCCAAGCAAGAGCTGACTGTTGACCTGAAATATTTTGAAGGTAAGCCAGTTATCGCTGAGCTTGACCGCGTAAGTCGTCCTGGCTTGCGTAATTATGCCGGTAAAGAAGCGTTGCCAACCGTTCGCGGTGGTTTGGGTATCGCAATTGTCTCTACCAGTAAAGGTGTAATGACTGATCGTGCTGCACGCGCCGCTGGCGTGGGTGGCGAAGTCCTTTGCACAGTATTCTAATGGGAAATCGTCATGTCACGAGTTGCAAAAAGTCCGGTTGAAGTACCTGCTGCAGTTAGTGTGACCATTGCTGGTCAATCACTGACAATTAAAGGCGGTAAAGGTACATTGGCGCTGGAAGTCCACGCGAGCGTAGAAGTTAAGCACGAAAACAACGTGTTGACTTTTGCTCCACGCGACGGTGCCAAGCAGTCAGATGCGCTAGCAGGCACTACCCGTGCGCTAGTTAAAAATATGGTAACAGGTGTTAGCCAGGGTTTCGAAAAGAAACTGTCATTGGTTGGCGTTGGTTACCGTGTTAAAGCAGAAGGCAATACTGTAAACCTGTCTGTGGGTCTTTCTCATCCGGTAAATTACGTCCTTCCACAAGGCGTAACGGTGGAAACCCCAAGTCAGACCGAAATTGTACTGAGAGGCAGTGACAAGCAATTGCTTGGTCAAGTTGCTGCTGAGATTCGTTCATACCGTCAACCAGAGCCTTATAAAGGTAAAGGTATTCGCTATGCTGACGAAACAGTGCTGCGTAAAGAAGCTAAGAAGAAGTAAGGGCTAGGTTATGAGCGAAAAGAAATTATCTCGTCTTCGCCGTGCGCGCCGTGCCCGAGCAAAGATTCGCGAATTGGGTACCACACGTTTGGCTATCCATCGCACACCACGCCACATTTATGCGCAAGTAATTGCGGGTGATGGCTCTAAGGTATTGGCTAGCGCTTCTACTTTGGACAAAGATTTACGCAGTGGCAAAACTGGCAATGCTGATGCCGCCAAAGCAGTTGGTTTACTGATTGCTGAGCGTGCTAAAGCGGCGGGTATCACACAAGTTGCTTTTGATCGCGCTGGTTTTAAATACCACGGTCGCGTTAAGGCCTTGGCTGATGCTGCCCGTGAAGGTGGTTTGGAATTCTAAAGGTTAAGATATGGCTTACTCTAAGAAAGAAGAAGACAACAACGAAGGCTTGCAAGAGAAACTTGTTCAAGTCAATCGCGTTGCTAAAACTGTAAAAGGTGGTCGTATCTTCCAATTTACCGCACTGACTGTAGTGGGTGACGGTAATGGCAAGGTAGGTTTCGGCCGCGGTAAAGCGCGTGAAGTGCCCATTGCAATTCAAAAAGCAATGGAAGCAGCACGTCGCAACATGATTAACGTTGATCTGAACGGCGATACTCTGCAATACGCTATTAAAGGTGTTCACGGAGCGTCAAAAGTTTACATGCAGCCCGCTTCTCAAGGTACCGGTGTAATCGCCGGCGGTGCAATGCGCTCCGTACTTGAAATTGCAGGTGTTCAGAACGTATTGGCTAAGTGCTATGGCTCTACCAATCCGGTAAACGTTGTTCGTGCAACCTTTAATGCCCTTAAAGCAATGACTTCTCCGGAAGCTGTTGCTGCCAAGCGCGGCAAAAGTGTTGAAGACATTCTGAACTAATCGAACGTTCGATTTACGACGGTGGATGACCATGTCTAAGAAAATGATCAAAGTGACTCAAGTGAAGAGCATTGCTCACCGCTTGAAGAATCACAAGGCGTGCGTTGCGGGCTTGGGCCTGCGTCGCATTGGCCATACTGTAGAAGTAGAAGATACTCCTTCTGTACGCGGTATGATTAACAAAGTTAACTATCTGGTGAAGGTAGAGGGAGAGTAAGATGCGTCTTAATACACTTAGCCCTGCACCGGGCAGAATTAAAGCTGCAAAACGTGTTGGCCGTGGTATCGGTAGTGGTTTAGGTAAAACTGCTGGCCGTGGTCACAAGGGTTTGAAGTCACGTTCTGGCGGTTCGGTAAGACCAGGTTTTGAAGGCGGTCAAATGCCTTTGCAAATCCGTTTGCCAAAATATGGTTTCTCTTCTCGCATTGGCCGTGTAACTGCCGAGATTCGTTTGTCTGAACTGAATCTGGTAGAAGGCTCCGTAGTAGATTTGGAAACTCTCAAGCAAGCAGACTTAATCAGCTCCGTGATTAAGCGCGCTAAGATTTTTGCTTCTGGTGAGTTGAAAAAGGCTGTAACTGTTAAAGGTTTGGCTGTAACCAAAGGTGCTAAGGCTGCTATTGAAGCTGCTGGCGGTACTGTAGAAGAGTAAGAGACGCATGGCTATCACTAACAATATGCCGTTAGCGAATCAAAAAGGTTTAGGCGAGCTTTGGGCTCGCCTTCGTTTTCTCTTTTTGGCTATTTTGGTCTACCGGATAGGCACTCACGTTCCTATTCCGAGTTTGGATCCAGAACGAATCGCAAACCTGTTTAACCAAAACAAGGACACTATTCTGGGCATGTTCAACATGTTCTCAGGCGGTGCTCTTGAGCGGATGAGTATTTTAGCCTTAGGTATCATGCCTTACATTTCAGCATCTATCATCATGCAATTGTTAAGCGCGGTAACTCCGTCGCTTGAACAGTTAAAGAAAGAAGGTGATGCCGGGCGTAGAAAGATCAATCAATACACCCGTTATTTCACGGTGGTATTGGCCACCGTGCAAGCTTTTGCGATGGCGGCGAGCTTCTCTGGCTATGCTTATGGCGGCGAACCTACCTTTGCTTACTACTTTACTTCAGTAGTTTCTCTGGTAACCGGTGCTGTATTTATGATGTGGCTGGGTGAACAGGTTACCGAGCGCGGTATTGGCAATGGTATTTCCATGCTGATTTTTGCCGGTATTGTTGCCGGTTTGCCGAGCGCTATTGTTCACTCTCTTGAGAGTGCGCGCCAGGGTGATGTTAATTACCTGGCCTTGCTGTTTGTTGCAGCCATTGCGATTGCCGTAGTGTGGTTGGTTGTACGTATTGAGCGTGGCCAACGTCGTATTACGGTCAACTATGCCAAGAGACAGCCTGGCCGTCAGGGCTTCGGTGCACAATCAAGCCACTTGCCGTTAAAAATCAATATGTCAGGCGTTATCCCGGCCATTTTCGCCAGCAGTATTTTATTGTTCCCGGCGTCAATTGCGCAGTGGTTTGGTCAGGGTGAAGGTCCGGTGAAATCTTTCCTACAAGATTTCGCATTGGCAATCAGTCCAGGTCAACCGCTGTATATCTTGATCTTTGTAGCGTTTATTTCGTTCTTCTGTTTCTTCTATACGGCGTTGATGTTTAATCCGAAAGAAGTGGCAGATAATTTGAAAAAATCGGGTGCCTATATCCCCGGGATTCGTCCTGGTGAGCACTCCGCAAAATATATTGATAGTGTACTGACTCGCTTAACCGTGATTGGCGCTATCTATATGTCAGCAGTCTGCTTGTTACCTCAGTTCTTACAAGTAGCCGCAAAAGTGCCTTTCTATTTGGGTGGTACTTCACTGCTTATCGTGGTGGTTGTGGTTATGGACTTTATGTCTCAGGTACAGGCTCACTTGATGTCTCATCAATATGAATCATTGATGAAGAAGTCAAACTTAAAAGGTTACGGCAGCGGAAACGTTCGCTAACCCTGGATTTTGAGGTTGAATAATGAAAGTTCGTGCTTCTGTTAAGAAAATTTGCCGCAATTGCAAAATGGTGCGCCGTAACGGTGTTCTGCGTGTAATTTGTCACGTTGAACCGCGCCACAAGCAGCGTCAGGGTTAATGCTTAAATAGTTTGTTGCTTCAAGCATGAGGCAGGGGTTCGTTATTGAACGCCTGCCTCTTGTTTTCTAAGTAGCGGACAGCAAGCATTACCAATAGGGGGCGCTGACTGTCGTTAGATAAGAAATTGTCTAACTATTGCTTTGTGCTGTGTTTCTCGCTATCCTGCGCGCCTTTTTGAGCAGCGATGATGGCGGTTAATACTGTCAGCGCTACATTTATGTGTTATTGGAGTAATTTGAATGGCTCGTATAGCTGGTGTAAACATACCAGATAACAAACACGCCGTTATCTCATTGACTTACGTATATGGGATAGGTCGTACCACAGCTAAGCAGATCTGTGCTGCCACCGGCATCTCTGAAGAATCCAAAATTGGTTCTCTGTCAGAAGAACAGCTGGAGTCGATCCGCTCTGAGGTTGCCAAGCACACCGTAGAGGGTGACTTGCGCCGTGTTATATCTATGAATATCAAGCGTTTGATGGATTTGGGTTGCTACCGTGGCTTGCGTCACCGTCGTAGCTTGCCATTGCGTGGTCAGCGTACTAAAACAAACGCTCGTACTCGTAAAGGCCCACGTAAGCCTATTAAGAAGTAATTCTTAGGCTTAACTTCATTCACTTACGGTAACAAATTAGTAGGAAGAAATTGCTATGGCTAAGCCAAGTAATAAAACCGCAACCAAGAAAAAAGTTAAGAAGACGGTAGTGGACGGCGTTGCCCATATCCACGCCTCTTTTAACAACACCATCGTGACTATCACTGATCGTCAGGGTAATGCTCTTAGCTGGGCTACTTCAGGTGGTTCTGGTTTCCGTGGTTCACGTAAATCTACACCATTCGCTGCGCAGGTTGCTGCCGAGCGTGCTGGTGAAGCTGCAAAAGAATACGGTTTGAAAAATCTTGACGTCGAAGTTAAAGGTCCAGGCCCAGGTCGTGAGTCAGCTGTTCGTGCGCTGAATAATGTTGGTTACAAAATTACCAACATCACTGACGTTACGCCGATTCCTCACAACGGCTGCCGTCCGCCGAAAAAACGTCGTGTGTAAGGGGAGAATAGATAATGGCTCGTTATATTGGACCTACCTGTAAACTCTCTCGCCGCGAAGGTACTGACCTTTTCCTGAAAAGTGGTGCGCGCGCGTTAGATTCAAAATGTAAATTAGAAACTGCACCAGGCCAACACGGTCAACGTCGTGGTCGTTTGTCTGACTACGGTGTTCAGTTGCGTGAAAAGCAAAAAGTTCGTCGTATTTACGGTATTCTTGAAAAGCAATTCCGTGGCTACTACAAAGAAGCTGCCCGTCGTAAAGGCGCCAGCGGTGAGAACTTGTTGAAGCTGCTTGAATCTCGTCTTGATAACGTTGTTTACCGTATGGGCTTTGGCTCAACTCGCGCTGAATCACGTCAGCTTGTGTCACATAAGGCAATCAGCGTAAACGGCAAAACCGTTAACATCGCTTCTTTCCAAGTGGCTGCCGGTGATGTTGTTGCAGTTCGTGAAAAAGCGAAAAAGCAATTGCGCATCCAAAACGCTATTAACCTTGCTGGTCAACGCAGCAATGTTGAATGGGTGGATGTAAACGCTGAGAAGAAAGAAGGCGTATTCAAGCGCGTTCCTGATCGCAGCGATTTGCCAGCTGATATCAACGAGAACCTCATTGTAGAGCTTTACTCTAAGTAAGGATCCCTAAGTAAGTATCGAGAGCCCTCGGTACTAACTAGAACCGCTAACAGGTGTGGATATGCAGACAGCAGTAAACGAATTTTTAACTCCACGTCATATCGACGTTTCAGAAAGCAGCCCGACTCACGCGCGCGTGGTGTTGGAGCCTTTGGAGCGTGGTTTTGGACATACACTCGGCAATGCCTTGCGTCGTATCCTGCTTTCTTCAATGGCCGGTTGTGCCATTGTTGAAGCTGAAATCGAAGGTGTGTTGCACGAGTACAGTGACATCGAAGGCGTTCGTGAGGACGTTATTGAGATTCTGTTGAATCTTAAAGGTGTTGCCATTGTGATGCACGGTAAGGATCAAACCGTTCTTACCCTCAGCAAAAAAGGCCCAGGCGTTGTTACTGCTGCTGATATTCAACTTGATCATGATGTGGAGATTAAAAATCCAGATCATGTGATTGCGAATATCACTGGCAATACTGAATTGAAAATGCGCTTGACCGTAGCTCGTGGTCGCGGTTACCAGCCTGCTGATTCTCGTCGTAAAGATGACGATGAAAGCCGTGCAATTGGTCGCTTGCAACTCGACGCTTCTTTCAGTCCAGTAAAACGTTTGGCATACAGTGTGGAAAATGCGCGTGTTGAACAACGTACTGACCTGGATAAATTAGTATTGGATTTGGAAACAAACGGTACTATTGATCCAGAGGAAGCAATTCGTCGCGCAGCTACAATCCTGCAACAACAGCTTGCTGTGTTTGTTGACCTGGAAGGTGAAAAACAATCTGCTCCAGAGCAAAAAGAAGAGGCAATTGATCCTGTTCTCTTGCGTCCAGTGGATGATTTGGAGCTTACCGTACGTTCAGCAAACTGCTTGAAAGCGGAAAATATTTACTACATTGGCGACTTGATTCAACGCACTGAAGTTGAATTGTTGAAGACGCCAAACCTGGGTAAAAAATCTCTTACCGAAATCAAAGACGTTCTGGCATCACGCGGTTTGTCGCTCGGTATGCGTTTGGAAAACTGGCCACCAGCCAGTTTGAGAAACGACTAAAAAAACACGAAAAGCCGCTAGATGTGTTTGCCTATGCAAATTATCTAGCGGTTTTTCATTATTAGTTCGCCCGTCAACTCACTTCGGTGCGGGTGATTAACGAGATTGCCTTGAGCAATCCATCTTTGAAGGAAATTTGTCATGCGTCATAAATTAAGTGGTCGTCAATTAGGTCGTAATGCTTCTCACCGTAAAGCTATGTTCCGCAACATGGTTACTTCTCTGGTTGAGCACGAATTAATTAAAACTACGTTGCCAAAAGCAAAAGAACTGCGTCGTTTTGCAGAGCCTTTGATTACTTTGGCTAAAGTGGATAGCGTTGCTAACCGCCGCCTTGCATTTGCTCGTTTGAACAGCAAGCAAGCTGTAGGTAAATTGTTCAGCGAATTAGGTCCGCGTTACAACACCCGCCCAGGTGGTTACTTGCGCATTCTGAAATGTGGCTTCCGTGCTGGTGATAAAGCACCAATGGCGTACGTTGAGCTTGTCGGTCGTCCGGTAGCTGCGCAAGCGGTTGAGGTAGATGCCGAATAATTTTTTTGCCATTCGGTAAAACAAAAAACCAAGCTTATGCTTGGTTTTTTTTGATAAAATTTTTATGTATGGATCAGGCGGGATATGCAGACATTTAAAAGTGTATGAATCGGCTGGCGTGCCTATGCCGTTAATCGGTTAAAAAATTGGTAGCCACTTTTCCCATGGTGTTTTATTTCATACATAGCCTTATCCGCATTTTCGATTAGCTGCGCAAGGTTTTTGCCATCCGAGGGGTATAAACTAATACCGATACTTGCTCCCAACGAATAAAATTTCCCTTCAATTTCTATTGGTTCTGTTAATTTCCCCAGCAATTTTTGTGTCACCAGCTGAACCTGCTCTTCATTTTCAATGTTGGTGGCTACAACAACAAATTCGTCACCACCTACCCGGGCACATATATCTGTACTGCGAGTGTTTTCTTTTATTTTTTTTGCGATGATTTGTAGCGTTTTATCTCCTGCACTGTGTCCGGCGTTATCGTTGATTGGCTTGAAATTATCAAGGTCAATATAAATTACCGCTAACAGTTGATGAGGGCGGGTGGCGAGCATGAGTGCCTTGTCAAACAATGCATCCACATAACGCATATTATTCAGGCCGGTCAATTGATCCTGATAGGCCAGATCAAGAGCCTTGGATTCTGCTTCGATCAACCGATGATATAGCTGCATTAAAATTCCCGATATTAAAGATAAATACAGCGTCAACACTAACGTGGTACCAATTAAGAACGCCGGTACTTCCCAGCTCGGAATAAGGCGTAATAAAACAAATGTTATCAGCCAATGCGCAACCAGCGCGAAGCAGGTGAGAGCGCTAATTAGCGTGAGGTGATGGGGTGCTTTCCGATGATGGTTGAGCACAAGTAATCCCACGCCTAGCAAAACAACTGCGTTGTAGATCGTTAATCCTAGCCAGTAAACCCAACTATTCGCATCGAATAAATAGGCGACCAATACCCAGAGTTCGGCAATGACTGTAGCAAAGCCAAGCCGATATAAATAAGCATCCTGTTTGATAAAACCTATCATGCCTATGGCTAAGAATAGTTTTTCTAAGATATTGATCGAGGAATAAACTGCCATGGCCGCTGCCATGTCCTGTTCCTGATGGAGAACAAAATAGCTCAATCGTGACAGCAAGGCACAAAGTATGGCTGAGGCCCACCATCCTGCCCCCGGATTGGCGCGAGGGACCAGGCAGGCGCAAGCAAAAAGGATGAAAAACAGAAAATAGACCGTAGAACCAATGGTATGAACGACCTGAAACATCATGTGTGCTCTCCTGGCATTGCTCTCGCCCGGTAACGGGGGTGGGGCAGGATATTATTTGCACTATTATAGTCGCCTAACTCAGCTATTGAAATTGGTGGTAATGTAGATACTTAGGGATTAAAAGCTGATGTAAATTCAGCTGTCGTCATGGTCGGAAGCGAGTAAAGGTTCCCAAGCGCGGAGCTTGGGAGCGAGTAGGGTAGAAGCCAGCGATAAATATAGAGGCGCCAGGCTTATGATTTTTTTGCAGGGCTCTTTTTTGCCGCGGACTTTTTCTTAAGCATAGGCGCTAAAAATCTTCCGGTATAGGAGTGTGCGATTTTTGCGACTTCTTCCGGCGTGCCGGTTGCGATAATTTTTCCGCCGCCGCTGCCGCCTTCCGGGCCTAAATCCACAATCCAGTCTGCGGTTTTAATAACATCCAGATTATGTTCGATCACGACAACGGTGTTGCCGTGGTCGCGCAGGCGATGCAGAACATTCAATAATTGTTGTATATCGTAAAAGTGCAAACCGGTTGTCGGTTCATCCAAAATATACAATGTTTTTCCTGTATCGCGTTTGGATAATTCTTTAGCGAGTTTTACACGTTGCGCTTCACCGCCTGATAAGGTTGTCGCTGCCTGGCCGAGGCAAATGTAAGTCAGGCCAACATCAATCAGTGTTTGTAATTTATTGGCGATGGAAGGGATTGCATCAAAAAATACGCGCGCATCTTCAACGGTCATTTCCAATACTTCGTGGATATTTTTGCCTTTGTATTTGATGTCCAGGGTTTCGCGGTTGTAGCGTTTGCCTTTGCACACATCACAGGGTACGTAGACATCGGGCAAGAAGTGCATTTCTACTTTGGTAACGCCATCGCCCTGGCAGGCTTCGCAGCGACCGCCTTTCACGTTAAAACTGAATCGTCCCGGTTGATAACCGCGCGAGCGCGCTTCTTGTGTGCCGGAAAACAAATCACGCACCGGTGTGAAAATGCCGGTGTAGGTTGCAGGATTTGAGCGCGGTGTGCGGCCAATCGGTGACTGATCGATATCAACGCATTTATCGAATAAATCCATGCCTTCGACTTTATCGTGTATTGCAGGTGTAAGCGTGCTGGCACCATTCAATGCAGTTGCGGCAAGTGGATGCAAGGTTGCATTGATAAGTGTGGATTTTCCTGAGCCGGAAACGCCGGTTATGCAGGTCATCAAACCCACGGGAATTTCGAGCGTAACATTTTGTAGATTGTTGCCCTTGGCACCGATCAGTCGCAGCATTTCTTTTGGATTTACCGGATTGCGCTTGGCGGGTACGGCAATTTCGCGGGCACCGCTGAGGTATTGGCCGGTGATGGAATTTTTATTGGCCATGATGGCTTTGACATTGCCCTGCGCAATAATTTGTCCGCCATGTACACCGGCGCCGGGGCCTATGTCGATCACATGGTCGGCCAGGCGAATGGCGTCTTCATCATGTTCTACCACAATCACGCTATTACCAATATCGCGCAAATGAGTGAGGGTTTTCAGCAGGCGTTCGTTATCGCGCTGGTGCAAGCCGATAGACGGTTCGTCGAGGATATACATAACGCCGACCAAGCCTGCACCGATTTGGCTGGCAAGGCGAATGCGCTGGGCTTCGCCGCCGGAAAGTGTCTCGGCACTGCGGTTCAGGGTCAGGTAATTAAGACCCACATCTACCAAAAAACGAAAGCGGTCGCGCAACTCTTTTAATACCTTGTCGGCAATACCGGCTTTGCGGCCGGTGAATTGCAGCTGCATGTAATAATCGTAAGCATCGGCGACCGGCAGGGTAGTAATTTCCGGTAGGGTTTTCTCGTCGATAAAGACATTGCGCGCTTCCAACCGCAAGCGCGCACCTTTGCATTCCGGGCAATCCTGGGTGGAGAGGAATTTAGTTAAGTCTTCACGTACCGAGTTGGATTCAGTGTCGTGGTAGCGACGCTCCATATTGGGCAATACGCCCTCAAAAGCATGGCTGCGTTTGTAGACGTCGCCGCGATCATTAACGTAATTAAACGAAATAACTTCTTCGCCAGAGCCATAGAGTACCGCTTCGCGCTGTTTTGCTCTGAGCTTGTTCCAGGGCGTATCCACGGCGAAGCCATAGTGTTTGGCCAGGGATGCGAGCATATGGAAGTAATAGACATTGCGTTTATCCCAACCGCGAATGGCGCCTTCGGACAAACTCAATTTTGGATCCTGGATGACTTTGTCTTCATCAAAGAATTGTTTCACGCCCAAGCCGTCACAGCAGGGGCAGGCACCTGCGGGATTGTTGAAGGAAAACAGGCGCGGTTCTAATTCAGTCAGGCTGTAATCACAAATCGGGCAGGAATGTTTGGAAGAAAAGAGTCGATCCGGTGCCTTCTCATCCATGTCGCTGATAATGGCGATACCTTCCGAGAGTTTGAGTGCGGTTTCAAAGGATTCTGCCAGGCGCAGCTTGATATCATCGCGTACTTTAAAGCGGTCGATCACTACCTCTACGGTGTGTTTCTTTTTCTTGTCGAGGCTGGGGGTATCGTCAAGGTCGCAGAGAATGCCGTCAATGCGGGCGCGGATAAAGCCGTCGCGCTTAAGTTGTTCAAAGACATGTAAGTGCTCACCCTTGCGCTCGCGAATGACCGGTGCAAGCAGCATAAGTTTGCTGCCTTCCGGCATGGCGATAACCGCATCCACCATCTCGCTTACGGTTTGTGCAGAGAGCGGAACCCCGTGGTTAGGGCAGCGCGCTTCGCCCACGCGCGCATATAGCAGGCGCAAGTAGTCATAAATTTCGGTGATGGTGCCGACGGTTGAGCGTGGGTTATGTGAGGTGGATTTCTGTTCGATAGAAATCGCCGGGCTTAAGCCTTCGATGTGGTCTATGTCCGGTTTTTCCATCATCGACAGGAATTGGCGTGCATAAGTTGAAAGCGATTCAACATAGCGGCGCTGGCCCTCGGCGTAGAGGGTGTCAAATGCGAGTGAAGATTTACCGGAACCGGAGGGGCCAGTGATCACGACCAGCTTGTCGCGCGGTATATCCAGATCAATATTTTTCAGGTTGTGGGTGCGGGCGCCGCGGACAATAATCGTATCCATCTACTACTCTCAAAAAAAGTGTCGGGGAAATTGCTAAAACGGGCCATTATACGTGAGCCTATGACAGTAGATGTCAGTAATCTGTGCTTTACCTAGCTTATCAAGGGCGTAGGCAAAAATATTTGATAAGGCTGTGTGATTAGTGGGGGCAGCATCTGAGAAAGAAATAGAGCTTTGCGATTTTGTGCTGGTGGATGTTAAAAACCCGGGAGATTTCATCTCTCCCGGGAAGTACTGGCAAAAGGTCGAAAATAGTTTTGATAACGAACGCCTGGTTTCAAGCATCCTTAAGTTTTTTGGTAAGGTTTAACCAATAGGCACTGCGCGCCGCCCAATATAAAAATATCCCTGCAACCACAATCAATACCCAATGCAATATGTCATCTAAATGTGTGGCTATGGATGCGGGCAGGTTGCGGTTAATAAGCAATACGTCTGCGCGCGCGAGGCCTGCGGCCAAGGCACAGCCAATAAGGTTTTGAATAATGGATATACAGAGTTTTGGTGGCGTCCAGTAATTATGGCGCAGATTCCAAAGACTAAAACCGACTGAAAAAAGTGCCCAGATACTAAGTGGCACAATCCACGCTTGCAGCAGCGGGTTGACACCAATCGGTGCCTTTGAAAAGAGGTTGGCGGATGACCACAGGGAATAGAGGAGTATCAAAAGAAAGAATAAATTGCTGGAAAATTCATTTACCGTGTCTTCGATTTTTATCCGTTGCCACGGATGCTGGATAGGCGGTAACTGGTCTGGCTTCCAATTGCAGTAGGGTGAAATTCTGGCCGTTGCAGGCAGGTTGCTCAATACATAGAACACACCGGTTACCAGGGCAAACATAATTAACGCGGCGTGGATAAAGTGGCCGATAAAATTCCCAATGTGCGCTTTGCCGGTGCCGATCATAGATACGCCGAAGCCAATCATTTGCACAATAAATACCAAAAATAAGCCATAAAACAAACACTGCTTAAAGATAGGAAACCAGGTCGCGTTCACCAGGGTCTGCGGCGGTAAAAAGCTGGCTGCCATTTGCTGCGGGGGGGCCAACTCGCGCAATACAGCTGATTCATCGGCAGGGGTGGTGGCGCGACCTTGTTCTTCAGCCAGGCTTTCCAGGCGATCCAGGATATTCGCACGCAGTTCGCGGGTGATGTAAACAGGAATTTAATTGATTCTTGAGTTGTATTTGAATGCCGATCCAACCGCCAGATCTTTTAGGTAAATCAGGCACTTAACATCGACAGCATTTATTTGGGAAATTTGTCTATGCATCTCCCATTTGTTGCACAGAGCTGGCAAAAATTGAATGTAAATTTCAGAAATGTTTGCGCTTTATCCCATGCATGTAGACTAGAATGCACGCTCCTAATAATTGACCAGGGGCGGGTGTAGCTGATCCCTGGATAACACAACGAGGAAGGAAGTATGCAATCAACATCAATCGTCCGCCGGGTTACCCTGGCTACCGCGCCCCTGGCGCTTTTGAGTGCAATGGTATTTGCACCCCTGGCTGCCAATGCGCAAACGCCAGCGGCTTGCCAGAACACCAAGTGTAAATATCTTGAGCCGACCCGCAGCCCGGAAGAGCGCGCGGCTGATCTTGTGTCGCGCATGACGCTGGAAGAAAAAGCGGCCCAGCTCGGCCATACCGCGCCTGCCATTCCTCGCCTGGGTGTACCTGAATACAACTGGTGGAACGAAGGTTTGCACGGTGTAGCCCGTGCCGGTATAGCAACCGTATTCCCGCAGGCGATTGGTATGGCTGCATCCTGGGACGAAGCTATGATGCAGAAAGTGGGCGATGTCATCAGTACCGAATTCCGCGCCAAATATATTGAACATTTGCATCCTAACGGCGGTTCTGATTTTTATCGCGGTTTGACAGTATGGTCGCCGAATATCAATATTTTCCGCGACCCGCGCTGGGGCCGTGGCCAGGAAACTTACGGTGAAGATCCCTATCTCACTTCTCGTATAGGTATTGGTTTTATTAAAGGCTTGCAGGGCGATGACCCCAAGTTTTTCAAAACTATTGCGACTTCCAAGCATTTCGCCGTCCACAGCGGTCCTGAATCCAATCGTCACCGTGAAGATGTTTATCCTTCCCCGTATGATTTGGAAGATACCTATTTACCGGCCTTCCGCGCGACCGTCACTGAAGGCAAGGTGCAGTCGATCATGTGTGCATACAACGCGGTTGATGGTGTACCTGCCTGTGCCAGTGAAGATTTAATGGAAACCCGCCTGCGTAAAAACTGGGGCTTTAAAGGCTATGTAGTCACTGACTGCGGCGGTGCTGCCAACATCTACCGCGAAGACAGCCTGCATTACAAGAAAACGCCGGAAGAAGGTGTAGCCGCTGGCTTTAAGGCCGGTATGGACGTTATCTGCGGCGATTACCGCAACCATATGACTACCGAAGTTCAACCTATCATCAATGCGGTAAAACAAGGTCTTTTGCCACAATCAGTGGTTGACCGTTCGTTGACTCGCCTGTTCGTTGGCCGTATCCAGTTGGGTATGTTTGATCCGTCTCTGCCATTTGCCGACATCAAGAAAACGGATTACGACACCGCGGCAAACCATGCGGTTTCGTTGGAAATGGCTAAAAAATCCATGGTATTGCTGAAAAACAATGGCCTTTTACCTTTGAAGAAAGAGCCAAAAACTATCGCAGTCATCGGACCGAATGCGGATAGCTACGATGCACTTGTAGGTAACTACTATGGCAAGCCTTCCAAGCCAATTACTGTACTGGATGGCATCCGTGCACGTTTCCCCAATGCCAAAATCACTTATGTTGAAGGCACAGGCCTCGTCGGTCCGGCTGAACCGCCAGTACCTGATTCTGCGGTATTCCTGGATGCTGAAGGCAAAACCCCCGGCTTAAAAGCTGAGCATTACGCGGGTGCGAAACTGGCGGGTGACGTAACTCTGACCCGTAATGATCCTAACGCCCGTTTTGATTGGCAAGGTGAAGAGCGCGAGTCATCTATCCGTTGGACAGGCTTCCTTAAAGCGCCCAAATCCGGCGAATACCAATTCCGCTTCTCAAGTGAAGGTGGTTACCGCGTTTGGGTTGGCGATACCTTGGTGGTAGACGAGTGGGGCGTGGGCGATTCACCTTCTATCCTTTCGGGCAAAACAACACTCACCGCAGGGACTATTTACCCTGTTAAAGTTGAAGCGTTCCAAATCGGCCCACGCGGTAACCAAAAACTCCTGTGGAGCTTGCCTGAAGACGCTGGTAAAGCAGCTGTTGATGCAGCGAAGAAATCCGAGCTTGTTATCTTCGTTGGCGGTTTGTCTGCCCGCGTTGAAGGCGAAGAGATGAAAATCAAAGCAGACGGTTTTGCCGGCGGTGACCGCACCAGCCTTGACCTGCCTGCACCGCAACAAAAGCTGTTGGAGCGCCTGCACGCCACCAAGAAACCATTGGTTTTGGTATTGATGAACGGCAGTGCATTGTCAGTAAACTGGGCAGATAAAAAAGTCCCGGCCATTGTTGAAGCCTGGTATCCCGGTAGCGAAGGCGGTACTGCGGTAGCGGGTTTGCTGGCTGGCGATTACAGCCCATCAGGCCGTTTGCCGGTTACTTTCTACAAATCAGCCGATCAATTGCCTGATTTCAGCGATTACAAAATGGATGGCCGCACCTACCGTTACTTTAAAGGTGATGTGCTTTATCCGTTTGGTCACGGCTTAAGCTATACAACCTTTAATTACGCAACACCTGCTTTGTCAGCAGCTTCGATAAACGCGGGCGATTCAGTAGCGGCGACAGTGAGTGTTACTAACGCCGGCCAGCGCGATGGTGATGAAGTGGTTCAGTTATACATCGCTAAACCTAATGACACGGCTAACCCAACCCTGGCTGGCTTTGCGCGCGTAAGCTTAAAGGCGGGCGAAACCAAAGCGGTAAGTATTAACCTTGATGCACGCGCCTTATCGCAAGTGGATGCAAAAGGTGTTCGCAAAGTCCGGGCGGGTGATTACACCTTGCATCTGGGCGGCGGGCAACCCAAATATGTTAAAGCTACAACCGCCAAGCTGAGCGTTACCGGCGAGGTGGAATTGCCGAAGTAAGACAGACGGAGGTAGATGTTGTTATCCACCTTCGGCTACAAAAAAACGGTTGTGTCAGAAATGACACAACCGTTTTTTTTGGGGTTTTTGATTAATGATCTATTGATCAACTTTGTCCAATATTTTCAGGCTACTGTTTGCAAACGCAGGCAGCGTCAAGTTTATGTGGATGAACCTCAGACAGTTTCACAGTTTTTTTGCCCCCAAAGGTCGTATGCATCTTGCATTGCAAGCCAGCTTTCTGGTGACCTGCCGAGAACTTTTGCAAGGCGAAGCGCCATTTCCGGGCTGTATTCCTTGGGTTTTCCCGAAGCAAAGAACTCTTGTAGTCGTTTGTGTTTGAAAGGCTTGATCATGCTAATCAGCGTAGCGCGCTGCGCAACACGAGCCAAACAATTTAACGACTTTGTAAAAACCTAATCATCACTGAATTTATCCGCGGCCAATCAAATTACTGCAACCACGCTCTGTCAGGGCGCCAGGTCTGGACCCAATCTGACATGGCGCTGGCCGGCATGGGACGGGCTATACCGTAGCCTTGGGCCAGTTCGCAGCCCATTTCCAGCAGTCTTTCACCGTGTGCAATAGTCTCAACACCCTCGGCCAGGACCTGGCGATGGAAGGCATTTGCCAGCCCGACAATGCCTTTGATAATGGCCAGGTCATCCGGGTCTTCCAACATATCGCGCACAAAGCTCTGGTCGATTTTTAGCAGTTCTGCCGGTAGCCGCTTCAGGTAGGCGAGCGATGAATATCCGGTTCCAAAGTCGTCCAGTGCAAAACTGACACCCAGCGCCTTGCAGGCATCTATAGCTGCCGAGACCTGGTTGATATCTTCAAGTGCGCTGGTTTCCAGAATTTCCAGCTCCAGGTGATGGGGATTGGCTGCCGGATGCAGAATCAACAGTTCTTCCAGGCGTTTGGCAAAATTGCTCTGCTGTAATTGCAGGGCGCCTATATTCACACTGATAGGAATTTCCAGCCCCAACACTTCCCATTCAGTCATCTGATCCAGGGCTGTAGCAATCACCCATTCGCCCAGCTCAATGCTGAGCAAGTGGTTTTCTACCACCGGCAAAAACGCTGCCGGAGGCAATAGGCCGTATTCCGGATGCTGCCACCGAATCAAGGCTTCAGCACCTATGATTTTGCCGGTGCGCATATGCACTTTGGGCTGGTAATAGAGCACGAATTCGTTGTTGTAGAGGGCGGAGCGTATGTGTTCCAGGGTTTCGCGCTGGTGCTTAACCGCAACATCTTTGGCGACGTCAAACAAGTGATAGCAATTTTTACCGGCTTGCTTGGCCAGGTACATGGCCTGGTCGGCGTGGCGCAGCAGCTGTTCGGCATCAGAGCCGTCTTGCGGATAAAGGGTAACCCCGATACTGGCAGAAACTTCCAGCAACATACCGTCCAATTGCAGTGGCTCAGCAGCGGCTTGCAGCAAACGGGTCAGCAGCGGATGGCAATCGCTGGTGTGGTTAAGGTTGGTGAGTACGACTACAAATTCATCGCCACCGATACGTGCCAGGGTATCGCCTTCACGCAGTGAATTTTTCATGCGCTGGGCAAGGGTAATCAGCAGTTTATCGCCGACACCATGGCCATATTGGTCGTTGACGGCTTTAAAGCCATCAAGATCCAGGAATGCAACGGCCAGGATCTGTTCTGAGCGCTGGGTGTGCGCCATGGCCTGTTGCATGCGGTCGGCCAGGAGTACCCGATTGGGCAAGTGGGTCAGTGCATCGTAATGGGCGATATCTTCAAGCACGCGGTTGGTGTACTCGAGTTCCTCATTAGCGCGCTCCAGGGCAAGTTGGGCGGCTTTCTGGTCGCTGATGTCCTGGAAAATACCGTTTAATTTACGCGGTTTGCCGTTCTCCAGCTCGACGGTACAGATCACCCGTACATCAATACGACGCTCCTTAAAGGTGATCATTTCCAGTTCTATATCAAAATCCTGCGCTTGCATGATGGCCGCTTTCAGGGCACCTGCATAAACCGGGCGCGATTCGGGCGAAAAATAATCCAGGCCCGATTGGGTGGTGAAGTTAATGGCATCGCGGTTGGTGTCCAACAGTTGGTAGATCTGATCTGTCCAGAATAAATGCTGGTTTTGGATGTCCAGCTGCCAGCCCCCCATTTTGGCCACACGCTGGGATACATTGAGCAGCTCAGTACTGGTGCGCAGTGCCTGTTCAGCTTTGTAATGATCAGTGAGATCAAACGCGGTACAACCCAGAAGCTGTTCGCCGCTGGCATTAGTGAAAATGAACTTAACGGTTAACCAATACCGGGGACCAGAGGCAGAAGGCAAATTTTCAATGGATTCTGTCTGCTCTCCCGAAGCAAAAATGGCACGATCCTGTGCGTCCAGCCGAGCAGCAACTTCCTCAGGTAAGAAGGTAAAAACGGTTTTACCGATAATGGCTTCAGGTGTTAATTGAAATATACGTTCAAAGGTTGGGTTGATATAGCAAAAGCGGCCACTTTCATCTTTGATGAAAGCAAGGGCAGGAGTTTTTTCCATAAAGGCGCGAAACCGCGATTCACTGGCATTGAGTGCAAGTTCGGCTTCTTTGCGTTCAGTAATATCCTGCGACGTTCCCACCATGCGGATGGCATTACCCAGCTCATCAAAGTGGGTAATGCTGCGCGCTTCAATCCAGCGAAACGTACCGTCGGGCATCATTATCCGAAAGTCATATTGACTGCCGTCGCGGTTGCACAACGAGCGTTCGTGATGTTCCCGCAACCCCGCTATATCGGCAGGGTGAACCCTGGCATTAAACACTTCCAATGAGGGCATGCCCTGCTCGGGGGCAAATTGCATCAATTGAAACCATTCGGTGGATGCTGACCCTATCCCGGAGGCCAAATCCACTTCCCAACTGCCGATAAGCGCACGCGCCTGGGCCGCGGCTAAATGGGCTTCACTCAGGGCGAGTGCAGCTTCAATCTCTTTGCGCGAGGTGATATCCGTACTGGTACCTATCCAGCTGGTAATATTGCCCTTGTCATCGAAGAGGGCAGATGCCCTGGCAATGTGCCAGCGATAAGTACCGTCGGCACGGCGCAGGCGAAAATCGGTTTCGTAATCCTGGCCGGTAGCCAGTGAGCGAGCCCAGCGGAGGATGGCCTCCTGGACATCGTCGGGATGCACAATATCCACCCAGCCACTGCCGAGCATATCTTCGTAAGATGTTCCAAAGTAATCAGTGACTTGTTGGTTGACAAAATCCAGCGAACCATCGGGCCTGGCAGTCCATACCTGTTGCGGAATATTAGCTATGAGCCGGTCAAAAGATTCCTTGCCGGTCGGCACTTTAGCCGATGTGCGCTTGGCATCGGCAGGGGTTGAATTTTTTTGGCTCATCGGTTCACTTATTCAGTAAATATGATGCCTCCATGGCGTTTAATGAGTTATTAGTCTGTGTGCTTTTTTAAAAGCAATCCGAATCCAAGTGTAGCTAAAAAAATCCATTGGCAAGTCTCAAATCACCTTCCTCAACATCTTTTTACAATTGGGCTGGCCCGCAAGCTTAGTGTGAGGAAGGCGGCGACAATCGAGTCTGCGGCGCATTTTCATCATTTCACGCTGGCGCAACCCTCGCCCATGAACAACACTGGATGGAATTTCTCCAATGGTATTTGAGCCGATGCGAAAAGCTGTCTGCGGTGAGATGACGACCACACTGCTTATAGCCGCATTACCTGTGCTCTTGGTAGAATCATCGCCTGGTTGAGTTAACGAGATTTCCCCTGGTGCAGTCATCCCCTTTGCCTTTTGAACGCCGCGTCGTTATGTCACTGGCGGCGTTGTATACCTTCCGTATGTTTGGGCTGTTCCTGCTGTTGCCTGTGCTTGCTCTCTACGGTACACAGTATGAGGGGCATACCCCGTTTTTATTAGGTGTTGCGCTTGGTGCTTATGGTGCAAGCCAGGCTTTGTTGCAAATCCCTTTTGGCATCCTTTCAGATCGTATCGGTCGTAAGCCAATCATCTTCGTCGGCCTGTTGGTTTTTATCCTGGGTAGTGTGATTGCTGCGCAGGCTACCAGTATCTATGGGCTGATCCTTGGTCGTTTCCTGCAAGGCGGAGGCGCTATTTCCGCAGTGGTTATGGCACTATTGACCGATCTCACCTCCGATGAAAGCCGTACCAAGGCTATGGCAACCATAGGTGCATCTATCGGTATATCTTTTTCGGTCGCCATGACGGTCGGGCCATTGGTGGCCAACTGGGGCGGAGTCGGTGCAATTTTCTGGATTACCGCTGTGCTGGGGGTGATTGGGATTGTTATCCTGTTTACATTGATTCCTGCTGTTAAGGAAGCTCCCCTCTCCAAAAGAGAGGCTTTGCCCGCCCCTGAGCTGTTTTGGCAAACCTTTAAAAATCCAGAGTTGCTGCGGCTGAACCTGGGTATTTTTGCCCTGCATTTTGTGTTGATGGCCAATTTTATGGTGCTTCCGCAAATCCTCGAGCAGCAGTTGCGTATCGAGCGCGGCCACCACGGCATGCTCTATTTCCCCTTGCTGCTGGTGGCCTTTGCGATCATGCTGCCTTTTGTAATCATCGCTGAAAAACGCCGCAAAATTAAGCCGGTGTTTTTGGGTGCTATAGGATTATTGGCGGTTATGGAGCTGGCGCTTATGGTTGCTCCGCCCAGCCTCTTTTTTACCATTGCGGCCATCTTCTTTTTCTTTGTCGCCTTCAATGTATTGGAAGCCACCTTACCTTCGATGGTCAGCAAAATTGCGCCGGCAGGTGCAAAAGGTACGGCAACGGGCATCTACGCCACCAGCCAGGTAATCGGCGTCTCCTGCGGCGGTGCAATAGGTGGCTTTTTGCTGCAACAGTTTGGTATGGCATCAGTTCTGGGCTTGGGCGCAGTATTTACGGCAATCTGGCTGGCTGTTGCCTGGTCAATGAAACCGCCGCGTTTTCTTGCCAGTGTACTTATTCCCCTGCGCCATCACGAGGGTGCCCTGATTGCCGAAAGATTGCGAGAGGTAGAAGGTGTTGCGGAGGTGGTGGTTGTCCAATCTGAAAACACCGTTTACCTCAAGGTTGATCAACAACGGGTAGACCGTAAGGCATTGCAGGCCATAGTTGATTAATTCTTCCTTCCGATTCAAATTTTCCCCGTTCCAGCTTGGAAATATTCTAAGGGCCGCCATTGCTGCCGGAGTGGAGTGCAGGTAAAGTGCTCTCACTTCGCTGCGCTCGCTTGCGAAGCTCAAATCACCCCGAATGTCGCCTGATAATAATTGATGAGGGCGATTACACCAGCAAACCAAGACCAGCAAACAGAGGAGCTTTTTATGGCACGCGGCATTAACAAAGTCATCATTATCGGCAATATCGGCCAAGACCCCGAAGTCAAATACATGCCTTCCGGTGGCGCTGTGACTAACGTCAGCATAGCTACATCCGAAACCTGGAAAGACAAAAATACCGGCCAGCCGCAAGAGCGCACTGAATGGCATCGCGTAGTATTTTTTAATCGCCTGGGTGAAATTGCGGGCGAATATTTGAAAAAAGGCAGCAAGGTTTATATTGAAGGCTCATTGCGTACCCGCAAATGGCAAGCGCAAGATGGCACAGATCGCTACACCACAGAAATTGTTGCCAACGAAATGCAAATGCTGGATGGCCGCAGTGATAACCAGGGCGGCGGTTTCAATCAAGGCAATAATTTCAACCAGGATCAACAATACGGTGCACCGCAAGGCGGTTATCAAGGTGGTGCATCAGCTCCACAAAATCGCCCTGCACAAGCAGCCGCAGCCGCCGGTGGTTTTGGTGGTGCAGCACCTGCACACAGCGCACCGCAGCAACCTGCCGGTTTTGATTCGTTTGATGATGATATTCCCTTCTAGTTAGTACGTTTTTAAAATTTGTTAACTAAGGTTTAAAAAGGCCCAATTTATTGGGCTTTTCTATTTTTGAAAGGAGTTAATCATTGATAGAAATTAAATCTGGGGCTTCACGTTCAATTTATAGTCGAATCAAAAGGCGCTTGTCAGTTGTCTTGTACTTTGTGGCGATAGTGAGAATGTTATCGCCGTTGTGACTTTAAAATAAAGTAGGGAAATTTATGGTTTTTTATAAAGTACGTTGCATTTGTCTGGTACTGATATGTTGTTTTCAGTTGGGTTGTGGTGGAAGTGGCGGCGGTAATGAAGCTATTACATACAGTGCCTCAACATCAAGCTTAAACCTCGGTTCGAGTTTATCGTCAGTTGCAGCATCAAGTTCACCCGCAACTGGCCTGACGCTCACGCAAAAAATAGATTCGTATTTGGAAGCAAATCAAAGCGCTGATCAGCCTGGTATCAGTATATTAGTTGTAAAAAATGGCAGGATCGCCTATAGCGGCAGTAAAGGCATGGCGGATATCATCACAGGTACAAGCATATCTGCGCAGACCGGTTTTCTTCTTGCATCGGTGAGTAAACCTTTTACGGCAATTGCGGTTATGCAGTTAGTGGAAAGCGGGCAATTAAAGGTAACGGACTCGGTACTGGACTATATCCCCGAGCTGCCACCATCCTGGCGAAGAATTACGATTGAACATTTATTGACACACAGATCAGGTATCTACGACATCATCAATGATGGCTGGCGGCCATCGCTACTCAATGGAATGACGAACAATGACCTTCTCACCTATTTAATTAAAAATCCGGCACTAGAGTTTGAGCCTGGTACAACAGGCGATTACAGCAATACCGGATATGCTCTCCTGGCAACTGTTGTTGAGCGAGTTACAGGCCTTAGGTTTCCGAATTATATGGCGCTCAATGTATTCGGGCCGGCCAATATGAACTCATATATTACTTACGAAAACCAGGAGATAAAAAACGGTGATGCGCTTAACTATGCTCGCCTGCGTACTTACTACGGTATTACTAATTACTTGATAGGTTCATCGGGACAAGTCAGTTCAGCTGAGGATTTTTTGAATTTTTTTGAAGCATTACGCACTGAAAAAATTATAATGGCAAATACGCTGGCAACAATGAGTCGACCACATGGAAGGCTCTACGGCGGCGTTATGGGATACGGTTTTGGCATATCAGGTGATGCACTTACGCATGCTGGACAATGGGATGGTTTTGAAACTGAAATATCAATTAATTTCCGTACGGGTATTGATTCGGTAATACTGACTAATTCGGGAAGCGCCGGGAGAAGTAAAATAAGTGCGATTATGCACATCATTTACTCCACTTCGTTTTAAGCCAACTTGTAGCAGCACATGTTTGCCTGGGTTGCCCCGGTATGCCCATCGCCCTGGAGCAAGCTAAGCCGTAAAGAGTGATACTTCCCTGACATATATCATGATGAGAGCATGGCAGCCCCTGATGTGTCGCTTAAAGGGCAAGCAAAAGAATTGAATACTTCTGACGCACCGGATCCTGGCATTTCTGTGGGTGCAAGCCTGACTGGACTCCTTTAGAATGGTGCGCACATGAGCGTGGCGTGCAGGCTGCTGCATACTACAGGTTTGACCTTATAGTCGTTAGGACGGTATGTGTGAATAATAAAAGTGAGCTTTTGTCCCAATTACGCATTGATCGTGATGCCAATTCCCCAGGGCGTCCGCTGTGGCCGTGGGTAGTGGGCGCTATTGTTACGGTGCTCTTGATAATAGGCATTTATCAACTGTTCTCGGACTCTGCTCCCTTGCCGGTCAAGATTCAAATGGCACGGGTGGCAACGGTGGATTCTTCGTCTGCCAGTGTGCTGGATGCAACCGGTTATGTTGTTGCTCGCCGCCAGGCTAATGTCTCTTCCAAAGTCACCGGACGTGTATTGGAGGTTTTGATAGAAGAAGGTATGGCGGTTGAGAAAAACCAAATCGTGGCACGTCTTGAAGATGTAAACGCGAAAAAAAGTTTTGATGTCACCAAAGCTGAATTGGATGCAGCTAAAGCGCAAGTCAACGAAGTGCGCGCGCGTTTGACAGAGGCGAAATTAAATTTTGAGCGCAATGATTCCCTTATGCAAAAAAGCCTGGTCAGTAAGGCTGCGTACGACCTTTCAAAAGCGAATTATGATTCGTTGCGCGCGCAATTAAATAACCGCGAAGAAATGGTTACTGTTAACGAAAAACTGCTCGCGCAGCAAAAGCAAAATCTGGATGACTATATTTTGCGCGCACCTTTTGCCGGGGTAGTGATTGCAAAAACTTCCCAGCCCGGCGAAATGATCTCTCCCATATCGGCAGGCAGCGGATTTACCCGTACAGGTATTTGTACGCTGGTAGATATGACTTCGTTGGAAATTGAAGTGGATGTGAATGAATCCTACATCCAGCGTGTGCATGCAGGACAGTTGGCTGAAGCTGTTTTGGAGGCTTATCCCGAATGGAAAATCCCGGCAAAAGTTGCGGCCATCATTCCGACGGCCGATCGCCAGAAAGCGACTGTAAAAGTACGTGTTGCATTCCAAAATCTGGACCCGCGTATTTTGCCTGATATGGGTGTAAAGGTTGCATTTTTAAATCCGGAGCCTGTTGAAAAACAAAAACCCAAGGCGCCGTTGGGAATTCGTGTACCGACTACGGCAGTGCGTTCAGTTGATGAAAATAAGTATGTATTTGTTGTAAAAGACAATGTGGCGCAACAGCGTAAAGTTAAACTCAACGCAAGTTATGGCAATGACGTTTATATTTCAGAGGGCTTGAGTGCAGGGGAAGATTTTGTAGTAGAAATATCCCCCCAACTGAAAAACGGCAGTAAGGTTGTTCAAGAATAATGAAATCCGAAAAAATGCGCAGCAAAGACTGCGCATTTTTTTCAATAATCAAAAAGGAGGGTCTATGTCAAATCCCGCTACAGCAGAAGCCTTTGCCGGCAGCAACGTTTCGGTGAGCTTAAGAGATATCAGCAAAACCTATAAAAAAGGAAAAGAGCTGGTTCCGGTGCTGACTGATATTAATCTGGATATTAATCGTGGTGATTTTGTTGCTTTAATGGGGCCTTCAGGTTCCGGTAAAACCACACTGTTAAATTTGCTGGGTGGTTTGGATAGCCCCACCTCTGGTGAGCTGGTTATTGCCGGTCAGCGTATTGATAAATTTTCATCGGGCCAGTTGACCAAATGGCGTGCGCGCAACGTGGGTTTTATTTTTCAATTTTATAATTTGATGCCGGTGTTGACTGCTGAAAAAAATGTTGAGCTGCCGCTATTGCTGACCAATCTTTCCAGTAAAGAGCGCAGGCTGCACGTAGCTGCCGCTTTGGATCTGGTGGGTTTGTCCAGCCGTGCCAAGCACTACCCACGTGAGTTGTCCGGTGGGCAGGAACAGCGTGTAGCTATTGCCAGAGCCTTGGTAAGTGACCCAAGTCTGTTGTTGTGTGACGAACCCACTGGCGACCTGGATCGTGCCACGGCGGATGAAATCCTGGCGCTGATGCAAGAGCTGAATCAGGCGCAACAAAAAACCATCATTATGGTGACCCATGATCCTCGCGCTGCTGACCATGCGCGTCGGACCTTGCATCTCGATAAAGGCAAACTCATCCAGGAATAACAGCGCCAGCGAGGCTTATCATGAAATACCTTTATTTCATTTATAAAAATTTAACGCGCAAAAAAGTGCGCACAACACTTACTGTGTTGTCGATCATGATTGCGTTTTTACTGTTTGGCTTACTGCGTTCACTCAGTGCAGCTTTCGATGGCGGCGCCAATGTTGCAGGCGAGGACCGCCTGGTATCCATTAATAAGGTCACCTTGATTCAACCCTTGCCTTTCAGTTATTTAAATAAAGTAAAAACACTGGATGGGGTGGAAAAAGTTACTATGTCAAATTGGTTCGGCGGTTATTATCAGGATCGCAAAAACCAGTTTCCACAGTTTCCGGTAGATGCAGCAGAGTTTTTTGATATCTATCGGGACACCCTTAATTTACCGCCTGAACAACTTGCGGCCTGGAAAGCCAATCGCGTGGGTACGGTGATCGGCAAAGCATTGGCTGAAAAATTTCATTGGAAAATAGGTGACCGTATTCCGCTGATTGGCCTGTTTCCCAAAAAAGATGGCAGCACCAATTGGGAGTTTGTCGTGGAAGGTATTTTTACCGGAAAGACAGAAAGCGCCCAAACCAATGTAATGTATTTTCATTATGATTATTTTGATAAGTCCCGCCAATTTGGCGAAGGCACCATAGGTTGGATGATTGTCAAAGTAAAAAATCCCAAGGAATCTGCGAAGGTAGCAGCCGCTATAGATGAACTCTTCGAAAACTCCGCAGCGGAAACCAAAACCGATAGCGAAAAGGAGTTTTCAAAATCTTTTGCCAAACAGTTTGGTGATATTGGTTTGATCACAACCCTGATTTTATCAGCTGTATTTTTTACCATGCTGTTAGTTGCCGGCAATGCCATGGCGCAATCTTTTCGCGAGCGCATTCCGGAATTCGCGATTTTAAAAACCCTGGGGTTTTCTGATGTGACGGTAATGTTTATGGTATTGGCCGAAGCCATGCTCATTTGTGCACTCGGCGGCCTGCTGGGATTGGGACTTGCTAAACTAATTCTGGTTGTCAATGCATCGCGTATTGCCACTAACCTTCCCGGATTGGATATGTCGTTTGCCATTATTGTTACCGGTATTGTGTGGATGATACTGCTGGGATTGGTCACCGGTTTTATTCCAGCGTTGCAGGGTTTGCGCCTCAATATCATTAACGCACTGCGGAGAAATTAATCATGACATTCAATTGGCTCTCGCAAATTTTTATCGTTTCCTGGATGAACATACGCAATATTTCCCAGCGCTTGGGTACATCGTCTGTCGCTGTCTTTGGTGTGGCTTGCGTAGTGGGTGTGTTTATCGGCGTACTTTCTATGGCGACAGGTTTTCAGCGCACTATGACAAGCGCAGGAGCAGAGGATACGGTTATTGTCCTGCGCTCAGGCGCTACCTCTGAAATGAACAGCGGTATGAGCTATGAGCAAACCCAACTGGTGTCGGCCATGCCGGGCATACGTAAAGAAAAAGAGGCTCCTTTGGCATCTGCCGAATTATTTGTAGTAGTGGCTATTAACAAAAAAACCAATAATGCTGCTGCGAATGTTTCCTTGCGCGGTGTGCAAGCAGGAGCTTTCAAGGTGCGCGATAAATTCAAAATTATAGAAGGACGCAATTTTGAATTTGGCAAAAATGAATTGATTGTGGGGCGCGGGGCGCAAAAGCAATTCAACAGCTTGTCCCTGGGCTCCAGTATCCGGTTTGGTCAGAGTGAATGGCAGGTGGTGGGCGTATTTGAAGACGGTGGCGGTCTGTCTGAATCAGAGCTGTGGTGCGATGCAAAAATTTTGCAGGCGGTTTATCGTCGAGGCAATAGCTATCAAACGATTCGCGCAAAAATTGACGGCCCGCACGGGTTCGACCAACTTAAGGCCGCCGTAGCTGCCGATCCGACATTGACATTGGATGTGCGCCTGGAAACAGAATATCTTGCAGAGCAATCCGTTGCGCTCAGTACGTTTATTAAAGTGATAGGCTACCCACTGGCTATTATTATGGCCATAGGCGCAATCTTTGGTGCGATCAATACGATGTACACCTCTGTCTCAACCCGTACCCGTGAAATTGCAACCTTGCGCGCTTTAGGATTTGGTGCCTTTCCGGTTGCTTTTTCCACTTTGCTTGAATCGCTGGTACTGGCATTTGTTGGCGGCATACTGGGTGCGACGGTGGTTTATTTCCTGTTCAATGGTTACACGGTTTCTACCTTGAATTTTGTCAGTTTCAGCCAAGTGGTATTTGATTTTGCGGTGACTCCTGCGCTTCTGAAGCAGGGCGTTATATTTGCGGCGGTGATTGGCTTTATTGGCGGATTATTCCCCGCAATACGTGCTGCACGCCTTCCCGTTGCTACAGCGCTTCGCGATACAAATTAAAAAGATGGATCCGGTGTTAAGCCGACCTAATAGGAAAACCGGGAAAATGGAAGCATTAAAACACTCAGCCAGACCATAACAGTCAGAAAACCAGGCTTTTGCTTTACCTGAATGGATTGGTGAGGAGGTACCGGAGATGTGCGTTACTTCAACTCCGCGTTGTTTCTGAACCTCTATAGGGCCTGGAAATAGACCCATGATTGATAGAAAATAGCAATCATTATCATTTGTTTAATTGTCTTTTTTAAAGGGTAAGTTAGCCTTACTATAAATCAACAGCGGTAACGACTTTGATTTAGAGGAAACGCATCATGGCCAAGACCTTATCCTTCGCAACCTTACATTTTGGCGTGGCCTTTTCCGTTGGCTACGCTTTAACCGGCAGTGCCCTGGTCGGCGGTACTATCGCCTTGGTAGAACCCGCTATCAATACCGTTGTATTCTTTTTCCACGAAAAAGCCTGGGTAAAGCTGGATGAGCACAAGGCAGAGTTGGCTGAATTATTCGCCCATCGGGCAACTTAGCTTGCCTGATCTGTTAGGTGTTCCCGTTTATTCCGTCGGTTTTCAATAAATAAACCTATGTAAACACCTATTTCAAACAGTGCCCACATGGGAATTGCGAGCAGGCATTGGGAAGTGACGTCCGGCGGTGTAAGGATCATGCCGACCACAAAGCATCCCAGGATGACATAAGGACGTTTTTTAATGAGAGATTTTGCCGACATAACGCGGGCATATATCAACAGTACAGTTGCCACGGGAATTTCAAAAATAAACCCGAAAGCAAAAAACATGTGCAATACAAAATCCAGGTATTTGGAAATATCCGTCATGGCGGTTACACCGACCAGGCCGGATTGGGTAGTGATTTTAAATATCAGTGGAAAAATAAAAAAATACGCGAAGGCCATTCCCACGTAAAACAGCAATACACTGCTCACCAGAATCGGCAGGGCGATACGCTTTTCATGTTTGTATAAACCGGGTGCTACAAAAGCCCAAAGTTGGTAAAGGATATAAGGAATCGCCAGCACCAGTGCAACAAAAAACGTGAGCTTCATGGGTGTTAGCAGCGGCGAGGTAATATCGGTAGCAATCATGCTGCTGTTGGCCGGCAATAATTTCATTAATGGTGCCGAGACGACAGCATAAATATCATTGGCAAAAAAAGCATAGAGTCCGAGGAATAACGCAAAAATAACCCCGACCGTCCACAACAGGCGGGTGCGCAATTCAATCAGGTGTTGAACCAGGGGTAATTCTTTATCGTTTTCGGCAGATGTCATAACGGCGTTTTAGTATCTGAAGGAGTTGTGGCCGGGGCGATTTCCAGGTTGGCGTCAATAAGTTCTGCGGAAGCATCAACGGTTTTTTCTTCTTCGTGCGAATGATAGGGCAGGTCAGGTTCGCTTTTGTAGACGGCATCGGATGCTGCCTGAAATGATGCCTGTGTTTCTGCGACAACCTTGTCCATATTGCGCCGTGCATCTTCCAGGCTGCGCATGATATCTTCGTTGTGCAATTGACGGCGAATATCGTCCACGCCGATTTGGCGTTCAATTTCCGAACGTGTTTCGCGCAGGCTGCGTTTGAAGCGGCCGATCCACAAGCCAACCGTGCGCACGGCTTCGGGCATACGCTCCGGGCCTATGACGACCAGTGCAACTATGGCGCAGACAACTATTTCAGAAAAACCAATGTCAAACACAGGATTTGCCTTTGAAGAAAATGAGCTTACTTGCTGTTATTTCTGCTGTTCTTTATCTATAACTTTTTCTTTTTCGACCGAGCCTTCAATAATTTTCCGGTCATCCGCGTTGAGTTTTTCCTGCTCTTTTTCTTTGTCGCCATCACTCATGGCTTTTTTGAAACCCTTGATAGCACCGCCCAGGTCACCGCCCAGATTACGCAAGCGACTGCCACCGAAAAAAATCAAAACAATTAAGAGCAATATGAGTAATTGCATGGGGCTGCCGAAGTTACCGGCGGCGAGAATAGGGGCTGACATAGAAAATCCTCGTGACATTAATGATTGTTACTGGCGCGCGATGCTTTTTCATCGTGGCCGGAAATATTAAAACGTCGCGCCAGTTCATTTAACACTGCATCGGCGTTTTCGCCCAAATGGGAAAGCATGACCAAACTGTGGAACCACAAATCGGCAGTTTCATAAATCAACGCTTTGTTATCACCACTGGCTTGTGCATCCTTTGCGGCCAAAATGGTTTCGGTGCATTCTTCACCGACTTTTTCCAAAATTTTATTCAGGCCTTTTTGATGCAGGCTGGCAACGTAGGATGTTTCTGCATCGGCAATCTGTTTACGGGTTTCAAGAATCTGGGTCAGTGTTGTGAGTATGTCGTTGCTCATGAATAAATCTCACCGGGGTCTTTTAATACAGGTTCAACGATACGCCATTCACCCTCGTCCAAAACGCGATAAAAACAGGACTCGCGCCCGGTGTGACAGGCAATGCCGCCAATTTGTTCCACCATCAGGACAATGACATCTGCATCGCAATCCAGGCGGATTTCCTGCACATGCTGTAGATGGTGGGACGTTTCGCCCTTGTGCCACAGCTTGTTGCGCGAGCGCGAAAAATATACCGCTTGCCTGAGCGTTGCTGTGGCTTCAAGGGCTTCTCGGTTCATCCATGCCATCATCAGAATACGGCCGGTTTTGGCGTCTTGTGCAATGGCAGGCACAAGGCCGTCGCTGTTCCAGTTGACCTGATCCAGCCAGGAAAGGGAAATGCTCATATAGGGTATTAAACCAGTTTAGCGTTATCAGCCAGGCCCAGCAGGGCGCATTCAACATTAGTGCGCAAATGCCGGCCGTTAAGGGTGCCGATTATGGCACTGTTAACGGCGCTCTGTGTGAAAATTACCTTCATTTTCTGTTCAATGAGGGCTGTGGTGCTTTGTTGGCTGTTGTCGCTGGCGAGCAGGTGGCCGCTGTTAAAAATCTTTTTCAGCAGAACACCGGTGTTATGGATGGCGCAGCTTTGCAGTAATTGCCGGTCATCGTCTTGTTCCGGGTCGAAGGCGGTCATAACCACATCGGCTTGCTGTGCGCACAAAAGCCCGCCCTCCAGGGTTTTGGTGGACATGCCGAAAGCGCGAATCCAACCCTGCCGCTTTAACTCGGCCAGGGTGTGTAATACCTGATGACGGTGTATCAAATGGCTGTCATTACCATCGGAGTGGATCAGCACTATATCCAGGTAATCCGTGCGCAAGCGGCGCAGGCTGCGCTCTACGCTCAGGCGCAGTGATGCTGGCTCAAAATCAAAGTTGGAGCTTCCGTCACCATAATAATTGCGGCTGAACTCTTCACCGGCTTTGGTGCAAATAACCCAATCTTTGCGCTCACCGCGCAGCAAATAGCCCAGGCGCTCTTCACTGTCGCCATAGGCGGGTGCGGTATCCAGCAGATTGATACCCAGGTCGCGGGCGCTGTGCAGCAACTGGCGTGCAGTGTCATCGTCGGGCAATTCAAAGGCGTCCGGATATTTAACGCTTTGGTTGCGGCCGAACTTTACGGTGCCCAGCCCCAGGCGGCTGATGCGGATATCAGTCTTGCCAAGTTGTGTTTGCGGCAGCATCAGTCTTGTGCCTCGCCTTGGTTGTTGCCTGTGAAATGTTGGACTCCGTAAGGCTCATCACAAGTTTCATCATAGGCTTCAACCAGTTCTTGTTGCAGTTTCAGCATCAATGCTTCTTCTGCACTCAGGACAGGCGGAAATGCCAGTTCCCAGGGCGTGGCGGCAATGGGCGGCGGGCCGAGGTAAGGCGATAGCTGCTTACCCGGGTGTGCCAGGGAATCCGGTGGTGATGGTTCAACGGCTGCCTGGGCGAGTAGTACTATGGCCTGGTTGGCCAGGTTAGGTGTCAGCGTCAGCTTGGTGGGCCAGGCTACCCATAGATTGTTGCAGCCCTGTGCCGCATGGATGAAGGCTTTATCGGGACGTACAAAGCCCGGTTGCAAGGGCTCGGCGCGCACAACCGGTAAAGTCGCCCACTCGGCATCTCGCAGGTCAATCCAGGGAATAAGCTCGGCAAGTTCGGTCTGTGCCAATGCAATCAGTTCTTCCGGCGCCATGTTTGCGCCGCGCTCCGCCAGGCTTCCCCCCAGATACCAAATTTGCTCATGCCGATTAAGGCTATGGCTGGAGATGGTCAGGCGGGGCGTGGTTCCAGCACCTAGGCAGTGACCAAAAAAGCTGAAAGGATGACGGTGCTTTACCATGACTTGTTGCAGGGGACGCACTTGCATTGCCGGATTTTCAATCCCAAGTTGTTGCATAAGCGCAGCATTGCCTTGGCCAGCGGCCAGGATAAAGCGTTTGGCCCTGATTTCCAGCACGTCGCCTTGTTGCTTGATCTGCAAGCAGGCGTTGCCGTCGGCATCTTTCAACAGATGGGTATTGTCATCATTTACCAGAAAGCAGTGGTTTTTGATGTTGTGGGCGAGATTGGTGACCAAGCTGTGGGTGTCGAGCACTATATCGGCCAGTTTATAAAGGTTGCCGGTAAAGTTTTTATTGCGTAGCAGGGGCGGGTGGCGATCTTCACTGACGGCATCCACACGGCCATGCGTGGCTTTACTGGCGAGAAAGCTGCTGAGCCTGGCGGTAATACTGTCACTCGACCACAGAAAGAAATGGTCGCTTAAAATGCGGGTATTGCGTAAATCCACATCGCCTTCGCCACACAGGCAGGCGCGCCAGTGATCGGGCATATCGGCAATGGCTTCCGATGCGCCGGTAAACATTCCGCCCAATGTATATTTCATGCCGCCATGAATCATGCCTTGGGAAGCCATGGTCTGGTCGCTGCCCAGCGCCTTGTGCTCAAAGAGCGCGAGTTTGAAGCCCTGGGTATGTAAACGATTTGCCAGCCACAGTCCCGCCACACCGCCGCCGATGATGGCTATATCGAGGTCGATGTGAGTAGGTAAAGTGGCCATGGTCAGCGCTAGATTTCCACCTGGGTACCGAGTTCAATCACCCGGTTGGTGGGGATATTGAAGTGATCCACTGCCGTACCGGCGTTGCGGGCCATAGCGGCAAACAGATGCTCCCGCCACATGGGCATACCGCTGTCCAGGGTTGCCACAGGAACGATTTTTTCGCGCGAAAGGAAAAATGAGGTTTCCATAATATTGAAGCTCAAACCTTTGGACTCGCAGGCTTTAAGCGCTTGCAGGATATTGGGCTGGTTCATAAAGCCAAAATGGATAACCACACGGAAACAGTTGTTGCCCATATCTTCAATGTTGCAGGCGTCCTGCATTTCAATCCAGGGCGAGTTGGTCACATTTACGGTCAAAAATACCACGCGCTCATGCAGAACCTTGTTGTGGTTCAGGTTGTGGAGCAGGGCATGGGGTGTGGCTTCCGGTGTTGCGGTCAAGAATACCGCTGTGCCCGGTACCCGGTGGGGCGGGCTGATAAAAAGCGATGGCAGCAGCACGTCCAGGGGCACTGACGATGAACGCAACCGGTTAAAGAGTACTTCACGGCCGCCACGCCAGGTCAGCATCAAGGTCAGGGATATGGAAGCTATTAGCAGCGGTAACCAGCCTCCGTGGAAGATTTTAATAATACAGGCACTGAACAGCGCTATATCAATAGTCAGGAATATGCCGGTCGCGGTGATGCAAATCCACAGCGGCAAGCGCCAGCCGTAAAAAATCACAAAGAAGGTAAGTGTTGAGGTGATCAGCATACCGCCGGTTACCGCAACACCATAAGCGAATGCCAGGGCGCTGCTGGTCTGGAAGGCGATAACAATCAGGACAACCACGAACAGCATAAACGCAGTAACGCCCGGTAAATAAATCTGGCCGATTTCAGACGCGGAAGTCTGCACCACTTTTAAACGAGGCAAAAACCCCAGTTGTACGGCTTGCTTGGTGAGTGAATAGGTGCCCGCAATACAGGCCTGGGACGCGATCACCGCCGCACAGGTTGCCAGCGCAATGATGGGGTAGAGCGCCCAATCGGGGAACAGGTTGTAAAAAGGGTTGGTAATAGCGCCCGGGTTTTGCAGGATAATGGCGCCCTGGCCAAAATAGTTCATCACCAGCGAGGGGAATACCAAGACAAACCAGGCGGTGCGAATAGGGCTTTTGCCGAAGTGCCCCATATCACCGTAGAGAGATTCCACCCCGGTCACTGCCAGTACCACGGCGCCCAGTATTAAGAAAGAAGCCAGGCCGTGGTCCGTTAAAAAATGAAAGGCATAAATGGGGTTAAGGGCTTTCAGTACCGTAGGGTTTTGGAAGATACCGTGGGCGCCCGATACCAATAAGGTTAAAAACCACAGGATGGTAATCGGGCCAAAAATGGCGCCGACTTTAGACGTACCTTTGCGTTGCAAGGCAAAGATACCGATGATGATCCCGACCGCAATGGGCATGATATACGGCGTAAACGAATGCTCTACCACCGCCAGGCCTTCCAGTGCCGACAGGACTGTCATGGCGGGTGTTATGACGGCGTCACCAAAAAAGAGCGAGGTGCCGAAAACGCCCAGCACAATCAAATAAGGCTTCCACTTTGGATGATCTTTAATAGATTCCAGTACCAGTGCCAGGAGCGACATGGTGCCGCCTTCGCCATGGTTGTCGGCGCGCATCACCAGCACGACATATTTGAGTGAAACCACGAGCATTAATGCCCAAAGCACAGAAGACAATCCACCCAGAACAGTAAACTCTGTCAGTGCAATTCCATATTTTGGATTAAAGGTTTCTTTGAGGGCGTAGAGCGGGCTGGTACCTATATCGCCAAACACAACACCGAGCGCGGCAATGGTTAATGCAATGTGAGATGACTTGTGCGCACTGGGTTGAGAACTCATCGTTGATCTCGTACACAAAATGGGAGGGCATTGTGCCAGAGTATAGTCACGAATCAACAGCTGCTTGTTATACATTGCTATTTATGAATCTCTTTGAGAGACTCCAAGGTTAATAGCGATGTGCGGGTAAATGCGGTTTATGTCTTTGAAAATTATTGTTACGGATATCCGAAGTGCCCTGGGGCGCACCCTGGAGCATGACCTGGAACGCGAACAGTGCCAGCTTTTGTCTCCTGACCTTAATTGGGAGGATGCCGTAGCGGCGCGCGAATATTTGGTACAGCATAAACCGGATGTGGTTATTAACACCCTTGCGTGGGAAGAATCCCCCACGCCTGAACAGCAAAGTCTGGTACCGGTTGTGGCAGCGAATATTGCCAATGCCTGTGCCAGCCTGGGGATACCTCTGGTGCATTTTTCCAGTTACCAGGTATTCGGAATAGACAAAAAAAGCAGTCACAGCGAAAAAGATATACCCGCACCGGTCAGTGCCGCAGGGCACGCTTTTTTTGCGGCGGAGCAAGCCATAGAGCGCAGTACAGCAAAATTTATTATCCTGCGCCTGGGCTGGATTATCAGCAGTATTGGCGACAACCATCTCACACGTTTATTAACGGCTATCCAGACACAGCAGCCTGTTACCCTGAACACCCGATTGCGCGGCGCACCCACAGTCTTGTCTGATGCAGTGCGTGTGTGCGTTGCGCTGGTAAAGCAAATTACCTGTGGTGCAGACAACTGGGGCGTAATGCATTATTGCAGTGGCGATGCGCTCAACCAGGCTGAATTTGGCGAGCAACTGGTGCAGTTACTCGCGCAGCAGCATTTGTTAACGCAGGATGCTAATTTCACTCTGATTGACAGCCTTCCGGCAACGGAGCCTATGAGCGCGGTGCTTGGCTGTCGACGCATTCGCGATGCCTTCGGTGTGCAGGCCCGATCCTGGCGTCCCAGTTTATTACCGCTGGTCAAGCAATGGTTCCACAACCAGGCAAGTTAAGTATTTACGGATTATTAACGGAGATGAGCCATGAAACTGCATTACTTGTTCGGTCTTACTGCATTGTTTTTTTATGCCTCTGCCAATGCCTGTTCGTGTATGGATCAACATCTGCCGATGGCAGAAACCTTTGCAAAAACAGATTTTATTTTTAGCGGAAAGGTGATTAAAAAATCCAGGAAATGGTTTAGTGATTACGCTGTGGTGGAGTTTCAGTTGAACGAGGTTTTTAAAGGCGAGGCAAATAAACGCGCCTTCATTAAAACCGGTGTATCAGATGGCGGTTGCGGATTCCCCTTTAAAAAGGGAGAGGCATATCTGGTGTTTGCCTACGCATTTTCGCCGATTGAAAACAGTACTGTGCCTGAATACAGCACGAGTATCTGTTCGCTGACAAAAAAATTGAAGCTTGCCGAAGCGGATTTGAAAGCCTTACAGGAAATCAAAAGCACAGCACCCTAGCAGACCACGCCAAAAACCTATAGATTTTTCCTCAGCATAGTTGCACCGCCGCTGATAAGCATGAGTGTTGCAATTGTCCAAAATCCGATGGCGATCCAATAACGGCTTGGCTCTATGTCTTTATGTAAAATGGCATTGCTGTGGCGTGACATCTGCATAATTTCACCGCTGTTTAAACCTTGGAGCAGAATCCAGCCTGCATATAAGCCAAGGATAAAAATAGCGAGGCCGGCAAGTGCGCGAATAAGGTTCATGGCAATTCCAATAGTGATTACAGCCGGGCATTATTAATGTTAATACACACTATTGCAGGGACTTATTCGACAGTCTGTAAAACGCAGATGCATTTCTACTGAACCTATCTCAGCCTTTACATCACCGGGACAGGCATAAAAAAACCGCGAGTGTGATGTCGCGGTTTTTCAATTCATAGGGCTCACGGTTTAAACGCGTTGGAACACCAGGGTTGCATTGGTACCCCCAAAGCCAAAGCTGTTGGACATTACGCGATTTAGTTTCACTCCATCCCGGCGTTTTAACACAATCGGCATGCCTTCGGCTTCGGGATCAAGTGTGCTTATGTTGGCAGAAGCGCAAATAAAGTTATTCTCCAGCATCAACAAACTGTAGATGGCTTCCTGTACACCAGTAGCGCCCAGGCTGTGGCCAGTCAAGGATTTGGTGGAGCTGATAGGTGGAATTGCGTTACCAAACGTTTCTTTAATGGCCTTCAATTCTGCAAGGTCGCCTACAGGTGTAGAAGTACCGTGTGAGTTGATATAGTCGATTGTGCCCTGGGTGGTAGCCAATGCCTGTTTCATACAGCGCACTGCGCCTTCGCCGGAGGGGGCAACCATATCGTAACCGTCTGATGTCGCGCCATAGCCGACAATTTCAGCATAGATTTTTGCACCGCGCGCTTTGGCATGTTCGTATTCTTCAATGACCAGGCACCCGCCGCCGCCCGCAATCACAAAACCGTCGCGCTCTGCGTCATAGGCGCGCGACGCCTGGTCAGGGGTTTCGTTGTATTTGGTGGAAAGTGCGCCCATGGCATCAAACAAGGCAGTCAATGTCCAATGTTCTTCTTCGCCGCCCCCGGCAAATACGATGTCTTGCTTGCCGAGCTGGATTTGCTCAAGGGCAACGCCTATACAGTGCGCGCTGGTTGCACAGGCAGAGGATATTGAGTAGTTGACGCCTTTGATTTTAAACGGTGTTGCGAGGCAGGCTGAGGTGGTACTGCCCATCGTCTGTGTTACACGATAGGGGCCGACACGCTTTACGCCTTTTTCGCGCAACAGGTCGGCAGATTCCACCAGGTTTTCGGAAGACGCACCGCCGGAGCCCATGATAATACCGGTACGCTCGTTGGAAACCTGTTCTTCACTCAAACCGGCATCGGCAATGGCCTGCTGCATGGAAATATAAGCGTATGCTGCGGCATCGCCCATAAAGCGCAATACTTTGCGGTCAATTAATTCAGACAGGTCGATATCAATAGAGCCGGCCACGTGACTGCGCAAACCCATTTCCTTGTAGGTTTCTTGAAATTTGATCCCGGAGCGGCCAGTACGCAAAGCGTCTAACACAGCGGTTTTATCATTGCCCAGGCAGGAAACAATCCCCATACCGGTAACAACAACGCGTTTCATAGGCTACCTCTTTACTCTTCAATACTTTTCAATTGCACGCAGCTTGATCATTGGATGCAGCTTTATGCGACATCTCTTAAGCTTGAGACTGAGTCTGTTATGGCTGGGCGGCGATTATGCCACAGAAGAAGCTATCCGACATAACCCGGCAAAATGGATCAGAAGCTATCGGTATTTTGGAACAGGCCGACCCGCAAGTCGCTGGCAAAGTAAATATCCTTGCCGTCGCACGATACACGACCGTCAGCAATACCCATAATGAGTTTACGTTCGATAACGCGTTTCAGGTTGATGTGATAGGTGATTTTTTTGGCGGTGGGGAGAATCTGGCCGGTGAATTTCACTTCGCCGCAACCCAGGGCGCGGCCACGTCCCGGGTTACCTTTCCAGCCGAGGAAGAAACCCACCAACTGCCACATGGCATCCAGCCCCAGGCAGCCGGGCATGACCGGATCACCGGGGAAATGGCAGGCGAAGAACCACAAGTCCGGGTTGATATCCAGTTCTGCCACGATTTCACCCTTGCCGAATTCACCACCCGTTTGGCTGATATGGACTACGCGGTCCAGCATCAACATATTGGGAATCGGCAGTTGGGCATTGCCCGGGCCAAACAAGCGGCCGTTACCGCACTCGATCAGTTCTTCGCGGCTGTATGAGTTCTTGGATTCAAAAGTGGTCATGGAATAAACTCTGGTTGATGGCAGTACAATAGTAATGAGCACAAAAGGCCGCCATTCTACCCGCTGTGCCGGGCTTGTCCAGCAGCCAGGGGCGATTCATAGCGGCAAGCTATTGTATTACCAGGCTTTTAGGCGGCATTAAGGTATGGATTTGGGATCAAACCACAGTTCCTTGCGATCTAAAGGTGTCTCTTTTGAGAGGGTTGGGTTATCCAGGAAAATGGCATGCCGGTTTTTCATATCAGCTTTTGCCATAACGTCCTGCACGGAGGGATCGCCGAAAAAGACCTGGTCAAAGCTGCCATCCGCAATCGCAGCATTCAAACCTGCTTCAAGGTCTTTGGCCAGTGCCTTGTTATCCTTGGAAACGAACAGGTAAAAAGGCATGCGGTAAACGAGCATCAAGTGTTTTTCTACGGTCAGGTCTTTCAGGTTGGGGTGACTTGCGAGTTCACCAAAAGGTTCATGTACCCCGCGTGAGAAGGCATCAAAGCGCCCGCCGTCCAGCATCAAAAACAAGCTTTCGTATTTGTTGGCTTTCACCACGTTGAGTCCGTTGGCCTCAAGGATTTTGGTATCGGCCCAGGTTTTGCCCTGGCCGATGGTGATGCCCTTAAGGTCTTCCAGGGTTTTGATGTTATTGAATTTGGCCTGGTTGTCTTTATGGATAATAAAAATCCGGTTACCCAGCAAACCTTTATAGAGGCAGATGCGCACCGCATTGAAGAGGGTTTCTTTTTCGGCATTGGATGAGTTCCAAAAGAGATCCAGCTTGCCGTTGCTCACCTCTTCCATAATCTTGATTTGTGACCAGGGTTCCTTGGTGACTACCAGCTTGTATTTTTTATCAATGTGCTTGAGCGCAAGCTCAATCATCTTGATTGAGTAGGGACCATTGGGGTCGCTGGAGTCATTGACACGAATAACCGAATCATCGGCCAGAATGCGCACACTGAGTAAACCTAACAGGAATGCCAGGCATAGTTTACTTTTCATTGTATCTCCCGCAGCTATTGCATCGATCTTTATTAGAATGATGTTTTTTTATCAATCTCATTTATTGCGTAATGTGAGAACCTCGGTTCTTCGTGCTACATCAATATAGCTCAAGTGTAGACGTCCTCAGGGTGTTTGCTGGATTAAGGTGTGAAATCTAACCGATTGTAGATAGGTAGTTCGTAGGCACGCAGGACAATGACAACTATTGGGGCTAGCGGGAAATTGGCAGCAAGGTGAATCAGCCTGTGCGCAGGCTATGCCATAGCCGCGTACAGGCAGGTACAAATGGGTACAGATTAAAAATCTTTCGGGTCTGCCCACAGTTCTTTGCGATCAAGAGGGGTTTCTTTGGAAAGGGTTGGATTGTCCAGGTAAAAAACCTTGCGGTTTTTCATGTTGGCTTTTTCCATAATGTCTTTAACTTGCGGAGAGCTGTAGAAGAGTTTGTCAAAGCTGCCGTCGGCAATTGCTTTGTTAAAACCTTCTTCCAGTTCTTTGGCCAACTGTTTATTTTGTTTGCTGGTGTACAAATAAAGATCCATTTTGTAAATCAGCAGGATATTCTTTTCGACGGCCAGGTTTAAATCCGGACGTTTTTCAATTTCACCGAAAGGCTCGTGAACGCCGCGGGGGAAGGCATCGAAACGGTCACCGTCAACCATGTAAAACAGGTTTTCATATTTGTTGGTTTTGATAACTTTTAACCCGTTGGCTTCCAGGATTTTTCCATCAGTCCAGGTTTTGCCTTGGCCGAAGGTTAATTTTTTTAAGTCATCGAAGGTCTTTATATCATCGAACTTGGCCTGGTTTTTCTTGTTGATGATAAAAATCCTGCATCCCAATAAACCTTTGAATAACGGAATCCGGACAGGTTCCAACTCCTCTTCAATTTCCTTGCCGGTTGTAGTCCAGATCAAATCCAGCTTGCCAGTTTTTACCTCTTCATTGGCGCGGGCCTGGGTGAAGTTTTCGGTACCGACTTCCAGGTTATATTTGTTCCCCATATGTTCAAGTGCGAGTTTGATCATGGCGACGGCATAGGGGCCATTAGGGTCATTGGAGTCATTGGCCTTAAGTGTTTTCCCCGCTGCCGATGCCAGGGAGCAATAGCCAAGCAATAGCATTAGGGAAAGCATTTTTAACGCTGACATAGGTTTTCCTTGTTTTATCAAGCTGGGGTGCACGAGAAATATCATGTTTAAAATCGCGGCGCAGGGACAGGCCGCCTCTTGGGAATGGAGTAACTAATTATTAGTCAGGGTGACAATAAGTCAAGTTGTACCGACGACAGAGCATAAGAAACATGCGCTGTGAGATAGCGGGTTTTGCCGTTCGGTTAAAAACTGCGCGCCAGGGAAAATTCGGCGACCTGGCGCATGGCTTGGGTATAAGTGTTATCCGGCAGGTATTGCAGTTCGGCAATCGCCTGGCGGACGTGCTCACGAGCAGCCTCGAGAGTGTAATCCATAGCGCCTGTGGTTTGTACTATAGCGAGTATGCTCTTGAGCTGGCTGGCATCGCCATTGCGGATAGCGTTAGCAATGATACCTGCCTGCTCGGGTGTGCCTGTGCGCATAGCGTAAATCAGCGGAAGTGTTGGTTTACCTTCTGCGAGGTCGTCACCGACGTTTTTACCCAGCGTGGCGGCGTCACCGGTGTAATCCAGGGCATCATCAACCAATTGGAATGCTATGCCGACTTTATGGCCATAGCTGTGCAGGGCGCGGCGCTGGATGGGGGTTGCACTACTCAGGACCGCAGCGACTTCGCAGGCGGCAGCAAACAAAATAGCAGTTTTTTTATCAATAACCGTGAAATAACTGGCTTCGGTCACATCCGGATTCCTGGCATTTACCAATTGCTGAACTTCACCTTCAGAAATGATATTCGTGGTATTTGCCAGAATTGCCATAATCTCCATACTGCCGATCTCTACCATCATCTGGAATGCACGCGAATAGAGGAAGTCTCCCACCAAGACGCTGGGGGCATTACCCCATTGTGCATTGGCAGTGGGACGGCCGCGGCGCAGGCTGGACATGTCCACAACATCGTCATGCAATAGGGTGGCGGTGTGGATAAATTCAATGATGGCTGCCAGATCCAGGTGTTGGGTTTTTCCGGATTGGGGATAGGCCAGGGCATTAGCCGTGAGCAACACCATCAGCGGGCGCAACCGCTTGCCTCCCGCTTCTACCAGATAGTGGCCGATGTTTTCCACGAGTCCGACATCGGAATGCAATTGCTGGATGATGAGGGCATTGACCGCAGAAAAATCGTCTTTAACAACCTGATGGAATGGCAACATGGTGTAATTCTTATCACAAGGAGTGGGGGTGTTACGGCGGCAATGCTAGCAGTGAGGCGCCCATAGTCAAGCAAAACTCTGAAAAGTATAAGATTGTCCCGCTCATCCTAAGGTGAGCGGTCGGGCAAGGGAAAACAGTTCAGGGTCTTTTAGCGTGTTAGGGATTTGCAATTGGCAAGAGTTCAGCGGCTATATCTGCATTGGATAAGGTTGTCCGCGCACTTTCACTCAGGTTTTTCAGGTTGCTGATGACATCGCTGGCGAGCGAACTTACGGCGGGATCAGGGTCATTCACCAATCCCTCAACCAGCCTGGTGTGGGTTTGGTTACCGGTTGCGCGTAATGCCAATAATGCATCCAGTTTCACATTGATATCCGGGTCTTGTAGCAGTGGAGCAATGGCAGTTGCAGCATTTGCGCTGTGGGTTTTGGCGAGGTTGGCAAGCGCATCCTGGCGTTCTGCCGGCTTGCTGCTTTTCAGGCGTGCTTGTATCTCTGTAATTTGGTCTTCAATCAGTGAATTATTGCCCCGCAGGGATAACACCTGTGCTGCTACGCGCTTCAAGTCAGGATCGCTTTGGTTATGGTAAATGGATTGCAGTGCATAGTCTGGCAAGCTTTCATGATCGTTAGCCATATCGAAAATACCTTTACTGACGATGGCTATTTTCTCTTTGGTTGGGTCAGTTGCCAAAAGGTCATTCACTTTTTCTGGAAAAGAGCGCGGGTCATTGACGGAATTTGTTCCCAGGTCTTTCAGTACCTGAAGGCCGCTTGGGGCTGCATCGCCGCTTAGTTGTTCGTTGTTATCCTGGTGTTGCGGGTTGTCTTTGATAGGTGTAGCGGCGCCAGTGATTTTAGGCTGGCTGGCCGATTGGCTGGTTGGTTGGATATCGCCATTTTGACGAAACGCAAGCAAGCGCATTTTTCTTAAGTCTTCTTCTTTGCCGGACAGGGCTGATTCCAGTTCTTTGATGCGATTTTCCAAGGTCAGCAATTTTTGCTGCTGGTTTGGTTCTTTAGGGAGTAAATAATGTATGCCACAGGCAACAGCGGCACCCATGATAGCCGCAAACAATAAATGTCTTTGAGGTGAGGTGGTAATAGTCATGTGTGTCTCTTTTATTATTGTCGGCAAGAGTGGTTGCTGCTAAATGCAATCGTGCGGTCGGTGATTGCAGGTCAGGTCTTAATGCTCTCCAGCGTGGACAGGCCTTTTAACAACTATCTTTCGCCATTGAAAAGGGGCGGAAAACCGCCCCTTTTTTTGAACTTCAATTCAACTTCTGGGTGTCGGGATATTTACACTGACTGCGTGTAAAAACGCTTCCCTACTCTCAAAAGCCTTAGCCTTCTGATCTCTCATGGGGCTAATAAATGGCAAACCAACAACTTAGATATTGCCGTAACCAATAGCGCCGTTACAGTGCAGCCACTCGCTCATGCCGTTGCCACCGCCACAAGAACCGTTTTGATAAACACCGGTGTTATAGCTTTGGGCTTCAGATTGACGAACAGAACCGTTTACGCTGATGTAATCCACTTGTACATCGCGGCTACCGGAATCGTTGAAGTATTCCACCAGCGAGCCGCCGGACAAACTGGTTGTCGCGGTGTAGTTGGACATAGCGGTAGAGAGTGTCCAGGTTTGCACAACAGTGTTGTTCACCTTCAGACGGATTTGCTCCTGCCCAGTGACGCCCTTGGCGCGAACCACAATGGTTTTGCTACCAGTAGAAGGTGCAGAACTGGAACTGCCGCCACCGCTACTGCTGCTGCCGCCACCACTTGAACCTTCGCTGACGGTGATATTGGAATTACCGCTGCTTTGATAGCCTTCGGTTTCCACAATCATGTAGTCCCACGTGCTACCCATGTTCAGGCCTTTGGCTTTCCACGCATCAAAGTGATTACCGGTAGTTACAGTTCCGCTTGACCTTTTTGAAGTGCGTACACTCCAGTACTGATCAAAGGTAGCTGTGCCTATGATTGATGGCTGGTTAGTACGGGTTGTTTTATAAATGTTGTAAGTGCCGCCATCCGAGGTAAAGGTACCTAAGGAAGTACCACCTGGTGGAGTCCAGCTACCGTAGTTTTCAACGATGTAGTATTCAATCAATGGATTCTTCGTCCAGCCGTAGACAGCCAGATAACCGTTGCTTCCACCATTAAAGCTGCCCGAAAAGCTTACGCTTTTGCGGCCACCGGTAGACCAACCTTTACCTGCTGTAAAATTGCCGGTATTGCTCCATGTAGTCGTGTAATTTCCGCCAGAACCCAAGGTCATGGATGCTGAACCCGGTTTGTCAGTCCAAAACGACCAATACCAACCGCCTTGCGTACCGGTTGAGTTTGAGCTGATAGTTTGGGCATAGGCTGTTGTTACGCACAGGGTTGCGGCACAAACGAGTGCCTTAACCACGCTTTTGCCGGTCAGGTGTAGTTTCATAGTTGATATCTCTCTAATTATTAGCCTCTCAACCAATACCGCCTATAGAGGAGGAGTGACTGATGGTGGTTGATTCCTGCCCATTGCGAACAGGTTTTTTATCGGATGCCTTTAATCCATTATTGTTATTGTTTGAACGATGGGGTCATTCCGATGGATAGGTGTATACCGCTGGAAATGAATATTGTCAAATGAACCATAAGCTTATGGTCATAAAAACTATATTTGCGATTTTTTATGACAATCTACTGTGTAAATTTGTGCAAAGAGTGTCACTTTTTTTCACGCTGCTCGGTATTGCAGTAGGAAACAAAAAATTGGGATTGCTGGTTATTTTTATCGTCAGCTAATGATTACTCCGGTTTTCATTGCCTGAAACGCCCTCAATACCCTAAAATGCGAAAAATTATCATTTGATAAAAAGTTACCGTATGAGGCCTGGCGGAGACGACTATGGCAACCGCTTCATCTGTTTCAACTCGTCATGTGGTGTCACGCATAGCTGCTGCACTGTTGGGCGGATATGTGTTTACCTGGGGCTTTATTGCATTGTCCCTGGCTGGGCTTTATGGTTTGGGCATGCGCTTTCACGACGCCGAAGCGCTAGCCAACATCATTGGATTTTTACTCTATCTGGTGGTTTTTTTGTGGGCTTTCGGTGCCGGCAGGCTTAACCGCGTATGGCTGGTATTGGTCGGAGGTGGTTTGCTCATGGCCGGTACAGGTGCCTTAATACAGTCTTTACTGGTTTAAGAGGGCCTCATGTTCCAGAATTTCCGTTTGTCTATGGCGTGGTTGCATACCTGGTTTGGCTTGGTGCTCGGGTTTGTGCTCATGGCAGTTTTTTTCTTCGGCGCCCTTTCGGTATTTGACCGCGAGATCGACCGATGGGCGATTCCCGAATCCCGTTTTGAACCCCAACCCATGCCCTCCTTCGATAAGATGTTGCGGCCGATATTTGAGGCTATGAAGCCCACCAAGGCAGATATTGAAGACGCAAGCGCCTATATTAAAGCGCCTATGCCGGAGCGTTTTGATACGGTGAACTACTGGGGTGCTTATACCACCCATCGCGATCCCGTATTGGGCATCTACGCAGGCTACGCGGTACCTGCGGCCAAAGATCCGGATGATGCGGTATGGACCGATAGCACCATAGATCCCCGCACGGGTGCTGCTTTGCCTGATGACCAACTTAAAATCGGCAGCCGCTTTTTCTATCCCTTGCATTACAGTCTGAATTTCCACTGGATGGATTTGGGTTACTGGATTGTCGGCATATCATCGCTGGTGATGTTGGCGGCGTTGGTGAGCGGTGTGGTTATGCATCGCAAGATATTCCGCGAGATGTTTACCTTCCGCCCCCAAAAAACCACCCAACGCAGCTCGCTGGATCTGCATAACCTGACAGGTGTGGTGGCTTTACCTTTCCACTTCTTTTTTGCGTTTACCGGACTGGTGATTTTCGCAGGCCTTTATTTCCCGGTATCCCATACCCAGATGATGCCCTTGCACGAACAACATGAGCAGTCTGAAGCACAGGAAACCGGATTGCCCCATGAGCGCGCCGGCGTGGCGGCGCCGCTGGGGTCAGTCGATGCCATGGTGGCTGAAGCGCAACGCCGCTGGGCGGCCCGCGGCATGGCAGGTGAAGTTGGTGCCCTGGGGTTGCGCTTTCCGGGTGATGCCAATGGTTATGTGAGCATCTACCGCTCCGGTACAGACCGTATAGCCTTGACAGGTGAAGGTATTCATTTCAAGGCAAGCACTGGAGAAGTCTTGCGTGAAGAACCGCCTTCGACCACCGTGGAAAGTGTCAATGAATTCCTCACAGGTTTGCATTTGCAGCACTTCCGCCACTGGATGTTGCGCTGGCTTTACGTGCTGGGCGGTTTGGCGGGCTGCGTATGTATAGCCACAGGGTTTATCTTCTTCGTGGAAAAACGCAAGCGCCAGTATGCCAAACAAAACAGTCAAATGGGCCGGGTGGCTGATGCCCTGGCAATCACCACTGTAACGGGGATGCTGTTATCAACCCTGGGGATTCTCATCGCCAACCGCTTAATCCCCGTCAGCGTGCCCGAGGGCTGGCCCGGTCGGGGCGACCTCGAAAAATATGCGTTTTGGGGCACCTGGGTGTTAGCCATGCTCCACGCCTTTGTGCGTAGCGGACCTGTGGCCAGGGCGCAATTGAACCCTGCATGGCGTGAGCAGTGTTTTGCTCTGGCGTTCCTGGCTCCTGTCACAGTGCTGCTTAATTGGATGACGACTGGTGACCACCTGGTTAAAACCTTGGGCCAAGGCTATTGGCCGGTAGCTGGTGTTGATTTGTCTATCCTGGTGTTGGGAACATTGGCGTTGGTAGCCGGATTGCATCTGCGTCGAAAAGAGCGCGGGCTTGATAGCGTTCCCGCCCATTTGGAAACGGAGGTAACCAGTGGCTAATCTTTTACTGGCGGTAGCTGCTATAACCTGTATATGCGGCCTCGCGTGGCTGGCCCTGGCCATGGATGTTCATTGGAAACAAATTCGCAAAGATAATCCTTCCGCAACTACTGTGCGCACCTTGCGTTGGTTGGGAAGCTTATCCCTTTTTACCTCCCTGGTACTTTGCCTGATAGTCGATCATGCCAGTATGGCATCCCTGGTGTGGGTGATGCTGCTGGCTGGATCGGCATTAACTGTAGCCTTCACGTTTACCTGGCGGCCGCGCTTGTTTGCATTTTTGATTGTATGGTCAAGGGTTGCTGGCTGATATATCGCTTAACTCGCCGCACCTGGTTGACGGTTGATTATTGCTTTTAGGCCTTAATTTTAGCGGAGGGCTGTCTTTCTTTATAAATTTCAATCCAAAGGGCTTTTGACCCTATCACCAAGCTCATCTAAAACGTGTAAATAAATTTCAGTGGTACGGATATCGGTATGTCCCATCAACGTTTGGATTTGCTTTAAATCATATTTGGCTTGCAGCAAGCGTGTGGCAAAAGAATGGCGGAATGTGTGGCAACTGGCATGTTTATGGATATTGGCTTTTTTGATTGCATTTTTGACATGTACTTGTACCGTTGTTTGGTACAGATGATGTCTGCGAATGACATTTGAGCGAGGGTCCTTGCTAATCTCTGGGCTTGGGAATAAAAACTGCCAGCTTAAAGAATGTCCGGCTGACGGATACTTCTTCTCAAGTAAATGAGGTAAGTAAACACCTCCAATTCCCCTTGCTTTATCGAACGCTAATAAACTCTGTACTATTGCTACCTGGTTTTTCAAATCATCAATAATACTTTTAGGTAAAAGTGCTGTCCTGTCTTTATGGCCTTTGCCATCGCGAATGATGATGTAGCCCATCGAAAAATCCACATCTTTTACGCGCAAACGGAGCACTTCTGATACACGCAAGCCTCCTCCGTACATGAGCTGCGCCATGAGTTTGTAAGGCTGAGTCATATTATTAATGATGCTCATCGCTTCTTCATGGGTAAATACAGTAGGTACACGAGCGGGCTTCTTCGCGTATTTAAAATTTAACTCCCCAACAGGCTTACTTAAAAAACGATTGTATAAAAACATGAGTGCGTTAAGGGCAAGCTTTTGGGTATTCGGAGAAGCATTACGTGATATGGCTATATGCGTTAAAAAAGCCGTTATCTCTACAGGACCCAATTCTTCAGGATGGGTTTTATGATTATATAAAATAAATTGTTTTACCCAATAGACATAAGTATTTTCAGTTGCATAACTTTTACCATCAATGCGTATAAACGTGCGTAGTTGGTCTAAAAATTTAATGGGTGGGGCGGGAAGGGGTATGCGAATATCATCCATAATATTGCCTGTGTATGCATCCAGTTTTTGGCAGTATAGCTATTTGGATTAAGGAGAGCAATTAATTTGGAGCGGATAAACTGCATAACTACAAAATTAATTCAAAAAACGCAGTAACACTATGATTTTTAAGGTTACTTTTTCTAAAAGTAAGCCTGGATTTCTGAAGTTATATAGTTTGACTACAAATTAATTGGCATTTAATTCTGCGGGTTATATAGTTGGCGCTATTTAATAAACTGTTATGTGAAACCTATCGCTCATTGTAGCGATGGAATAAATTTTAATCTAAAGGAAACATATATGAGCCGACTCAGTAGAATGCTGAAACTTCAAGAAGAACTTGAAAACGCAATTCCTTCAAATAATCAAGTTGTTAATAATGATAATTCGTCTGAGTATCTGGCAAATCCAGTAGTGGTTGTTAATATAAAAATGCCATTTTGGTCTATGGTTACGTTCCTCATTAAATTGGCAATAGCCTCTGTTCCAGCCGCAATTGTGATTTTTCTAATTTTTATTGGCTTAACTACTGCATTTGGTGGGGTTTTCGGTAGTTTTTTAGGTCGCGGTTATTAAAAAGACTTTATCATGAATCTTATCTCTGAAATAAATCATGCCCTTGTGGACGGGCTTGGAAAAAATGTGGCTGCTTCTTATAAATTGGCCATATTTGAAAATCATGAGAGTTGCGCTATTGCATATTCTGAAGAAAAAAACGATATATATTTACTATTTTTGGCAAATCAAAAATTTTCCATTATATCGGCAAGTCAATACCTCAACTTGGCAAAAGAAATAAGTGAAAGGCTAAATGGTTTTGTTGTGCCAAATCAGAAAATAGGGCGTGACACTGTATGGGGTGGGAAAACGCATGGTCCAGTGTATGTTTATAAATTTAAAGTTCTAAATAGGCCAAAAATAAAAACATAACAAGTCGTTGCAGCACCGCTCCGGCACTTCGTGCCTGCGCTGGACAGTTTTTAAGTCGCGGTTTTATGGTTTTGCTGCGCAAAAGTATTCCATAAAACCACAACTTAAAAACTGCCGCTGAACTCGGCGTTAGGCTACCATCTACATAAAATTGAGTATAATTTTCTATGAACCAATTTGCGTTCTCTGTTCATGGCGTAACGCCATCTAATATTTCAAAGTTAGAAAACGAAATAAATAAAATTGGATTGCTTGTGACCTATCAAGATGTACATATCGCAATCATATTAGCTTATGACGAGGTTTCAGCCGAAAAGCTTTTCCATTCTGTTCTTGGTGAGATAAACCTAAGTCTTAACAAAGCATCTATCAGTAAACCTCAGCCCTAATCGCATTGTAGTCACGTCGTGGAGCGTTATATGTTAAAAAAATTTTTAATTATATCTGTGTGTGGAATACTCTTTGGTTGCTCTAATAAACCTGATGTGACTGATATTAAGCCACAATTACAGAAAGGCTGGAGTTGTGAAGGATTAAAAATAACCAATCTCAAGAAAGATAATGGTATTGATAGAGGTAACAGTTACGATATGGACGTTTCATATGATGTCGAAGTTACAAAAGAGTTTTATGAGGAAGATCGCTTTAAATGTGACTCATTGATAGTATATCAATTTGAAAACCAATTAGTTTTTCCGCTTAAAAAAGGCCATTTGATAAGTGTTAAAGATACATACAGAATGGTTAACTCTGAAAAAGGTTGGGTATCTGAAAAATGTTCATACTGCTTGCGTGGAGGCATGTGATTTGATTGTTTAACCTAACAAATCGCTCAAGCACCGCGCACTACGTGCGCTGGACAGTTTTTAAGTCGCAGTTTTGTGGTTTTGCTGCGCAAAAGCATTCCACAAAACCGCAACTTAAAAACTGCCGCTTAGCTCGGCGTTAGAACTATATTAAGGTGCATTTGCCTCATGAAAACTCGTATCTTTTTGTCACTTTGTCTTTTTTGGTTTAGTTCAGGTTCCTTAGCTGGGGTAATAAAAGCTGAAAAATATAATTCGTTTAGTATCACCTCAAAAAAGATAAATAAGGAAATGAGCGATGAATATATAATTAACAATTTGATGTGCAGGTCAACTCAAGTTGAGCTGGAGAAAAATTTAGATCTTTTAAAAAATTATGATTTAGTGGATTCAGATCGCACGGACGGATCTATGGTAATGACTACTTTTGCAGGAAAAAGTAATAATAAAACGGCTAAAATCACTTTATTAATAGACAGTAAAACCCATGTTTTATTTGAGCTTTGGGTTAATGATAATGAAGCGCTTAAATGTGACGGCGAAATAAAAGAAGATCGTACAAAATCTACATCAACCTCTTCTGCTTTTAAATCCAAGGTTAGCCCCGAGTGTAAAGAAATATATCAAGCTAGGGTATTCAATTATTTTCTTGAAAATATTTGTCAATTTAATGGGGGTGTTTCTGAAAAACTGGGTGTGGCTGCGCATAAACTCTGTGACAACGAAATGAATGAGGCTGAGCGTGTAAGGTTGTCTGATGAGGTTAAGGGTGACATAAAAACTGATATTGATGGTATAGGGCAAAAGAGCTTTTGCCAAAAAAATAAAAGTGGCTATGAAAGTCTTACCAAATAAAATTCATTTCTAACAAGTCGCTCAAGCACCGCACACTTCGTGTGCTGGACAGTTTTTAAGTCGCAGTTTTGTGGTTTTGCTGCGCAAAAGTATTCCACAAAACTACAACTTAAAAACTGCCGCTTAGCTCGGCGTTAGCTTATCCGCATATAGATAATAAGGATCAAATGGAAAATGATTGGACTTACTGTACTTTTTATAGCTGGATTCTGGATTTGGCTAGCTATCAAAATTAGCGGTTCATTACTTACTAAGTCGGAAAATAGAACATCTCGTAAAATTGCTAGCATTCTTCTCTTTTCGCTAATATTGGTTACACCATTTGCTGACGAAATAGTTGGCAGAATACAATTTGAAAACCTATGTAATACTGAAGCTAAAGCTTGGGTTGCACCAAACGCTAAAGAAATCATCTCTGCTCGCAGAGGTATAGAAAGAATGGAACCTCGTGAAGGGCTAATATTTCCTGTAACAGAACAGGAATTTACTTACATAGATTCAAAGACAGGAGCTACATTCTATTCTGTTAAGGCATTCCATACCCCAGGAGGCTGGATAATGCGTCACGGACTAAACCTTGGTAATTCAAGCTCTTGCTGGCCAGAACGTTGGAGTTCACGAGATTTTGGCTTAGACATTGATTCAATGTTAAATAAATGAAGTATTTCGTAAATCAAGTTAAAGCTAACAAATCGCTCAAGCATCGCCAACTCCGTTGGCTGGACAGTTTTTAAGTCGCAGTTTTGTGGTTTTGCTGCGCAAAAATATTCCACAAAAATACAACTTAAAAACTGCCGCTTAGCTCGGCGTTAAAAAGAAATGGAGCCACCACATGAAGTGGGCATTTATAGATTACGAGAACGTGAGTAATCTGGACAAAATAGATTTGGCCGCATATGAAAAAATCATCATATTTCTCGGTGCAAAGCAACCAAAGTTAGACTTTGGTGAAAAGAAATATGACAAGCTGCTAAATTTAGTCATCATTCAAATGAAGACTGTGCAGGCTAATAACCTTGACTTCCATTTGTCTTATTACTTGGGCAAGTATGACTCTATTGCGGAAAAGCAAATTGCCTTTGAAGTTATTAGCAATGACAATGGTTATTCGCCTTTAATTTCCCATGTAAAAGCAAATGGGCGAGCATGCAAGCAAATAAAAGTAGAATCGCCGTCTCAGTCTGGTAATAAACTGGTCTCAAGCCTAACCTCCAAGCCTAAAGAAAAAAGACCCCAAAAAGTGGTTAGCCTGAAAAATCACATTGCTTCCCATCTTGGTTTAAAAGGCAATGAAATTGCTATTCAAAATCAGGTCAACTATTTAGTAAATGCTAAAGTAATTTCTGTAAGTAATGGCACGAGCGTTGAGTATCTGGTGTAAAAAATTTTTAACAAGGCGTTGCAACACCGTTTCGCTTCGCTACACTCGACAGTTTGTAAGCAGCGCATTTAGCGAATCGCTGCGCGAAGTTTTTCGCACATGCACTACTTACAAACTGCGGTTGAACTTAACGTTATAGAAACTAAGGAATAAGTATGTTTAAAACTTTTAAAATTTTTGTTCTGTGCATTTTTTGTTCTTCGTGCTCAGTCAAAGATGAGGCCCTGCCACTAAACCAAGATAATCTAAATAAACTTATCGCCACAATAAAAAAGGAGTCAGGAACTCTTCCTCTTGCCCAATCGAAAGAGCGAGATCATGCGGTAATTGAGCTTTATAAAAATTCTGTAGAGAGTTTTGGTTACAGCTTTGATAAAACAATTAGCGAGGTTATGTTATTTTCAAATGGAAATTACTATTTTGAGCTTTTTCATCCCGCTTTAACTCTCATTAAAAACAACACTGAAGAATCATTAAGCAAAAATTACATATCAAAAACAACAGCCGAAATAATAACGCTTATGAAAGAAAATAAAGCCATTTCCAAAAAAGAACTGGAATTTATAGGTTATGTAGAAAAGTGCCAAAATCAAAATGGCGGCAGCTGTAATGAAAATATACTTATCCAAATACTAGAGCAAAACAGCATAAAAGTTGACGTTCCACAAAGCGACAATTTTTTTCCAATTCTTATGAGTCAAAAATTGACGCAGGACTATGGGTTGTTAGAAGCAGGTAAATACCAGTGGCTAGTTAAGCCTGACGGTGAGAGCTTTAATACAAACGCTTTATTTAATGGTAATAATCTTCAGTTTGTAGTAAATAAAAATAAAGTAAATAATGCAGTTAAATTGTCAAAAATAATTGAAGAAAATTTTCCTCAAAACAAAAATCTATAACAAGTCGTTCCAGCACCATGCGCTTCGCGCACTCGACAGTTAGTAAGTCGCCTTTTTGTGGTTTTGCTTCGCAAAAGTATTCCACAAAAAACCAACTTACTAACTGCGGCTGAACTCGGCGTTAAATAATTTAGGAGGAAACATGCGAGTATTTTACGTTTCTATAATAGGAATGATAGTTTTATTGATTGGCTGCTCTTCTGCTGACAGCAAGTACAGTGGGTGGGAGTCAGTGAAAATAGAGCAGGTACCGTCAAGCTCTCAATGCGAATATGTAAGTCAGCAAGTGTGCTATCCATGGAACGCACATGAAGGTTGTGCTAATTTCCATAAGAAAAAAGCAGCACAAGATAATGCAAATACTGTAGTAATTGATCGTACCAATTCTACCGGCGATGGTGGAATTTTGGCTAACTATTATCTTTGCAAATAAATTAGTGTGCTCGCATTGTAAGGTTTTCATTAAGCCTTAACCAATAAAAATTTAACAAGGTGTTCCAACACCGTTCCGGCGCTTCGCGCCTCCACTCGACAGTTTGTAAGTAGCGCATTTAGCGAATTGCTGCGCAAAGTTTATCGCAATGCGCTACTTACAAACTGCGGTTGAACACAACGTTAGGCATACCATGTTTGAACGTAAGGACTTTGACAACTTAGTTAGCATCGAAGGCGATAACTTGAAATTTTTATCAGGCTATCAAGGGCTTTACTACGTTTACTATCCGCAGTACGCATTTAAAGTACCGGATTCAGAAGAATCTATTCGTATTACGCGTGCGCCAAAAAACTCAAGTGACAATGGGCTTCGTTTTTGGCTCAGTGCTGAACTTGCAGATAATTGGCAAGGCAGAGAAAATCATCTATTGCCGTATTTATCCGGAAGTTATTTTGAACGAATCAACGAAGCTGTTTTCGCGGGGCTTGTGGCAGAAAAAGTGTCTGCTTTAATTAATCCTCCAGAACTCCCTTTTGTTAGTGAGCAGGCGTTTCATGGTGCATTGTTAATGTACTCTATGAAAACTGAATTCATAGTTTCTATATTCGCTGAGTATGAGCGCGAATATATTCATTTCGCGTGGGAAACAACAGCCTAACAAGGTCATCAAGCGGATGCATTTTTTGTTGCGCTTTTGCATTCGCGGTGCTCATTGTGTGTAACACAAAAACGCAACAAAAAACGCACCGCTTATAACAACGTTAAGCAAATTATGAGCATGAGCCACGAAGAATACATTCAAAAGCAACGCAATCGCGCGGTGACAGTTTCTCGCGGAATGCTTGACGGTTCAATTCATTACCTAGAGGGGGCCCTTGAATTGTCTTCTTTAAGGTTTGAAGTTGGGCTTCCTAAAAATGACTCTGACTTTCTTGCTTTTACGGCGGTAGCTTCGGAAATTGATCATCTTCCGCTTGGGCCAGCTCGGCAATATTGGTCTCAAGAAGCTCTTAATAAACACGAGCTTGAAATAGAGCAATCTATTAACTGGGCAAAGGAGTTTTCTTTGTCTAATTGTAAATCCATCATAGAAAGGTTCAGTGCTTAACAAGCGGTTGCAACACCGCTACAGCGCTTCGCGCTTACGCTCGACAGTTTGTAAGTTGCCCTTTTGTGGTTTTGCTGCGCAAAAGGCTTCCACAAAAAGGCAACTTACAAACTGCGGTTGAACCGAACGTTATAGCTGCAAATCTATTTAGCATGTAGCTACATTATTATTTGCTGAAAGTCTGAAGTTGTTTTATCGTAGTTCTATTTTCTATCGGCAGGGAAAACCGTCCATCGTTTTTATTCCCTCCATATTATATCTGTGGTTTTAGTTTGTGCTAATTTGCGAGCTTCGTAAGTTGGCTTTGTGAAAACCAGTTTTACCTTTTTGTACCATTGTTAAATTTCATTGCTAATTCAACGGTAGAAACTATGAGGTCAAGTGCAAGCTGTTGGGCTGCTAAAACTGAGTAAAACTGTATTTCAATAAAAAATAAATTGGCTGTGTCGTTTGCTGCTGTAATTTTAAAAGCAAAGCAAAAACACAGCTATAACAAGTCGGTCAAGCTCGCACGCTTTGCGTGCTGGACAGTCTTTAAGTTGCGCTTATTTGCATTCGCTTTGCTCATTGTTGCAAAACGCTCAACTTAAAGCCTGCCGCTTACCTCAGCGTTATGCTCTTCTTGCTTCGGCTGGTTCATATTTATGCGCAAAATTATTTTACTTCTATCTATATTTATTTCATCTGTGTCCTTGGTTTCAGAGAGTCCATTGGCTGAGATTGAGAAAACTGACAATTATGTTTATGGCGTCGTATCTCTATTTGGTCCAGAAAAGCTAAGTTCAATTAAATCTAATAGTTCATTTATTTCTGAAAAAGTATCTTCATTCGAAATCGAAAATGAAGTTTGGCTTGAACATGAAATAACTCAGAAATTTGCTACGGTATGGTATATACATAACAGGAAAACACCTGAAAAAGGGTTCATTACCAAAATCCTAGTAAGAACAAATAACTTTTCTCTACCTTCAGGGCTAAATATTGGAACCTCCAGTGCTGAAGTTAAGAAGATGTTAGGTAATCCTAATGAGGCTTCAAAAGAGAAAATGTATTATTGCGGTGTAACTGAGTGCGTTAGCTTTTTTCTAAGCTCAAGTGGAACTGTTAGTTCAATTGAAGTATATGTTTACACGGGCTAAGCATAACAAGGCGTTCCAGCACCGTTGCGCTTCGCTCCACTGGACAGCTTTTAAGTCGCGTTTTTGTGGTTTTGCTGCGCAAAAGTATTCCACAAAACCGCAACTTAAAAGCTGCCGCTGAACTTAACGTTAGAAAAGAGCAAAAGCAGAGCCGTCTGCTTTTGCAAATATTCGCGTAAGCGAAACCTTGTTTGGGGTAACCAGCCCCAGACTGCGGATTGGTAGTCCGCTAAAGGTGAGGAGATTAGGGAAGC
>Ga0206107_1000125_pt1 | contig 62733 bp, 45 predicted proteins | sample 2B0metagenome_FD_148652 | JGI IMG/M metagenome (GOLD analysis project Ga0206107, IMG submission 148652) | Enriched microbial communities from leaf-cutter ant dump, University of Wisconsin, Madison, United States - 2B0 | ecosystem: Environmental > Terrestrial > Nest > Insects nest > Nest dump...
GGCGCTTGGCGCGGGACTACGAGCGTTTGAGCCAGACGCTGGCTGGGCTGCACTGGATCGCCGCGGTGCTCCTCCTGCTCAATCGCGCTGCTCGCCTCCTCTCGCAATAAGTCCATAACACACTCTAGGGACTTCGAGGCAGTTGTACAGGGGCTGTCAGGCCCGTCGTTCGACGACCTCCCCTTCTGCAATTCCTGACCTCGACAGTTCCCGGATCTTCCGGGACGCAGCATCCGCCATCGAGACCTTCCAGTCCTTGCTCCTCTTTCCTCCATCCCCCCTCCTGACTTGAGCGACTCTCTTCACCGCCGCCTGCGCGAGGCAACGCTCGGGATGTTCCTCGGCATCCTCGTCGTGCTCGTGCTGCTCGTTGCCGTCGGACAGTTCGCAGCCTCCGGGGGAGCAATCTCCACCACGGTCGTTCTGCTCGTCGGCATTCCGGCAGCGGGAGGTGTGGCGTGGCTGGTGCAGCGGCGGATGAGCCGCTCGGCTCGGCTCCTCGCCGAACAGATCGAACGGATGACGGCGATCGCGCAGGAGATCTCGCGTGGAGACCTTCAGCGGCAGATCGAGCTTGCCGACATCTCCGTGGAGGAGCTGCGAAAGCTGGCCGGGGCGATCAACGCGATTGCCGCGCGCACCCGTGGCGACATCGGCGAGATGAAGCGGCTGGAGCGGGTGCGGAGTGAATTCCTGGGAAACGTGTCGCACGAGTTGCGCACACCGATCTTCTCGGTGCAGGGATATCTGGAGACCCTGCTCGACGGCGCGATGGACGACCCTGCCGTGCGCGATGACTTCCTCCAGAAGGCGCACCAGAACGTGATGCGCCTCCACTCCCTCCTCGCCGACCTCATCGAAATCTCGCGCATCGAGTCGGGAGAGATGCGGATGAGCACGCGCATCTTCGACGCCATCGGGTTCCTGCACGGCATCGTGGAGGAGCTGCGCTCCACCGCACAGATCGCAGGAGTCAGCCTCCGCTTCGAAACCGTGGGTGGCGCACCGGACAGGGATGGAGAGATCAGCATCAGCGGCGACCGCGAGCGGTTGAAGCAGGTGATGGTGAACCTGATCGAGAACGCGATAAAGTATAACCGGCCGGGAGGGCTGGTTGCAGTGGAGCTTGAACCACGCAACGACGACCGGGTGGTGATTCGCGTACGCGACACCGGCATCGGCATCCCCCCCGAACACCTCGCACGCATCTTCGAGCGCTTCTATCGCGTGGACAAGGATCGTGCCCGGGCTGTGGGCGGCAGCGGTCTTGGGCTGGCGATTGTGAAGCACATCACCGAGGCCCACGGTTCGAGCGTCGTGGTCCACTCGCAGCCCGGCGCCGGCAGTTCATTCAGCTTCGAACTGAAGCGAGGGTGAGAAGAGCACTTCGTCCACAGCATGAGATCGCCTACGCTTTCGCGACTGTGCACGGCCGGATGCCGTCGGAACTTCATCAGCGTTCTCCGGCCTCTCCACCACGGAACGCCACCGGAATCGCTAATTCAACCGATACCCAATCGAGAAGGCGGCGACCACAGGACCGAAGTTCACCAGCGGACGGCCCGGACCGCCACCGCCACGATTCACCGAGAACGCTTTTCCGAGCGTGAAGTCGGCAGGGCCAATGGGGGTATCAAGCCCAATCGAGAAGGCCAGCCCGTGCTGGAGTTCGGCAATGCGGATCTGCGAAGGTTCGAGCCACGTTGAGCCGAGGCCGTAGCGGAGCGAGGCGTAGGTGCTGAAGAAGATGTCGAACGGGAGATGGTAGCGGTAGTCGAGCGTTGCAAGCACCATCTGCCTCCCCCGCATCTCGTCCTCCCGCAGTCCGGGGAGCGAGTTCGGCCCGCCGAGCGAGAACATTTCCATGATCGGCAGCGTGGCATCGGCCAGACCGAGCCGCACCGCGGGGATGAACGCGCTGGCGCCAACGCTCGCTATGTACTGCGCGCCGAGATCGAGCTTGACGAACGATGTGGTGGAGCCGAGCAGACTCTGCGCGGTTTCGTACGATCCGTCGAACAGCAGACCGTGGCGGGCGTAGGGGAGGACGTCGCGCGTATCCACCACCAGCGAGCCGCGCACGGTTGCAAGGGTACGCCATAGCGGATCCGGGGAGACATCGCGCACCGTTGCGGTCCCCTGCCGCTCCAGTCTCGCCTCGGCGACGAGTTGCCCGATCCTGCCGATCTGCCCTCCCAGCCGCAACCGCCCACCCACCCTCCCCTCCCTGTATTCACCAACCGTCGTGCGCGTGATCCTCCCCTCGGCGCGATCCGTCCGGCGCTCGTAGACGTACACGCCACGCTCGCTGCCGTAGACCGTTCCGCCAACGGTGAGGTAGGTTGAGGCGATGCGGGGAACGTCGAACTCACCCGCAACCAGACGGTTGCGCGTGCCACCGGCAAACCGAAGACCACCGGCGATTCCCTCACCGAAGATATTCTCGTCGGCAATCTCCACGCCAGCCTGGGTGTAGCGCTCGTTGTCCGCAGTGGCCGCAAGCCGGAGCACACCGGTGGGGCGCTCCTGCACCCGCACCACAACGCACACTCCGCCAGCGTCAACCGGCGCAGGATCGATGGTAACAGAACTGAAGTAGCCGCTTCTGCGCAGCCGGTTCAGCGCCCTCTCGGCAACGTCCCCGGAGAACAGATCCCCGACACCCATCGACAGATCGCGCTCGACGAGCGTGCGGTTGCAGCTGTGGAGTCCCTCGATCTCGACGCGGGTGATGGTTCCGGGATCGACCTGGACGTCGAGGCGTCCGGTGGCGGTATCGAAGGACACCGCGCCGACGCGCGCGAACGCCAGCCCACGGCTGCGCGCCACCCTGCCGAACTCACGCCGCACACGCTCCACCGTCTCGCGGTCGTAGACTGGCCCGGCAATCACCGCAACAGGGGCGCAGAGCGATGAGTCGGCGGAGCCGGACACAACCACCTGGGCAATGTGATACCGCGCCCCCGCAGGCGGAGTGGACACTCTCCCAGCCTCGCGCGGTTCGGAGGAGCCAACACCGCCGCGCAGACGGGGTCGCGCGGCAATCGGCAGCGACCGGCGCGCGAGGAGCGCTCGAATCGCCGGCACCGCTTCGCGTCCGGCAGCGTATCCGGCCTCGATCGAGCGGTGGATATCGACGAACTCTCCCGGAAGGACACCATCCAGCCGGGGAGCGATCACCACGTCGGCTCCCTGGAGTGCCTGCTGCTGCTGCTGCTGCATCATCACCGTCAGTATCTGGTCTGCAACCGTCAGGGGCTGGTCCAGCTCCTCACGCGCATTCAGTGGCGACGTGGTGTTGACGGCAACGACGATCTCCCCCCCCATCCCGCGCGCAGCGGGCACCGGAATGTTCTGCAACAGTCCGCCATCGACGAACAGCTGGGTATCGAGGCGAACCGGGGAGAAGCGCAGGGGAACCGTGGCGCTGGCGCGCATTGCAAGGGAGAGGCTGCCACTGGAGAGCACCACGCTCTGCCCGGAACCGATATCGGTGACAACAGCACGGTAGGGTATGCAGAGGTGGTCGAAATCCCCGTCGGCGTGGCAGGGAGCATCCCACACCAGCCGGTCGAGCAACAGCGCAATGCGCGATCCGTTCGAGACCGCCTCGGGAAGCTGCGGTGACAGGCCGTTCAGCCGCAGCACGAGCAGGCTGCGCTCCTTCTCGCGCCGCTGGTTGGTGTAGAGTTCGGTGCGCCGCGTCTCGTCCCCCATCGCGAGCAGATCGTTCCAGTCCACGGACGTCACAATCGAGTCGATCTCGTGCGGCGTGTAGCCGGAGGCATACAGCCCGCCGACGATGGCGCCGATGCTCGTTCCCGCCACGGCGTCAATCGGAATCCCGGCATCGGCAAGGGCGCGAAGCACACCGACCTGCGCAAAGCCGCGCGCACCGCCACCACTCAAGGCAAGCACCACGCGTGGTCCCGAGGGATCCGTCTGCGCCGGAGCGGACCCTGCGGCAAGGAGCAGGAGCCACAACGGGAGCAGAAGGTGGGCGCAGGGGATGCGAGCAGGTGTTGCAGACAACCCCTTGCAATTGTGAATCACCGGGTCAGGAGTATATTGGGCGCTCATTTCGCGCGCGGGGACGCCGTGCGCAGATATGCCTACAAACATACGCTCCACTCTCTCGATTCGGACCGATTATGGGTGTCATGCAGAAGCTTCGGCAGGGAATGCCGATTGTGGTTATCGGACTCATCATCCTCTTTATCCTCCTCATCATCTTTGAGTGGGGCGACGCGCGGCGTGGTCACGGGACCGTACGCACGACATCGAGCGTTGTTGGTGAGGTGAACGGTTACGAGATCAGCGAACAGGAATACAACGACCGCATTGAACTGGCAAAGCAGAGCCAGCGCCAGTACGCGATGATGGGGCAGAGCATCGACGACGAGCGGACGCGGGAGATGGCGTGGCAGGACCTGGTGCAGGAGAAGATCGTGGAGCGTGCCGCCGACAAGCTCGGCCTCACGATCAGCGACGAGGAGGTGAACGAGGAGATGCGCTACAACCCACCAGCGGAGCAGAAGCAGCTCTTCAGCGACTCCGCGGGTGGCTTCCAGCAGGAGACCTACTTCGAGTACCTGAACAACCCGCAGGACTTCCTGGGCAAGCTCGTCTCGCAGCAGCGGATCCAGCCGCAGTTCGCCGATACGATCTTCCAGCAGCTTATCTGGAGCGAGCAGCGGGCGCGGCGCAAGATGAGCGAGGAGCTTGTCGCGGCCGTGGTCACCTCCTCCGCACTCCCCTCTCCGCTTGAGGCGATGGAGATGTTCAGGGAGGCGAACACCCACGCGAAGGGATCGGTGGCAACCATCGACTTCTCCCGCATCGCCGACAGCGCGGCAAAGGCCACCGAGCAGGAGGCTCGCACCTACTACGAGTCGCACAAGGAGGAGTTCGTGGCGCGCCCGTCGCGCGAGGTGAAGTATGTCACCTACACACTCCAGCCCACCGCCGAGGACTCGAACGCGGTCTTCGCACGACTGAAGCGGGTAACCGAGGCGCTCGGACAGGCAAAGACCGAGCAGGAGAGCGACAAGATCTTCGGTGACTTCGTGGCACAGATCCGCAACGGCATCTACGACGGCGTCCGCTTCACCTCGCTGAAGGACCTGCCCGATGAACTGCGCACCGCACTCGCCGACGCGAAGCAGTATCAGATCATCGGCCCCATCCAGCTTGCACAAGGCAATTCGCTGATCGAGGTCATGGAAATCAGCGATGGTGGCGACCCCAGCGTTCGCGCGTCGCACATCCTGCTGAAGACCACCGGCAAGAACGACGACAGCGTCAAGGCGCTTGCCGACAAGGTTGCAGCGCGCGTACGTTCCGGCGAGGGTTTCGAGCAGCTGGCCCAGCAGTACAGCAGCGACGGCTCCGCACAGAGCGGCGGCGACCTGGGCTATTTCACTCGCGGCAAGATGGTGAAGGAGTTCGAGGAGGCATCCTTTGCCGCCAAGCCGGGCGAGATCGTCGGGCCGGTCAAGACGCAGTTCGGATGGCACATCATCAAGGTGACCGACCGCATCACCCGCAGCTACAAGCTGCGCGACATCCGCTTCGACGTGAAGGTTTCGACCATCACCAAGAACCTGGTGCGCCAGCGCGCACGCCAGCTCCACGACAGCCTTGCCGGCGGCGGCTCCATCGACTCGATTGGCGCGAGGATGAAGCTCCAGGTGCTCTCCACCGGACCTATCGACCCGATGGGTGGCCAGAGCGGCAACGCGCGCCTTGCAGCGTTCGCCATGAGCGCCAGGAAGGGCGCGGTGAGCGACGTGATCGAATCGCAGGATGGAACCCTCCTGGTCGGCCAGCTCGTGGAGGTGACGGAAGGCGGTGTGCAGCCGTTCGAGAAGGTGAAGGACAACATCATGAACTACCTGGCCACGAAGCGGAAGCTCGACCTGATCAAGCCGGCAGCGCTGGCCCTGCGCAGCAAGCTCGCCGCCGGCGACAGCCTGGAATCGCTCAGGAACTACGACTCCACCGTGCGCATCACTCCTGTCCCCGACGTGACCATGAGCGGCAATGTGCCGGGCATCGGCACCGACGCAGCGGTGATGAGCGCGCTCTTCAGCGCGAAGCCGGGGGAGATAACGCAGCCAGTCCGGGGTGATCGCGGCTACTACATCATCCAGCTCGACAGCCTTACCCTCCCCGCCGACACAGCATTTGCGAGCGGCCGCGAGAAGTTCGTGAAGGACCTCTACGACAAGCGGAAGAAGCAGGTGTGGGAGAACTGGCTCAAGCACGAACGGGACATCGCCGAGATCAAGGATTTCCGCTACACTCCGCAGTAGGGGACAGAACAGAGTCCCCTCCCGCTTACAATCATCAGCACACGATTCGGGGAGCGCTCTTGATGAGGCTCCCCGATCCCTTACCCCAGCGATCCGCGATGGAGGAAACCCTCTACCATCTCCACTATAACCAGGAAGAGAGTCACTGGTGGTTCGCCGCACGTTCGGAGATCATCCGTCACCTCATCGACCACGACGGCCATCTCAAGCCGGGTGACACCATTCTCGACATCGGTTGCGGCACCGGTGCCATCATGCGTGCGCTGGCCGACCGCTACACCATGGTTGGCATCGACATGTCGCCGCTGGCCGTGGAGTACACCCGCAAGCGTGGCCTGGGCGACGTCCACCTGATGCCGGTGCAGGAGTTTCCGCGCGAGCAGTACAACGTCCGCGGCGCGCTGCTGCTCGACGTGATCGAGCACATCGACGACGACATCGACGTGCTTCGCACCGCGCGCGATATCGTGGGTCCAGATGGCAGGATCATCATCACCGTTCCTGCCTACATGTGGCTGTGGAGCGCGCACGACCTCGCAAACCACCACAAGCGCCGCTACAACGCGCGCACGCTCCGCGCAGCACTCGACAAGGCTGGCCTCGAACCGCTGCGCATGACCTACTACAACACCTTCCTCTTCCCCCTTGCGGTCATCAAGAAGATGATCGACAGGAACAAGACCGCAGAGCAGGCGGCGGGCGAAGTGGATCAGCCACCGGGCTGGATGAACAGCCTCTTCAAGGCGATCTTCCGGCTCGAAAAATACTTCCTCCCCTGGATGCGCTTCCCCTACGGGGTATCGCTGCTGACCATCGCCAGGCCGAAGAAGCAGCAATAGCAACCGGAGACAGTGCTGGCAGGTGCAGACCTGCCATGCAGACGGGGAGTGCAGAAGGTCCTGCACTCCCCGTTGTTGTATCCACCCGCTCGTGTGAGATGCACCTCACCATGAGTTCCGCCGATCCGCTCGCCGCCTCCCTCCCTTCGAGGCCCCGCATCCCGGCGACGTTCTCTCTCCGGCTACTTATTCGTGAAATCGGTGTTGACAATCGTCAACTCACCGGGATAGTCCACCACGCCCAGACCCGGCACCTCTGCGCTCACCTTCGCCGTCAGCTTCAGGCGGCTGCTGGAACCGCTCCGTCCACCAATGGCAAAGGCGAGGTTCATCAGGTCCTCGTAGCCCTTGTCGCCAAAGAACTTGAAGAGATCGAGGCCGATGGTGATGGGAATGATCGTCGACTGTCCGCTCGACGGAATCTGGAGGCGGCGGTCGACGATGCCGTTGATGGTCGTGCGGTTGTCGATCAGGAGGGTCCAGGCAATCCTGCGCAGGTAGAGGTCTGTGGGGGGCTTGCCGTTGCTGCCGTCGTTCGGGTTGCGCGCCTGCACGTTGAGCGTGAACGCCACCGGAAGCTGCTTTTTCTGGACCAGCATCACGAGACTCGCCGCCTTGAGCGGGTCGATGTCGCTCACGGAGTTGATGGCGCTGATATTGATGCCGTTGACCGTGAAGTCTGTTGCGCGGTCGAGCTTGAACTGGAGCTTGCCAACGTCGGTGAGCGCCTGCGATATCGACTGAATGGTGGAGCATCCCGCAACCGCAAGGCCGAGCAGCGTAACGGTCATCAGAAGTGTGCGGGTCCGCGGACGTGAAGAGAGCTGCATGGAGTGTGATCCGATGGATGAATGTGGTATGTCTCGGAGATGAGGTGCACCGCTGGCGTCCCGCCGGGGACGTTGCGCAGCAAGATAGCATCAACGATGCGGCACGCGACGCACAAGGCTCACCCGCGTTGAATCCACGTGTTACCGCACCCGCCCGAGGAGTTCGCGCGCAGCAATCCGTCCTGAGAGTATCGCCAGTGGTACGCCGCCACCCGGATGCACCGTTCCCCCAGCGAGCAGCATGTTGTCAAGCCCCGGCACACGCGCCTGTGGACGGAGGAACGCCGAGGCAAAGGAGTGGGAGGCCGCACCGTACAGGGCGCCGCCAACGGCGTTGTCGCGCATCTCGACATCGAGCGGTGTGATGCGCGACACCGCTCGAACCTGTGGTTGCAGACCAAACTGTCCGAGCCGTACGAACATCGACTCGGCGTAGCGTTCGTGCGCCAGCGCGTCGCTGTGGTCGACGCCGCCGGACGGTGCATTTGCGAGCATATACCAGTTCTCGCAACCAATCGGAGCGGATCGGGGGTCGCTCCTGGCCGCAATGGACACGTATATTGTGCCGCTCCTCGGCAAGCGTCGCCGCTCGAAAATGTCGGCGAACTCCTGCGAGTACTCGTCGGCGAAGAAGATGGAGTGGTGGGGGAGGCTGGCGTGAATTCCCTCAACCTCGGCGTGCACCAGAAATCCCGAACAGCTCCGTTCAGCGCGCTCGAGGGTGCGGGAGGGCCGGACATCGACAGGTGCGAGAAGCGTGCGGTAGGTCCAGAGCGCATCGACCGTCGAGAGCACGCTCCGACACGGGAGAACTCCGGTATCGGTCACGACCCCGGTGACGGTTCTCCCGGTGCGGCGCAGCGCACGCACCGCAGTATCGGTCCTGATCTCGACGCCGAGTTCCCCGGCGCGGCGGGCCATGGCGAGCGGAACCGAGCGCATCCCTCCCTCCTGCGGATACCACGCACCGAACGCCAGTTCAACGTGCGGAATGATCGACAGGGTGGCGGGAGCGCGGTAGGGACTGGAGCCGTTGTAGGTGGCGAACCGGTCGAAGAGCTGCACGAGCTTCGGCTCGCCGAGGCGCCTCTCCAGTCTTCGATGGAGGCGTGAGAGGAGTCCAAGCCGCGGCAGCAGCGGGAGGAGTGACAGACGCGATGGGTGCAGCGCCGAGGCAATCGAGAAGGAGTTGAACAGGAAGAGATCGGCAGTTGCCCTGTAGAGCGTTGCTGCCTCGTCCAGATAACGTCCGACCCGCGTTGAAGCGCCGGGCACAGCGCGCTCCACTGCATCCAGCAGTCGTGTACGGTCGCTCCACGCGTCAAGTACAGTGCCGTCACTCCAGTGGTAGCGGCAGGTTGGCTCCACGCGAAGCAGCGGCAGGTACTCCTCGCGCAGCACACCGCTCGACGCAAAGAGCGCGTCGAGCACGAACGGCATTGTGAGAACGGTAGGCCCGGTATCGAACCGAAAACCGTCCCGATCAACCCCGACGGCCTTCCCTCCAACCTTCGGTTCCTTCTCGAGCACGAGCACCGGCTGCCCCGCAACGGCAAGATCGATTGCCGCCGCCAGCGCGGCAGGACCGGAACCGATGAGGATATGGGGAGTCTCTTCTGCCATCACGACCTTGGATTGACGGACTTGTCGAGTATCGACAACAGGATATATGAGACGACTGCTGAACACCGCTCGCGGTCTGCTGCCGAACGAGGCCGCGCTCTGGGGCCATTCACTCTATAACCGCCTCCCCTACGCACTCCGCTACGGCCGACATTATCGAAGTGCGCGGCGGTTTCTGCAGCAGTCCCAGTGGTGGACACGGGAACAGCACGACCTGTATCAGCTCCAGAAGCTCCAGCAACTGCTCGCTCACGCCTACACCCACATCCCCTTCTACCACAGCCTGTACAGCCGCGCAGGTGTCCACCCGCACCAGCTGCGCACCCTCGACGATATCAAGGAATTTCCAACAATTGACAAGACCGACCTCCAGCAGCATCTGGAACTCATGCGCGCGCAGAACATGCCGGCGCGTGCGTTTCAGTACCACACCACGGGCGGCTCCACCGGCCAGCCAACGGGAATGTACTGGGAGGCGGATCGCACGGTTCCTGTCGAGCGCGCGTTCATGCAGCGCCAGTTCGAGTGGATCGGATTTCGGATGGGACAGGATCGCTCCATTCTGATTCGCGGCATCCCGGTCAGCGGTGGAGAGGTTGCGGAACGCCTCGGTCCTATCGATCTCCGCCTGTCGATCTATCACATGACCGAGAGCACGCTGGCGGAGTACATCAGGATCATCCAGGAGTTCCAGCCGGTGGCAATTCAGGCCTATCCCTCCTCTGCCTATATCCTTGCACAGCACATCCTGGAATCAGGCGGAGCACGGTTCCCCTCGCTGAAGGTTGTGCTCTGCGGGTCGGAGAACCTGTATCCCTGGCAGCGGCAGACGATAGCGCAGGCCTTCGGCTGCCGCGTCTACAGCTGGTACGGCCACAGCGAATATGCCGCGCTTGGCGGCGAATGCGAATGCTCCGAACGCTACCACTTCTACTCGGAGTACGGCCTCACCGAACTGCTTCGCGGCGACGGGACCGCAGCATCGCCGGGAGAACGGGGTGAGATCGTCGCCACCGGGTTCAACAACATGGCGATGCCCCTGATCCGGTATCGCACACAGGACTTCGCCCGACGCTCCACAACGGATGCGTGCCCGTGCGGAAGACACTATCTCTTGGTCGACGCCGTTGAGGGTCGCCTGCAGGAGATGATCGTGAGCGATGCGGGGAACCTGGTGCCGATGACCGCCATTAACATGCACACCGAGGTCTTCGACAATGTTCTACAGTTCCAGTTCGTCCAGCAGAGGCCCGGCCATCTCGACATGCACATCATTCCGCGCTCGACCTACAGCCGCAAGGATGAGAAGACCATTCAGGAGGAGATGATGAAGAAGATCGGACATCAGTTCACCCTCGACATTCACATTGTCGACTCGATACCGACGACGGCGACCGGAAAATCCCGCTTTCTGGTTCAGCACCTGCCCCTGAAGACAGGGCATGAGGCGGCAGAGTAATGCAGCAGCACCGCAACCCAAGGAACGAGCAGACCATGCCAACCCGCATCGCGATCAACAAGGGGATGCCGAGTTATCCCAGTGCCGCACAGAATCCCGGATTCCATCCATCGCAGGCCTATCCCGAATATCCGTTCAAGGAGATTGCACGCTCCGAGAACACCGTCTACGACCAGGTGCGCGACCTCTTCCGCCTGCTTGGATTCGACAGCGCCAACTACGGCACGCCGCACTGGAATCCTCTTGGGCACCTCGTCACTCCGGGGAATCGCGTCGTCATCAAGCCGAACTTCGTTCGGCACTATCACCGGCTGGGGCACACGCTCGACTGCGTGATTACCCACGCCAGTGTGCTGCGCCCGATTATGGACTACGTGTGGATTGCACTGCAAGGCCGGGGCGAACTGCTCGTCGCCGATGCGCCACAGGGCGACGCAAACTTCGACCAGCTCATCGAGCGGAACGGAACGCGCTCGCTGTTCGACTACTACACGCAGCACAACACCGGCACGCTGCTGATCGAGCTGCGGGACCTACGGAAGGAGTGGACGGTCTATCGCCACGGCGGAATCATCTGGGAGCGGATCAAGCTCAAGGGGGATCCCCTCGGCTACACCACCGTCCCCCTGGATGACGACAGCGAGTTCATAACGGCGGTGAGCAAGAACTACTACGGCGCAGACCCCGACCGCGCACGAACGCGTGAATTCCACTCCGGCCACCGCAACCGGTATAACGTTGCGAACACCATCCTGACGAGTGATGTGTTCATCAGCGTCCCAAAACTGAAGGTCCACCGCAAGGTTGGCGTCACCCTGAACATCAAGAACCTCGTTGGCATCAACGGCGAGAAGAACTTCCTCCCCCATTTCACCGTCGGCTCCCCCGAGCAGGGGGGCGACGAGTTCTCGAAGGACACCTTCAACAACAAGATCGACCGAAAACTGAAGGACTTCCTCCTCTGGAAACACCACAGTTGGGGAAAGTACTGCTACGTGGCGTGGCACGCCCTTGACAAGTTCATCCTGCGCAGGTTCCAGTCCGAACAGAACTTCGTGAAGGGTGACTGGTGGGGGAACGACACCACATGGCGCTCCGCCGTCGATCTCTGCAAGGTGATTCTCTATTCCGACAACGATGGCGTCATGCAGCAGACGCCGCAGCGCCGCTACTTCTCGATTATCGACGGCATCCTCGGCGGCGACGCCGAGGGTCCGCTGACGCCCGATCCCGTGGAGAGCGGCGTCATGATTGCCGGGGAGGATCCGCTGAACGTCGACATCTTCGCCACAGGCGTGATGGGCCTTGACTGGCACAAGACCAAGATGCTGACGGGCGCGGCAGCCCTGAAGAAGTACAGGCTCAGCGTATCGGAGCCGGGCGAGTACGAGGTGATTGCAGGGGATGGACTCGACCTTTCCGCACCTCTCTTTCATTTCAGGCCCGCTGCGGGCTGGAAGGACCACCTGGAACTGGCCCCTGCAACGGCGACAAGCGCCACGTGAACGCCAGGATGTTCGCCAGGGACAACAGACCATGCCACCACGGTATGGTCTGTTGTCGTTCCGTCACCGGCGAACGTGAAGGGTGAGCGCTCCCCGGACTGTCGACGGTCATCATCACGGGCGGCAGGAGCGTAGCGCCGTCATCCCGTCATCCGCCCGAAGCGATTCCACCATCAGGAACAGCAGCGCCCACGAGAACATGGTTGGATGGCGGACTGGGAGGCTTCTATATTCGCGGCACCTACTGGAACGTCTGCATGCTTACCTATATCGTCCGCCAGATTCTCTACGCCATCATCATCATCCTGGGGGTGATGACCGTCACGTTCGTCATCATCCGGGTGATTCCGGGCGATCCCGCACGTCTGATCCAGGGCCAGCACGCAGATCCACAGGCAATCGAATCGATTCGTGCGCAGTGGAAGCTGGACCGCCCGCTGCTGGAACAGTATGGCAACTTCCTGCTCAACGCGGCGAAGGGCGACCTTGGTGAGAGCTACATCGACCGCCTGGCAGTAACGGAACGGCTCCTCTCCGATCTCGGCTGGACCATCGTTCTCTCCATTTCCGCGCTGGCCATTGCCAGCGTTCTCGGCATTGCCATCGGCGTGGTTTCGGCATGGAAGCCCAACACGCTCTTCGACAGCGGAACGATGATCGTTGCCCTTCTCGGCATCTCCGTTCCGGTGTTCGTTGTCGGCATCGTTGTCAAGATCTTCTTCATTCAGAAGTGGCAGCTCTTTCCCGGCATCGTTGGCACCGGGCAAAACCCCTTCGACCTGCGCTACCTCACCCTGCCGATGCTGGCGCTCGCCGCGCGTCCGCTCTCGATCATCGCACGCATTACCCGCAGTTCGATGCTGGACGTGCTGAGCCAGGATTACATCAGAACAGCCCGCGCAAAGGGGCTGGCGATACGAACCACCATTCTGCGGCATGGCCTGCGCAACGCGCTCAACCCGGTGATCACCACGATCTCCGCCTGGCTTGCCAGCACCTTGGCCGGGACCCTTTTCATCGAGCAGATGTTCAACCGGAAGGGGATCGGCCAGACAGCCTTCCTCGCCATCTCGCAGCGTGATTTCCCGGTGATTCAGGGAGTTGTGCTCCTCACGGCCATCATCTTCGTGGTCATCAACCTTCTCGTTGACATCATCTACGCCTACCTCGATCCCAAGGTGAGATTGAGTTGACCTCCTCTCCACACACTCTCTCCTCTCTCCGACAGGGGCAAGGTCGCGCTCGGCACCGTACACCGGCGGCGCTTCTGCTCCTGCTGCTGTGGACCTTTCAATCCTCTGCACAGCAGCCCCACTGGTGGTCGGGACCATCCCTCAACGCCCAGCATTGCTGGCCGGGCGGGGCCTTGCTGAACGACGGATCGCTCTTCATTATCGGCGGCCATCACAAGGATGGAACGTTCTCGCAGACATGCCTGCGGTATCATCCTCTCACCAACACTCTACGGCAGGCAGCTCCCCTCCAGCTCGGACGCCGATTCTGCACCGTAACAGTGCTGCCCGACGGACGCGTTCTGGTTGCGGGCGGCGAAACCGCGACGGGAGCAACGAATCGCTGCGAGATCTACGATCCTCTGCTTGATCGCTGGAGCGAGGCGGCGCCGATGGCAGTCGCTCGAAATCGCCACGCGCAACTGCTGCTGTACGATGGCCGGGTCATGGTGATTGGCGGATATGGATCGACCTTCATCGCATCATGCGAGATCTACACTCCATCGACCAACACGTGGCAGCAGACCGGCGCGCTGAACAGTGCACGGAACCATTTTGGCGCCGTGCTTCTGCCTGACAGTTCGGTCCTCGCCGCAGGAGGCTATCCCTACCCTCGTTCGTGCGAACGATATACGCCATCAACAGGGACGTGGACTGCCGTCGCAGCCCTGCCGAGTCCGTTTCCTGTGGGCGCAAACCTCCTGACGCTCCTTCCCAACGGACTGGTCCTTACCGCTGGCGGCTGGGGTGGAACCCAGGGGATGACGGACTTTGCGGCACTCTGGGACCCTGTGTCCGGCACCTGGCGTCAAACATCCCCTCTGCTTGAGCAGCGCGCGCAGCCCCAGGGCGTCCTCCTGACCGATGGAACAATCCTCGCCGTTGCCGGATACAATGCGACAACGCCCGGAGCGGACATCACGAACTACAGCGTTGCAACGGTGGACCGATACAATCCACACACGGAAGTGTGGAGTTCGATGGAGCCGACACCGGCCCCTGTCAGTCTGGGAGTGTGCGCCCTTCTCCCCAACGGGAACGTCTTTCTCGGCGGTGGTGGCCGCTACGAATCAAACAGGGGAATTGCCGAGTACTACACCAGTTCGTATCTCCTTCCAACCCAGCCGTTGCAGGTTGCTGTCCGCGCTCACAACCCACTGTTTGCAGGGATTGTTGCGGGCGTACCCACGGCCAACGGCCGGATTCTCGTCTCGCGTGCCGCACAGTGCGGCCTCCCTCCCCTTGCCGACTCCCTGCTGGTAGTCGACGCTCTGGAATCTGTGCCAACGACCAGCCCCGTCGTCGGGACGTCTGCCGGTGGACTTGTCCTCATGCAGGATGGTGGCACGCTCGCCCTTGCCGGTGGCTCGGGCGGTACGGGTGGAGTGCGAACAGCCGTCATCGACTCGAATGGACTCTCCACCGTATATCCCGGCATTCAGAGAGCGCGGAGCGGATACGCCACGATCACGCTCCCGACCGGGACGGTGCTCGTTCTCGGAGGAAGCGACAGCAGCGGAACCGTTGTGCTCGACGATGTGATTGCCTGGAGTCCCCTCGAACAGCGCTGGACTTCTCGTCGAGCACTGCCGACCCCTCGCACCCATGCAACCGCAACACTCCTCGAAGATGGCAGGGTGCTCGTCGTCGGTGGCAGCAACACTGTCGGCCAGGCACTTGCGACAACGGATCTGTATGATCCAACGTGCAATCGGTGGCAGCCAGGCCCTGCGCTCTCGACACCGCGTGCGGACCACACCGCAACGCTGCTGGCGGATGGTGACGTGCTCGTCGCCGGCGGATGCGACGCCGCAAGCGCTGAACGATGGTCCGTAGCCGCAAACACATGGTCGCCCGTACCGATGAACATGTCGCGCAGATCGCACACAGCGACCCTCCTTCCGAACGGAAGCGTCCTGATTGCAGGCGGCATCAGCAGTGATGGCGCACGCTCGATCCAGACGACGGAGATCTATGTGCCCGTTGCAAATCACTTCGACGCTGGACCAGTGATGAGCGTGCCACGGCACTCCCACAGTGCGGTGCCAACGACAGGCGGCGACGTTGCGCTTCTTGGGGGAAGCACGCTGACACCCCAGGGATGCGATCCTCCCGACGACTATGAAGTGCTCTCGCTCTATGACGTGGAAGGGCGGAACGCCCGTCCCACGATCACTGGCCTTTCAACCACGTCCATCGTCCGTGCCGTCGGGAACGATATCAGCCTGACGGTGAAGGGCGAGAACTTTCAGGACAACCTCCGCTCCCAGAGCAACGGCACCTCCTACGATTACACAGCCACCCCTACAAACCATCCGGTGGTGGAGATACGGCGCATCGGGGCGTGCGCATCGGGAGTGGACTTCGTGCAGTACCTGCCGTTCGATGTGGGCAGCGCAACGTGGTCGAGCAGCAGCACGACCGTGCGGATCACACGGGATAGCCTGTCGCTGCTACGCCTGCCCGCAGGCATCTACCACCTCTCGGTTATCACCAGCGGGCTTCGTTCAAATGCCGTCCCGCTCCAGATCATCGACACGAGCAGAGAAAGACTTCCGTTGCTGGCAAGTTCCACAAGCCGGACGTGTGATTCAGGCTTCGTGCGCATTCAGCGGACCCGCTGCTCCGTTCCGCCAACTGTGGCTGCGGACTCCACGGTCCTTGTACGGTTCGACTCGAGCGACGGCGAGTATTTCCTGACGTTTGCGCTCGACGGGCGCTCGCGTCTGGGGCACTACAGCGTTGATCCTGGCGATGGGTCGCCCCCGATAGTTGACTCCCTTGCACCCTCTACCGACCTGGCCCTCACATTCAACTCGGCGACGTCCGTCGTGATGCTTGGACCGAATGAGACCGTGTGCGATACTGTCACCGTGACGAATGCCGGGGATATTCCGCTCACCCTTACCTCCTGCCACTTCGTTCGCGGACGGACCTTCTCGATTCCTCCATCGCAACTTCCGCTCGTTGTTCCCTCCAGGTCGAGCGTGCCCCTGACCATCTGCATCGAACCGGAGATGATTGGATCGGCGGTGAACGATACGCTCATCCTGAAAGGTCCCTGCCTTCTCCTCTCCGCCGCGCTTGCAGCACGCACCGACGGCATCATCGGCGAAGGGACTGTGTGCAGCACACGTGTTGCGATGCGCCAGATTGGGATGGGAAAACTTCTGGCCGGCACACCGCGCTATGGAAGCGATGGTGTGAGCGTTGATGTGGTCGCAACCGCACCGCTCGGGAGTGTCCCCGCCGAACTGTGTGGACGCCTGCTGACACCCGCCGGGACCGAGGTTGCCACGGCGCTGTGGCGGCCAACGCTCACGCGCACGCGGCCCGATGGAACCGAGGTTCAGGGAAGATTTGTCTGCCCCCCTTCACTCTCCTCCGGTGCCTACCTTCTGGTCATCGAGGCCGACGATGGTGCCGTCACGGTGCCGCTCGTCATTGTCCGCTAGAACGCCCTGTTCGCTATTCATTCGCAACTCCACAGCGCAAAGCGCTCCGGCTTTCGTATACTCGCTGCTCGATGCAGACAGCCCAAGACATTTACTCCCCCCAGATCGACCCCGAAACCGCAATCGTCACCGATCCGCCGGTTCGCTCGCTCTGGTGGTATTCGTGGCGCCGACTTCGCCGCAACCGGCTTGCAATGATCGGTCTGGTGATCGTCGTTGTGATGACGTCCGTGGCGATCTTCGCCGGCCTCATCGCACCGATGGACCCCAACCGCCAGATCGCCGAATATGGCCTGAAGGAAGAGGGGTTCACCGGCAACCTCATCGCCGTTCGCGCGGAGGGGAGCGGCTATGCCGACGAGTTGATTCCGGTGCAGTCGTACACAATCGAAGGAGATCAGCTCCGCTACACAACAATCAGCGGCGAGAGCAGACAGGTTCCCCGCTCGCGTCTGAGCGGCACCGAGGAATCGGAATGGCACCGCACGCCCACCTACCTGCTCGGCGCCGACGCACTGGGACGTGACGTGCTCAGCCGGCTCGTCTTCGGCGCACGAACCTCGATCACAATTGGGCTGATTGCGGAGATTCTCTCGCTCACAATCGGCATCACCCTTGGCGCGCTTGCAGGCTACTTTCGGGGCTGGGTGGACGGCACGGTGATGTACGTTGCGAACGTGATCTGGAGCTTTCCCTTCATCCTGCTGGTGATCGCCCTTTCGCTGGTGTGGGAGGGTGCGTGGAACGGCTACATCGTTCCTGCCTTCCCCTTCCTCGAAGGGAGCAATATCGGCTTCTGGCAGGCGTTTATCTCGATTGGCATTGCAAGCTGGGTGGATACGGCGCGCATCGTTCGCGGACAGTTCTTCTCGCTGCGCGAAACCGAGTACGTGGAGGCAACGCGCGCGCTCGGCTTCGGCGCAACCCGCACGGTGTTCCGCCACATGCTCCCGAACACGCTCGGCCCCGTTACCGTGGTTGCCACCGCCGGGTTCGCCAGCGCCATCATTGCCGAGGCGTCGCTCAGCTACCTCGGCATCGGCGTCTCGGTGCCGATGGCCTCGTGGGGGCAGATGATCAACGACGGCTACGGCTACCTCATGGCTGGCACCAACCTGGGCCTGGCGATCTACCCCTCGGCGGCAATTGCGCTCGCCGTGTTCGGCTTCAACATGCTCGGCGACGGACTGCGCGACGCGCTCGATCCGAGAATGACGAAGTAGCCATCGGTCGTTGCTTTCTTCCCGTTGCCCTCCATTCTCTGAATCGTTCCGGCAGCATCAATCCGTCCCCGTCGCGATCCTCTGTCCTCAATCCTCTGTCCTGACATGTCCAAGCTCCTCGAAGTCAAGAACCTGAAGACCTACTTCCACACCGATGCCGGCACGGCGCGCTCGGTTGACGGGGTGAGCTACGACCTCGACCGTGGCGAAACGCTCGGCATCGTGGGAGAGTCGGGGTGCGGCAAGTCGGTGTCGGCACTCTCGATCATGCGGCTGATTCCGCAGCCGCCGGGCAAGATCGAGGGGGGCGAGATCCTCTACCAGGGACGCAACCTGCTGGCGATCAGCGAGGAGGAGATGCGCACGATCCGCGGCAACGACATCTCGATGATCTTCCAGGAGCCGATGACCTCGCTCAACCCGGTCTTTACCGTCGGCGACCAGATCGAGGAGGCGGTGGTGCTCCACCAGAAGGTGTCGAAGGCCGAGGCGCGCAACCGCTCCATCGAGATGCTGAAGCTCGTGGGCATCCCCGCGCCGGAACAGCGCGTGAAGGAGTATCCGCACCAGCTCTCCGGCGGTATGCGCCAGCGGGTGATGATCGCCATGGCGCTGAGCTGCACCCCCGATCTTCTCATCGCCGACGAGCCGACCACCGCGCTCGACGTGACGGTGCAGGCACAGATTCTGGAACTCATCAACGAGTTGCAGGAGCGGCTGGGAATGGGGGTGATAATGATCACGCACGACCTGGGCGTGATCGCCGAGGTGAGCGACAGGGTGGTGGTGATGTACGCGGCGAAGGTGGTGGAGTACGCGAACGTGGACGATATCTTCCACCGTCCGCGCCATCCCTACACCATCGGCCTGCTCCGCTCGATCCCCCGGCTCGGTGAGCAGGTGGAGCGCCTCGCCACCATCGAGGGCGTTGTGCCCCCACCAACGAACTTCCCGCGCGGCTGCCACTTCTGCACCCGCTGCCCATGGGCCGACCAGCTCTGCTGGAACGACGAGCCGCCGCTGGTGGAGGTGGAGACAGGACACAAGGTCGCCTGCTGGCACGTCGATCGCGTCGCCGCAGAATCGGCACCGGTTGAATTAGATGCTCGGTAGGGTCGGAGAAGGGAGGAAAACGGCGTGCTGAATATGTATCGCGGCCGGGGCGTTGTGCGAGAAGGCTGCGTGGCCAGGCTCCCTCTTCAGGCGTCTACCGGGCAGCGATCTGGACAGTGCGCTCTCCGCGTCTTCGGACGGAAGAGGAGGAGTTCGGGGAGAAGGACCCTGAAGCGTTGCGGACACACCAGATTCCCATTCTCCGTCCCTTGCTTCACACGGATTGAAGTTGGAGATTCGGCAAACGTCTCTGCCATATCATGGTTCGCACCACTTGCATTCTCGCCCTCCTCCTCTGCGCTGCCGCAACGCTCCGCGCGCAGATCACCGGCGAACGCCCCGGAACGGGCGACACGACCAGAACCATCCTCCCCGCCGACACTCACTTCGTCTTCACCCCTGCCCGACCACTTATCGACCCCTCACGGAGTGTTGGCATCGAGGAGCGGGAGCATTTCGGTGTGGGAATCCTCTTCTCAAGCAGCGGTCTCGGTTTTGGAGCGCACTACGTCTGGCCGCTCGGCAGCGGCTTCACTGCTGCACTCGAAGCGGGAGTGACGGGTTCGCGCGAACGGGATGAGTTTGACAGGTGGGACCCGGTGCTCCAGGACAGCCGCGTGCCGAACAAGGTCAATCGCGTCTTCACGCTACCGCTGACCTTCGGCGTCCGCTACGCGGTGTTCAGCAGTTCGCTGGACCGCACCCTGCGCCCATACCTCAGCCTCGGCGCTGGCCCGAGCGTTGCCATCAACCTCCCCTACGATTACGCCTTCTTCGAGAGTTTTGGTCACGCCGGAGCGCGGCTGACAGGTGGCGGCTATCTCGGTGTTGGTGCCGAGTTTGGCAACGGCTCACCGGCCATCGGCTTCAACGCACGCTACTTCTTCATTCCGATCTCCCCCGGCATCGAGAGCCTCGCAGGCGAGCCGATGCGCGACCTTGGTGGCCTGTTCCTGACGTTGAATATTGGTCTGTAGCAACCCGTCCGCATCCACTCCTGCACCGCACCGCTCACCCCTACGCTCGGTTCTACCCTCTGCTCTCCCGCATCCTCTCCAGCGCCGCCGCCGCTGCCCCCTGCTCCGCCTCCTTCTTGCTTCGCCCCCGTCCCTCACCCATCAACGTTCCATCCAGCCACACCTCCACGGTGAAGAGTCGCTCGTGGTCGGGGCCATCCTCGCGCGAAACGATGTAGCGGGGCGCGGCTCCCCCATCCCCCTGCGCGCGCTCCAGTAGCAGGCTCTTGTAGTTGTCGTCGATCGAGAGAATCCTCTCCACCGTCTCAGGGCGCAGCAGCGTTCGTTCGAGAAACGCGCGCGCGGATTCCAGACGCGAACCGCTGTCGAGGAAGATTGCCGCGAGGATCGCCTCGTACGCGTCGGCGAGCATCGAGTCATTGCCCTGCTGGAGGGAAAGCTCCGCCGAAGCGTTGAGTTTGATGAATCGCTCCAGTCCCACCAGCCGGGCGCAGAGCGTGAGCGCCTTTCTGTTGACGAGGCGGCTGCGCAGCTTCGTCAGGTCCCCCTCCTCCACGGTGCCGTAGCGGTGGAAGAGGAACTCCCCCACGAGCAGGTCCAGAATGGCATCGCCGAAGTACTCCAGCCGCTCGTTGCTCCGCAAGCCGCTCGACTCGGCGATCTGGAGGTAGCTGCGGTGTGTGAGTGCCTGGCAGAACCAAGCACGCTCGGCGATGGGGACGCCGATGGCGTGTTCGAGCTGCGCCGTCTGCTCATCGGTGAAGAGTGCGCGCGTCGCCTCGGCTGGAGCGCCGAGGCCGGGAGCGGGGATGGTTGCAAAATCGGGCGAGCCGTTCCCGGAGGAACTGCTCGCCCGATTGAAGAGCCGTGCGACGAGATCGCGAATCATCAGGTGCGTGAAATCGTGTGATCGCGGCCTAGCCAGCGTATTTCGTGAAGCAGATGCTGGCGTTGTGTCCGCCGAAGCCGAAGGTGTTCGAGATCGCCACCTTCACATCGGCCTTGCGCGCCGTGTTCGGCACAAAGTCCACGGTGACGGCGGGATCGGGGGTGACGTTGTTGATGGTGGGGTGAACGATGCCCTCGTGCAGCGTCATCACCGAGGCGATGGCCTCCACCGCACCAGCGGCGCCGAGCAGGTGGCCGGTCATCGACTTCGTGGCGCTGATCAACAGCTTGTCGGCGTGGTCGCCGAACAGGTTGCGGATTGCGGCGGTCTCCGCCACATCCCCCAGCGGCGTGCTGGTGCCGTGCACGTTGATGTAGTCCACGTCGGTCAGTTCCAGCCCGGCATCGCGCAGTGACTGCTGCATCGAGCGGAAGGCCCCCTCGCCGTCGGGCGACGGAGCGGTCATGTGATAGGCGTCGGCGGTAAGGCCCACACCGCAAATTTCTGCGTAGATCGTTGCGCCGCGATCGATTGCGTGGTCGAGAAGTTCGAGCACCAGCGCCCCGCCCCCCTCACCAAGAACAAAGCCGTCGCGGTCGACATCGAACGGACGGCTGGCAGTTGTTGGATCGTCGTTGCGGGTGGAGAGCGCCTTCATCGAGTTGAATCCGGCAATTGCCATCGGCGTCACCACCGCCTCCGAGCCTCCCGTCACCATCACGTCGGCGTCGCCCCGCTGGATCAGCATGAACGCGTCGGCGATGGCGTGTGAGCTTGTGGCGCAGGCGCTCGTCGTGGCGTAGTTCGGACCCTTCAGGTTGTGACGGATCGAGATCAGGCCGGCAGCGATGTCGGCGATCAGCATCGGAATGAAGAACGCGCTGACGCGGCGCGGGTTGTTCGTGGTGAACAGCTCGTACTGCTGATGATGGTACGTCCACATCCCGCCGATGCCGCTGCCGAAGATCACCCCGGTGCGCTCCGGCGTGTACCGCTCGGCGGTAAGTCCGGCGTGCGCCATCGCCTCGTCGCTGGCAGCGAGGGCGAACTGGGCAAAGAGGTCGGTACGGTTCACGATCTTCTTGTCGAGCCGCGCCGCCGCGTCGAAGTTCTTCACCTCACAGGCGAAGCGCGTCTCGTAGCCGGTGGCGTCGAAGCGGGTGATGTAATCGGCGCCGCTTCGTCCCTCGATCAGTCCGTTCCAGTATTCCGGGAGGGTATTGCCAATCGGCGTCACCGCTCCCATGCCGGTGACGACCACGCGCCGGCGTTCCTGGTTGCTGGGCATAAGTTCTGCTTGGAGAGTGAGAGTGCGTTGGGAAGGGATGAGAGCGCCAGCCTCGTGGCGAATTCCCTCCGAACGACGCCCCGCCCGATCTCTCCCGGCGTCGCAAACGACGGGCGGGTGGGAGCGGGCGGGCGTTGATGGGAGCGGGGAAGCACCGAGGCGCCACCCCGCCATCGATACAGGTGACGGCTATGCCGTGGTGCCTCAGCTGGCCCTCTGCTGCAGGTAGGAGACCGCGTCACCCACCGTCTGAATCTTCTCTGCGTCAGCGTCGTCGATCGTCACGTTAAAGTTCTTCTCGAACTCCATGATCAGCTCGACGGTGTCGAGCGAATCGGCTCCCAGGTCGTTGATAAACGACGCGCCCGGGGTTATCTGCGACTCCTCGACGCCGAGCTTGTTGACGATGATCTCCTTGACCTTGGCTTCGACGTCTGCCATTGTTGCTGTCTCCGTGATTGAATGCCGCCGGGAGATGTTCCCGCACGGGTGGTTTTGATATGCGTTGGAAGAGGAATGACTCTCCTGGAAGAGTCCGGGGAAAGTGTACTACACCATTGTCAGGCCGCCATCGACGGCGAAGGTCTGGCCGGTAATGTATCCGGCATCGTCGCCCGCGAGGAACGCCACCATTGCAGCAACGTCCTTCCCTTCACCGATGCGCGAAAGTGGGATGTGACCCGTGATCCGCTCCTGCTGCTCGGCGTTGAGCTTGTCGGTCATGTCGGTGCGGATATAGCCGGGGGCGATACAGTTGACGAGGATGTTGCGGGAGGCAACCTCCTGTGCCAGCGACTTTGTCAGGCCGATCACCCCCGCCTTCGATGCCACGTAGTTGGCCTGGCCGGGGTTCCCCACAAGCCCGACAATCGAGGCGATGTTGATGATCCGCCCCCAGCGCTCCCCCATCATCGGGCGGAGCACCGCCTTGCTCATAAGAAAGGTGCCGGTCAGGTTGGTGGCCAGCACCGCGTTGAAATCGGCCTCCGACATCCGCAGCGCAAGCGTGTCGCGCGTGATGCCGGCATTGTTGACCAAGATATGAATTTTCCCCCACGCCCCCAGAACGCGCTCCGCAAACGCGGCAATCTGCTCCCCGCTTGCAACGTCGCACTGCACCGCCATCGCGCGCTCCGGTCCGCCGAGCGCGGCGGCAAGCTCCTCCGCCGGAGCCGCCGAGGAGTTGTAGGTGAACGCCACGCGCGCGCCCTCGGCCGCGAGCCGCTCGACAATGGCGCGGCCGATGCCGCGCGAGCCGCCGGTAACGATTGCGATGCGGTCGGAGAGATTGTTCGGCATGGATCCGTGTGTGCTGTGTCGTTCAAAAAATACGGGAGAGGAAGAACTCGGCTATCCCTCGCCCCGGCTGATGTCGCTCAGTTCGGCGATGCCGCGAACCGTTGCGCCGGAGACGATCCGCTTGACCATCCCCTGCAGGGCGTTGCCCGGCCCCACCTCGATGAACTCCGTTGCGCTGTCGGCGTGCATCCGCTCGACCGTTCGCGTCCAGAGCACCGGGGCCGTAAGCTGGTGCAGCAGTGCAGCGCGGAGTTCATCGGCGCCACGCAGCGGCTCCGCGCTGATGTTGACGTACACCGGCATCTCGGCGTCGCGAAACGGTGTGGATTGCAGCGCCTCGGCGAGCCGCGCACGCGCAGGCTCCATCAGCGGTGAGTGGAACGCACCGGACACGTTGAGCTGCTTCGCCATCCGCGCGCCCGCCCCCTTCGCCCGCTCCATGACCGCAGCAACGGCGTCGGGGGTCCCGCTCACCACAACCTGGCCCGGCGTGTTGAAGTTCGCCGCGCGCACCATTCCCACCTCGCCCGCAACCTCCGAGCAGAGATTGATGACAGCCGCATCCTCCATACCGATAATCGCGGCCATCGTGCCCGGCATCTCCGCTCCCGCGGCCTGCATCGCCTCGGCGCGAATCTGCACCAGCCGCAGAGCGTCGTCGAAGGTGAGAGCGTTCGCAGCGGTCAACGCAGTGTACTCACCCAGCGAGTGCCCTGCGGCCATCGCCGCCTCGGGACGCTCGATCAGCCGGTAGAGGATGTAACCGTGGAGAAAGATGGCGGGCTGTGCGTTGCGCGTCTGGCGCAACTCCTCCTCCGGTCCCTCGAACATGATGCCGCTCAGCTCGTAGCCGAGAACATCGTTCGCGCGGTCGAGAATGTCGCGCACCTGCGCACTCTCCAGATAGGCGGCGCGGAGCATACCCACGGTCTGCGAACCCTGTCCGGGAAAGATATATGCGCGCATGGGGAATACTGGGTTCTAACGGAACTAGTGGGGATACGGATCTGCCGGAACATTCCAGCAGCAACCGCTCACTCTCCCCTGTACAACAATCGTGGGCTTGCCTGCCGCCGCGTTCTCTTCCCTCCCACCTTGCCCCTCACTCCCGAACTAGTACGCCCAGCGCACCAGCGCGCCACCCCACGTGTAGCCGGCACCGAACGTGACGAGCACGAGGTTGTCGCCGCGATCGATCTGGCCGTTGGCCCACCACTCGCTCAGGCAGATCGGGAGCGTGCCGGCGGTCGTGTTGCCGTAGCGGTCGATGTTCACCATCACCTTCTCCATCGAGAGGCCCATCCGGTCGGCGGTCGCCGAAATGATGCGGAGGTTCGCCTGGTGCGGCACGAGCCAGCGAACCTCGTCGGAGGTCAGTCCGTTGCGCTGCATGATGCTGAGCGCAGCCTCCTCCATGCCCGGCACTGCCGACTTGAAGACGGTGCGTCCGTCCTGATAGACGTAGTGCAGTCGCTTCTCGACGGTCTCGACGGTCGGGGGCATGCGGCTGCCGCCCGCGGGCATGTAGAGGTTCGGCACGCCTGCCCCGTCGGTGCGCAGGTCGAAGTCGATAAGCCCCAGGTCGGGATCGGGACTCGGCTCCAGCAGCACCGCCCCCGCGCCATCGCCGAAGAGGATGGCGGTGTTGCGGTCGGTGTAGTCGAGAATCGAGCTCATCTTGTCGGCGCCGATCACCAGCACCTTTTTGTGCGCACCCGACTCGATCATCCGCGAACCAACGCTGAGCGCGTAGAGGAACCCGGAGCACGCAGCCTCGATGTCGAAGCACCACGCGCGCTTTGCGCCAATTTTCTCCTGGACGATTCCGGCAGTGGGCGGAAACGTCATGTCGGGCGTCACCGTTGCAAGGATGATGCACTCGATCTCCTCCGCTCCGATCCCGCGCCGCTCAAGGCAGTGGAGCGCGGCAGGAACGGCAAGGTCGCTCGTTGCACCGTCGCGCAGAATACGCCGCTCCACAATCCCCGTCCGCTCCCGAATCCACTGGTCGTTCGTTTCGAGAAAGCTCTCGAAGTAATGGTTGTCGAGCGTCTCCGGCGGGACGTAGTGCCCCACCGCGGTGATTGCTGCCCGGGTAACAGAAGCCATGTCGTAGGGATTAGGGGTCTGAAATGTGGGACCAGGGGAACGACCCCATCGTGAGAACGCGATACCGGCGGCGCGGAGCCGCCCAACTGCCGTGTTGTGAAGCGCTGGCCGCTCTGCAATCTGTCATGGGTCACATGGGAGAGAAGCTGCGCGGCCACCTCCCCTCTATCCTCCATCCCCCGTTCTCTGCCCTGCGGCGATTGCTTCGGCAATGCGCTGGTTGACGCCACGCCGCACCATCTCCTCCGCCTTCAGAATCATGCCGCGAATCGCGCGCGGAGTAGAGCCGCCGTGGCCGATGATCGAGACGCCGTCAACGCCGAGCAGGGGCACCCCCCCATACTCCTGATAGTCCATCTCGCGGAACACCGAGCGGAGAATGCCGCGCGCGGCGGCAAGCCGCAGCTTCGTGAAAATCCCCCCCCGCTCCGCCACACCGGAGATGCGGCTTCGGAGCAGACTGGGAACGCTCTCGGCGAACTTGAGGACGATGTTTCCCACGAAGCCATCGCACACCACCACGCGGGCCGTTCCCTTCAGGATATCGCGCCCCTCCACGTTGCCCACAAAGTTGATCGGGGCCGCCTGCATCAGCTCGAACGCCTCCACGGCGCGGTTCTCCCCCTTGCCCGGCTCCTCACCAACGTTCAGCAGACCGACCGTCGGGCGGGGGTCGCCGAGCATCAACTCGGCGTAGATCGACGCCATGATCCCGAACTGCGCAAGGTGCTGCGGCTTCGTGTCGACGTTTGCTCCAACATCGGCAACCACTGTGAAGCCCGTGGCAGAGGGGAAGAGCGAGGCAATCGTCGGGCGGGAGATGCCGCCGATCCGCCCGAGGATCAGCGTCGACGCGGTCATCACCGCTCCGGTGTTTCCGGCGCTGACGAACGCATCGGCCTGGCCTGCGCGGTGGATCTCAAGACCCCGGACAATCGAGCTGTCGCGCATCCGGCGAACGGCCTGCGCAGGCTCGTCGCCCATTCCGATCACCTCGCGCGCATCCTCCACCCGCACACGGCTGCGATCCAGCGTCGGGTGCTTCCCCAGCTCCGCCTCGATCCGCTCGCGATGCCCCACGAGAATCAGTTCGAATGCGTCGCCGTGCTGCGGATCGGCCATCGCCTCGGCCGCACCGGCAACGTCGGCTGCGGGTGCGCTCTCGGTACCCATGGCGTCCAGCACAATCCGAACGCGCCCGGAGGCAGAGGGAGTCATTGGCGTGGTACTGCTGGAGTACGGTTCAGGGGGAACGGATCAGGGTCCGCGTTCAAGACCGGCGAAAATGGCAGCCGCGAAGGGATCGGTCAAGTATCAAACCATGTGGGCCGCAACGACGTGCCCGGAATGCGCCTTTGAAGAGGAGAAAAATCCACACCTTCACGGCAGCGGCGGCGCTGCCGCCATGCGTTATCCCTCCCAGGCGTGCCGCACCGAGAGGAGACCGGTGAGACCAAAGCCGGCGAGACACATCAACTGGAAGGGAATCAGCGAAAGTTCGGCGTAGTGCACGGCAAGGCCGATGGCAACGATGAAGTAGAGCAGCAGCAGCAGCTCCACGATCACCGCTGGTCGCACCCTGGCGATGCGGTACCGGCTCGCCTGCCACGCCCCCCCGCCGGCAACGATGTTGTACTTCGGCGTCCTGACGAACGGACTGCGCCGCCCCACCAACGCTTCGAGCACCGCCCGCGTGTTGTTCACCGCAAGCCCCATGATGCCCATCATCGAGAAGGGAACGAGGAGACTTCGATAGAGCCAGTCCGAACGAAGCTGCCGCTGTGTGATGACGTGAAAGGCGAGGGTGGCAACCGAAGCCACGACGCAGAGGTTCATCAGATCGAACCAGAGGGAGAGTTCGGGGTGCTGCTGCTTTAGCAGCAGCACGGGAATGTTTAGCACCGCTGCAAGCAGCATGCAGGGAAAGCTCAGATTGGAGGTGAGGTGGATCGTTGCGTGGAGCTTCACGCGGAACGGGAGTTTCGCGCGCCACAGCGCAACGACGTGCTTTCGCGCCGTCTCGATGGCACCCTTCGTCCAGCGGAACTGCTGCGACTTCAACCCGTTGATCTCCACCGGAAGTTCGGCGGGAACCGCAAGGTCGGGCAGAAACAGGAACCGCCAGCCCCGCAGCTGCGCGCGGTAGGAGAGGTCCAGATCTTCGGTGAGCGTATCCTCCTGCCAGTCTCCTGCGTCGCGGATGCACTCGGCACGCCACACACCGGCGGTGCCGTTGAAGTTCATGAAGAGCTGCTCGCGGTTGCGCAGGCGCTGCTCCATCATGAAATGTGCGTCGAGCGAGATGGCCTGAAGCCGCGTCAGCAGACTGTAGTCGATGTTCAGATGCTCCCAGCGCCCCTGCACCATGCCGAGCCGCGCATCCCTGCCGAAGTGATGGACGGTGCGATGAAGGAAGTCGGGCAGCGGAAGGAAATCGGCGTCGAAGATGGCAACGAGTTCTCCGGCAGCACACGCAAGTCCGGCACGGAGCGCCCCGGCCTTGTAGCCCGCCCTGTCGCGTCGGTGGAGATGGTCGATCCACACCCCCTCCCTCCGCTTGCGGTCAACGACCCGCGCAACGAGCGCACGCGTCTCGTCGGTGCTGTCGTCGAGCACCTGCACCTGGAGCCTATCCCGTGGATAATCGATGCGGCACACAGCGTCGATCAGCCGCTCGGCAACGTGCAGCTCGTTGTAGAGAGGGAGCTGGACGGTCACGAGCGGCAGCGCGTCACCAGAACCACCCTGCGCAGCCGCGGCCTCCCCCCCACGCCGGTGTCGACGATGATAGATCAGCATCACCAGACTGTAGATCCCAAAGACGAACAGGACCAGCAGCGCCAGCGAGTAGATCGACAACAGAACGAACGGCATGCAGAGGGAGGGATCGAAAAGCCAGGGAAGGCGATTGTTGCAGCAGCGGCAGGTGAGGGTACGCAGAGAGTGGATTGCGGCGGACAGGGTTTGCAGGAAGCAGAGTGGACAACTTCCCCGCCGTCACCAGTCGGCAACAACCGACACGAGGACCTGGTCGGTCAGCTTGACGAGCGCGTCGTTGAAGGCGGCATTCTGCGCAGCAACCCCACCGCTGATCTGGTACTGTGAGCGGCCTGTGAACGTCCGATCCGTGAAGATGTCCCGCTTCTTCACGTTGTCGTGGAAGGTGACGCGCGCGTCCACAACAACCTCGCGCACGCTCTCCAGTTCTCCCGTGGAGACGGCAAGCCGCACATCGCGGCGCACCGCGGAGATTGTGACGTCGAGCCGGCTGTCAGCCGAGGAGGGGTCGGCGGGACGAAGACTGTTATCCTCGCGGAAGCGGCGGACGAGAAGGTTGGTGAGGTCCTGCCGTAACGTGCCGATGCCCGACCCGCTCAGATCCTCCGCCACCGGGATGGCGATCGTGCTCAGATGCGGCGGCACCGAACCACCACGGCAGGAGTAGAACGACGAGCAGCTCGAAAGAACGCAGAGCGCAAGAGGAAGCGCGTTACTCCACCGCATCTTCATGCTCCACCTCCACGTCATCGTCCGCTGCCACACGATCATCCAGACCGTAGGCGTTGATCTTGCGATAGAGCGTGCGCTCGCTGATGCCGAGTGCGCGCGCGGCGGCGCGGCGGCTGCCGTGATAGCGGTCCAGCGCGAGGCGGATCATCCTCCGCTCCATCCCCTCCATGCTCAGGTCATCGAGCGTGGCGAGCGCCTCGTCCACCGTTGGCGGCGGCGGTGGAAGCGCAGCGGGCCGCGGTGTCTCCTGCATCTGCACAATACGCATCAGGAGGTCGCGCATCGCGCCGCTGTCGCGGCGCAGTTCGAGCAGCGCGTGATAGATCAACTCCCGCTCCGCCTGCTCCGCAGAGCGTCCCGGCATGTGCACGATTGCTCCGGGTGGCGGTGGGTAGACAGGAATGGTCGGCTTCTCCAGCGTCAGGTGCCGCTCGACGATCTCGGGAGTGATCTGATGCCCCGGCTCCAGCGCCACCACCCGCTCGACGAAGTTGCGGAGTTCGCGGACGTTGCCGGGCCAGCGGTAGCCCATCAACAGGTCGAGCGCGTCGCGGCTGATACCGCCGAACGGGAGGCGCCCGACCTCCGCAGCGCGGAAGGCGAAGTGAGCGAAGAGCAGAGGAATATCCTCGCGGCGGTCGCGAAGCGGAGGGATATGAATCTGTGCGAGAGCGATGCGGTAGTAGAGGTCGCGCCGGAACGCACCACTTTCGACATCCTGGAGCAGTTCGCGGTTGGTGGCAGCAATCACGCGGACGTTGGCGCGGCGCGGTTCGCTGGAACCAACACGCGTGAACTCGAAGGTTTCGAGCACGCGCAGCAGCTTCACCTGCGTCTGGAGCGACATCTCGCCGATCTCATCCAGAAACACCGTGCCCCCCTCCGCCGCTTCGAACAGTCCCTTCCGCTGCTCCACCGCACCGGTGAAGGCGCCACGCTCGTGGCCGAACAACTCGCTCTCGAGCAGCGCCTCGGGGATTGCGGCGCAGTTCACCGCGAGCATCTTCCCGCCGGAGCGGGCCGAAAGCCGGTGAATGGCGCGCGCCACCACCTCCTTCCCCACACCGCTCTCTCCGGTGAGGAGCACCGTCAGGTTTGTCGGTGCCACCTGCCGGACAAGGGAGACCACCTCCGTCATTGCCTCGGAGCGACCAACGATCCCTAGTTCCTCGAGTGTGGGCTGCAGTGTGGTCACGGTGCGGTGAATCGTGGAGTTAGGCGCGGGGATGCTCGGCCACGTGGCTCCTGATATACTCGGCAATGGCGGTGGTGGGCGCGCCGGGAGTGAAAAGCTGCCCGACGCCCATCGTCCGCAACTGCTCGATGTCGCTGTCGGGCATGATACCGCCGCCGGTCAGGAGCACATCCCCCAGTCCGCGCTCGCGCATCAGTTCGAGCACCTTGGGAAAGATGGTCATGTGCGCGCCGGAGAGGATGCTGAGGCCGATCACGTCAACGTCCTCCTGCAGCGCCGCCTCCACGATCATCTCGGGAGTCTGGCGCAACCCGGTATAGATCACCTCCATTCCCGCATCGCGCAGGGCTGCGGCGATCACCTTCGCTCCGCGGTCGTGGCCGTCGAGTCCTGCCTTGGCAATCAGGACACGAATTTTCTGGTCGTTCATTTCGCTGGTTCTGGTCAGACCGGAACGATTCACCGCACCGGCTACGGTAGAGCCGCAAAGCTACGAACTGGAGACCGGCCATTCGTGAATGGTTGTCGAGGAAAACCGGCTACCATCCGGGAGCGAGCTGGAACCCCCACTGGATCGGGGCGTTCGGGCGCTGGAGCGGGCGTGCAGCGAACACCTCGACCACCGCAACGCCGAACAGATTGACCCGCGCCGAGGCACCGATGCTGAACACCGGCACGCGGTCCGTGGCCGCAGCGTCGAAGGCGAGGCGCGGAGTCTGCGAGTTATCCCACGCGGTGCCGCCGTCGAGGAAGAGCGCAATCTCCGTTGGCAGGTAGGGGAAGTTGATCAGCCCGAACTCCTCGTTGCCGAAGAGCGGAGCGCGGAACTCCAGGCCGGCAATTGCCAGCTTGCTTCCGAAGAGCCGGTTCACCTCCGGGCAGTTGCCGCTGCTGCACTCGGAGCGCTCGAACGTGCGGTAGCCGCGCACGAACGACTCATAGCCAAGGAACAGTGGCGCAAGGCTGTCGGCGTCGGTGCCGTAACGGCCGTAGTGCATCGCCCGCATCGCAATGGTAAAGGGACGAAGGAAGATGTAGTTCCGATAGTCGAGAAGGAGCGTCCCGAAACGGTAGGTGCCGATCGTCCCCCCCACCTCACCCCGCCAGCGCCACCCGCGCACCGGCGATGTAAAACCGAACGCCGAGCGGTCCCCCACCAGCGCCACCGATGAGGAGAGAAGATTCACCGTGCCGAGATCGACGTCAAAGCTGCGCTCGCTGAACAGGTCGCCGTTCACCACCGTCTGCTCGATCACCGAACCCGTGCTCCACTGCCGCGCGTAGCCAGCCTGAAGCTCCGCGCGCATCGTCGTGCTGAAGGGGTAGGTTCCCAGCAACTGGACCGCCGCGTAGGTCGTCCGCTGCGTCTCTTCGGTCAGAATCGTCGCCGGGCGCACCACACCGTTGTCGTTCACCGTTGCAGTGCTGATAAAGTTCTGCGTGAAGCTGGAGGGATAGTAGGCAACGCCAGCACCCCAGCCCAACCGGTTCTTCGTGTACTCGTAGAACACCTCGCCGCCGATATTCGCGAGGTCTCCGTAGAGCTGTGCGGCGATGCCAAGCTGATGGTAGCCGAGCAGATCGCTCAACCACAACTGGGTGCTTCCGCCGAACGTGGTGCCATTTCCTGTGACCGCAGCACCAATCGTCGGCGGACCGAAATAGTCGAGCGAGAGCGCGGCGCTGTACGGCGTCACACTCCAGCCGCTATCGCTCATCAGTCCGGTGAGCGGGTCGTCCAGTGCAGCTTCCACCGGACCTGCAGCGCCGCCGGGCGGGAGCAGACCGAGCGGAGCGGGAAGCCCGTCCTCTACGGTCGGTAGCGTCTGGTCCACGAGCGAGTCGGGGGCGAGCACGCGCACCGTCATGCTGGCACGGTCGAACACGCTGAGCACGAGCGTTCCGGTCCTGCTCGCCACGCTCATCGTTGGCGAGGTCTCGGTAATACCGCTCACTCCGGTGGCAACACGGGTCAGCCGTTCGGTTTCAGCACTGCCGATTCGCCAGCGATAGAGATCACTCACCCCATCGGGGTCGGCAACGAAATAGAGACTCCTTCCGTCTGGAGAGAACTGTGGATTGATCTGCTTGCCGAGTCCGAACGTCGGAACAGGGGTTGTCACCTCCCCACTCTCTACATCGACGAACGCAATCCGGGTCTGCGCACCCTGAAGCTCGGAGAGGCTTGTGCTCCTGTCGCTGGCAATCGCAATGGTCTTTCCGTCGGGACTCCACGCCGGGTGGAGATCGGCGTACCGATCATTCGTCAGGCGGCGCAGTTTGCGGTCGCGGAGCGAAAGAAGCCACAGGTCGCTGATACCGCCACTCCCACCGCTGAAGGCAAGCGTTGTTCCATCGGGACTCCACGCGGGGTTGGCGATCTGTCCTATGCCCGGCACCGCTATCGTCTCCTCAATCGAGCCGGTGGCGGGGTTCATCATCACCAGTCGGTCGTCCCCCTCCTCGTAGGCAACAAAGGCGAACCGACGCCCATCGGGGGACCACGTGCCGGCAGTGGAGATGAAGCGGAGCGCGTCGAGGTGGCCGATGCCGTCGCCGTCGAGCAGTTTCTTCTCCAATCTGCCACTCGCCACATCCACCAGGTAGTAGCTGGTGGCAAAAAGGTCCCGCGAGCTGAGGATGATGGCCTTGCGGCCGTCGGGACTGATCGACGGGGCGATAGCAAACTGGTCGCGCTCGTCGCTCGAACGGATCAGCGAGCGGCCAAGCGAGCTGGGCGCGGTGCGGGCGGCAACCTCGGCACCGTATGCCGAGCGCACCGACGCCTGCCACATCGAGGAGAGGCTGTCGGAGCTGACCGAGAGCACGCGCTGCACGGCCTCGCGCCACCCGACACGGAGCGCCATCTTGAACACCTTCGGCACGTAGTTGTTCCCCCAGCGCCCGGCGATGTAGGCCCACACCGCCTGCCCGTAGCGGTAGGGGAAGTACCGGCGGTTGCTCCCCAGATCGTCGAGCGAGGGAAGCTCGTTGCGGAGCACGTTGTCGCGCAGCCACTGCGCCGTGTTGGGATCATTCCGCCCAATCGAGACATACTCGGCCATCCCCTCGATGAACCAGAGGGGCATGGCGTACATCTGCTGCAACCCATCGCGACCTGCGGACCGTCCGGCGATGTCGTACTGGAATGCGTGGACCAGTTCGTGGCCGATCACGTGATCGTCGGCGGCAATCGACCCTGTCAGCGGCAGCACGATTCTGTCCTTCAGCGACTCGGTGAATCCTCCCGTTCCCTCCCCGATCTCCTCGGGCGTGGTGTTTGTCTGCTGGAAATCACCCTGATCGGCGTAGAGAATCAGTGGCCGCTTGTCGATGAAGTTGTGCTCGAAGAACGTCGAAAGGCGTTTGTACCAGCGCTCGGCCATCCGCGCCGCCTGGCGTGCTGCGGCCTCCTCGCTGGGATAGAAGTGCACCCGGAAGTGCGGGGTGTTGAGCACCCGAAAATCGAACGACTCGTAGCGCGGCTTGTTTCTGCCGAAGTACCGGGACTGCGCCACGAGGGGCGCAACGCCCAGAAGGAACAGCAGCAGGGGCAGACAACGAGGGAAGATCGAACGAAGGGGGAGGATCATGGGAGATCGGGGATCCGTGGTCATCCGAAAGGTCATGTGCCGAAGACGTCGCTGGTCATCCCTCCGCTGTCACGCGGAGAGAACGCCCGTGTATCGTACAGACACAGAGATCGAGAACGTGGAGTTGCAGCCGGCCCTGGCATAGGCGGCAGACGAACGGTGAAGGTCGAAAACGAGCGATGAAGCAATAACTTCGCGTGTCCGAGAAGGGCACTCCCGCACGTGCGTGGTACACAGCGCCGGGGGAGAATGTTACGCGGTTTGCACCTCTTTCACTTCTCACAACACACAATGCCCTCTGTCTGGTTCATCACCGGTTGCTCAACAGGGTTTGGTCGGCTGCTGGCGGAGCAACTTCTCGCCGACGGCGACACCGTGGTTGCCACGGCACGCAATCCGGCATCGCTGCTCACCCTCGGGGAATCGAGCGATCGCCTCCTTCCCCTCCCGCTCGACGTTACGGACCACCAGTCCATCGACACGGCGGTCACCGAGGCAACGAACCGGTTCGGCACCATCGACGTGCTCGTGAACAACGCCGGTTATGGCTACTTCGCTCCCGCCGAAACGGCGAATATGGAGCGCGTTCGTGCCATGTTCGAGACAAACGTGATTGGCCTTGCCGCAGTCACGGCCCGTGTGCTCCCCGGCATGCGGGAGCGGGGCGCAGGGTGCATCGTCAACCTTTCGAGCATCGCCGGAAAGATTGCCACACCGCGTGGAGGGTTCTACCAGGGAACGAAGTGGGCGGTCGAGGCAATGAGTGAGGCGCTCTTTCTGGAGACGAACGAGTTTGGAATTCGTGTGGTCGTTGTGGAACCAGGGTCGTTCGGCACCGGCTTCTCGCAACGTGCCGCGGAGGAGAGCGCGTCGGACACGCCGGAGGAGAGCGTGTATGCGGCTCTGCTACCGCGCTGGCGCGCGGCCGGGGGACGCCACATCTTCAACGCCGGAAACGGAGACCCGCACGACGTGGTGGCGGCTCTCATCGATGCGGTGCACAGCGAACGCCCGTTCGTGCGCGTTCCAGTTGGCAGGGACGCCATCGACGCCATCAACCAGCGCCACCAGATCGGCGACGAGGCGTGGATCGAACGGTTACGCGAGGTGTACGGAACTGGCGGCACGGCGTAAGGGATCTGCTCCGCACCAACCTTCTACGCTTCCAGAACCTCGACCTACGGATCCGATGGCGGATGCACCGCACCGGGAACCGACGGTTCCGCGGGGAGCGCGTTCCCGGTGTAGGTGGCAGCGCCATCGCCGTCGAGCGATGCGTCGGTGAAACGGACCGGTGCCTCGGGCTTCGCCTCCTCCTCCTTCTTCGGCCACACCAGCGAGGCAACGATCGAGCTGGCAAGGACAACGACGACAACCCCCAGCGAGACGAGGATGTCGATCTTCACCCCCACCCCATCGAGCACCATCTTGGCACCGATGAACGCCAGCACAACGGCCAGACCGTACTTCAGAAGGTGGAACTTGTCGATCACGCTCGACAGGAGGAAGTACAGGGAGCGGAGGCCGAGAATCGCCAGGATGTTCGATGTGTAGATGATGAAGATATTCCGGCTCACCGCAAAGGTGGCGGGGATCGAGTCGAGCGCGAAGATCAGGTCGGTGCTCTCGATCAGCACCAGCACCACCAGCAGCGGCGTCACCACCAGCCGCCCGTTCTCCCGGATCAGGAACTTCTGCCCATGGTACTGGTTCGTCACCGGCAGCCAGCGACGCAGCAGCACAAGAATCGGATTCGCCTCCGGGTCCACCCCATCCCCCTCCTTCTCTATCGCCATGCGCACACCGGTGTAGATCAGAAAGGCTCCAAAGATGTAGATCACCCAGTGGAACTCTTCGATCAGGTAGTTGCCGGCGAGAATCAGCGTGATGCGCATGATGAGCGCACCGATGATTCCCCAGAAGAGAATGCGGTGCTGATACTGCGCGGGCACGCTGAAGTACCCGAAGATCAGCACGAACACGAAAAGGTTGTCCACCGACAGGGAGTACTCGATCAGGTACCCCGTCAGGAACTGCCAGCCGTAATCCGAACCGAACTGTTTGAAGATGAACCCGCAGAAGAGCAGCGAGATCGTCACCCACACGGCGGTCCAGATCGCCGCCTCCTTCGGCTTGACGACGTGCGCCTTGCGGTTGAATATTCCCAGATCGAGCGCGAGCATCAACAGCACAAACGCGTTGAAGCCCACCCACCACCAGACACTGAACGTTGTTATCGGCATACAGTGACCTGGATTGAGGGGCGCAAGTGGATGGGGGCCGGAGTCATGCGTGCAGAGATCAGGAGAGCGGAGTGCGGGGTGTGCCTGTGCCAGGCGGCGCAGTCTGTGCTGTGTGGATGAAGACGCGGGCGTGCTCCACCGGGGTGTGCGGCAAGATACCGTGTCCGAGGTTGACGACATACGGTCGGTCGGCAGGAACCCGATCGATCATTTCGAGCGTGCGGCGCTCGATCTCCTCGGCAGAGGTGAGCAACGTCACCGGATCGAGATTTCCCTGGAGCGCCACCCCCTTCGGCAATTCGCGGTCGGCACGCACCAGATCGGTCTGCCAGTCGATCCCGAAACCCGCCGCGCCGAGCGTCTCGAACTCCTCGTACCCGCGCACGCCGCGGGGGAAGTAGAGCACCGGCACCTGGGGTGCACGGCGGCCCAGTTCCGTGATAATGGTGCGTGCCGCGGCAAGGGCGAACCGACGATACTCTCTTTCCGGGAGAAGACCCGCCCACGTATCGAAGAGCTGGAGCATGTTCGCCCCCGCCTCGATCTGTCGCGTCAGATACTCTATAACCTCCCCGGCAAGTGATTCGAGTAATGCTTGAGCTGCCTCGGGTTCAGCGAAGAGGAACTGCTTGAAGATATCGAACGACTTCGAGCCGCTTCCCTCCACCATATAGGCTGCAAGGGTGAGCGGAGCGCCGGCAAACCCGATCACCGGCACACGACCAGCCAGCTGCCGCTTCGTCTCGCCGATGGCATCGTACACGTACCCCAGCCGGTCCGCAACGCCGCGCTGGAGTGCCGCAACCGCCTCAACCGTACGAAGCGGCTCAGGGAAGCGTGGCCCCCCCCGCCCCTCCTCCACAACCAGCTCCATCCCCATCGCCTCGGGCACCACGAGGATGTCGCTGAAGATGATCGCAGCATCGACGCCCACCAGATTGACGGGCTGGACCGTCACCTCGGCGGCAAGCGACGGCGTCTTGCACAGCTCAAGGAACGTCGTGCGGGCACGAACGGCGCGATACTCGGGGAGGTAGCGCCCGGCCTGCCGCATCATCCACACCGGACGACGCTCGACCGGTTCGCCGCGCAGCGCACGCAGCAGGAGCGAGTGCTCCTGGTCGTTCCGGGTCGCGAAGGAGCTTGGAGTAGTCTGAGAATCTATCGGGTTCATGCCGTCGAATCGGGAGAGAGAAGCGGGAACCGGGCAAGAATCGCTCGGAGCAGCGCAGGATCGGTGGGCTGATCAGCCACAATCGGCTCCAGGCCGCGCTCGCGGAGCGGAGCGGCCGTGCTGGCACCAATCGCGGCGAAGATAGCCCCGGAGGGAGGCTCCCCCACGCATCGAAAGAAATTGAGAACTGCGGACGGTGAGTGAACGACAACAATACAAAAAGACCCTGCAAGGAGGTCGAGCGTTACAGAAAGCCGTTCCGATGCGCCCAGAGGAAGCGCTGGCTGGTAGAGATGAATTTCCTCCACATCGACACCGCGAGCACGCAGACCGTCAACCAGCGGATCGGTGCGAAGTGCGCTGCACGGGTACACGATCCGAGAGAGAGGGAGCGCATCCTCGGCGTTGTCGAGCCAGCGGAGCAACGCCTCACCGTTCGGCCGCACTGTCACGACTGTTCCCTCAGAGTCGTGGACGGCAACGACCTCCGCCGCCCGACGCCCAACCACCAGCCACCTGCCCCCACCGAACGGCGGTGACCCAGCGACCTCGAACCAGCGACGGGCAGCGGCGGCACTCGTGAGCAGCGTTGCGTCGGGTGGGTGCTCGAGAACTCTGCGCAGTGTAGCAGTATCGACGGGCGTATCGACGAGTTCAACGAGCGGAACGGAGTGCACGGAAAGCCCTGCCGACTCATACAGCGGTCGGGAGCGGTCGCTTTCGGCGTGCGGACGCGTGAGGATGATGTGATGCGTCACCGCTCTCCCCCCCACCCGTTCGTATCTTCAGCGGTGTGCATAGCGATTCAGGAGATTCAGACGCGATGAACAGGATAGTCGTTGGTATGTCGGGCGGACTCGACAGCTCCGTGGCCGCCGCCCTGCTGGTCGGGCAAGGATACGACGTGATCGGGATCACGATCAAAACAAGTGGATACGAGGACGCCGGGCGCGCTATCACCGGCGAGACGAACTGCTGCTCGATTGACGGCGTGAACGATGCACGGCGGGTCTGCGCCACGCTGGGCATCCCCCACTACGTCTACGATTTCACCGAACGATTCCGCGCGGAGATCATCGACTCGTTCGTTGCCTCCTACCTCGCCGGCGACACACCCAACCCCTGCGTCAACTGCAACCGGTCGATCAAGTGGAGCGAGATGCTCCGCCGTGCCCGTGCGCTCGGCGCCGACACCGTTGCCACGGGACACTACGCCCGGCTGCACCGTGACGAGGCGAGCGGACGCTTCGTCCTCCGCCGGGGACTCGACAGCGAGAAGGACCAGAGCTACGCGCTCTGGGCCGTAACGCAGGAATCGCTCGCCCACACGATCTTCCCCCTGGCCGAACTCACAAAGCCTGAATCGCGCGCAATTGCCGAGCGGCTGGGGTTGCCGGTGGCGGGGAAGCGCGAGTCGTATGAGCTGTGCTTCATCCCCGACAACGACTACGGTCGCTTCCTCCGCGACGAAGTGCCCAACCTTGCCGATACGGTCGCTGGCGGCGAAATCGTCCGGTCCGACGGCTCGGTGATCGGCAGGCACAACGGCTACCCCTTCTACACCGTCGGGCAGCGGCGCGGCATCGGCATCGCCTCACCCGAACCTCTCTACGTCATCGACATCGAGTCGGGGAGCAACCGTGTGGTTGTGGGAGGGGCCGGAGAACTGAGCCACCGCGGACTTCGCGCCCGCGATGTAAACATGGGCGCCCTTGCCAGCCTTGACGAACCGCGCCGTCTGCGGGCGCACATCCGCCACCGCGATGAAGGCGCAGTGGCAACCTGCCGAACGCTCGACGGCGGAGCCGTTCTGGAAGTTATCTTCGACGACGCCCGCCGCGCGATTGCTCGCGGGCAATCCGTGGTCCTCTACGACGGCGACACCCTGGTTGCCGGCGGCGTGATCGCTGAAGCATTCGACCCGTAGAGTCTCGCGGCTGCTTGTTGCTCGACACTTCCAGAATCCTTCAGGAACGGCAAGGCTCGTTATGAGCAATGGGCCAACCTGTCGTATCCTGTACTCCCGGTTCGGGCCTCCCGTCGTGGAACCGCTGCCCGGCAATCCGCGCCTCTCCCTCCCCCTTCCTCTTCTCCAGTTCCGATGGCTACAGCGACTGCACCCGCGATCTCCCCGAACGGCACAGGCACCATCAACGTCCAGCAGACGATTCTGGACCTGCAGGACGCACTCGACTTCGTCAACCGGCGCATGATCAACCGCGCCGAGGTGTCGGAACAGATCTTCTGCGCGCTCCTCACCGGCGAGCACGCCCTGGTGCAGAGCCGAACGGGTGTGGGAAAATCGCTGATGGTGGAGCAGGTCTTCAGGATGTTTCGCGACGCCCGCATCTTCCGTGTGCAGGCCAGCAAGGAGCAGCAGCCCGACACCTACTTCGGTGGACTCGACATCGAGGAGCTGAAGCGGGGACGCATCATCCACAACACCGAGGGATCGCTGGTTGAGAGCGAGTTCGGCTTCATCGACGAGATTTTCGACGCGAACGACTTCACCCTTCGCAGCCTGCTCACGCTGTTGAACGAGCGCGAACTGATGCTCGGCGTGCAGCACAAGCGTGCGGCGATTCACACGGTGGTGGCGGCAACCAACTACCTGCGCGTCAGCGAGATCACCGAGGCACTGCTCGACCGCTTTACCTACCAGTCGGTGGTCTACCCCGACAAGGACCCGTTCGACCAGTACCGCATCGCCCAGCAGTACCTGGCACACGGCGGCAGCGCCGCCACACCGCCGAAACAGATCGGGTTTCCAACGCTCCGCGAGGTGACGTGCATCTGCCGCGGGGAGAGCGAGCAGTTCCCGATCACGATCCCGTCGGACGTGATCTACTTCGCCAACCTGGTAGTGCGCTACTACGAGGAGCTGCGGAACCGGGAACTCGTCTCCCGACCCGACCTCATGCCGGGTCGCGATTTCTACATCTCCCCGCGCAAGCAGATGAAGGCGTTCGACCTCCTCCGCGCCATCGCCTTCATGCACGGACGCTCCACCGTCACCATCGCCGACGTGGATAAACTGTACGTGCTCTTCACCACCGTGGGGATCGAGGATGAGCGCGCGGTGTGGCAGAAGGCGAGCAGCGCCCTGGGCCACCAGTTCAGCGTTGGCCGGGCGATGGAGCAGTTGCGCGAGCTGCTGGACTTCAAGGAGATGATCGACACCGTCAAGCGCGACCCTTCGCTCCTGAGCCAGCCGATCACGCAGATCGAGGGGATCCAGATCAAGCGTTCGCTCCGCGAGTGGGCGCGCGAGGTGCTGGGGATGGTGGAGGTGAGCGTTGAGCACAACCGGCGGCTCGTCACCGAATATCTCGACCGTTTCCAACCCGCAACCGAGGAGATCCGCGACCTGCGCAATCGCCTGCAAGGCGACGCCCACCTGATCTTCCACGTGCGCCAGCCGGGAGAGACGCCGCTGGGATAAGTTGGTGCCGCGGCAGTGTCTGTCGAGCGCAACGGCACGGCTCTCGCAGACCCGATCCGAGGCGCAGCAACGATATGCAGCATCTCCCCTGCTCCCCAGCCGGAGCAGGGGATTGTTGGATTGGTGCCGTCGGGTGTATACCTTCCTGTGTCAGCCAGCCCTGCGCTGATCTCCTCTCCCCTCCCTTTCGGCCCTCCCTCACGTCGAACACCTTCAGCGATGCAGCACGACGTCCTCCGCCACTCCGACTTCTTCCTGCACATGGAGGAGTTCGGCTACCTGCGCGACATCGAGGAGATGCTGCCGGAGGATTTCACTGCGGTGTTCGAAATCGCCCGCGTGCTGGAGGACGAGCACTCGTCGCTGGCGCGCACGCTTGCACCGGCGCTCATCGTCTCCCCTCCCGCGCCCGTCGAGGCGGGGAACAGCCGGGAGTGGCGACCGAACCGAACCGTCAGCCACGGCGAGGAGTACGAGGCCGCGCTGATGCGGTCGCAGAACGACATCACACGCATCTTTCCCCACCAGTATCTCCTCCCCGACGAAGTCTTCATGCGGCGGCTCGCGCAGCGGACGCTCTGGATCAACCTGCCGCGCACGCCGGTCATCATCCCCTTCGGCTCGAACGCCACCGAGTACAGCCCGAACAACTTCAAGCAGAAGGTCTACATCCTTCTGGACACCAGCACCTCGATGGGCGCCCACCACCGCCTGCAAATGGCAAAGGCGGTGACCTACGTCTTCCTGAAGCGGAACCTCCAGGAGCTGGGGCATATCTACCTCCGCACGTTCGATGTGGACCTCGGCCCACTCTGCACTGCCACCGATGAGGCGTCGCTGCGGCGACTGATACGCAACACGATGCGGATCTCGCACATGGGCAACGGCACGGCGATGGAGCGCGCGATCCTCCAGGCGGCGGACGACATCCGGGCGAGCGCGTCGCTGAGCGGCGCAGAGATTCTGGTGATCACCGACGGCGCCTGCCATCTGGACGTGGAGAAGATTCGGGAGGCGTGCGGTGAGTCGATTCGGATCAACGCGATAAAGATCGGCAACGCAGAAATCTACGCTGATGAGAAGACGCTCCGCGACCTCGTCCACAAGAAGGACAACGCCGACAGCCGAACGCTGGTGAAGATGGAGGAGGAGGTGCGGCGCGCGCGGTTCGACCTCGACCACAACCACAGCGAGGCGGAGCGCCGACGACTACAGGGACACATCGCGGCCATCGAGCGACGCATTGCAGAGTTCGCAACGCACGCCATCCAGCGGGCGGGACAGTACTATGGTCGGGAAATTGAGTTGCTGGCGTGCGTCTTCGTTCAGGTGGACGACATCGAGGCCGACGCGCTGTTTATCCTGGACCAGACCGAGATCGACGAGCTGCGGGAGCTGCTGCGCGAGGTGGAGGCGGACCTGAACGAGGGGATCGACGCCGACACGATGCGCGAGGCGGCGCTGCTCTACGAACACGTACAGATGCTGCTGCGCGAGACCGACGACCCGGAGATGACGCGCCAGCTCCGCGAACTCGAACAACGCCTTGCTCAGATGCTGAAGAGCGTGATGGAGAACAGCGGCACACTACAGGGCGCGCTCGAAAAGATGGGGCGCAACGACCTGCGCGACCTCCAGATGATGCTGCGCATGAAGGGCGACGGCACATCGATCATCCGCGTCCTGCTGGCACTGCTGCGGCGTGCGGTGGCGCGGCTGCGGAGGAGATAGCCGCCAGCGACACCTTCCACAGAACCTCACACCATCAGCCCTGTGCTGCGCGTAGCGCAAAGCACAAGAAAAGTGCCCGGCTCTCGGGAGAACCAGGCACTTGACAGGGCGGGAAACGATACTCTAGAGGTTCAATCGTAGTCCGGCACGGATTGGGATCACACCATCGCCAAACACTCCGTAGTAGCGCATCTCCGCCAGCACCTGTACCTCCTCTGACAGCCTGACCCTGACTCCAGCGCCGGGACCCCATGTAGCGCCAATTGCATCAAGACCGGTGGACCACCTGGGGATGGCCGAAGCCATCGAATACTCCGGTATACTCGAACGGCTCTCAACTCTGGCAGGTTCTGCTGTCGATGCTCCTGCACCAACCACTGCATCCATTGTGAGATAGGGGGTGACAGTTCCGGTTCTACCAAACGGCTCCCACATCAACCGGGCGCCAACAGCCGCAGTGACATTGAATCCACCGGAAGCCAGGGAGGTGTTGGTATCGTACCGCACAACCTCCTGCCCCTGATAGTGCGTCGTCTGCTGCGAGACGTTCGTCCTTGTCCACCCCTGTTCCGGCTGCACATAGACATCCACAAGGCCTCCAACAGAGAGCGTCTGGGAGAGATTCCAGGAGACACCGCCGCCGACAGTGTACCCGAGACCGATACGATCGTTGTACTGGTAGTGCGGCAGAGCAATTCCAGCGGAGAGATCGAGGTTCTGCGCTGTTGCTGGAAGAGCGCAGAGCGTCAACGCGGCCATGAAAAGCACCGCACGGGAAGTGGTGTGCATGGCAATAAATGATAGAGTGGGACAATCCGGTCGAGTTGTGGAGCACCGGCCGATGAATGTACAGAACTTTACGACTCACGGCCAGGCATCTTTCCACGGTGATACAAACACAGCAGGGGCTTCTTCCTGGGAGAAGCCCCTGCTGTGTTTGTATCGACGATTCTCTACCTACACTGTCGCCGTTGCAACCTCTCCACCGCTCTTCGCCTGCTCCTGCTCGTACGCCTGCCGCTCCAGCCAGCGCTCGGCGTCGATGGCGGCCATACAGCCGCTTCCCGCAGCGCTGATCGCCTGACGGTAGACGCTGTCCTGCACGTCACCGCAGGCGAAGACGCCCTCGACGTTCGTATAGGTGCTCCTGCCCTGCGTGATGATATAGCCGGTCTCGTCCATGTCGAGCTGGCCGGCAAAGATGTTCGTGTTCGGCTGGTGACCGATTGCCACGAACAGACCCGTTGCGGGGTGATGCCACTCGTGGCCGTCAACGGTGCTGCGGAGCGTCAGCCCCTCCACCTTGCGCACCGGCGTCTCCTCGCCGTGCACCTCGGCCACCACCGCGTTCCAGATCACCTTGATTTTCGGGTTCGCGAGCGCACGTTCGGTCATGATCTTCGAGGCGCGGAAGTGATCGCGTCGGTGGACGATCGTCACCGAGTTGCAGAAGCGCGTGAGGTAGATCGCCTCCTCCATCGCCGTGTCGCCACCGCCAACAATCACCACGTCCTGCCCGCGGAAGAAGAAGCCGTCGCACGTTGCGCACGCCGAAACGCCGTAGCCCATGAACGTCTGCTCGGAGGGCAACCCCAGCAGTTTCGCCGAGGCACCGGTGGCGACGATCACCGCATCGGCGCTGAGCTGCTTCCCCCCCTGCGTCGCCATTCGGAAGGGACGCGAGGAGAGGTCGATTGAGCCGATGTACTCGGGTCGGCAGTCCGCACCGAACCGCTGCGCCTGCTCGCGGAAGAGGGGCATCATCTCCGGTCCCATGATCCCCTTCGGGAATCCAGGGAAGTTCTCCACGTCGGTCGTAATCATCAGCTGCCCGCCCCACTGCTCGCCCTCGTACAGGACAGGGTTGAGGTTGGCGCGCGCTGCGTAGATCGCAGCGGTGTAGCCCGCCGGACCGCTGCCGATGATCAGGAGGTGATGGTGCTCGACACCATCGCGCATCTCACCGGGATGATGGACGGGAACAACAGGTTCTACAGAGTTCATGGTGCTTGGTATCGTTCGTCACTGGTCGCTGGTCCCTCGCCATTCGTGGCAGCCTGCGGTGGGGCGCAGCACCCGCAAATGAGAACTGACAAAGGACGAATGACTACACAGTAAGAATATCCTTCTCTTTCTCGGCAAGAACGCGGTCGACATCGGCGATGTAGCGGTCGGTCAGCTTCTGCACGTCCCCCTCGGCCCCCTTGCGCGCGTCCTCGCTCAGGTTGATCTCCTTCTCGGCGCGCTTCAGCGCCTCCATCGCCTCGCGCCGTGCGTTCCGCACACCAACGCGACTGTCCTCGGCATACTTCTTCGCCATCTTCACGATGTCCTTGCGGCGCTCCTCGGTCAGGCTCGGAATCGGCACACGAATCACGATGCCGTCGTTCGTCGGGTTCAGGCCGAGGTTTGCCGCCTGGATCGCGCGGTCAATCGCCCCCACCAGATTCTTCTCCCACGGTTGTACGACGATCATCGTAGCGTCGGGAGTGCTGACGGTTGCCACGTCGGCAAGTCGCGACATGTTACCGTAGTACTCCACGCGCACGCTGTCCAGCATGCTGGCGCTGGCACGACCGGTACGCAGCTTCGCAAGCTCGATCTGGCAGTGCTCCACTGCCTTGTGCATCTGTTCCTCGGCGTGATGCAGAATCTCCTTGACGTCCATGGGCCTGTAGATGTTAAGGTCAAAGGTTGAAGGGGCGTTTGGCGTTTGTCATCTGCGCTCCGTCCGCTAGCGACGAGAGAACATCGCCCGAAACACGTGGCCGGCCATCGCCGGGTTCTCCTTGAGGCGGCGCACCGAATAGCCGTACCAGTCCTCACCGAAGGGGACGTAGACACGGAGACGATACCTCTCGGCAACCAGCGAACGCCGCCGGGCATCGCGCACGCCGAGCAGCATCTGGAACTCGTAGCGTTCGCGGTCGAGCTGCCGCTCGGCAATCATCCGCTTCGCACTGTCGATCAGCACGTCGTCGTGCGTGGCAATTCCTACGTAGCAGCCAGCGTCGAACATCAGCCCGAGGCAGCGCAGATAGTTCTGCTGCACCTCGCCACGATCCTTGAAGGCGATCTCCTCCGACTCGATGTAGATCCCCTTGCAGAGCCTGAAGTTCATCCCCTCGGCGGCGAGCGCGCGCACATCGCTCTCGGTGCGGCGCAGATAGGCCTGGAGCACGATTCCCACGTTCTCCGGGAAGTCCCGCCGCACGCGGCGCACGAGTTCGATTGTGCGGTCGGTGTAGGGACTGTTCTCCATGTCGGTGCGGACGAAGCTGCCGAGCTGTGCAGCGCACGCCACAACGCGGTGCAGGTTGCGGTAGCAGAACTCCGTGTCGATGTCGAGGCCGAGCGAGGTGAGCTTCACCGAGAGGTTCGACTGTAGCCCACGCCGGCGCATCTCCTCCAGCACACGGATCGAACGGTTGGTCTCCCGCTCCGCCACGGCGCGTTCCTTCACGAACTCGCCGAGCACATCCACCGTTGCCATCGTCCCCTCACGGTTCAAACGCTCAACGGTAGCCATCCCCTCCTCGAGCGTCTCGCCGGCTATGTAGCGGTCGGCCACACGGCGGACGATGGAGCGGGGAACGATGGGAAGAAGCGAGGCGACAAGCCGATTGAACAGACCCATGCGGATATCGTGTGCAGGAGGTACGGTCTCGATAAGCCGCCAAAGTTACGCCACACACCGGGCGGGCTGCCCGTTCCCGTCCCCTGGCTGCGGTTGCAGTGTGTTAGGGCAGAAGCCGGGAGTGGGAACGACGAAGCAGCGATGCAGGGCCTGCGCACTACAACCCGTTCATGCCGGCGACTCCGCAACCGACTTTCGACGGGAGCGCAGTGTGAGGAATCCCCAGCCCCCCAGCCCGATCACCGACGCAATCACCGTTATCAGCGTTCCGGTGCTCCCTGCCGAGGAGGCGTAGCGCATCGTCACCGTGTGATGGCCGGCGGGAACCGCCACTGCGCGCATCGACCAGTTGGCGCGGAGCAGCTCGGCGGGCGCGCCGTCGATCTCCACCTGCCACGCTGGATACCAGATTTCGCTGAGGAGAAGCACGCCGGGCTTGTCCGTCGTCACGTCGGTGACGATCTCCGCCGCGTCGTAGCGCGTGATCCGGGCCGTCCCGCTCCCCCCCGACACCGCCGGTGATGGCTGACGTTCGAGCGCAACGGTGGTGCCGAAGTCAATCGTCCCCCCGGCAACCGCCCGCTTCATGGCGCTGTCGTCCGGGAAGACCTGCACGTTGTAGAGCATCCGCGCGTGCGGATAGTTCGTTGTGCGCGTCACAAGCCCTCCCCGCCCCGTGGCGCTGTCCACCTTCATGTCGTAGCGGATATTGAGGAGGTCGAGCATCTTCTCCTGGTCCTGCATCGGCGGATTGCGGCGCGCAAGGAGCAGCGGATTATAGCCGTCGAAGAGCATGATGCCGCTGTAGGGTCCCTGGTTGCGCTGCATCAGCGATCCCCCACCCCGCTTGTAGTCCCGCATCTTCACCCGGAAGATCGAGTCGGGGAAGTGCGGCTTCAAGGCCACGAACTTCTCGTCGTTTGCTTGGTACACGTCCCGCTTCGGATTGACGGGACTTTGATTCTGCTTCATCCCGAACACAGCGAGGTCGATTACCACGAGGAGTGCAAACCCGGCGCCTGCCGCTACACCGGGCATCACGCCGCGCAGCGCGAACCACGCAAGGGCCGCGGTAGCGAGTGCCAGAAGCAGCGGCGCCGTGCCCGACGACTTCACGACCGAGGCGAGCTGTTCGGGAGGGTTCATGAACCCGTTCATTGCCCCCCCCACCACCAGCAGCGCAACCAGCGCCAGCGCTCCGCCGGCCATCAACGCGACGCGACCCAGCCGGTCGCGGTCAAGCCCGCGCAGCAGCGCGTCGACCCCGGCACCGGCAAGCACCGCCCCCCCGAGCGAGAGGTAGATCGCAAGGCGCGTAGGGATACGGAACGAGCCGAAGAGCGGGAGCTTCGAGAGAACGGGGTGGAGAAAAAACCTGTCCCCCAGCGCGTACAGGAGGCCAACGAGCGCAAGCGCACCGAGCAGCCAGCCGAAACTGCCGAGCCGTCGCGAGGCAAGACCGACAATCGCCAGGAGCAGCACCGTCACTCCTGTGTAGATCACCGTCTCCCAGTAGTTCGTGTAGCCTCCCTCCTGCGCCCCTGTCGGGTCCTTCTGGTACCAGAAGGGATTTGTCGGCTGCACCGTCCCCGCCTGGTCCGCCGCCGAGGTGACGCCGAAGTACTTCGGCGCGACAAGTGTCAGGAGCTGTCCTGTCCCCAGCGATCCCTCCAGTGACTTCTCATAGCTGATCTCCACACGCTCGCTCAAACCGGCAAGCTCCTGCGCCGGAAGGAGCTGGATGGCGAAGATTCCCACACCAACGATCACCGGAACTGCGGCGCAGAGCACCGAGATGCCGACCCCGCTTCGCGCCGCGTCGTCGCCCGACCGCAGGTCGCGAACGAACTGCCAGACCGCCAGGATCGCGAGGAAGAACACGATGTAGAGCGTTGACTGCGGATGCCCAGCGAGAAAGGAGACGCCGAGCACAAGCCCGGCGCCGAGCGCGTGGCGCAGGCTTCGCTCCGCCATCCCCCTGCGAAAGAGGTGGACGGCGAGCGGGAACCACGCAAGGTGCTCCACCATGTTGGCGTGGATCATGTGCGCCACGAGCATTCCGGTCAGCCCATACGCAAGCCCGGAGGTGAGCGATCCCCACGAGTTGATGCCGAGCCCGCGGGCGAGGAACCACATGCCCATCATCGCGATGAAGTAGTGGACCACTACAACAATCTGCGCCAGCACCGGCGAAAGGTCTCCGCCGGAGAGGAGGAACATCATGATGTTGGCGGGGTAGTAGAGTCCCACCTGGAGATCGGCGGAGAACGGCATGCCGTTCATCGAGAAAGGATTCCACTGCGGCATCACCCCCTCGGCGAAGCTGCGCGCGGCAAAGGCATGGTGGGGATAGGTGAACTCGACGAAGTCCTCCCACAGGAACGCCCCACCACTGATGAACGACCAGAAGAAGATGAGCGTGACAACCCCGAAGATCGCCAGCGCGACGGGCGTGGTGATCTCCGGGAAAGTGCGCTCCACCGGAGCGGTACGCCCTGTGGTCTGACGGGAACGGTCGGCAGCCTGACCTGTGGTCTTCTGCGTCTGTCGTGGCTGGGCCATGCGGATGTTTGAAGGATGGATTCCGGCAAGACGCAATCGAGAGAGGCCAGATTGCGGCGGGAGGCGCCAAATATACGGTTCGCTGGCTCGCTGTGTAGGCTCCACGTCGGCCGGTTGATCCAAGGCAGCTCTCCCTCCAGAGAGATGGTGATACCACAGGCGGCAACCCTCCCCTGGCAGCCAGGCGACTCGCTCGCCTCTCCTTCCGCACAGCGTCCACCGTCTTCCTCGATTGGCCTGTTCACTATCGCCTCACCATTCCACCTCCGACCTCCTACGTCCCTCCCACGAAGTATCTTCCCCGCAATGGTTATTCGACGCGTTACCCGCGAACACCCCCAGCACTCTCCACCCGAAGACGACCTTCCCCTCTTCTCACAGCGGGAGGAGCACGCCAGCGGCCCGCCCGAGATACCGAGCGTAGGCGAGCTGACCGCCGCGATAAGGGCGGTGCTGGAGACGGGTTTTGACGATGTGGCGGTGCGCGGGGAGATTTCGAGCTGGAGACGGTACGACAGCGGCCACACCTACTTCACCATCAAGGACGAACACGCGGTGCTCAACGGCGTGGTGTGGCGCAACACCCCGCTGCGCCACGAGATCGGACCCGGCATGAGCGTTGTGGCCACCGGGCGCATCAGCGTGTACCCGCCGAGAGGCGCGTACCAGTTGAGCTGCACGAGCATCGCCCCGCTCGGCGTGGGGGCGTTGCAGCAGGCCTTCGAGCGCCTGCGCCAGCGGCTTGCCGGCGAAGGTCTGTTCGACCCGGAACGAAAGCGCCCGATTCCGAACTTCCCGCGGCGGGTTGGTATCGTCACGTCGAAGAACGGCGCGGCACTCCACGACATTCTCACCGTGCTCCGCCGAAGGATGCCGCTCATCGAGGTGATCCTGCGAAGCGCCCTGGTGCAGGGCGCGGGAGCAGCGGAGGACATCGCACGCGGCATCGAGGAACTAAACGATCGTGGTGGTGTTGACGTAATCATCGTTGGCCGTGGTGGCGGGTCGATTGAGGATCTGTGGGCGTTCAACGAAGAGGTGGTGGCGCGCGCAATTGCTGGCTCACAGGTGCCGGTGGTCTCCGCCGTAGGGCACGAGGTGGACGTGACGATTGCGGACTATGTGGCGGACCTGCGCGCGCCGACCCCAACTGCCGCCGCCGAATTGATCGTCCGCGACCGTTCGGAACTGATCGCCCTGCTGCACGGCGTCGAGGCACGCCTCACCGGCATGATCACAGACCGGCTCTCCTCCGAACGCGACAATCTCGAACGCCTTCTGCGCCGCGCGCCGATTGCCCGGCCCCTTGACATGCTGCATCACCGCGCGCAGCGGCTCGACGAGCTTGCAGCGCACCTCCCCCGCCGGATGGAGCGGCGCCTGGAGCGGCTGCACGAACGCATCGAGAGCCGGGCAGCAACGCTCCGCGCGCTCGACCCCTCTCGCGTTCTGGAACGCGGCTACGCAATCGTTGAACGCAACACAGCAGTAGTAGGCTCCGCCGGAACACTCTCTCCGGGCGACGCGCTCCGCATTCACCTGCACGATGGTACTGTTGAAGCAACCGTAACGTCGGCCACGAAAACTCCTCCCACTACCACCCGTTCCTGAACGATATGCCCCGCACAGCACGCACCCCGGCTGCCCCGACATTCGAAGAGTCGATAGGCCGACTGGAGGAGATCATCGAAGCGATGGAGCGCGGCGAGCCATCGCTTGCCGACTCGCTCGCACTCTATCAGGAGGGTGTGGAACTCGCCGAGCGCTGCCGCGTCGAACTACAGAGCGCCGAGCTTCGGGTTCGCGAACTGAGCCAGCGAGCCGGGGTGGAGGAAGCGTTCGGGCAATGATTGCTCCGCTGTAACGTCACTGCCGGAACTGCGTGTACCGGCGCAGGCAGAAGCGCGGGAACCGTGGCGAGCAGCAGCGCAACCGCATCGCTTCCGCTTCGAGCCTGAGACTCACGCCCTGGAGATGTTCGGACTTCCCAGACTTTCTTCGCGCCTATCGACTCCTTGCCACACCGTACTCGTCGATCCTTTCACTCTCGACTCCTCTGCCTATGCGTCGCTCCATCACATTCGCCATTCCTGTCATCCTCCTCGCAATCGTCTTTGCCTGCAAGGAGAAGGTTGACCCCACACTGCTCGCGGACAACAGCGACACGTGGGCAAAACGCGATGCAGAAGTAGCCACGCGGCTGGCGGCGTTCAAGGAGCGGCACGACAGAATGGCCACGGACTTTGAGATTGCCAATGCCGCAGCCGATCCGCTCGACAGCGGAGGTCTGGTTCGCCGAAGCGGGGCTGACAGCCTCCTGCGGAGCCACACCGTCAAGATTGCCGAGATCGAGGTTCGGCTCGGACAGCTGCGTGCACGTCGCGACACCCTGAAAGTTCAGAGCGACAACGCTGCGCTCGAACGTGGGTGGAAGGATGCCGAAGGAGAGTACGGGGCGATAGTGGCGCGGATCGATCAGCTCAGCGCAGATCACGAAGCGGTGGCGCGCGCGATTGGTCTGGCAATCACACACTCCCCCGCCGATTCGCTGCCCGACGATACCTCTACGGCAACACGACCGTAGAGACCCCGATCACGGGGAACAGATGATCCCCCTAGCAAACGAACCCGCCCGACCGTCGTTGCCGACGGCCGGGCGGATTTGTGTTTCCGCAGTGTCTTACTCGGCGAACGGCGCGTCTCGCAGCGGTCGCTGAAACCACGCCACATCGTGCCACGCACCGAACTTCCAGCCCACGCGTCTGAAGACACCTACCGACTCGAACCCTACGCCTGTATGCAACGCAACGCTGCTCTCGTTCGGGAGGGTAATTCCCGCGTACGCGTTGCAGAAGCCCATACCGGCAAGATCCTCGAACAGACGTCGATAGAGCGCCCGCCCTATCCCCTGGCGATGGTGGCCGGGGTGGACGTAGGCGGAGACTTCAGCCGACCAGCGATAGGCGGGGCGCTCACGATGCGAGGAACCGTAAGCATATCCGAGGCACCGTCCCGCCCACTCCGCCACGAGCCACTGCCAGCCGTGCAAGGAACGCGCGATACGCGAGGCGAACTCTTCAGCCGTTGGAGCCACCGTCTCGAACGAGACCGCAGACGTCTCGACGAAGGGACGATAGATCTCCAGGAGTGCGGGAGCATCCCCTTCGGTTGCTGGACGGATGGAGAAGGGTTCGGCCATCCCCGCCGCTTACTCCGTCACCGCAGCGCGAACGCGCGGGGCAGCGGCCTTGATCTCCTCGCTCGCCCCTTCCGCGTACTTCACAAAGTTCTCGACGAACTTGTTGGCGAGGTCGTAGGCCTTCTCGTCGTAGGCGGCAGCGTCGCTCCAGGTCGCGCGCGGGTCGAGCACATCGTCCGGCACACCCTCGACGTGCTTCGGCACCATCAGGCCGAAGATCGGGTCCTCGCGATACTCCGCGTTGTCGAGCGAACCGCTGAGCACGGCGTTGACGATAGCGCGGGTGTGGGCAATGCTGATCCGCTTGCCGGTGCCGTAGGGTCCACCCGTCCAGCCGGTGTTGATCAGCCAGCAGTGTGCGCCCTGCTCCTCGATCTTCGCGCCAAGCAGCTCTGCGTACACCTGCGGGTGATGCACCATGAACGGCGCGCCAAAGCAGGTACTGAAGGTCGGCTGTGGTTCGGTAACACCCTTCTCGGTGCCGGCAACCTTTGCCGTGTAGCCGCTGATGAACTGGTACATCGCCTGCGGCGTGCTCAGCTTGGCAATCGGCGGAAGCACGCCGAACGCGTCGGCGGTGAGCATGATGATGTTCTTCGGATGGCCGCCGCGCGAGCCGGGAGCAATGTTCGGAATCGCGTAGATCTTGTAGGCGGCGCGGGTGTTCTCGGTGTTCACCGCGCTGTCCAGATCCAGCGCGCGCGTCTCGGGATCGAAGGCCACATTCTCCAGCACCGTGCCGAACATCCTGGTGGTTGCGTAGATCTCCGGCTCCGCCTCGGGGTTGAGCTTGATGACCTTCGCGTAGCATCCACCCTCGAAGTTGAACACGCCGTCGTTCGACCAGCCGTGCTCGTCGTCGCCGATGAGCTGGCGGTTCGGGTCGGCGCTCAGCGTCGTCTTGCCGGTGCCTGACAGACCGAAGAAGAGAGCAACTGCTCCATCCTCCCCGATGTTTGCCGAGCAGTGCATCGGCATAATTCCCTGCAACGGGAGCAGGTAGTTCATCGTGGTAAAGAGGGACTTCTTGATCTCGCCCGCGTAGCTGGTGCCGCCGATCAGGATGATCTTCTGTCCGAAATCCACAAGGATGAAGGTGCCGCTACGGGTCCCGTCGGCCTCCGGGTCGGCCTCCATGTCGGGAACGTGGACGAGAGTATAGTCGGCGTTGAAGCCCTCCTCCCCACCCTCTGCGTCGCGCAGCGGAATGAAGAGGGTCTGTGCAAAAAGGTTGTGCCAGGCGTGCATGTTTATCACGCGCACACCCACACGGTAGCGCGGGTCGGCACCCACATAGCAGTCGGCGACAAACAGATCGTGCCCGGCCATGAACGCCTTCGCCTTCTCGAGCAGCGCGTTGAAACGCTCCTGCGGGAACTCGCGGTTGACCGGCCCCCACCACACGTTCCCCTCGCTCGACGGCTCCCTCACGATGAACTTGTCGTTGGGGCTGCGTCCGGTATGCTGTCCGGTATTGAAGATCATGGCACCGCCGGGGGCGAGCGTTCCCTCGGAACGGCGGGCGGCCTCCTCGATTAATTCGGGCGTTGTGGGATTGTAGATGACCTTAGCCGCACCACTGATGCCGAAGGCCTCAAGCTGACTGCGAACCTCTGCGTGATCCATGGTTGTTGCTGGTTGGACGAAGAAGGAAAAAGCGTGAGAAGCTAATCAAATCCCGCTGATACACACGGAGCGTTCGGCGTAGCAGGATGCAACGCGGGTGATTATGGGAGAAGATCGGCGAGGGGCGGCTGGAGAGATGCACCCCTCCCCCCTATTGCACCACCTCCACCCCGTTGCAGGGGTGGATCAGGGCGGCCTTCGACGGATCGGTGTCGAGTAGCGTAGCCCACTGCCGGTCGTCAACAGTAGCGTACGGCTTGAAGTAGACCGCCATTCGGATCCGTACCCGCGCCGACACCATCAGTTGATAGAGTTCCCTGTGGGAAAGGGTGCCGGTGAAATGCGTGCCGGCACGATCGAACACGAGCTGGTCGTTGAACCACACCCGCGTCTGGTACCAACCCTCGGGGAAGTTCTTTGCCGTCCAGTGGGTGCTGGGATCGTAGGACTGTCCAACACGCGCCCGGCATCCAGCCCACGGTCTGCCGGACAACGCCTCGACCAGCGCCACCGTGTCGACCACGACAGAGACCTGGTCGCAGTAGCGCTGTTCCCCTTTTCCGGCACACACCGCGATCGTGCGCACCCCGCCCGGCGCTGGTGCCTCTCCAGGCAGTGTGAGCACATACCGTGTCAGCACCTGGTTCTGGTCGAGCCGCTCCAATCTGGAGGGAGCCTCGACCTCTACACCAGTAGAAGCAAGGAGAAAAATTTTTAGCGGCACTCCGGCATACCAGTAGAGCGTATCGTCCAACGGAGCCTCGATCATCAGCACCGGAGCGGTGTCGTACTGACGCTGCGCTGGCGCTGTTTTCGCAAGCTGCGCCAGTTCGCTCGCTCGAAGCTCTACGCCGCCGCATGGATGGATCATCGCCCACTGCGAGGTGTCGGTGTCGAGCAGTGGACTCCACATCAATTCGTCGATGCTTCCGTCCGGCTTGAGGTAGACTGCCGTCCTGATACGCGCACCCGCTGGAGGAATCAGGTTCTGCACCTCGTAGGTTCCGGTGAACTGTGTTCCGGGGCGGTCGAAGACAAGTACTCTGTTGAACCACACCCGCGTCTGGTACCAGCTCGCTGGAATCTCCCTGACTCTCCAGAAGGTGCTGGGATCGTAGCACTGCCCAGCAACCGCACGACACCCCTGCCATTCCTCCAGACTATCATCACCGCGATAGGGCAGCACCAGGGCTGGAGTGCAGGCAACGATGAAAACCTCATCGCAGTAGCGATTGCGCTCGGGGCCAACACAGACCCTGATCGGCACACTGGTCCCCTCCGGGGTGGGAGCATCCAGTGATACCGTCAGCGTGTATTGTGTGAGGTGTGCGTTGCTCCAGAACTTTTTAAGTCTACCCGACACTGAAACCTCTGCCCCGGTGGAGGCAAGAACGGAGAGTTTGACCGGTGTTCCGGCGTACCAGTGGATCGTGTCGTCGATTGGCCTCTGAATCAGCACTACCGGCTCGTACTTCCGCTGCGCTGAGAGGAGGGTGGGAAGAAGGATGAGACCGAGAAGGAGAGGAGGAAATCGCTTCATACCGAAGTGGAGTGAGATGGAGCCAGCGAAGGTACAAACCCCGTTCTTCCCCACACATGCCAACGCAAAGCGCCGGTCGGCAATTGCCGACCGGCGCTTGTGCTTTCACCTTCTCCCCCGCCTACCTGCCGTGGCAGTGCTTGAACTTCTTGCCGCTGCCGCACCAGCAGGGGTCGTTCCGCCCCACCTTTGGCTCCTCACGAATCACCGGTGCTGAGGGAGCAGCCTCGCCGCGGCCGTTGTCGCTGTCGTTGCCGAGCGCCTCCTCCTCGGCTGCGGCGATCACCGCATCGGGATTGGCGTTCATGCCGAGTCCGGTGGTTGAAGGATGGGTGGCACGGAGGCGACGGCTTCCACCCGCCGGGGCCTGGCGGCGCTGCACGGGCTGACGCTGCTGCGGTGTTCCACCCGGAACCTCGGGACGGTACCGGAAGGCAAACGACATGACCTCCTGGTCGATCTGCTTCAGCATGGTGGTGAACAGACCGAACGCCTCGCGCTTGTACTCCACCAGCGGGTCGCGCTGCGCGTAGGCGCGGAGGCTGATCCCCTCCTTCAGGTCGTCCATGTCGCGAAGGTGCTCGCGCCAGCGCTCGTCGATCACAAACAAGGTGGCGTAGCGCTCCAGGTTCCCCATGAACTCGCTCCCCATCTCCTCCTCGCGCCGTGCGTAGTACTCCTCCGCAAAGTCCAGCAGGCGCTCGCGCATGCCGTCGCGCCCCAGCTCCAGTGCCCGCTCCTTGGTTGCCCCCTCGATGTCGATCAGCAGCTTCGTGTTGATCTCGGCGCGGAGGACCGGAAGGTTGTCGGAGAAGTGAGCGTCGAGCAGACCGTCAACGAACTCCTCCACGTACTCCATGATCTCGCTCTTCAGGCGCTCGCCGTACAGTGCATGACGGCGTCGGTCATAGATCACCTCGCGCTGCTGGTTCATCACGTCGTCGTACTCCAGCAGACGCTTGCGGGTCGAGAAGTTGTTCTCCTCCACCTTCTTCTGCGCACGCTCCACCGACTTCGTGAGCATCGGGTGCACCAGCACCTCCTCGCCGCCGAGCTTGTCCATCCAGCGCGTCAGGCGCTCGCCGCCGAACAGGCGCATCAGGTTGTCTTCGAGCGAGATGAAGAACTGCGAGCTTCCGGGATCGCCCTGGCGACCCGAACGTCCACGAAGCTGACGGTCGATGCGGCGCGACTCGTGCCGCTCGGTGCCAACGATGTGCAAGCCGCCAAGGTCCTTCACGCCCGGTCCGAGCTTGATGTCGGTGCCGCGACCTGCCATGTTCGTGGCAATCGTCACCGCCCCCTTCTGCCCGGCAAGCGTCACAATCTCCGCCTCGCGTGCGTGCTGCTTCGCGTTCAGGACGTTGTGCGGAACGTTCTCCCGCTTCATCATCCGCGAGAGGGTTTCGGAGACCTCGACGCTCGTCGTTCCCACGAGCACCGGCCTGCCGATCTCCCGCATCCTCTTCACCTCCTCCACCACCGCGTTGTACTTCTCGCGCTTGGTGCGGTAGATGAGGTCGTCGCGGTCGTCGCGCACCACCGGACGGTTGGTGGGGATCACCACCACGTCGAGTTTGTAGATCTGGTTGAACTCCCCCTCCTCCGTCTCGGCGGTGCCGGTCATGCCGGCAAGTTTTGAGTAGAGGCGGAAGTAGTTCTGGATGGTGACCGTTGCATAGGTCTGCGTGTCCTCCTGGACCGTTACCCCCTCCTTCGCCTCGATCGCCTGGTGCAGACCCTCCGAGTAGCGCCGTCCTTCGAGCGTGCGGCCGGTAAAGGTGTCGACGATCTTGATCTTGCCATCCTCGACCAGATACTCCACATCGCGCTCGTAGAGCGACCACGCGCGGAGGAGCTGGGTGATGGTGTGAATCCTGTCGCTCCGCTCGGCGAAGAGACGAATCGCCTCGTCGCGGCGGCGCTGGCGCTCGTCAGGCTCCAGGTTGCTGCCGTCGATTGCGCTCAGCTCGGTGGCAAGGTCGGGAAGAAGGAAGATGTCGGGGTCCTCTCCAGAGGCGGCAATGGACTCGCGCCCCTTGTCCGACATATCGATGTTGTGGTTCTTCTCGTCGATGGAGTAGTAGAGGTCCTTGTCGATCTCCTGCATCCGCGCGCCCTTGTCGCGCAGGTACTCCAGCTCGGTCTCCTCCAGCAGTTTCTTCGCTGCCGAGTCCTGGAGAAGCTTTGTGAGACGGTTGTGCTTCGGCATGCCGCGCCACGAGCGGAGAAGGAGGATGCCCGCCTGCTCGCGGTCCTTCGGGTTGCCGCCGCTCAACAGCTTCTCCGCCTCCGCCACAAACCTGTTGATCTCGGTCTGCTGGAGCTTCACGATCCGCTCCACGCGGGGGCGCATCTGCTCGAACGACTGGTCCATGCTGCTCACCACCGGACCGGCGATGATCAGCGGCGTGCGCGCCTCGTCGATCAGCACCGAGTCCACCTCGTCCACAATCGCGTAGTTGTGCCCGCGCTGCACCATGTCCTCGGCACGCTGCACCATGTTGTCGCGCAGGTAGTCGAAGCCGAACTCGTTGTTCGTGCCGAAGGTGATGTCCGCCGCGTAGTGGGGCTGGCGCTCGTCGGGACGCATGTTCGACTGGATGCAGCCAACGGTGAGGCCGAGCCAGCGGTAGATCGGCCCCATCCACTCCGAGTCGCGCTTCGCCAGATAGTCGTTGACGGTGACGATGTGGAGGCCGCGACCGGGGAGCGCGTTGAGGTAGGTGGGAAGCGTTCCAACCAGGGTCTTTCCCTCACCCGTTGCCATCTCGGCGATCTTCCCCTGGTGGAGCACCATGCCGCCGATGAGCTGCACGTCGTAGTGGACCATATCCCACACAACCGTGCTCCCCCCCGCCTCCCAGCTCTGCCCGACGTGGCGGCGGCAGGCTTCCTTCACCACGGCAAACGCCTCTGGAAGAATCTCGTTCAGCACCTCCTCGATGGTGGCGGTGATGTTCTTTTCAAGAGCATCGATCTCCGCATGGAGGTCGTCGCGCTCACCCGCATCAACCACTGTACGCAGCTGCTCGCGCGCCTCGGCAAGCGCTGCCTCGTCCTCGGCGATCCGCTCGCCGATGCGGGCGCGGAACTCGGTGGTCTTCGCCTGAAGCTGCTCGTCGCTCAGCGACTGGTATTCCTCATACAGCTCGTTGATCTCGTCGACGATTGGCCACAGCGCCTCCACGTCCTTGGCGCGCTTTGAGCCGAACATTTTCTCCAGAAACTTCAGCATCGCGATTCCTGCGGTCTACTTGCTTGATGGTGCCGGTGCGGGGATGCAGCCGGGTGTTGGAATGAGAGAACTGAACAGCCACGACGAACCGCCCGGCTCGGTATTGGCTCGCTTCCGGGCGATAGGACAAGGAAGTTACGGAGGGAGCGATGGTGGGCAAGGCACCGATACGCAACGAACCGTGCTGCCGCAGCGCCCCCATCACCCCGGCTGATCTCGACCAGGCAAGACGCAGCACTCCCCTGTACCCCCGGCATACGTCCCTTCCCCGCCTCTCACACTTCTTCACGGCGTTTCTGCGACCGGGAGGAGGTGTGGTGTGTCCTATGTGCCCAATAGCCCCCTGCCTTCACCCCACCTCCACCCTACCAGTGGTTCGGACAGGAATCATTCTGTCCAGCAGCCAACCTTATACTGTTTCATCACGGAATTCCCATGCACTTCCGATATCGACTGGCTCTGCTCTGTACGCTCGCGCTGCTGCTTGCCAGCACCCGCATGCACCCATCAGGCTTGAACAGCCGGTGCTGGATGGAACCGACCCGGACCAGTTCGAGCTTGCCACACTGCCACGACTCGAACTTGAGCCTGGACAGACCGAATTCCTTGAGGTCACCTTCCGGCCAACCAGAGCCGGTGCGGTCTCGGCGGCCATTACCATCCGCACAGACACACCGGAAAGTCCGATTCGCATTGCACTAAGCGGCACGGGAATCCTCAAGCGCTATCAGGATGATGATCCTGATGGAGCGGTTATCGGCGACAAGGGCATTGATGGACTGGAACAGCAGGATCGGACGGTTGGGGTTGCCGTTGAGTCCGGTGCGTTCATCCGTCTTCACGACGTCACCCCGAATCCCGCCGGAAGTGAGTCAACGGTGCACTTTGCCCACCCCGCTGGGACCACCGCTTCATTTGTGCTGATCGACTCGCGCGGGGTAGCGGTCTGGAGTCAGAACTCGCTGGCTTCAACCTCAGGCGAGCGCACTATGCAGGTACCGGTGGCAAACCTGCCCACAGGCAGCTACCTGCTACGGATGAGCGTAGGAGCAACAACAGTGGTGAAGACGCTGGTTATCGCACGATAACCCCGACCACAAGAACAACGCTGCCAAACAGAAGCGGGACGCTCCTTGATGATCCGGGAGCGCCCCGCTTCTGTTTGGCAGCGCCGGATTTTTCCCGATGCAGTTCGTACACCGCGTTGTAGGTTTGCGCCTGCGGTTTATTTCCACCCCACCCACCCCACTCCGCTCCAATCTTTTCCTCCGACAACCTGTGTCGGGAGGCATCACCCCGATGCCCGATACAGCAGGTTCATTCCGGTTGAACTGCCCGTTCAACTGGAGTGGACGATGCCATGCAATCCCACTTCAATCAACAGGAGATTCATCATGGGGTCCTGGAGACGCCTTGCCCTTGTAGCTACCCTCCTCCTTGCGGGGTTCAGTAGCGCACGCGCAACACTTTCGACCGAGTACACCTTTGCAAGCGCGAATGCGCCGTACACCGCACTGAGCGGTGGCACCCTTGCAATTGCCGGCTCCAACGGCAGCGAACAGGGTACATTCAATGACCAAGCGGTATCAGGCCCTGCCTCGATTGGCTTTCCGTTCGTGTTCGACGGCGTCACCTACACGACCTTCAGCGTCAACCCACACGGCATGGTGATGCTCGGCAGCACCAACACCAACTCCTTCAACAACGACCTTGCAACCCTGGCGGTACCGGCCATTGCAGCGTGGTGGGACCACCAGCACACCTATAACGGTGGCGGAGATGGTGCCAGCTGCTTCTTTGCTCCCCCCATCGGCGTCCGCTACGAGGTAAGCGGTACAGCACCGCACCAGGTACTGACGGTGGAATTTGGCACGCAGGTGTGGGACGACCTCAACTCTGCATGGTGGGCGGGCTGCGGCAACACCATGAACCGCTATCAGGTGCGCCTGCACGAAACGTCAAACATCATCGAAGTCCATTATGGGTCGCTCTGGTCCTCCAGTGCGCAGCCAACGCGCGGCTCCATTGGACTCTCGGCGGCTCCGGGCAACTTCATCAGCGTTACGCCCACCGGCGGCACCGCGACAACAAGCTCGACAACGGCGGACAACAATATTGTCCAGCACGTGAACCAGCTCAGCAATGGCACGGTCTACACATTCACGCCGTGCATGGTGCGTATGGCCGGACGCACCGCAACCGAATTCGACGGCGGCACACCCCATCTCTTCCCGAACGAAACGTTCTTCAGCGGACAGGTGATCCGACTCAACCAGGAGCGGACCTACACACCTCTTGATCTCTCGATGGGCACCGGCGGACCGTGCGCCAGCGGCTCCTACCGATTGCAGATTTCCGGCCCTGCCGCTGCCGACTACTACTTCGGCACGCCGGGCACGCCAACCTTCAACAGCACACTGGTGGCAGGTGGCCCAACCGAGACCCCGGCCATCACCTTTGAGCCGACCGTTGCAGGGCTGCGCAGCGCGACGCTGACGCTGACCGACCTCACCGATAACACGCAGCGGAGCTGGACGCTCGGCGCAAGCGGCGCGGCGGCATTCCTCGGCGTTGCAACGAACAGTCAACCCCTCGGCACGGCGTCGCCCCTCTTTACCGACAACATCAGCCGCTGTGTTGGTGAGGAGCTGGTAACGATCCCTGTCGACCTCACGCTGACCAGCACCCTGCCGGTGACCGTCAACTCCATCGAGGTGTACGAGGCCGACACCACCGTGCTCCAGGGCACGCCCCGCTACAACCTGCGCCGCGACATCTACGGCAGGGCGATGCCGATGGCCGACTATGTGGTGACCAGCACCATCCCGACCCTGTCACCCGACGGCATCCCACCGGTGGCCACCCCCATCACCGTTGCCTCGCCGACCCGGATCTACCTCACGTACAATCCGCAGCGCCTCGGAAAGCGGTTTGGAAGGGTCATCCTTCGCACCAACGCCCAGAACTTCCTTGGCCTCGATACGAATGGGCTGCCAACCGAGGGGATCGTCGATCTCGACATGTACGGTCGCGCCCAGGGAGGGCAGCTTGCCTCAACGCTGGCAGGGCATCACATTTCGAGCGTGGATATGGGGGGCGCCCGCCTGGGCCAGACGGTGCGGCAGTGGATACCGGTGGTGAACACCGGGCAGTGTGCGCTCCACATCCGTCGTTCAAACCTTGCGATTGCCAGCGGCGATGTCAACGAGTTCCGCATCGACTCCCTGTCGCAGGGCTTCGTGAGCACAACGAACGACCTGTACTACACGCTGGTTCCGGGCGCGGTAGACTCGATGCTGATCAGCTTCACACCCACCCATGGCGGTTCACGGCGCGCATCGCTCTATCTCCGTACCAACGACTCAACGCTGAGCGGAATCAACGGCATGGAGCGCGGCACCTACGTTCTGGACCTCAACGGTACCGGCGCCGATGGCCTCTACGCATCCCTGCTCGCCAGGGGGGCAAATCTCGGAGCCGGGATTATAGGCGATACGGTCGGCCCGTTCGCGCAGGGTGTGGTCCGCTTCACGAACACCGGCAACGCTCCCGCCACCATCACCTCGCTGGCGATTGCCGACGGCGACAGCCTCGACTTCCGCCAGATGACCGGATCGGACTGGCCGAGCACCCCCTTCGTCATGGAACCGGGCATGACGATCGATCTCCCCGTGGAGTTCCGCCCGCTTTCGGGCAGTGCGTCGCTACGGTCGTCGTGTGTAGAGATTACGACCTCCGACGGCACCGATATCGAGGCGGTCATCACGGGTCTGGCAGGGACACGTTCGTTGACGGCCACACCCCTGACGATCGCCTACCCCACCGTCCGTACCGGACGACTCGTCCGCCGAACCGTCGTCATCACCAACACCGGAACTCTCCCACTCT
>Ga0206107_1000126_pt1 | contig 62461 bp, 44 predicted proteins | sample 2B0metagenome_FD_148652 | JGI IMG/M metagenome (GOLD analysis project Ga0206107, IMG submission 148652) | Enriched microbial communities from leaf-cutter ant dump, University of Wisconsin, Madison, United States - 2B0 | ecosystem: Environmental > Terrestrial > Nest > Insects nest > Nest dump...
GGAGCGACTTCAGTCGCGATGCTTTTGGGCGGAATCAACAGCATCGCGGCTGAAGCCGCTCCCACATGATGCGCGGCGCCTGTAGGAGCGCACCCTGTGCGCGATGCTTTTCAAAGGCAACAGCATCGCGCACAAGGTGCGCTCCTACGGGTCTGCGGCGGCTGTTGTGGGAGCGACTTCAGTCGCGATGCTCCAGGGCGGAATCAACAGCATCGCGACTGAAGCCGCTCCCACATGATGCGCGGCGCCTGTAGGAGCGCACCCTGTGCGCGATGCTTTTCAAAGGCAACGGCATCGCGCACAAGGTGCGCTCCTACGGGTCTGCGGCGGCTGTTGTGGGAGCGACTTCAGTCGCGATGCTTTTGGGCGGAATCAACAGCATCGCGGCTGAAGCCGCTCCCACATGATGCGAGGCGCCTGTAGGAGCGCACCCTGTGCGCGATGCTTTTCGAAAGCAACGGCATCGCGCACAAGGTGCGCTCCTACGGGTCTGCGGCGGCTGTTGTGGGAGCGACTTCAGTCGCGATGCTCCAGGGCGGAATCAACAGCATCGCGGCTGAAGCCGCTCCCACATGATGCGCGGCGCCTGTAGGAGCGCACCCTGTGCGCGATGCTTTTCAAAAGCAACAGCATCGCGCACAAGGTGCGCTCCTACAGAAGGCGCGGGCAAGGGCATCGCGACTTCAAGTCGCTCCCACCCAACACAAGGCCAGAGCGCGCAGCGGCTCAGGCGCGGCCGTAGACGTCGTCGTAGCGCACGATGTCGTCCTCGCCCAGGTAGCTGCCGGACTGCACCTCGATCAGTTCCAGCGGTACCTTGCCGGGGTTGCGCAGGCGGTGCTTGCTGCCCAGGGGGATGTAGGTGCTCTGGTTTTCGCCCAGCAGGAACACCTTGTCGTCGCAGGTGACCTCGGCGGTGCCGGAGACGACGATCCAGTGCTCGGCGCGGTGGTGGTGTTTTTGCAGGCTGAGGCTGGCGCCGGGCTTGACCACGATGCGCTTGACCTGGAAACGCTCGCCTTCCTCCAGCGAGTCGTAGTGGCCCCACGGGCGGTGCACGACGCGGTGCAGGGAGTGCTCGCTGCGGCCGGCGGCCTTGAGTTGCTCCACGATCTTTTTCACGTCCTGCGCCGCGTCGCGGTGGGCCACGAGGGTGGCGTCGGGCGTGGTCACCACCACCAGGTTGTCCACGCCCACGGTGGCCAGCAGGTGGCGGTCATGCGAGCGCAGCAGCGAGTTGTGCGTGGCCACGGCGAGGGTGTCGCCCTCGCGCAGGTTGCCGTCGGCGTCCTTGTCGCCGGTAAGCCACAGCGCCGACCACGAGCCGATGTCGCTCCACGCGCAGCTGACCGGGATGACGGCGGCGCGGCGGGTTTTCTCCATCACCGCGTAATCGATGGAGTCGTCGGGCACGCGGGCAAACGCATCGCGGTCGATGCGCACGAAATCGAGATCGGTGGTGGCCTTGGCGTGCGCCTCGCGCACGGCGGCCAGCATGGCCGGTGCGTGTTCGGCCAGCTCGTCCAGGTAGCGCGCGGCCTTGAACAGGAACATGCCCGAGTTCCAGTCGTAGCCGCCATCGGCGAGATAGGACTGGGCCGTGGCCAGCGCGGGTTTCTCCACGAACTCGGCCACGCGATAGGCGTGCGCGTCGATGGCCTCGGCGCGGCGGATGTAGCCGAAGCCGGTTTCCGGGCGGTCGGGGCGGATGCCGAACGTGGCCAGCCAGCCTTGCGCCGCCAGCGGCAGCGCCTGCGTCACCGCCTGCACGAAGGCGGCGGTGTCGCCGATCAGGTGGTCGGCGGGCAGCACCAGCAGCACGGCGTCGGGGTCGCGATCCAGCGCCTGCAATGCGCCCAGCGCAATCGCCGGCGCGGTGTTGCGGGCCAGCGGCTCCAGCACGATGGTGGCGTTGTCGATGCCCGATGCCAGCAACTGGTCGGCAGCAAGGAAACGGTGGTCGTCACTGGCCACCACGATGGGCGCGGCTACGTCAGGCAACTGGCGCGTGCGCGCGAGCGTCTGCTGGAAAAGCGTGCCTTTGCCGGCCAGCGCCAGGAATTGCTTGGGCAGGTTCTTGCGCGACACCGGCCAGAGCCGGGTGCCGCTGCCGCCACTGAGAATGAGGGGAATCAACATCTCGCCATCATAGCGCCAGCCAACGCCGACGAACTCGCGGCGCGGCGGTGCCAAGCCGTGGCTCCTCCCCCTGCGTGGCAGGGAGAGGTTGGGAGGGGGTGGCTTGGGCGGAGCGGGAGAGTCAAGAGCGAACTCCCCAGGTGCGGGATTTTCGCGTGATGTAGGAGCGCCTGGCCAGCTCGTCGATCACCCGGCGCAAACCCTCGCGCCAGTCGGGCAGGGTGAGGCCAAACTGCGTGCGCAGCGAGGTGGTGTCCAGCACCGACCAGGCAGGGCGTGGGGCGGGCGTGGGGAATTCGTGGCTGGCGATGGGCTGCACGTGGGGCGCGCGAGGCAGCAGCCCCGCCGCCACCGCCTGGGTAAAGATCGCGCTGGCAAAGCCGTGCCAGGTGGTGGCGCCGCTGGCGACCAGGTGGTAGGTGCCTTGCAGCCGCTGGCGCGTGGACGTGTCGGCCTGCTGCCAGCGGTCCAGCACGGCCAGCGTGGTGTCCACGATCAGGCCGCTGTCGGTGGGTGCGCCATGCTGGTCGTCCACCACGCGCAGCGCGTCGCGCTCGGCGCCCAGGCGCAGCATGGTGCGCAGGAAATTGTGGCCGTGCGCGGCGTAGACCCACGCCGTGCGAAAAATGACATGGTCGGCGCCGCTGTCGCGCAGCGCCCGCTCGCCGGCCAGCTTGCTGCGGCCGTAGGCGTTGATCGGCGCGGTATCGTCGCTTTCGACGTACGGCCTGGCCTGTTGGCCGTCGAACACGTAGTCGGTGGAGTAGTGCACCACCAGCGCGCCATGCGCCGCCGCCCAGCGACCGATCACGCCCACGGCCTCGCCGTTCACCCGCGTGGCCAGTGCCTCCTCCTGCTCGGCGTGGTCGACGGCGGTATAGGCGGCGGTGTTGATGATGAGCCGGGGCTGCAGGCGATCGAGATGGGCGGCAAGCGTGGCGGGCATCGACAGGTCGATGGCCTCGCCGTGCGCGCCATCACGACTGGCCACCACCAACGCACCGCGCCTCGCCAGCCCGCCCTGCTGGATGAAGTGGCGACCGAGCTGGCCGTTGGCGCCGAGCAGCAGGGTTTTCATGCGTCATCTCCCTGCGGGCGTGAGGGGTTTCCCCTATCCCACCGGTGGGATAGGGGCGCGCGAAGGCGCCGGGAGAGGGGCGGGGCGGCCGGGCCCTCTCCCCAACCCCTCTCCCATGAATGGGAGAGGGGCTCAAGCGGGCTCCTGCCGGGGTGAGGCGAGGGGACGTTCATGCCTGGTACGTCGGCAACCGTTCGGGTGCCACGTCGGCGAGCAGGGGCGCCCTGGCATCCTTGTCGGAAAGCGTCGGTGCGCTGACGGGCCAGTCGATGCCGAAGGCCGCGTCGTTCCAGCGGATGCCGGCGTCGGTGCCGGGGTCGTACAGCGCGGTGCACTGGTAACTGAAGGTGGCGAAGTCGGACACCACGCAGAAGCCGTGGGCAAAACCCTCGGGTACCCAGAAATGGCGATGGTTGTCGGCGCTGAGCATGGTGCCCACCGAGCGGCCGAAGGTGGGCGAGCCGCGACGGATGTCCACCGCCACGTCATACACCTCGCCCTCCAGCACGCTCACCAGTTTGCCCTGCGGGTTGGGCCACTGGTAATGCAGGCCGCGCAGCACGCCGCGCGCCGAGCGCGATACGTTGGATTGAACAAACTCGACGTGCAGGCCGAGCTTTTCCCAGGTGGTCTTGTTGTAGCTCTCGTAGAAAAAGCCGCGGGCGTCGCCAAACACTCGTGGCTCCAGGATCAAGGCGCCGGGCAGTGCCGTCTCGATCACCTTCATCGGCGGGCCTGGGTGGTGAGCTGGCGCAGGTACTGGCCGTAGCCGGTCTTGGCCAGCGGTGCGGCCAGTGCCAGCAGGTGCTCGGTGTCGATCCAGCCGTTGAGGTAGGCGATCTCCTCGGGGCAGCACACTTTCAGGCCCTGGCGGTTCTCGATGGTCTGGACGTAGTTGCCCGCCTCCATCAGCGACTCGTGCGTGCCGGTGTCCAGCCAGGCGAAGCCGCGGCCCAGTTGCTCCAGGTGCAGCGAGTTGTCGTCGAGGTAGCAGCGGTTGAGGTCGGTGATCTCCAGCTCGCCGCGCGAGGAGGGGCGCAGCGCGGCGGCGTAGTCGCAGGCGCGTCCATCGTAGAAATACAGGCCGGTGACGGCGTAGTTGGACTTGGGTTGGGCCGGCTTTTCCTCCAGCCCGATCACGCGGCCGTCGGCGTCGAACTCGGCCACGCCGTAGCGCTCGGGGTCCTTCACCCAGTAGCCGAACACGGTGGCGCCGTGTTCGCGCGCGGCAGCGCGGCGCAGGCGCTCGGTGAAGCCGTGGCCGTAGAAAATGTTGTCGCCCAGCACCAGGCAGCTGGGCTGGCCGTCGATGAAATCGCGGCCGATGGTGAACGCCTGCGCCAGTCCGTCAGGCGAGGGCTGCACCGCGTAGGTGATGTTGATGCCCCACGACGAGCCGTCGCCCAGCAGGCGCTGGAACATCGCCTGCTCGTGCGGCGTGTTGATCACCAGCACGTCGCGGATGCCGGCCAGCATCAGCGTGGCCAGCGGGTAGTAGATCATCGGCTTGTCGTACACCGGCAGCAGCTGCTTGCTGACCGCGCGGGTGATCGGGTGCAGCCGCGTGCCGGACCCGCCGGCCAGGATGATGCCTTTGGTGGTCATGCGCCGAGCCGCTCCATGCGATAGCTGCCGTCGAGCACGCGCTGCACCCACGGCTGGTGGTCGAGGTACCAGTCCACCGTGCGCGCGATGCCGGTCTCGAAGGTCTGTGACGGCTGCCAGCCCAGCTCGCGTTGCAGCTTGCCGGCGTCGATGGCGTAGCGGCGGTCGTGGCCGGGGCGGTCCTTGACGTAGGTGATCAGCGACTCGCGCGTGCGCCCGTCGGCCAGCGGCCGGCGGGCGTCGAGCAGGGCGCAGATGGTTTTCACCACGGTGATGTTCTCGCGTTCGGCGTTGCCGCCCACGTTGTAGGTCTCGCCCACGCGCCCGGCCTCCAGCACGCGACGGATGGCGCTGCAGTGGTCGCCCACGTACAACCAGTCGCGGATGTTGCGGCCGTCGCCGTAGACCGGCAGCGACTCCCCCGCCAGCGCCTTCTGGATCACCAGCGGGATGAGCTTTTCGGGAAATTGGTACGGCCCGTAGTTGTTGGAGCAGTTGGTGGTGAGCGTGGGCAGGCCATAGGTGTGGTGAAACGCGCGCACCAGGTGGTCGGACGCGGCCTTGGACGCCGAATAGGGCGAATTGGGCGCGTACGGCGTGGTTTCGGTGAACTTGCCCTCGGCGCCGAGCGAGCCGTACACCTCGTCGGTGGATACGTGCAGGAAACGGAACGCCTCGCGCGCGCCGCCGTCGAGGCCGCGCCAATGGTCGCGGGCGCCTTCCAGCAGGCCCAGCGTGCCCACCACATTGGTCTGCACGAAGTCGGCCGGGCCGTCGATGGAGCGGTCCACGTGCGATTCGGCCGCAAAATTCACGATGGCGTCGGGCCGGTGTTCGGCCAGCAGGCGGGCCACCAGCGTCCGGTCGCCAATGTCGCCCTGCACGAAAACGTGGTCCGGCCGGCCCTGCAGCGAGGCCAGGGTGTCCGGGTTGCCGGCGTAGGTGAGCTTGTCCAGGTTGACCACGCGCCAGCCGTCGGCCACCGCCTGCAGCACGAAATTGGCGCCGATGAAGCCGGCGCCGCCGGTGACGAGCAGTGTTTTCATGGCGTCTCGATCGGTCGATGGAGACGGCATTGTGCCATGGTCACCGCGCCGGCCCGGCGGGGGCGGCCGGTTGGCGGGGTCTGTGCGGGGCATTTGGTTAAGGTAGCGGGCAGGGCATCCCGGTTATCATTGCCGGCTACGGGTTTTCGCGGCGTTTCCCCTTGGCATCGGCGCTTGCGCACCCTTCAGGATGATTGGCATGACCAAAAAGACCAGAACGCCCCACGCCCTGGGTACGCGGGCGATCCACGCCGGGCAGCACCCCGACCCCAGCACGGGCGCGATCATGACGCCCATCTACGCCACCTCCACCTACGTGCAGGAAAGCCCGGGCAAGCACAAGGGTTTCGAGTATTCGCGCTCGCAAAACCCCACCCGCATGGCCTACGAGCGCTGCATGGCCGACCTGGAAGGCGGCGTGGCCGGTTTCGCCTTTGCCTCCGGCCTGGCGGCCGCCTCCACGGTGCTGGAGCTGCTGGACTCGGGCAGCCACGTGATCGCCATGGACGACCTCTACGGCGGCACCTACCGACTGTTCGAGCGGGTGCGCCGGCGTTCGGCGGGGCTGGACTTCAGCTTCGTCGACCTCAACGACACCGCCGCGATGAAGGCCGCGCTGCGGCCCAACACCCGGATGATCTGGGCCGAAAGCCCCACCAACCCGATGCTCAAGCTGGTGGACCTGGCCAAGGTGGCGGCGTTCGCCAAGAAGCACGGCCTGATCCTGGTGGTGGACAACACCTTCTGCTCGCCCATGATCCAGCGCCCGCTGGAGTTTGGCGCCGACGTGGTGGTGCACTCGGCCACCAAGTACATCAACGGGCACTCCGACATCGTCGGCGGCATGGTGGTGTGCGGCAACGACGAGCTGGCCGCGCAGATCGGCTTCCTGCAGAACTCGGTCGGCGGCATCGCCGGCCCGTTCGACGCCTTCCTGGCCATGCGCGGCCTGAAAACCCTGCACCTGCGCATGAAGGCGCATTGCGAGGGCGCGCTGGCCATCGCCAAGTGGCTGGAGCGCCACCCGGCGGTGGAGCGCGTGATCTACCCCGGCCTGAAAAGCCACCCGCAGCACGCCCTGGCCAAGCGCCAGATGGACGGTTTCGGCGGCATCGTCACCATCGTGGTCAAGGGCGGCATGCGCAAGGCGCGCCGCATGCTCGAGCGCTGCGAGCTGTTTGCCCTGGCCGAATCGCTGGGTGGCGTGGAAAGCCTGATCGAACACCCCGCCAGCATGACCCACGCCTCGGTCCCCGCGGCCAACCGCAGGCGCCTGGGCATCAGCGACGGGCTGGTGCGGCTGTCGGTGGGCACGGAGGATGTGGGCGATCTGATCGCGGAACTCGAGCGCGCGCTCGGTGGCGCAAAGGACTGACGGCATGAGTGTGAGTGTTCGCACCGTCCAGCGGAGCTACAGTGCGACGCGTTCGCTTTTCAAGGACGTGCTGGAGAGCCTGAGGCAGCCTGAGTTCTGGGCCTATTCGTCGTGGCTGGACATCGTGACGCGCTACCGCAAGCTCTACCTGGGCATGGGGTGGGCGTTGATTCCTCCCTTCGTGTACGTGTTTGGCCTGGGCTACATGTACTCGGCCATTTCCGGACGCGGCGGTGCGTTCATCTCCCATCTTGGCGTGGGTTGGGCGTTGTGGCGCATGACCACGATGGTCATCAACGACGCCTCGGGCGTGTACACCAAGTACATGAGCTTCATCCTTGACGGCCGAACCTGCCTGACCGACTACCTCCTGAAGATCATCGCCAAGGCGCTGTTCTATTTCGCGTTCGCCGTCGCCGTCGTTGCCGTGGCGCTGGTGCACGACAAGACGGTGCATTGGGAGGGGATGGCGACGGTCCTGTTCACCCTGCCCATTTACATGTTCAACGTGCTCTGGCTGGCGGTATGCATCTCGCTGCTGGGTGCGCGCTACCCGGATGTGAGCGAGTTCATCAGCACGATCATGATGTTCGGCTTTTTTCTCACGCCGATCCTGTGGAATGCCCAGACGCTTCCCGCCGGGTCCACGCGCGGAATGATTGCGCGCTTCAATCCCGCGTTCCATTTCGTGGAATTCGTGCGCGCTCCCATCCTGGGCCAGTCGCTGGAATCGTCCTCGCTGGTCGTGGTGGCGGCCATGTCGGTGTTCGGCTGGCTGTTTGCGGCCTGGCTGTATCGCCGTTATGCGCGCTTCGTGCCGCTCTGGACCTGAAGGAAAAGCCATGGGCGTCCACATTCGCGCGCACAACATCAGCCTGGAAGTGCCGCTTTACCTCCAGAGCGAGCGTTCGGCCAAATCCTGGGTGAAGACCTTGCTGGGCGCCGCCACGGCACGCCCCAAGCGCAGCTTTCTGCGCGTGCTCAACGATGTCTCCTTTGATATCGAGGAGGGCGACCGGCTGGCCCTCATCGGGCGCAACGGTGCCGGCAAGTCCACCCTGCTGCGTGTCCTGACGGGTGCGTTTGCACCAACCACGGGCACGCTGGATGTCAGCGGAACCCGGCAGGCGCTCCTCAACATATCGCTGGGTTTCAATCCCCAGGCGACGGTGATGGAGAACATCTATCTGCGTGGCACCGCCATGGGTATCCATACCCAGGACCTGCGCCACCTGGTCGATCCCATTCTCGAATTTTCCGAGCTGGCCGATGTGGCGCAGCGCCGGCTGCATACGCTTTCGTCCGGGCAGAAAATGCGCCTCGGCTTTGCCATTTCAACGTCGGTGGACCAGGACATCATTCTTCTGGACGAATGGCTTGGTGCCGGCGACAGCCGTTTCCGTGCCCGCGCCAAGGAGCGCATGAACAGCCGCGTGCAGGGCAGCAAGATCGTGGTGCTCGCCAGCCATGACGACACCTTGCTCAAAAAGGTGTGCAACAAGGGACTTTTGCTCGACAAGGGTCGCGTCGTGTTTTTTGGCCCGATCGGCGACGCGCTGCGGCGGTACAAGAAAGTGGTCGGCTGAGCCTCATCCGGAATGCCGTCCGCGCCGTTTGTCGACGACGGAACGCAAGGAGTATTCAAGTTGGAAACCAAGAAAATCCTCATTGCCATCGGCACCCGGCCGGAGGCCATCAAGATGGCACCGGTGGTGCTGGCGCTGAAGCAGCAGCCGTGGGCGCAGGTACGCGTGCTGGCCACCGCGCAGCACCGCCAGATGCTCGACCAGGTGTTGCAGGTGTTCGGTATCGTGCCCGACATCGACCTGGACATCATGCGGCCCAACCAGGCCTTGCCCGAGCTCACCGCGCGCCTCCTGCTCAAGCTGGACGAGGTGCTTGCCGCCGAGAAGCCCGACATCGTCCTTGCGCAAGGCGACACCACCACCGTGATGACGATGGCACTGGCAAGCTTCTACCGGCGCGTGCCGTTCGGTCACGTGGAGGCGGGCCTGCGCACGGGCGACATCGACAACCCGTTCCCGGAAGAAATGAACCGCGTGGTCGCCGGCAATCTCAGCCGCTGGCATTTCGCGCCGACGCAAAGCTCGCGAGCCAACCTGCTGCGCGAGGGTTTTGACGACGCCAACGTGCACGTGACCGGCAATACGGTCATCGACGCGCTCATGCAGGCGGTGGATCGGGACATTCCCGAGGCGGTGCCGGTGGAGGCGGGCAAGCGTGTCGTGCTGGTTACTGCCCATCGCCGCGAGAATTTCGGCGCGCCGTTCGAGGAGGTGTGCCGGGCCATTCGCCACCTGGCCGAGCAGCGCGAGGACGTCCAGTTCGTCTATCCGGTCCACCCCAACCCGAACGTCGCCGAGGTCGCCCGCCGCGTGCTCGGCGGGCATCCGCGCATCACCCTGTGCGATCCGCTGGACTACCTGCCGTTCGTGGGCATGATGAAGCGCGCGGAAATCATCCTCACCGACTCCGGCGGCGTGCAGGAGGAGGCTCCTGCGCTCGGTCGCCCGGTGCTGGTGCTGCGCAACGAAACCGAGCGTCCGGAGGCGGTGGATGCCGGCGTGGTGAAGCTGATCGGGCCGCATCACGACCGCATCGTCGAGGAGCTGACGCGCCTGCTCGACGACAAGGCCGCCTACCAGGCCATGGCCAAGGGCGTGTCGCCCTATGGCGACGGACATGCGTCGCAACGCATCGTGGACATTCTCAAGCGCGACCTGATCGGCGAGCCTTGATCGACGTCCATGCGCATCCTGCTCATCGCCTACGAATTTCCGCCCAGCCCATCGCCCTCCGCGTTGCGCTGGTCGTACCTGGTGCGTGAGCTGGCGATGCAGGGACATGAGGTGCATGTGTTGGCGCCCCGCTTGGCGGGGGACGCAGGCAATCTGCCTCCACTGCCGGTCGGCGTGAACGTTCATCGCACCTTTGCCGGCCCGCTGATGGGGTTGGTGCATGCCTTGTCGCGGCGTCGCCGGACCACTGCCGACAACGGCGGCAGTGCCGCCTTGCCGGTCCACGGTCGCCTGAATTGGAAAGGGCGCCTGTTCGAAGCACTGCAGCAAGGCGTGGGTCATGTCTTGTTTCCCGACATCCGGCGCGAGTGGAACCCATGGGCGCGGCGTGCGCTTGGACGTTTGCTGCCAAAGCTGCGGCCCGACATCGTTGTGGCCTCCCACGAGCCGGCCTCGGTGCTGGAGCTGGGGCTTTGGGCAGCCGCCAAGGGATATCCGTGGGTGGCCGATCTCGGTGATCCCATCAACGCCCCCTACACACCGAGCCGCTGGCGGTCGCGAGCGATGGCACTGGAGCGCCGGGTCGCGGCCAGCGCAAACCACGTCGTGCTCACCACCCGTGGAGCGGAATTGCAGCTTGCCGCGCAGGTTGGCCCAACATTGCGTTCCAGCGTGCTTCCCCAGGGTTTCGATGATCGTGCGCCGGTTGACCCAAGCGGTGATTCGGGTCTCTTCGACGCCACGCGCCTCGAACTCGTCTATACCGGGCGCTTCTATGCGTTTCGCCGGCCCGACGCGCTGCTCGCCGCGGTGGTGGCTAGCGAGGGCGTTCGCCTCACCATTGCGGCACCTTCGGTACCGGAAAACTGCCAGCGCCTCGCCATCCAGTATCCGGACAAGGTCCGGCTCTGTGGGGCGCTGCCCCATCGCCAGGCGCTGGCGCTGCAACGCGGCGGCGACCTTCTGATCAATATCGGCAATCAGGCCTTGTCGGCGCAGATCCCCGGCAAGCTGTTTGAATACCTGGGCGCGGGGCGCCCGATTCTCCATTTGCTCGCTGGTGACGACGACCCGGCGGTGCATTTCTTCGACGACGTCGCGGCGGGCTGGACGTGTGCCAACGAGTCGGGCGCGATCCAGTCCACGCTGCAGCGCCTGCGGGATGTCCGTCTTGCCGAGGGCCGCTTGCCGCTTCCTTCCGGCGAGGGGCTTCACGACATCGCGCAGTACGGCTGGAGCAGGCTGGGGGTGCGGCTGGAGGCCGTCCTGCACGCCGCGATGGAAACGAACAGGGTGGAGGCCATCGGAGGCCTCCCGCACGCCATGCATATCCACCATTGAGGACAAGTTCTATGAGTACCACTGACATCAAGACGCTTTCGGTCATCGGCCTGGGCTATATCGGCTTGCCGACCGCCGCGATGTTCGCATCCAGCGGCGTGAACGTATTGGGCGTGGACGTCAGTCAGCGCGCGGTCGACAGCATCAACAGCGGCAAGGCGCACATCGAGGAGGGCAACCTTGACGAGCTGGTCGAGCGCTGCGTGGCATCCGGCGCGCTGCGCGCCAGCCTCACGCCGGTCGCCGCCGATGCGTTCATCATCGCCGTGCCCACGCCGGCCGGGCACGATGCCAACCACAGCCCCGACGTGTCCTTCGTGCAGGCGGCGGGGCGCTCGATCGCGCCGGTGCTGAAAAAGGGCAACCTGATCATCCTGGAGTCCACCTCGCCCGTAGGCACCACCGGCATGCTGGCCAAATTGCTGGCCGAGCTGCGGCCGGACCTCAGCTTTCCGCAGGATGCCGGCGAGTCGGCCGACGTCTGCATGGCCTATTGCCCCGAGCGGATCATCCCCGGGCAGATGCTCAGGGAGCTGGTCGAGAACGACCGCATCATCGGCGGCATGACCCCGCGTTGCGCGGATCGCGCGGCCGCGCTGTACAAGAGCTTCGTGCGTGGCGCGTGCCACCTCACCACCGATCGCACGGCGGAGATGGTCAAGCTCACCGAAAACTCGTTCCGCGACGTCAACATCGCATTTGCGAACGAGCTGTCGATGATCTGCGACGATCTGGACATCGACGTGTGGAAGGTCATCGAGTTCGCCAACCGTCACCCGCGTGTCTCGATCCTGAACCCCGGTGCGGGTGTGGGCGGCCACTGCATCGCGGTGGACCCCTGGTTCATCGTCGCCAGCGACCCGGAGCGCGCGCGGATCATCCGCATGGCGCGCGACGTCAACGACGCCAAGCCGCACTACGTGGTCGAGAAGGTGGAGGCCGCGCTCAAGCAAAATCCCGGCGCCAAGATCGCCTGCCTTGGCCTCTCCTACAAGCCCGATGTCGACGATTTCCGCGAGAGCCCGTCGCTGGAAATCGCCAGCACGCTGGCCACGCGCTTTCCGGGCCAGGTCGTTTGCTGCGATCCCTATGCCGATGCCCTGCCGCGTGAAAAGGCCGAGGCGCGCAAGATCGTGTTCACCGGTATCGAGCAGGCACTGGCCGAGGCGGACATCCTGGTGATGCTGGTACCGCACAGCGTCTTCCGCAGCCACCCGCGTCCGCAGGACAAGGTCATCGTCGATCCGGTCGGCTTTTGGCGGTGAGCCGCCGGGCTGCGTGAAAGCTCCGGTTGCGGATGAACCATTGAGACCTTTCGCGTAAAAAACCATGCGGGCCACGTGCATCCGGGCAACAAGCCGGGTGCAAGGTGGAGGAAATCCAAGGGACGCGGCTTTGCTTTACCCGGTTTAGGCGCACTCCCCCTGGCGCAAGACCCATAACAGGAACGATCAAAGATGGACGTGGAAAAGCAGCTACCAAAGGACGACGCGGCCGACAGCGCTGCGCCAGACGACGTCGAGAGCCTGGCCGAATCCGAAGAGGTATTGGACGAAGCCGGCGAATGGGTGCTGGCGCAATGCGCCGGAGAGAGCGTGCTTGTCGTTGGATGCGGCGAGGGTGAGTGGACCAACGTGCTGGCTCGCGCCGGGCATCGCGTGCATGGCATCGATCACCGGCACGACAAGGTCCAGGACGCCATGGCGCGCCGCAATGCCGCCGGATTCGATGACCATCAGCTAGTGCTTGAATGCGGGTCGCTGGAAGACAAGGAGCCGCCGGCGGCTGAGGCGCTTTTCGACAGCGTGCTCATCGTCGGCAAGATGGACGATCGCCAGCACCTGGTTCGACGGGTGGCTGCGGCCAGCCGGTTTCTGCGCGCCGATGGGGGGCGCTTGGTGGTGAATGTCTCCCTGCCGGGAGATTTGCCCGTTCTGCTGCCGCGCCACGTGGCGCAGCTGCTGCCTGCCGGGGCACGCGTGGTGTCGCTCCAGCTTCGAGCGGATGGCGTGCGTGTCTGCGCCGAGCGCGGCAACCATGGCGCGGTGGAGGTACTCGATCTCACCGAGGCCGAGCTTGAGCGCGTCCTGCGCGTCGCGCGGGATGTCGAGTCCCAGCTTGCCGAGGCACGCCACGACCTTGCTGTCGTGAACAAAGAACTGCGCATGACGGAGGAGTGTGCGGAGCAGCGTTTGGCGGAGGTCACGGCGCGGGTGGATGAGCTGGAAAGCAGCACGTCGTTCCGGCTTGGCTACGCGCAGGTCATGGCCTTGCGCTCGCCCAAGGGCTTTTTCCGGTTTCCGCTGGAACTGACCAAGGTGCTTTTTGGTGCCGGTGCCAACTCCAAGCAAGCCGCGCCGCCCAAGATCAGGGCCGTTTTGGACGAATCACAAAAGGCGTCCCTGAAAGCGATGGCCGGAGAGATGGTTGGTGCTGGTTTCGATGGCGTGAAACACCGGATCGATGAAGCACTGGGTGACGCATCGCCGGCGGCGCGCGCCATGGCCTATCTGGTGGCTGGCCGCGCCTGCGCCGATGCGGGCGAGCGCGACATGGAATTCCAATTTGCCACGCTGGCGCTGGAAGTCCATCGTACGCCCGGGTCTCTGCGTGGCTTTTTGCAAGTGGCCCTGCGCACACGACGCATGACGGAAGCCAGTGCTGCCTTGCGTGAGATCCACGCGGCGGCGGAAGCGGGTAGCCGATATGCGAAGGAGATCGTCGCGGCGCTTCAGACCACGTCCTCCTACAAGATTGCCGTACTCGAAAAGATCAATCCCCGACCGGAGCGCTGGTCAGACAATCGTGGCGATCGTCTGGCGTATGTACTGCACAACTCCCTGCCTTATTCGTCGGGCGGATATGCGACGCGATCCCATGGTGTTGCCAGTGGATTGAAGCGCGTCGGCCAGGATGTCGTGTGTCTCAGCCGGCCGGGCTACCCTCTGGACATCAAGCCGGAGTTGTCGCCTGTCGACGTCAATCTCGTCGATCACATTGATGAGGTGCTCTATCAGCGCGTGTTGACGCCGTCGCGGACGGGTATCCCCGAGTACCAGTACGTTCTTGCCGCGGCGGACCGCATGGAGGCGGAGCTTCGCCGACTCAATCCCAAGGCGGTCATGGCTGCGTCGAACTACGTTACCGGCCTGCCTGCACTGATCGCGGCAAGGCGTCTTGGCGTGCCGTTTTTCTACGAGGTGCGCGGGCTGTGGGAGATCACCCGCATGTCGCGCGACGACCAGTTTGCAGAGAGCATCTCCTTCGATGTGCAGCGGCACATCGAAAGCTCGCTCGCGGCCGAGGCCGAGCACGTGTTCACGTTGACCGAACCCATGCGCGAGGAGCTGATCGCGCGTGGCGTGGATGAGAACCGGATCACCCTGTTGCCCAATTCCGTCGATGTGCATCGCTTTACGCCACGGCCGCGCGACCAGGCACTGGCGGCCGAACTGGGCATCGGGCCAGACACGTTGGTGATCGGCTACATCGGCACCTTTGTCGACTACGAGGGCCTTGAGGATCTGGCGGAGGCCTGCGTCAAGCTTCACCAGCGTGGCCACGACTTCCGGTTGCTGCTGGTGGGCAACGAAAATGCATCCGGTGCGGAACGCGGACCCATCACCGAGGAGATTCTTCGTCTGGCGTCGGAGGGTGGCATCGAGTCCAAGCTGCTGATGCCGGGCCGCATCCCCCATGAGCTGGTGGAGTCCTACTACTCCCTGCTGGACATCTGCCCGTTCCCGCGCAAGCCGTGGCCCGTCTGCGAGATGGTCTCGCCGATGAAGCCGCTGGAGGCATTGGCGATGCGCAAGGCTGTGGTCGTGTCCAGCGTGCGTGCGTTGAGGGAGATGATCCAGCACGATCAGACCGGTGTCGTGTACGACAAGGGCGATGTGGATAGTCTCGCTGCGGCGCTGGAGCGCCTGTTGCTCGATGCAGATCTGCGTGAGCGACTGGGCCGCGCCGGCCGCGAATGGGTGGGTAATGAACGGACCTGGCGGCAGGTTGGCCAACGTATTCACGCGGTGCTTGGCGAATTTGCCGCCGTTGATACGCTGACGAACGCCGAAAGCCGAATTTAGCCATTCCCGCTGTTGTTTTGGCGAGAAAGACTGTCGACATGGATGATGGGGCCTGCTTGCGCCTCGCCATTCATGATCGTCGGTGTTGCTTGGGAAATACGGCTCCACCTGTGTGACGAACGAGGACATCTAATGGGTAGGCATTTGCTTGCGATGAGCAGAGTCTAATCATTGATGATGAGCGGAAAACTGCGTCGCGCGCGACGTGAAAGGGCTATTACCTTGGTGGGGCGCATGCATACGCTAGCTTATGAAAACTTATTCAATGTGCCACTCGACAACATCAAGATGGATGCATCAAGGATTGTCGATGAAGGATGGCGCCTCCCCAGTTATCCGCTGATTGTTCTGACGGATCCCATTCCATGGGATGACGATGCTCCTGAACATCGCTCTTGGAATTACCACATCCACTCGTTGGACATGGTGAATGTTCTTCTGTTGGCACATTCCGTTACTGGAGAGGTTGTCTGGCTTCGCCATGCGCTCAATATTTCCATGGACTGGGTGAAAAATCACGTATATCAGGAGGATGTCAAGCAATCCAAATTTGCTTGGTATGACATGGCGGTTGGCAAGCGGGCATATCGTCTTGCTTATATGGTTGACGCCGCCAGAAAACTTGGCCTTCTTGATGACGAAATGTTCGCCAAGCTATGGGAAAGCCTGCTGCAGCATGCCGACTATCTTTCTCGAGACGAGAATATTCTTTTTCACAATAACCATGGCTTCTATCAAGCAGTAGGTCAGATGGCGATGGGGCGGCGTTTTCGTGATGTCAGCTCCGTCATGGCTCAAGCATATAAACAAGGTCAGTCGCGCTTCTCGCGCATGCTTGACTCGCAGTTCACCGAAGAGGGCATCCACCGCGAACACTCGCCTGCCTATCATCGTTTGCTATGTGAGACGCTGAAAGGCGTGCTCGATGCCCAACTTGTCGATGATCCATTGGTGGAAGATCGGATGCGGCTTATCGAGGCCAACTTGGCTTGGTTCGTCATGCCAAACGGGAGGTTGGCGAATTTCGGCGACAGCGATCGTGGACGCATGAGTGATTCAGCTGAACGGGCTGCGCGGAGGTGGCTTACGCCCGACATGATTTCGGCTTGTAGTTTGGGGGCTGCAGGTAAATCACCCGAAACCAACATTAAGGTTTTCGACAGCTCGGGTTATTTCGTTGCCCGAAATCGATGGCCAAAGTCACCTTCGGATGCCGCTGCTTGCTCCTATCTTGCTCAGGCTGCCGGGTTTCACTCGCGGACACATCGACAGGCTGATGACCTTGGATTTATATGGTACGACCGTGGTAGCGACATCTTGGTCGACGCGGGATGCTACGGATACATCGGACGAACCAAAAAGGGGTCGGATCTGTGGGAGGCCGGCTTTGGCTACTCGGATCCCTATCGCATCTACTGTGAAAGTACATGCGCGCACAACACTGTCGAGGTCGATGGAAAAAGCAATCCAAGGCGTGGCGTTGCGCCCTATGTAAGTGCCATAAAACGCCATGGCGTTAGTGGTGACGTCGTTTTCTGCGAGACTGAGATAAAGATATTTAAAACCATACGCTTCGCAAGGCTTCTGATATTTCTTCCCGGGAAGTGGCTGGTTGTGTTTGATTGGCTCCATGACAACCTGGATATCAGGCACGATTATCGGCAGTGGTTTCATCTTGGGACGGACGTCGCATTGAAGCGGTCGGGCGAATCGTATGTCGGTCTTCTTCAGAAGGGAGGTCAGTCTCTTCAAATATCTAGCCTGCTTGCCAACGTTTCTGCGGGTGAGCCTTGTATCGGGCAGGAGAGGCCCTCGTTGCAGGGTTTCTATTCACCTTCGAATCGAAAGATCGTGCCTAATTGGGCTTTTGCGTACGAGCACATCGCGAAGCGATCGGCCTCTTTTGCCACGCTGCTGGCTTTTGCCAATAAGCTGGAACCGAATCATGAGTGGTCTCAGGTAAATGCAACCGGCCGAAAGGCGCGACTAAGATGGGTCGATGATGCGCATATTCATACAATAAAGTTGGAACGTCCCTTGGTTGGCGAAATCGCTATCAGCTACGACGTGCGATCGAAGCAGCCTTCATTGCGAGAAGGATCTCCGGGCGATTCCGTGCTTTTGGGTGGTGGCATTGGATAGGAACGAATGCAACGCAGAGGTAGACCCTCTCGTCCTTGAGCTTCTGCGCGCGCAGGATGCCGAGGCGAAGTCGCGATATGCGTTGTTGGCCATGCAATCCGAGCTGGATGTTGCGTCCCGGCGCATTGAGCAGCTGGAGAGCTCGGTGGCATTCGGGCTTGGTGCGGCGTTGGTTCGGGCCATGCGATCGCTGCGGGGCGTGGTTGCATTGCCCATGGAGCTGTGGCGCGTCATGCGTCGCCGACGACGCTGGGATCGTGCTTGCGCTGCGGCGCCATCGCGTGTGCCGGATATGGCGACGTTATCGTCTGGCGAGTCGATGACAGCAACCTACTTTTCGGCACATACACCCCAAGCGCAGGCGTTGCAGGACTTGCGCATGGCGGTGGTGATGGACCCGTTCACGCTGGCCTGCTTCAAGCCTGAGTGCGCGCTGCTCGAATTGCGTAACGAAGGCTTTGAGGACGCGCTCACCACGTTCATGCCGCATATGCTGCTAGTGGAGTCGGCATGGCGTGGCCTTGATGGCAGCTGGCGAGACAAGATTCATCCGGCGTCACCAGATTTGCGCTATCTCGTGGACTGTTGTCGCCGTCGGGGCATCCCCACCGTATTCTGGAACAAGGAGGACCCCGCGCACTTCGATCACTTTATCGAGGCGGCCGGGTTGTTCGATCATGTGTTTACCACCGATGCCGATTGCATTGACCGCTATCAGCAGATGCTGGGGCATGATCGCGTGCATCTACTCACCTTCGGATGTCAGCCAAGGCTGCATCATCCGGTCGAGGATTTTGAGCGCCGGGAAGCCGTAAGTTTTGCGGGGTCTTGGTATCACCAGTATCCCGAGCGCTGCCGTGATTTCGACGAGGTCATGCGAGGTATCGGCGACCTATTGCCGGTGGATATCTATGATCGCAATGCCGATCGTGGTGATCCCAGGTTCGAGTTTCCTTCACGTTATCGGCCCATGTTGCGCGGCACACTGAGTTACGACGAGATCGATCGCGCCTACAAAGGCTACGAATTTTCGATAAACATCAACACGATCACCAACTCGAGCAGCATGTTTTCGCGGCGAGTTTATGAGTTGATGGCAAGCAATACATTGGTAATCAGCAATGTTTCCAAGGCGCTTTCCTCGGTGTTTGGTGGCCTGGTAATCAGTGGGGGCGCGGATGCAATAAGCAGCCGGCTGGAAGCACTGATTCATGACGATCAAGCGCGCCGTCGTCTTCGCCTAAGGGCGCTACGTGCGGTGCTTCGGTCACACACCTGCGCTTATCGGCTGAGCACGGTTGCCGAGATGGTGTTGGGACGTTCAATGGAGATTTCAGACGCGGCGATCGTCGTTGTCAGTGAGGTAAAGGACGTTGCAACCGCCAGCATGTTGGTTGGCACGTTTCGTAGCCAGTCGTGGCCCAGACGTCGACTCGTATTGGTTACGACCACTGCAGATGGGTTTGAAAAACTGCATGGAAAGGATGTTTCCGTGATCAATGCCGACCAAGCGAACCATCTGCTGCCGAAGGATGAATGGTCCGGCGAGTGGGTGGCCTTTTGGCACCCGAGTGACCACTATGGAGAACACTATCTCACGGATCTTGCCCTGGCTACCAATTGGGCTGATGTGCCTGTCGCCGGCAAGGGGCGGCGTTACGTTTGGAGGGAGGGAGTGGTAACCCTGGCCACGGGGTACGCCTATGCGAAACCACAACCTCTGTGGCTACGATCCAGTCTTGTGCGGCCTGACGAGTTGGGAAATTACACGCTCTCTCATTATCTCGGGCGTCTTCGTTTGAGCGATGCCCCTGAATTGGTGGGGCTGGCAACAGACGAATTCAACTACTGTAAATATGGCGCTGGGCGCTCTGTGGAAGTCGTCGATATCTGAAGATATTTTCAGTTGAAGATATTTACGCTGACGACGTGCTCATTGTTCGAAGAGCGACCTGTGATCGCGAACCGGAGGCCTCATGTTCTCTGGTGGTTTGGAGTCAATCGGTGATGGCGAAGGAAATGGGATTGGGGGTTTTAGAGAAAGGCGATTTTGACGTATTCGGGCCGCGAAGCGTCATGACTCCTGATGGTTTTCAGCCGCGACCTGATTTGGAAAGAGTGGTGCTTGATCTTCCCTTGGACTGGGACGCGGATCCACTTGGGGACAGGAACTGGAGATTTCAACTTCAGGCTTGGCGTATGTTGGGTCCTGTGTGGAATGAATGCTATGGAATTGACTGGCGAGGTCTTCAGTCGAGAATCATGCCATGGATTCTTGATTGGTACGATTTTCACGTAAAAAGAGGTCTTAACTCGCATTTTGAGTGGCAAGACATGGCTGCCGGCTTGCGGGCACAGCACCTGGCTCTGGTTCTTTATTTGCAGCTCACGGAAAAATTCTCGTTAGATAATGAGAGCCTAAAAGTTGTCGAAGAGCTTGCGCTTTTGCACGTCAACAAGCTCAGGAATCCGGATTTCATAAGCCTGGGGAATCATGGAATATTCCAGATTGTGGGATTGAGGTTGCTCGGTATAATTTTTAAGGGTAGGCCGGAGTTGGCGGGTGAGGAGGCCTATAGCGGCGCAATGTTGCGAAGGCTATTGGATGAGCAATTCACCCCGGAAGGTGTGCACACGGAAAACTCGCCGAGTTACCATAATTTTTCCCTGGATGCGTTCAAACGCATCCGGCCGGCTCTATTTCCCATCTCTGGAGACATCCTTCACGAATATGTCAGTCGTGCGGAGCAGGTGGCGCCTTGGTTCCATATGCCCAATGGAGAGTTGGCTGCTATCGGTGATACCGAGGGGAAGTCCGCTCCTGTAGCCATCTTGCCGGCCCCTGATCATGTCAGCCGGTCGGCTATGGGCGACGATGTGGTGATGCGTGATCTATCACGCAGTGGTTTCGCCATCGTTCGCAGTGCACCCTCGGTGCCAGCAAGTCGTGCTTCGATGTTGATCGTCAATGGTCAAGCGTTTTCTTTAAGGCATGCTCATGCGGATCACCTGGGTTTCGAGCTGTTTATTAATGGGCGAAAAGTATTCATTGATTCGGGGAAGTACACGTACAACAACGACGCTTGGCGCTCCCATTTTCTGAGTAATCGTGCGCACAATGTCGCTGGCATAGCGGGAGAAGTATTCAAGCGTGAAGAAACCGAGCGCGATGGATCCTTGCTTCTTCCGGTTCAGGTGAAAGAGGACGGTGAATACCTAATAGAGGGTAAGGTCACGCGACGAGGTTTCTTTTCACATCGTCGTAGATACAGCTATCTGGCAGGCAGGAGATTGCGCATCGAAGACAGCATCAGTGCCCGTGATGGCGATGTTGCGGTGCTGTATTTTCATCTGGCAAGTGATTTGGATGTCCGTAGGGCGTCGAGAAGGTTTTTAGACATCCTTCAGAAAGGGAGGGTGGTTGCGCGCATATGCTTTGAGGGGTCGGATGCGACGACGATGATACGTCGCGGCTTGGCAGGTAAGGAAATTCAGGGTTGGTCAAGCCCTCGTTATCAAGAGAAGTTGCCATCAACAGTTATAGAATTTCACTGTGCTGTTGGCATTGATCATATGGCAACGACAATTGAATTTACGGAAATGCCTGAATCCATCGAGGCGGCTGTCTTGTCCGCGGTGCCCCCGCCGCTAACTGATTTTCGAGGCGAACGCTTTGTTCCAGAGCTGCTTCGTATTGATGGTTGCCCGATATGCGGCGCGGGCTCGCCAGATAAACGGGTAGTGAACTGTCCTAGATGTCAATCGCGGCGCCGTACGCGAAGCTTGTCTCCGCTGGTGGACAAGATTATCGCCCCGATTCTTGGGAATCGCAGTGGCCCAAGTGGACCGCTTCTTGCGTTTTCGATGGCTCGTGCGGAAAAGTCTGTTCTGAATCGCTGCTTCCAGGATGTTGCGTTGGTTCCATCGGAAATTCTCCGGGATGACGACGATTCAGGCCATGGCTGTTCTTATTTATCTCAATTAGCATCCGGTGGGTTTTCTGGAGTATTTTCCAGTCTTCATCTTGATCATGTACGGGATCATGAGGGTTTTCTTCGGGAGGTATATCGGGTCTTGGCGAGGGGGGCGCCCGTGTTCATTCACATTTCCGAGCATCGACTGCGTGACGATATGTCGCCCCCTCAAGATCAGGGGATTACCTATTCGGGGGAGTCCTTTGACTGCTTGATTCCTGCGGATGCCGACTATTCACCCGAGATATCCGTCGGAAGGACGTGGCTCTTGGTCGCAATGGAGATGGCTGGGTTCGCATGCCGTCACATAAAAATTCGGGACGGCATGTCTGGCCTGTCGGTAGATTGGTTCGTCGGGGTCAAACCATACGATGAAGAGCATTAAAAGGGCTGCTTCTGAATTGGCCTCTTTGGTTGCTCACCTTGGTTGTTCTCGCCGGCATAGGTGTACAAGTCCATTGTTGGATTGGATCGGAGCGCCAGGACTCATCCAGTGAACTATTAATGACGACGGGTCGACCTGATTTTAGGCTGTTGAAGTCAGCTTCGGGCTTGGGGCACGAGTACAAGGGGCGGGGGTGGGATTTACGGTGCTTGTGACGCGTAGCAGACGTCGGGGGCGCGGTTGATGAGGGCGTGCCAAAATGTTTGCCAACCTTGTTGAGTTGGGCCGCTGTCATTTTCATCAGGGTGTGAGCCTTGGCATCCATATTTCGGCAAAGGGCGTCTTTACTGCTGGCATTGTGCCCTTTAGTCGTGTCGCTTCGAGGCGAAAGGTCAACCTGTGGCAGGCGCGATCGGCAAACGTATCCCTAAGCTCGAATTTGCGAAAATTGTTGCGTGTCAAGGGTAGGACGTCGCGCTGGACAGTGTGACCGTCGACGCTGACACTGAGGGTGAACTGGCGATCTCCCGGAGTACGTCCCTTCGGTGAAAAGAGAAAATACTCCATGTTTTTTCGGTCGCCATCGCGGTTGCAGACCTTGGCCTCCATGTCCAGTTGATCACCTTCGGTCACCGTTCCGGGAAACTGCAAACGGGTAACGACGTCGCCTGCGTATTTCTGGATCCGGTCGCCGTCCTGCGACGCGTTGCGAATGAATCTACTTTTTAGGGCACGTGATCGGTACGACTTGATGGTGCGGGAGTCGTATGCCGCCGGATCGAATGCCTCGGGCCGGGCATCCAGAAGGTTGCCTTCCCAACTGGTGGATCGCGTGGGTACAGCTTGTCTGTCGTGAAAGGTCCAGTTGTTGATCAGGCGACCATCTTCAGTACCAAAGCTGGCGCGAAGCATAGCGAAAGCGGCCATCAAAACCACCGTAAAGAGTGCTGTGCCCTCGGCAAGCGGCCGCCAGTTGGTCCATACGATGCGTTCGTTGGTATCTATCGGCTCGTCTGCCGCATCGGCACGGCTTGGAACCAGTGCGCAAGCGATCGTCAGAGATGCAGCGAACCAGACGGGAAAGATGTTCAGGGACTTGTTTTCGAATATCACCAGCAGCGTGAAAGCGAGAGCCAGTATCGTGGCAAGAAGTGCAAAAACAGGAAAAGGCGGTAGTTTGCGCGCGATGACGAGCTTCGCCAGCGCATAAACTAGCAATGCGCCAAACATGAGGCCGAAAATATCACCGTAGAGGATAAACAAGCTCCGAGCCTGAGGGGATATTCCCTCAGGGTTGCGCAAAAGCCATCCCCAGCTGCTGCTGAGTTCGAATAGGGCCTTGGCCTGATTGATGAAGTGCGCCGCTCGGTCCATCGGCTGCAATGTCCAACCGGACAACGTCAGTGATTTGGCGAAATCGACCGCCTCGACCTCGGAGTACTTGGCACCGCCAAAGCGGCTGTTGAATCGGACAAACCAGGCATTGGTTCCATTACCCATGCCGCTGCCGTGAGCAGCGACCTTCATCATGAATACTGCGGTATTGGGTCCGGAGTTCAACTCCAATTTGTTACCGACACCTGCCACGGCTAGCGCGCTGGCAAAACAAATGAGAGAGGCCATGACAACCGTAGTGGCTCGTCGTCGGGCTCGCTTCGGGGCGCCTATGCCCATCGTTGCGAGCCACCCAACAACGCCGGCAAATACCAGGGCGACACAAAAAACCTTGCCGGTACCCCTTTGCAATTCGGCAAGATAAGCGAACACGCCGGCCAGTAATGCCAACGGAATCCAGCGTCGTGCCTTTGCTGGGAGCTCCGTGCTGGGGTATACAGCCAAGGTGATCAGCCAGACTGACGCGGCGAGAAAAAACAAGCCCCAGAGGTCGTGACTGGGAATAAGTGTCGTATAGGCAAGCAGCGGAGCAGTGGCCAGCAGTAGGGCACCAGCTTGCGCAGCTCGGTGATCAGATAAACGCCGAAGAATGTCGTAGGCGAACAGCTGACAGACAGTAAGAAGCAAAATGTTTGTCAACTTCAGCGCCCATCTTGCTTCGGGGCCGAAGATGCGGACGACGGCATAGGGGACCAGCAGTGCGCGAGAGTCGAAGGGGTCGCTTGCACCGCTGTATCTGCCCTCTTCAACGAGGGCCTGGGCGTGTTGCCAGTACCGAAGGTAATCACTTCCCCACTCGGGATGAACGAAAAATGCCAGCATGAGGTGCACCGCGATGCTGGCTACCGTCAGTATGTAAAGAAATGCGGTCGGGCGTAGAGGAACCTCGCGGTTGGCGATACGAAGGACAAGAATCATCGTTGCTCCTGCCGCGACGGCGAGCAACGCAGCCTGAACTATAGATCCGGCGCTATCGCCCACGCTGACGAGCATCCTCCATGTGATAGAGGCCGTGGTAATGACGCCAAGAAGTTCGGCACAAAGAAACACGAGTAGTACGGCACTAATGGTCGCAATGGCCAACCTGTGGCTCGTGGTGGCAATGAAGTCATATTTCATGGTCTATCCAATTTGACGGCGCGGTCTGGATGGAATCTTGTCTGCCGACAGGTAAAACACCTGCCGGCCGCTTTACGGAACCAGCCTCGGCATCCATATCTCAACAAAGGGAGTACGTGACGCAGCTGTAACACGTGCCAACTTCACTGCCTCAAGATGGAAAGCTAACGTGTGACAGGCGCGGTCGGGAAGAGCATTCTTCAACACAAAACGTTGGAAATTCCTTCCCGCAAGCGGAATTTTGCTGCGTTGGAACGCATGACCATCGATGCTGGCGCTGAGGCTGAACTGCGCATCGCCGACGTCGCGCCCTTTCGGGGAGAAAAGAAAATACTCCACGTTCTTGCGGGTTCCATCGGTATTGCATACCTGGCTTTCGATGCTCAGCTTGTCACCTTGAGTTACTGCTCCAGGAAACTGCAGACGGACGACGGCGTCGCCTGCGTATTTCTGTATACGTTCGCCATCATGGACAGAATGTCTGGCGATCGTCTTTTTGATGGTAAGCGGATCGTAAGACGCTTGGTCAAAGGCTTCGGGCGTGGCGTCAAGAAGGGCGATTTCCCAGTTTTTGCTTTGTACCGGTTTGACTTGTTGGTTCCGGAAGCTCCAATCATTGATCAGGCGTCCGTTCGCTGTACCGAAGATATTGTGAAGTACCAAACAGGCAATGAAAACGGCCAGCCCGACGAACGCCGCTCCCTCACCAATGGGGCGCAAGCTCAGTACGGGAGTCGGTTCGGTCCTGTCGGAGCGTTCTATCGCTCCGGGGGCGACCGCACAGGCGATCGCCAGTGATGCCGCGAACCAGATCGGAAAAATATTGAAGGGCTTGTTTTCGAACAACAGCAAAAGGGTGAGTGCCAGCAAAAGCACCGCAAGCAATGATGCAAGCACAGGAAACGGGGGGCGGCGCCGAAATGAGGCCAGTATTGCCAGCGAGTAAATGAACAAACCGCCGAACATAACTCCATACAAGTCCGCGTAGAGGATAAGCGTCTCGCGAGTGCTGCTGGACATTCCCTTGGGTCGGCGCAGCAGCACATCCCAGTCCATCGGATAATTCAGTTCGAACAATCTCCGGGCATGGTTCGCGAGATGGGCTGTTCGGTCTATCGGCTGAAGCGCCCAACTCGACAACCCCACTGACCTCGCAAAGTCGATGGCCTCCGCCTTGGAAGACTGTTTGCTCCCGAAGCGGTCGTTGAAGCGCACGAACCAGTCGCTGGTCCCGCTGCCCATGCCTCCACTATTGGCGGCGACTTTCATCATAAACAGCGACGTTCTCCCAGTGACGCCGAGGCCAATGGTGTCGCCTATCTGCTTTGATGCTGCCATGCTTCCAAGGCACAACATGGAAGCCATGCTCGTAATCAGCAATGTATGCTTTATTGGACCAATCCCTTTTTCTCGCCACGCAGCTAGCCAGCTGATAATGGATGACAGAACGAGAGCAACGCAAAAAATTTCACCAATGCTACGCTGGAGCTGGGCCAGGTAGGCGACGAGTCCCGCAAGGATCGACAAAGAAATCCAGCGCAGTGCGCGCGGGTGAGCCGCAGTTGTGGGAAACAACCCTAGGGTAAGCACCCAGAGAGATCCCGAAAGAAAGAACATGCCCCAGAGATCATGGCTTGGGATAAGGGTGGCGTAAGCCGGAATCGGAGCGGTAACCAGAAGCACCGTGGCCAACTGGGCGGCGCGATGGTTGGAGACGCGGCGAAGAATATCGTATGCAAATAGCTGGCAGGCCGTCAAAAGGACGACATTAACTACCTTCAATACAAATGTTGCTTCCGATCCAAAGAGTCGAATAATGGGGTAGGGGACGAGAAGTGAGCGGGAATAGTAGGGGCTGTTGAAGCCACCATATCTGCCCGTATCCACGAGATCCTTGGCATATTGCCAGTATCGTAGATAGTCAGTCGACCATTGGGTGTCGACAAGTAGCAATAGAAGGAGGTGAAGGATGGCGCCGCCGCCGACCACGCACCAGAGGAAAGTGGACGCCTTGTAACTGTTGGCTCGTTTCCCTGTGCGGACGGCCATCCATATCGTGGCCCAGCTCACCGCAGCTAAAAGTAGTGCGGAAGCAAGCTGCTTCATGCCCGCGCCACGATTAGAGAGAAGCAGCAAGGTTGCGGATATGGAATTGTGCAAGCCGAGAATCTCGGCTACAAGCAGAAGGACGATGATCGAGGAAATGGAGGCACCGATGATCCATCCTGCCATTCCAACAATGGGCCTTTTGATTAGGCGAGTCTGCATCTCATGGATCTCGAATAAAGGAAAATTTCTGCAGGAAGCCACAAATCATGATGGCTTGATGAAGGTCTTGCCTGGCGAATCTTTTCAGTGTTATCGGAGTCATCCGCCCGCCGGCATGGAGGTTCTGGACCCGGGGAGACACCCTGAATCTCCCGTGATCGTCATGCCTCAGTCAATTCGCAACGCTGCAGCCAGCTGCGGATGAGGACAGCCCATAGTGTATAATACGCACACGCCATAGGGCCGTCAGAAGACGACGTGGTGGCCAAAAATTCTTGGCGGGCGAATTTTTCCGTTTGCCGAATGACTGGCGACGGCGTCCAAGGAAGTTTTTACAAATTCGACCCGGGCAGCTCGATGGGGCTGGCCGTCAGGGTACGTCCCAATCCATCGATACGTCTTTAGGCAACAGGATTACCAGCCCATGATTCCCTTTAATAAGCCGTTTATGACTGGCAAAGAGTTGGACTATATTGCCAGGGCGCATGAAAACGGACATCTCTCTGGTGACGGTGACTTTACCAAACGCTGCAATTCCTGGTTGGAGCAGCGCTTGGGGGTTCGCAGGGCATTGCTCGTGCATTCCTGTACTGCCGCGCTTGAGATGGCGGCAATTCTGCTTGATCTGAAGCCCGGCGACGAAGTCATCATGCCGTCATATACCTTCGTTTCCACGGCTAACGCTTTCGTGCTTCGTGGCGCGGTACCCGTCTTTGTTGATGTTCGTCCGGACACCTTTAATATTGACGAGAGGTTGATTGAGGCTAGCATAACTCCAAAGACCCGGGCAATCTGCGTTGTTCATTATGCTGGTGTTGCCTGTGAAATGGACACCATCATGGATATTGCCGAGAGGCATGATCTAAAGGTGGTCGAGGACGCTGCTCAGGCATTGCTGTCAACTTACAAGGGGCGAATGTTGGGAAGTATCGGCGATCTTGCTGCCCTGAGCTTTCATGAAACAAAGAATATTATTTCCGGCGAGGGTGGAGCTCTCCTTATAAACAATCGGGAGATACTTGATCGTGCCGAGGTCATTCGGGAAAAAGGGACTAACCGCAGGGAGTTTTTTCGCGGCCAAGTGGACAAATATACTTGGGTTGATATTGGCTCGTCATACCTGCCGAGCGAATTGACGGCTGCGTTTCTCATGGCGCAGTTGGATGAGGCTGATAAAATTACCTCCCGTCGGCTCGCCATATGGGACAGATACCATGCTTGGGGGGAGGTCTGGGAAAAAGCCGGTGTGATGACCAGGCCAAGTATACCTTCAACGGGTTCTCATAATGCTCACATGTATTACTTGGTAATGAGGACCCTGAATGAACGGACGCGCTTTATTAAAGAGATGAAGGATCGCGGCGTTGGGACGGTTTTCCATTATATTCCTCTGCACAGTTCTCCCGCCGGTCGACGTTTCGGTCGAGCGGCTTCTGCTGAGCTTATGCATACCGACCACGTAAGTGATTGTCTAGTGCGAATGCCGCTGTGGGTTGGATTGGAAGACCGGCTCGATGAGGTCATGAGTCATGCTGATGCGGTTCTGGGCGGGATCGGGTGAGCTGATGGTCAGCTTGCGAGGGTGTGGTGGCGCCGGACATCCGATGCGAGGTGGGCTGTCTTTCAGCGTGGGCGCTCCGCCTGCAGCTGTTGGCGGGTCATGGCCATTGGGGGGTGTTTCGGTGCATTGTTCTGTGATTGGTGTGTGCTGAATCGATGCGAGTCCATGTCCGCAATATATTTGCGTCAATCATTTTGATCGCCTGCGTGACGATCACCATTCGGGTATTCAATTGGGAGGAGGCATTCCTTGCGCTCAGGAGCGCACGTTTGGGAATGTTGCTGGGGTGGACGATCCCCCTCTTGCTACTTATTTACTCGATACGGGGTTTTCGATGGCTCGTTGCGTTGGGTATGTGCTTTACATTTTCGCGGTTTTGGCAGTCTTTATGCGCAAACGCTGCGGCTGCCGGCTTGGCCGTGGTGACTCCGTTCAAGGCTGGTGAAGCAATCAAGGTTCGCCTACTTCCCGATCAATCGGGCGCCGAGTGGCGACAGGGCGTTTCCGGGTTCTTGTTGGAGCGCCTAATGGACCTGCTCGGGCTTGTTGGCACGGGCATTTTCGGGGCGCTTTTTCATTTCGGTTTTTATTGGCTTTCGCCCCTTTCGTTGCTGCTTCCACTGTTGGCCGGGCTAACATTGCGTATGCTGGGTGGGCATGTGCATCGAACTTTTCCGCGGCTCGGGCGCTATTTGGATGCGTTCTCCGACACTCGTCGTGTCGTCGGGACGGCGTTGCTATCCATTCCCTTATGGCTCGGATATGCATTCCTGTGGTGGGGGGCGGTTCGTTCTATGGGCGTGATGGTCGGCTTCGGCGAAATCACCCTTGTTCTGGGAGGTGCGGTGCTTGCGGTGGCAGCGAGCTTGGTGCCTGGTGGATTGGGTGTTTCTGAACTCAGCATTCGGGGAATATTGATCTGGTTGGGGGCTGCCGTTCCGGAGGCAGAGGCGGCGGCAATAGGAGTCCGTCTTTTGACCCCGATATTGGTTGTGTTCGGGGTCTTCTGCTTGGTCCCCCTGACGCTTTATCGCCGTCATCAGGGCGGACGGTTCTTAAAATCTCCCGCAGACTAGTTTCGTGCGTCTATTCACGGCAGCACGAGGCTCGCCGCAATCGAGCGCGCCAAGCCAAGGTTCCTGATGCTGCGGGGTCTGCGCGGATTGGGACCGAATGATGTTGAGTTGTTCGCGAGACGTCTGCTATCCGTGGCAGCTGCTTCCGGCGGGCTCTCTATATGAAAGCGCTGTTGTTGTAGAATTTGCGGGCCTGTTCGTGCGTCGTGCCCGCGGTTCTCTGCCTTGGGTGGGCCGGTCCGACGAGGCAGTCAGACGGCATCAACGAGGTTGCGCACCTGGCGGGTGAAAATTTCCTCTCCACACCGGTGATGCCGGTCTCCGCAACTTCTGGCCTGGCGCTGGGGTTTTGAAGCAAGTGACATAAGGCAGGAATGGCGAACAAGTTGCGTCCAAGCAGCGCTCGCGTCATCGCGTCGGACCAACATTCAATAGCTCCGTGGCACTTTCCCAGGTCCGCAGTACTCACAAGGAATAAGGCATGAAGAAGATCCTCATCGTTGGTGCAACGGGGACCACGGGTTTTTACCTGACTGAATATCTCAGCGCATTGCGCGGAAAGTATGACATCTACCTCACCGGGCATCGGGCTAGAAGCATTTCGTATCATGTGGGCGAGAACATACACTACGTGCAATTGGATATCACCAATCAGGATGATTTTAAAAAGCTTCCGGACCATATTGATTGCGTGATTCTTCTTGCTGGCGCGATGCCTGCACGTATGGAGGGTTACGACCCGCAACTTTATGTGAAAACCAATGCGCTGGGTACGCTTAATGTCCTAGAGTATTGTCGGAGGTCAGGGGCTGAGAAGGTAATATTTGCGCAATCCCATTCCGACGTCTATGGGTCTTGGAATAAATCGGAACTTATTTCCGCGTATGCACCTCGCGAACTCAATTACGTGGGTGATCACGCTGTTTACATCATAAGTAAGTGCTGCGCGGTAGAGCTTATAGAGCATTACCATCAGCAATACGGCATATCGTCCATTATTCTTCGGCTACCTAATATCTACAGCTATTGGCCGATATCCCATTATTATGTGGACGGTATCAAGAGGAGTGTTCCTTATCTCAGCCTAATCGACAAGGCATTGAAAGGTGAGCCTATCGAAATCTGGGGTGATCCTGCCATCGCAAAGGACGTCGTCTACGTGAAGGATCTCGCACAAATGGTGGAGAGGGCCATTTCGACGTCGGTCAAGCACGCTACATATAACGTGGCAACCGGCGTTGGAACATCGCTGGAGGAACAGGTTAGAGGGATCATCGATGTGTTTTCACCGAAAGAAAGTCCTTCACCGGTTACTTACCGCCCAGATCTCCCTTCTCAAAATGCGTACGTTTACGACATAAGTAATGCCGTCAGCGACCTTGGCTACCGCCCTGAGTACTATTTTCATGCGATGCTTGAGGATATGAAAGTGGAAATGGGGAACGAGAAAATCAAGATCGCTGCGTCATGATCCGACGATCGAGGGTAGCCCAATCGTGAGTTGGGCTGTAGTCATCCATTGAAGCCTTTGCCATGAAGACAGTCGCGATACTCCAGTCGAATTACATTCCTTGGAAGGGATATTTCGATATCATCTCCAGGGTGGATGAGTTCATCATCTATGATCAGGTTCAATACACCAAGAACGACTGGAGAAACCGCAACCAGATCAAGACTCATCAGGGAAAGTCGTGGCTGACGATACCAGTGAGCCACAAGAGTATTGACCAGCGTATCGATGAAACGGTGATTTCTGATACAAAGTGCTTTCACAAGCACTGGCGGAGTTTTTGCCAGAGCTATGCCAGGGCGCCGTATCTTGCCTATTGCCGCGACCGACTTGAGGCGATTTTTCTGGAGGATGCACCGACTCGCTCACTCAGTGAAAGCAATCTGAAGTTCATCAATGCGATCTGCGGGATGCTCGATATCTCCACCCGGATAACGGATTCCACCGAGTACGAGCTCAGGGGGGATCGGAACGTGCGACTGATCGAATTGTGTAAGCAGGCGGGTGCCAGTCATTATCTGTCCGGCCCAGCCGCGCGCTCCTATATTGACGAGGGGGCCTTTCTTTCCGAGGGTATAAATGTGGTTTGGATGGACTACGGCCATTACCCCGAGTACACACAACCGCATCCTCCGTTCGATCATGCCGTCAGCATTCTTGATTTGCTGGCTTGTACGGGCCCTGCGGCGCGTGATTATCTCCTCAACGACCGGAAAGAGCGATGAAACGTTCCGTAAGCATCGTCGTGCCCGTTTACAAGAGCGGCCCCACGCTGGAATTGCTGTACAAGCGCGTCAAGGCAGTTGCGGACGAGATGACGGATTCCTGGGAACTTATTCTCGTGGATGACGCCAGCGGCGATGGCACCTTTGATTACATGCGGAAGCTTCACGAGCGTGACCCACGTGTGAGGCTTGTGCGATTTGCCACGAACATGGGTCAGCCGCAAGCCACGCTGTGCGGCCTGCAGCGGGTACGTAACGAAGTGGTATTCACGCTGGATGACGACCTCCAGAATCCGCCCGAGGAGATGCCTAGGCTCTTGAAGAAGTTGGAGGATGGCTACGACCTGGTTATTGGGAGACTTGAGAGCAAGGCACATTCCCCTTGGCGGAACTTTGGTTCATGGGCTGTGCATTCGCTTGCTTCCCGCATCACCGGAAAACCGAAACATATAGCCATGAGCAGTCAGCGATGCATGACCAGAAAGGCCGCTGACAGCATTGCCTCGTACAGCGGTGCAAATCCTTATTTGACCGCATTGATATTCTCATCGGTCCCGGTTGAGCGGATCGTTAATCTCGACGTATCCCACAGCGAGCGACTGTCGGGTAAAAGCACCTATACCCTCGGCAAGCTCGTCAAGCTGACGTCATTTCTTCTAATTAACCATTCCAGGCTTCCACTGCGCTTTGTTGCCTATTGGGGGCTTTTACTCAGCATACTGTCGCTCTGCTACACAATTTGGATCATTATCGGCGCGCTTTTGTTCGGTTCTACTGTGGCTGGCTGGCCTTCATTGGCGGTGCTGGTGACGTTTCTTTCGGGAAACATATTTCTTTGTATCGGAATTCTTGGCGAATACATTGGGAGGATCCTCCAGGAGAACAACCATACAAAGCAGTTTCCGATATTCGACGAATATGGCTGAGTAAATGTCCGGTTTCTCTCGTATGGCTGCCGGAGGTTCGGACTAACTCGTATTCGGCTGGGCGCCATATCAACGTTGCCTTGGCCTGGCGCTCCGTTCATCGCTCGTGTCGCCGGCGTCCTTCCGCTTGGACCTATTAGCTTGGTCTGCATCTGAAGTGGCGACAGACTGATGTCGAAATTCAGTGCGCCGCACCACCCAGCGTGGTTCAGTGGTCAATCCTCAGGGAGGGCGGCGCGCTTGCAGGAATAACGGATGGGTATGGAGGCGAATTGAGGCGTCCCTGCTTCGGGAGCAAACTTTGCGGCATTGGTGTCGGAGTGTCGCGGCCGCGAATGTGCGCGAATCAACCCAGCGCCGCTTCCAGCTCCGGAATGATCTTGAACAGATCACCCACCAAACCGATGTCCGCCACTTCGAAGATCGGCGCTTCGGCGTCCTTGTTGATCGCCACGATGGTGCCGGCGTCCTTGATGCCGGTGAGGTGCTGGATGGCGCCGGAGATGCCGATGGCCATGTACAGCTCGGGGGCGATGATCTTGCCGGTCTGGCCGACCTGCATTTCGTTGGGGCAGTAGCCGGCGTCCACGGCGGCGCGCGAGGCGCCCACGGCGGCGCCGAGCTTGTCGGCCAGCTTGTAGATGATGTCGAAGTTTTCCTGCGAGCCCACGCCGCGCCCGCCGGACACCACCTTGGCGGCGCTTTGCAGGTCGGGGCGGTCGCTGCTGCCCTGGTTGAGGGTCACGAAGCGGGTGTGGCCGGGCAGCGCCACGTCGATGGCCAGTGCCTCCACCGGCGCGCTGTTGGCGCCCTGCGCGGCGGCGGGCCACGAGGCGGTGCGGATGGTGGCCACCACGGCGTGGGCGGCGTCGGCCTGCACGGTGACGATGGCATTGCCGGCGTAGATGGGCCGCTTGAACGTGTGCGCCGCCTCCACGCTCATCACGTCGCTGACCTGGGCCACGCCCAGCAGTGCGGCCACGCGCGGGGCGACGTCCTTGCCGAAGGTGGTGGAGGGCGCGAACACGTGGCTGTAGCCCTCGGCGGCCTTGGCGATCTGCGGCGCCAGGACGGCGGCCAGCGGATGCGCGTTTTCGGGCCGGGTGACGGTCAGCACGCGGCTCACGCCTTCGATGCGGGCGGCCTCGGCGGCCACGGCGTCCGGCGCGTCGGAGAGCACCAGCACGTCGATGGCGTCGCCCTTGACGGCAGCCGCCGCGCTGACGGCGCGGGCGGTGGAGGCGTTGAGTTTGCCGCCGAGGTGTTCGGCGATGACGAGGATCTTGCTCATGGCGATCTCCAGAATGCTTTGCTTCTTCCCCCTGTAGGAGCCCGCTCGCGGGCGATGCTTTTGAAACCGGGATTTCGAGAATCGAGATTCGGGATTCGCAAAAGCCAGAGCATCGCCCGCGAGCGGGCTCCTACAAGGGAGGGGTACGGTTTGCGGTGGCTTACAGCAGGCCTTTTTGCTTCAGCGCGGCGACCAGCTCGGCGGCGTCGTTCACCATCACGCCCTTGCTGCGCTTGGCGGGCGCCTCGTGGTGCGTGGTCTTGAGGTGGTCGTGCGCCTCCACGCCCAGCGAGGCGAACTCGATGCTGTCGATGGGCTTGGACTTGGCCTTCATGATGTCCGGCAGCTTGATGAAGCGCGGCTCGTTGAGGCGCAGGTCGGTGGTGACCACGGCGGGCAGGTCGGCCTCGATCACCTCCAGGCCGGCATCCACCTCGCGCGTCACGGTGGCCTTGCCGTCGGCGATCTCCACCTTGCTGGCGAACGTGGCCTGCGGGCGGTCCCACAGCGCGGCCAGCATCTGGCCGGTCTGGTTGGCGTCGTCGTCGATGGCCTGCTTGCCCAGGATCACCAGGCCGGGCTGTTCCTTCTCGATCAGCTTGAGAAACACGCGCGCGGCGGTCAGCGGCTGCACGGCGTCCTCGTTGACCACATGGATGGCGCGGTTGGCGCCCATGGCCAGGCCGTTGCGCAGGTGCGCGGTGAGGTTGGCCGGGCCGATGCCCACCACCACCACTTCGTCGGCCACGCCTTTCTCGCGCAGGCGCAGGGCCTCTTCCAGCGCGATGTCGTCGAACGGGTTGGCGGAAAGCTTGACGCCATCGGTCACCACGCCGGTGCCGTCGGGCTTGACCTGGATGCGCACGTTGTAATCCACCACGCGCTTGTAGCCGACCAGAATTTTCATGTGTGATCCCTTTTTGATGCCCACGGGTGAGGTGGGCCTTCACGTCTTTCAGCCCGTCATTCTAACCGACGCGGCGCGTCCATCGCCGGTGGCACACGGTAGCCGGGTTCACCGGGCGTTGCGTGGGGTGCGTCTCGTTTCAAACGTTGGGGCGCTCGCAATGCGCGGGCCGTGCGGTTATGGTCCCGCGCAAGCTTTGGCGCGTGGGGCGGAGAGCAGGCCCTACGGCCATGGGGCGCTTTCCGGGGGAGGGCATGCTCGGCAATAGAAAAGCCGACGATTGCTGGACGCCAAGTCCATGCGATGGCTACTGGGGCATTGATGATGTGGATCGCTATATCGCTAGCCATTCTACTTCTGCTGCGAGCGGCGTTTGTTGGAGCATCGCCCAAAGCGCGCTGGGCAGCACACCTGCTGGTCCTCAGTCTTCTGGTCTGCTCCGGCTTGACGCGCCTTGTCCTCCAGCGTCTTGGCCATGTGCCTGATACGGAAGCGTCCATGGTTGCGCATCATGCGCAGCGCGTCTTGCGCGGATACCTGGCGGACGGGAGGGTCGAGACGATCATCTTCGTGGACGGGGGAAGCTACGGCGCCCGTGGCCTTGACGGGCCGCGTTTGGGCAAGCAGTTGACACGATTGGCCGGCAAGCCCGTGGGCGTGGTGCAGCTGACTCTCGCCGGCGCCAATCACTTCGAACGGCACGCCATCATGAAAAGCCTGTTCGACAACCTGGCGCCCTCCGAGGTGCAAGCGCTGAAGGCGCGCCATGTCGTGCTGCTTCTTGAGATCAATCATGGGTACGACGCCAACCCGCTCGCGCAGGTCAATGAAAAAAACTATTTCAGCGAGAGGCTTTATGGCTATCTGACGCCGGTCAATACTTGGTATGCCATCAAGGCGATGCGGGAGGTCAGCGGCGAGGTGGATTGGAAAAGGAACGCGGCCGTTGCTGCCCATGCGTTCATGAATTTTCTGAATGTCGGCGTGAGGTCCAGGATGACCAATATCGATGACATCGGATTTCGCCCTGGCTACACGCCTCTTCGGTCCGGCTCGAAGGCTGTCTTCAGGTCCGTGATGCATGTGCTGGATGATGCCGGAGGTAATGGGGCGCCTGCCAAGAATACTTGGGTAGACACGATCAGGACGCCTCGATTGCTGGCCACCATGCGGGGGGTTGTTACCCGGGTGGCTTATTACATGCCCCCTAGCGCAAGTGCCAGCTACCTGGCCTACGCCAGGGCGTTTTGCCGTTCGCACGCGGGCGAGGCTTGCGTCGACTACGGTGACGCAAGACTGCTGCGATCCATTGATCGCAAGGATTTCTGGTACGACAAGAGCCATTTGCTCGCCAAGGGAGCGGTGCGATACACCGACTGGCTGGCCAGAAAGTTGAACACCGAACTCGTGCTCGGAGCCGGCTCGTGATCTTCACATCGATGACGTTTTTTGTTTTCTACGCCCTTGTGCTTGGCGTTTATTGGCTTCTCCGTGGCCAGGCCGTGCGGGTGTGGCTGCTGCTGGTGGCAAGCCAGGTGTTCTATGCCTGGTGGGATTGGCGTTTCCTGTTCTTGATGTGGTTTGTGACTTTTGTGAGCTACATGGGCGGAATCGTGGTCGATCGTAGCGAGCGCTGGCGCAAGCCGGCGCTGATCGTATCCACGGTGCTGGTTCTGGCGATGCTGGGGGTGTTCAAGTATTTCAATTTCTTCGTGGCATCGGCGGTGAGCCTGGGCAATGACCTCGGTTTCCACATGACGTCGCACGTGCTTGACATCATTCTTCCCGTTGGCATCAGCTTTTTCACTTTCGAGGCCATCAGCTACGTGGTGGACATCTATCGGCGGGAGATCCACGCCGAGAGAAACATCGCATATACGGCCATGTACATATCGTTCTTTCCGCATCTGGCGGCGGGGCCGATCCTGCGCGCGCACGATTTCATGCCGCAGTTGCGCACGCCAAAGGTATTCGATGGCACCGAGTTCCTGATTGGCATCAAGATGTTCCTGATCGGATACGTCTACAAGGCCGTTTTCTCGGACGGCGTCTCGCCGTTTGTCGACGCTGTCTATCAGCACCTGTCGCACTATGACAATTTGTCAGTGGTGTCTGCGACCGTGGGATTCTATGCGCAGATCTATTTCGATTTTTGCGGCTATTCGCTGATGGCGATAGGCATGGCGCGAACCTTTGGCTACACGCTGATGCGCAATTTCGATTTCCCCTATGTGTCGCGCAACATCACCGAGTTCTGGCGGCGCTGGCACATATCGCTTTCCACGTGGCTTCGTGACTACCTTTACATCCCGCTGGGCGGCAACAGGCATGGCGAATGGAAGCGCAAGCGCAACCTGATGCTGACCATGTTGCTGGGCGGGTTGTGGCATGGCGCCAGTTGGAATTTTGTGGCGTGGGGCGGCATGCACGGTGTGGCATTGGTGGTGCACAAGCGTTTTGCCGAGTTGACGCGGGGGCGTATCAAGGGCGGCGTGGCGCTGTTGCTGGCAGGTCTGGTGGCATGGGCGGTGACGCAGCTGTTTGTCACGCTTACGTGGATTCCCTTCCGCGCCCAGACTTTTGGCGACAGCTTGCAGGTGTTGGGGGCGTTTACCGGATCCCGCGAGGTGGCTGGCGCCATCCGCGGCCCGATTCCATGGGCAGTGCTGCTGGCGCCCATTTTGCTCGACACCTTGGTGGTTGGCGTGGCGACCGCGAAGCTGCGGGCGCGGCGTTGGCTGCCGCAGTGGAATCCGCTGGCCGTGGCGGCGGTATTCGGTTTGCTGATGGCGCTGGCGCTTTGCCTGATGCCGTTGAAGGTCACCAGTTTCATTTACTTCCAGTTTTGACCATTTGTCGCAGCGCGGGCCGGTTGAACCGGCCCGCATCATTGGCCCACCGGATGTGCCAGGCAGTGGGCTGGGGGCGCCGGCTGACGGGCTTTCATCACCCTTTCGCGGCATGGCGCGACGCATTGCCGGGATGGGATGCTTGGCACGCTCAACCCAGTAATTGCTGGAGGGTGCGGCGTGCGGCCTCAAACGAGAAGTGCTCGCGCACGTTGCCGAGGCTCGCATCCGACAGGCGGTTCCACAGGGCCGGATCGCCATGCAGCCGCAGCACCGCGTCGGCGAACGCCTGCGCGTCGTCGGCCAGCAGCACGTTTTCGCCGTCGACCAGGTGCATGCCCTCGGCGGCAATCGGGGTGGCGACCACGGGCAGGCCGTGGCTCATGGCCATGTTGACCTTGCCTTTGACGCCGGCACCGTAGCGCAGCGGCGCCAGCGCGATGCGGCAGCCGTCCATCCATGGCGCCAGGTCGTCGACGCGGCCGTGGATGGTGATGCTGGGGCGGGCGAGTGATTCGCGCGCTGCCGGCGGCATGTCGCCGATCAGGTGCAGGGTGATGTCCGGTTGGGCGCGGTGGATGCGGGGAAAGATGTCCTCGACCAGCCAGTTCACCGCATCCACGTTGGGCGGGTGGCCAAAGCCGCCCACGAACACCAGGCCGTGCCGATCGGCAAAGTCGCCGCGCCGGCCGTACACCTCGTGCACGTTGGAGAGCAGGGCCACGTTCACGTCCGGTACCTGTTCGCGCAGCAGCGCGTACTCCACCGGGCTGACCACCACGCTGGCGTCGCTGGCGCGCATCAAGGCCAGCTCCTGGCGGCGCGAGCGGCGGGCCTGGCGCGCCAGTGCGGCGTTGCCGGTGTGTTCGGCGGCGCGCTGCTCGCGCAGAAAGTGCAGGTCCACGGTGTCGAAGATCACCCGCGCCTTCGGTGCGCGGCGGCGCACCAGCGGAAGGTAGGGTTCGGCCACGTAGTGCCGGCACAGCATCACCGCGTCCAGGCTCGCGCCGTGGCGCGACAGCCAGGCGGGCAGGCCGGGCGACCAGGGCTTGCACAGCACCTGCGCGCCATGGCGCCCGAGCAGGGCGATCTCCCCGGCGCTGGCCCGGCGATTGTTGGCCATGAAGGTGACGCGCCAGCCCATGCCGTGCAGCAGGCGGATGATGTTGACCAGTCGCAGCGAGCCGGAGTCGCGTGAAGGGTCCGGTGCCAGCGCGTCCACGATGAGGATGTGGCGCGTGCCTGGCGCGTGGATGGCCTGCTCGGCGGGCAGGCCGGGGGCCGGCTGCCGCGTCAGGGCGTCGCGCCACTTTTCCACGAACTTGCCGCGGTTGATCGCCTGGTAGCGCTTGACGCCCGCGAACGGGTCCAGCCCGGAGCTGATGCCCTCGCAATGCACCACCAGGCTGGCCGGCTGGTACACCACGCGCCGGCCGGCGGCGCGCACGGCAAAGGCCAGGTCCATGTCCTCGCAATAGGCTGGCGCGTAGCGGCGGTCGAAGCCGCCGATGGCGTGGAACAGCGCCGCGTCGATCATCAGCGAGGCGCCGGAGACGTAATCCACGTCGCGGCGGTAGAGAAAGCGCGGGTCGTCGCGCTGCTCGAAGCGGCCGTACGTCCACGCCTCGCCATCGGCATACACGAGGGCACCGGCCTCTTGCAGGCGCCCGTCGGGGTAGGCGAGGCGGCTGCCGGCGATGCCGCAGCCGGGCTCCTCGTCAAAGCAGTCCAGCAGCGCGTCGAGCCAGCCCGGCGTGACCTGGGTGTCGTTGTTGAGAAACAGCAGGAAAGCGCCACGGGCAACGGCGGCGCCGGCGTTGCAACTGCCGATGAAGCCCAGGTTGCCGGCATTGCGCAGCACATGCACGCCAGCCACCTGCGACAGCGCATCGGCGCTGCCGTCGGGCGAGGCGTCGTCCACCACGATCACCTCGAACGCGGTGGCGGCACCGTGGCGCGCGATGGAGCGCAGGCAGGCCAAGGTGTAGGGCAGCTTGCCGTAGACCGGGATGATCACCGAGACGCGCGGGGTCTCGCTGCGCGGCACACTGCCCGGCGGCACGCCGTCCAGCGGCTCCAGTTGCCATACCGGGTCGGTGGCCGGCCGGCGACGCAGCTCTTGGGCGATGCGCCATGCCGTGCCTTTCAGGCCGCGCTGGCTCACGCTGCCGGCCACGCGTTTGAGCAGGTAGCGCAAGCGCTGATACTGCCATTGCATGCTGCTGCTCAGGGCGGTTGCTCCAAAAGGGGGATGGACGCGATGGCGCGCCAGGCCATCGCGTGTCGATGTATTCGCTGCGCCTGCGCCTGGCGTTACAGGTTCTGGTAATTCGGCCCCGAGCCGCCTTCCGGCGTGGTCCAGGTGATGATCTCGTACGGGTCCTTGATGTCGCAGGTCTTGCAGTGCACGCAGTTAGCGGCGTTGATCTGCAGGCGGCGGCCGCCCTCGTCCTCGACCATCTCGTACACGCTGGCCGGGCAGAAGCGGGTGCAGGGGTTGCCGTACTCGGTGGTGCACTGGTCGATGCAGATGCTGGTGTCGGCCACGTGCAGGTGGATGGGTTGGTCCTCATCGTGCTCGGTGGCGGCAAAGTAGACGCCGGCCAGGCGGTCGCGCGGGGCCAGCTCGCGCTGCACGTAGTCGCGCTTGGGCTCCTCTTGCGCGCCCAGCTTGTGCAGGCTGGACCAGTCGGGCTTGTTTTTCAGCGTCCACGGCGACCGGCCGGCGGTGACGGTTTCCCAGGCGGCGTTGACCAGCGCAAACCACAGGCCCTTCTTGAAGCCGGGCTTGATGTTGCGCACCTTTTTCAGCTCGGCCATGACATCCGAACCGCGCAGTTTCGCGTCGAAGCCGGTGGCGCCAAGCTCGTTGGCGGCAAGGTGTTCGGCGGCCAGCATGCCACTCTTGATCGCCTGGTGGGTGCCCTTGATCTTGGGCACGTTGAGCAGGCCGGCGGTGTCGCCGATCAGGATCGCGCCGGGCATTTCGCACTTGGGCAGCGACTGCCAGCCACCGGTGACGATGGCACGCGCGCCGGCGGAAAGAATGTTGCCGCCTTCCAGCAGCGCCTTCACCTGCGGGTGGTTCTTCCACTGCTGGAAGGCCTCCCACGGCTTGTAGTCGGGGTCGCTGTAGTCCAGCCCGCTGATGTAGCCCAGCGCGATGCGGTCCTGGTCCAGGTGGTAGAGGAAGCTGCCGCCGTAGGTGTTCGGGTCGGCCGGCCAGCCGATGGAATGCACCACCTTGCCCGGCTCGACGCGGCCGGCGGGCACCTGCCACAGCTCCTTGATGCCGATGGAGTAGCCCTGCGGGTCGCTGTCGGCGTCGAGCTTGAAGCGCTTGATCAGCTGCTTGGTCAGGCTGCCGCGCGCGCCTTCGGCCAGCACGGTGGTTTTCGCCTTGATGTCGATGCCTTCGGTGTAGCCGGGCTTGTGCGTGCCGTCCTTCGCCACGCCCATGTCGCCGATGCGCACGCCGGCCACCGAGCCGTCGTCATTGTAGATGTTGTCGGCCGCGGCGAAGCCGGGGAACACGTCCACGCCCAGCGCCTCGGCCTGCGGCGCCAGCCACGCGCACAGCGCACCCAGCGAGACGATGAAGTTGCCGTGGTTGCGCATCAGCGGCGGCACCGGCAGCTTGCGTCCGCCGGTCTTGGACAGCATCCAGAACTCGTCGTGCTTCACCGGCACGCAGATCGGCGGCGGGTTGTCGCGCCAGCCCGGCAGCAGGGCGTCCAGCGGCTGCGGCTCGATCACCGCACCGGAGAGGATCTGCGCGCCGATGGTCGAGGCCTTCTCGATCACGCACACGCTGGTTTCGGGCTTGAGTTGCTTGAGCCGGATCGCGAACGCCAGTCCGGCCGGCCCCGCGCCGACCACGACGACGTCGTATTCCATGGTTTCGCGTTCGCTCATCGCGGACTCCGGCATAGGCATAGTGAGGAAAGGCGCGCGCGACACCCCGGCGCGACACCACAGGGTATTGTCCGGTTTCACGCGCAATGCGGCAAACCGGCGTGAAGAAAGGGCTGGGCGCTTGCCATCGGTTCGCCATCCGTGGCGATAATCGACCCCACCGCCCGGACATTCCCCATGAGCCAGACCGCCCCCATCGCCGATGTCGAACTGCGCCGCGCCAGCCTGTGCCAGTTGCTGCACTGGTTGGCGGTGGGGCGGGTGCAGCCGCAGGCGCTGGCCGATGCCTACCTGGGCGCGATCGAGCGGATCGACCCCCAGCTCAACAGCTATGTGGATGTGCGCGGCGGGCTGCTGCAGGACCAGGCGCACATGGCCGACCGCCGTCGCCGCGACGGCGTGATCGGCCGGCTCGACGGCATACCGCTGGCGCTGAAGGACAATTTCGATGTGGCCGGCTGGCCCACGCGCGCCGGCCTGCCGGGGCGCGGCGCCCCGGTCGGCGACGACGCCCACGTCACCGCCCGGCTGCGTGCGGCCGGCGCGCTGCTGATCGGCAAGACCAACATGGACGAGGGCGCGCTGGGCGCCACCACCGACAACCCGCACTTCGGCGCCACCCACAACCCCCATCGCCACGGCTACACGGCGGGCGGCTCGTCCGGCGGCGCGGCAGCGGCGGTGGCGGCGGGCCTGGCGGTGGCGGCGGTGGCTTCCGACAGCTTGGGCTCGGTGCGCATCCCGGCCAGCTATTGCGGCGTGTACGCGCTCAAGCCCACCCACGGGGAGATCTCCGCGCGCGGCATGGTGCCGGCTGCGCGCCGGCTGGACGCGGTCGGCCTGCTGGCGCGCAGCGCCGATGACCTCAAAGTGCTGCTGCAGGTGCTGGCCGGCTACGACGCCGACGACGCGCGTTCGCGCCGCCGCCGCGTGGCTTTTGCCTTGCCGGACTGGGAGCCGGGCAACCTGCGCGTGGGCCTGCTGCCGGACCTGGCCGCCGTGGGCGTGCAGCCGGAGGTGATCGAGGTGTTCGAGGCGGCCATGGCCCGGTTGCCGCATGCGCTCAGCGACCGCCGCACCGTCGACTTCGCCGACTGGAACTTCAGCCGCACGCGCCGCGCCGGCCTGCTGCTGATGGAGGCCGAGATGCTGGGCACCTTCGGCGCCGACCTGGCCAATACCGCCCAGCCGGTGTCGCCGTCGTTCCGCGACATGCTGGATTTCGCCGCCCGCAAGAGCGCCGCCGACTACGCCGTGGCCGATCGCGTGCTGGACGCGGCCACGCTGAAAATGCGCCGCCTGTTTGCCCAGGTGGATGTGCTGGTGCTGCCCACCACGCCGCAGGGCGCTTTTCCGCTGGCCGGCCCGGTGCCCGATTCCCAGGCCGACCTCACCAGCTTCGCCAGCCTCGCCGGCTGTCCGGCCGTCAGCCTGCCGATGGGCCACCTGCCGAACGGGTTGCCGATCGGCCTGCAACTGGTGGGCGCGCGCGGCTCCGACCTGCGACTGCTGGAGCTGGCCTCGGTCTGCGCGGCCACGCTGGACACCACGCCGGCGTACCCGGTCATCGCCTGAGCGCCCCGGGCATCCATATGGCCGCCTGTTATTAGGATATGAAAAGACGTCTGGACGTCCATTCGCGGATATAACCTAAGATGGGCGCCCCGGGACGCGTATCAGTTGGGTCTGTTGGCGTGTTTCCCCGATGCCACCCCGATGTCGAGCTTCCCACTCATGACCACCCTTGCCGCGACGCGCACGCACCTCGACGACCTCGAGGCCGAGAGCATCCACATATTCCGCGAGGTGATGGCCAGCTTCCAGCATCCGGTGATGCTGTACTCGATCGGCAAGGACTCCTCCGTACTGCTGCACCTGCTGCGCAAGGCGTTCTACCCGGGCAAGTCGCCGATCCCGCTGTTGCACGTGGACACCACCTGGAAATTCCGCGAGATGATCGCCTTTCGCGACGCGGTGGCGGCGGCCGGCGACGTGGACGTGCTGGTGCACATCAACGAGGAGGGCGTGCGCCAGGGCATCTCGCCGCTGACCCACGGCGCCACCGTGCACACCGACGTGATGAAGACCCAGGCGCTGAAGCAGGCGCTGGACAAGTACGGCTTCGACGCCGCCATCGGCGGCGCGCGGCGCGACGAGGAAAAATCCCGCGCCAAGGAGCGCGTGTTCTCCTTCCGCAACGCGCAGCACCGCTGGGACCCGAAAAGCCAGCGGCCGGAGCTGTGGCACACCTACAACACCCACATCCGCAAGGGCGAGAGCGTGCGCGTGTTTCCGCTCTCCAACTGGACCGAGATGGACGTGTGGCAGTACATCCGCCGCGAGAACATCCCCGTGGTGCCGCTGTACTTCGCCAAGCCGCGACCGGTGGTGGAGCGCGACGGCGCGCTGATCATGGTGGATGACGAGCGCTTCACTCTGCGCGAGGGCGAGATGGTGCAAATGCGCGAGGTGCGCTTTCGCACGCTGGGCTGCTACCCGCTCACCGGTGCGGTGGAGTCCTGTGCCGCCACGCTCGACGACATCATCGAGGAGATGGCCACCTCGCGCAGTTCCGAGCGCCAGGGCCGGGTGATCGACCAGGACCCCACCGCCTCCATGGAACGCAAGAAGCAGGAGGGCTACTTCTGATGAACGCACAGACCCGACCCGTCATCGCCACCGACGCCGCCACCGCGCCGGCCAAGGGGCTGCTGCGCTTCATCACCTGCGGCAGCGTGGACGACGGCAAGAGCACCCTGCTCGGCCGCCTGCTGTACGACGCCGGCATGCTCTCCGACGACCAGCTCGACACCCTGGCGCGCGAAAGCCGCCGCCAGCGTGGCGACGGCAGCGACGTGCTGGACTTTTCCCTGCTCACCGACGGCCTCGATGCCGAGCGCCAGCAGGGCATCACCATCGACGTGGCGTACCGCTATTTCCACACCGCGCGGCGCAGCTTCATCGTGGCCGACTGCCCCGGACACGAGCAGTACACCCGCAACATGGCCACCGGCGCCTCCAACGCGGAGCTGGCGGTGGTGCTGGTGGACGCGCGCAAGGGCCTGCTGCCGCAGACGCGCCGGCACACTTACATATGCGGCCTGCTCGGCATCCGCCACGTGGTGCTGGCGGTGAACAAGATGGACCTGGTCGACTACGACCAGGCCACCTACGACGCCATCGCCACCCAATACCGCGAGCTGGCGCGCGACCTGGGCATCGCCGACGTGCACTGCCTGCCGGTGGCCGCGCTCACCGGCGACAACGTGGGCGGCCGTTCGGCGCGCATGCCCTGGTATGCCGGCGGCAGCCTGCTCGACGTGCTGGAGTCGGTGGACGTGGCGGCGGTCAGCGCCGACGACTTCCGCATGCCGGTGCAGTGGGTCAACCGGCCGGACCAGTCCTTCCGTGGCTACGCCGGCACCATCAGCGGCGGGCGCGTGTCGCGCGGCGACGAGATCGTGGTGCAGCCGGGCGTGCAGCGCGCGCGCATCGAGCGCATCGTCACCGCCGACGGCGACCTGGACAGCGCCGTGGAAGGGCAGGCGGTCACGCTTTGCTTTGATCGCGAGCTGGACGCCAGCCGTGGCGACGTGATCGCCGACGCGCAGCGCCCGGCGCCGGTGGCCGACCAGTTCACCTGCCACCTGCTGTGGATGGGCGACGCCACCTTGCTGCCCAACCGCACCTACTGGATGAAGATCGGCACGCGCACGGTCAACGCGCGGGTGATGTCGATCAAGCACAAGGTGGACGTGAACAGCCAGGCCAAGCTCGCCGCGCGCCACCTGGACCTCAACGAGGTGGGCTACTGCACGGTGGGGCTGGACGACGCCATCGCGTTCGAGTCGTACGCCACCAACCGCACGCTGGGCGGTTTCATCCTGATCGATCGCCAGACCCACGCCACGGTGGCCTGCGGCATGCTGGATTTCGCGCTGGACCGCTCGTCCAACGTGCACTGGCAGCACATGGACATCGACAAGTCCGTGCGCGGCGCCAGCAAGGGCCAGCAGCCGGTGTGCCTGTGGTTTACCGGCTTGTCCGGTGCCGGCAAGTCCACCATCGCCAACCTGGTGGAGCGTCGCCTGCACGTGCTGGGCTACCACACCTACCTGCTCGACGGCGACAACGTGCGCCACGGCATCAACAAGGACCTGGGCTTCACGCCCGAGGCGCGCGTGGAAAACATCCGCCGCGTGGCCGAGGTGGCCCATCTGATGGTGGACGCCGGCCTGATCGTGCTGGTCAGCGTGATCTCGCCGTACCAGAGCGAGCGCCGCTCCGCGCGCGAGCTGTTCGACCAGGGCGAGTTTCTGGAGGTGTTCGTGGACACGCCGCTGGCCGAGTGCGAACGGCGCGACCCCAAGGGCCTGTACCACAAGGCGCGCGCGGGCGAGATCCGCAACTTCACCGGCATCGACTCGCCGTACGAGAAGCCCGAGGCGCCGGACATCCACCTGGCCACCGCCGGCCAGCGCGCCGAGGACCTGGCCGAGCAGGTCACCCAGCAACTGCTGGCCCGCCTGGATACCCTCAACCGCTCACGCTGACCGCCGTCCGCACCTTTTGCAGGAGCGACCCTGTGCGCGATGCTCTTGGGTGGGGATGCGAGACGGCGACGCGCAAAAGCATCGCGGCTGAAGCCGCTCCTACAGGCCCTGCGCGGCTGAATGTGGTAGCGACTTCAGTCGCGATGCTCTTGCTCTTGCCTTTGGCATGGCGCGAAAAGCATCGCGCACAGGTGCGCTCCTGCGGGCCTTTCGCGTGATGTAGGAGCGCCCTGTGCGCGATGCTTCGGGTGGGGCCGCGATTGGCGATGGGAGATTCACGCAAGCGGTCACCGCGCCAGCGGCCGGTGACGCGCCTTGTGGCGGAAGTCCAGTGCCCACAGGCGTGCTTGGATTGCCCGGGGACGGTGGCGATAATGCCGCCACTTCCCCTTCAAGCCGTACCCCCGATGACCGAAAAGACCGTACTCCATGCCACGCACCGTGCGCTCGGTGCGCGCATGGTCGACTTCGGCGGCTGGGACATGCCGATCAACTACGGCTCGCAGATCGACGAGCACCATGCCGTGCGCCGTGATGCGGGCATGTTCGACGTGTCGCACATGACCGTCGTCGACCTGCACGGCCCGCGCACGCGCGAGTTCCTGCGCCACCTGCTGGCCAACAACGTCGACAAGCTCAAGCGCCAGGGCAAGGCGCTGTACTCGTGCATGCTCAACGAGCGTGGCGGCGTCATCGACGATCTCATCGTGTACTTCTTCGACGAGGCGCACTTCCGCCTGGTGGTCAACGCCGGCACCCGCGCCAAGGACCTGGCGTGGATCGAGCGCCAGGCGCAGCCGTTCGCGGTCGAGGTTCGCGAGCGCGCCGACTTTGCCATGATCGCGGTGCAGGGCCCCCACGCACGCGACAAGGTGCTCGGCCTGCTGCACGAGGCCGACCGCCCGCGCATCGAGGCGCTGGGCAAGTTTGTGGCGGCGGCGGCGCAGGGGCCGCATGGCATGCCGCTGTTCATCGCCCGCACCGGCTACACCGGCGAGGACGGTTTCGAGATCATGCTGCCCAACGAGCATGCCCAGGCCTTGTGGCAGGCGCTGGCCGAGGCGGGCGTCACGCCGGCCGGCCTGGGCGCACGCGACACCTTGCGCCTGGAGGCGGGCATGAACCTCTACGGCCAGGACATGGATGACGACGTGTCGCCGTGGGAGGCCAACCTGGGCTGGACCGTCGCGCTGGACGAAGGCCGCGATTTCATCGGCCGCGCGCCGCTGGAGGCCATGAAGGCCGCCGGCGTGAAGCGCGTGATGGTGGGCCTGGTGCTGGACGAAAAGGGCGTGCTGCGCCACGGCCAGCGCGTGCTCACCGCCAACGGTCCCGGCGAGATCCTGTCCGGCAGCTTCGCACCCACCTTGAACAAGGCGGTGGCGTTCGCGCGCATCCCCGCCGGCGATCCCGGCGACATGCGGGTGGAGATCCGCGGCCGCGAGCTGCCCGTGCGCAAGGTGGACTATCCGTTCGTGCGCGACGGCAAACCCTGCGCCGGCATCTGAGCCGACGCGGCACATTCCGTACACGGCGGTTGCGTCTAGAATCGCCACCGCTACCATGCCCCACCCCTGACGACTGGACCCGACCATGAGCGAAATACCCGGCGATCTGAAATTCCTCAAATCCCACGAGTGGGCGCGCGTCGAAGACGACGGGCTGGTGCGCGTGGGCATCTCCGACCACGCGCAGGCGCAGCTCGGCGACCTGGTCTACGTGGAGCTGCCGGAAGTCGGCGCCAGCGTGGTGGCCGGCACCGGCGCGGCGGTGGTGGAATCGGTCAAGGCCGCCTCGGACATCTATGCGCCCGTTTCCGGCGAGGTGGTCGAGGTCAACGAACGCCTGGCCGACAAGCCGGAGACGATCAACGAGGACGCCTACGGCGACGGCTGGTTGTTCCTGGTGCGCCCCGGCGATCGTGCCGAGCTGGACGAACTGCTCGACGCCAACGACTACGAGGCGCTGATCGAAGACGACGATCATTGATCGCCGCGCTTCCCGCGCAGACGGCGGCCGCTCATGCGGCCGTCTTCTTTTTCGGAAGGTCGATGACGTGCCGGCATGGACGTCCGGACGTTTTCGATGCGGGGCGCATCGCGTCATTCCGTCGCGGTCCGGTGGTGCCGGCGGCCACGAGGGCCGATATTTTTTTTCCCGCGTCGCTGCCCGATGGACGCGCCGATGACGCGCCGTCCGCGTCTCCACCGTGAGCAAATGCGCGGCGCATGCCCGACGCATGGCGGCGCGGCAAGAAAGGCGCCTGAGGCGGGCCGGATCGCGCGGCGCACGGTAAATACAGGGTCGAGCGACGATTGGCGGTATTTTCGACCGAATGGGCAATGGACGTATGGACGTCCAAACGGATATTCACGCGGTGGCGGCAAAACCCTTGCAGCCACTGGTTTTTCAACCTTCCCGAGGGCTTTCCGGTCGGCGGATTTTCCACTGCAAATCCATTGACAGGTGAAATCTTCGGGGCTAGCTTTCGCATCAGATAACGGGGAACGTTGCCATGGCGACAACAAAATTCATCGAGCCTTATGTTGAACACGGTGAGAAGGCCGGCGCCGTACGCAAGATCACCGTTTCGATCCCGCTGCACGTGCTGCACAAGCTTTCCGATTTGCGCACGTACCGGCAGGTCAACAATCTTCGGCACGCTACCAACAGCGACTTGTTGGTCGAAGCGTTCCTGCACGCTTTTACTGGGCAACCACTGCCAACTGATGAGGAGCTGAGACGAACCATGGCCACTGCCAAGAAACCCGCCGCAAAGAAACCGGCCGCCAAGAAGGCCGCCAAGAAGACCACCGTGAAGAAGGTCGCCGCCAAGAAGGTCGCTGCCAAGAAGCCGGTAGCGAAGAAGCCCGCCGCCAAGAAGGCTGCCGTCAAGAAGGTTGCCAAGAAGGCCGCCGTGAAGAAGGCTGCGCCGAAGAAGGCCGCCGCCAAGAAACCGGCAGCCGCCAAGAAAGCCGCCGTGAAGAAGGTGGCGGTCAAGAAGGTTGCCGCCAAGAAGGCTGCGCCGAAGAAGGCCGCTGCCAAGAAAGCCGCTCCGGCACGCGTGGTCAAGGCCACCCGTACCGCCAAGCCGAAGGCCAAGAAGTAAGCCATACGCTGCCAAGTACATCGTCGAATATTTCCTTCCCCGCGGTGCCCAGCGCGGGGAAGGTATTTCGAAAGACCTTCGTCCCGGCTTGTCCGGGACGTTTCGTTTCTGCCGGTACGACACCTGCCACGCGAGCCATTCCATGGCGGACTGCCGCGTTGTCATGGCCGCCTCGGCCGGCGCAACGGGCGCCATGCCGGCGGTGCGCAACGGTGCTGCCGGGTCGTGCGCGAGAGCGTCCGCAATGCATTTGCCGCGCCGCTTCGTTTGGGGTTACCTTGTCCCGCATCCGCGCTGCGGCGGGTCAGGGGACCGTGCCGCTCCTGGATCTACAGGGGGAAAAGGCGCGGGTATCTGTCGATACTCAGCGAGAGACCATGGATACCCGAATCACACTTCATGCGCGCCGGCGTTCGCACGGCGCTTTCCGGCCGCTGCTCATTGCGATCGCGGCCGTGTTCGTGCTGCTTGCCGTCGCGGCGTGGTTTCTCATCGTGCAGCCCTACCAGGCGCAGATGCTGGCCGACGCGGGCGGCCATCCGTCCACGCCGGTGACGTTGGCCGGCAAGAGCGCGCCGCCGCCGCCGGTCAACGTGAAGGCGATGGGTGCGACCGAGTTGCTTTCCGAGGCGGGCAAGGCGGTACGCGAGCATCGCTTGCTGGCGCCGGCCGGCAACAACGCGTTCGAGTTCTACCTGCAGGTGCTGGAGCGACAGCCGGGCAACCCGGTGGCCACCGACGCCTTGCGCGAGACGTTTCCGTTCGCGGCCACCTCGGCCGAGCAGGTGATCAACCGCAGCGACTTCAGTGAGGCGCAGCGCCAGATCGACCTGCTGGCCAAGGCCGATCCCACCAACTTCACGCTGACCATCCTGCGCTCCAAGCTGGATGCGCAGCGCAAGGTGCTGGACAAGCAACAGCAGCTGGCGCTGGACCAGCAGAAGGCGCAGGAGCTGGCCGAGCAGAAGGCGGCCGCGGACAAGCTGGCCGCCGAGCAGCAGGCCGCGCAGGCGGCGCAGGTGGCGGCACAGCAGAAGGCGGCACCGGCGCGCACGCCGACCCAGGCCAATACGCCGCAGGCGCCGGCGGCCAGCCAGCCGGCGCCGGTCAGCCAGCGCACCGAGGCGGTGCTGGTGAAGGGCGCGCCGGCGCGTTATCCGCCGTCGGCCATGCGTGCACAGCAGGAGGGCTGGGTGGTGGTGGCGTTCACCATCGATACCAACGGCGAGACCAGCCATATCGAAGTGGTCGACGCCGAGCCGCGCCGCGTGTTCGAGCGTGCGGCGATCGAGGCGGTGAGCCGCTACGAGTTCACGCCGGCCAAGGAGGGCAACACGCCGGTCGCGAGTCGGCAGCAGCAGCGGATCGAGTTCAAGCTGCGCTGACGCGGCAGCGATACGCTGTCGAAGGCAGCAAGGCGACGCGCGGATCCGCGCGTCGCCTTTTTCGTGCGTCGTATGTGCTGCCGGAGGGAGCTACCGGCGATGCGCTGCGTTGCGATGGACGGTCTTGCGCTTGGGCGCGGCCTTCTTCGGCGGCGCGTGCTCCAGCCCGGCCCAGTCCACGTGCGGCAAGGCGAGCAGGTCGTCCAGCACCATCGGCATCAGGCCGCTGGGCGTGGGGCCGGTGGAGTTCCACAAGGTGACGATGCCGGTCTTGTACTTGGGCAGGAAGCCGATCATGGTGCGGTAACCGGCCACGGCGCCGGCATGGTAGATCAGGGTTTCGCCGCCGTATTCGTAGACCCGCCAGCCCAGCGCGTAGTGCGCGGCGGTGAGTCGGCCGCGGCGCCATGGCGAGGCATGCAGCTCGCCGGGCGTGATCACGCCCGGCGCGTGCAGCACGTCGAGCAGCGCGGGCGACAACACGTCGGGCCGGCCGCCCATCTGCGCGATCAGCCATTTCTCCATGTCGCGCAGGCTGGCGTTGACGCCAGCTGCCGGCGCCACGCGGTAGTAGGTTTCGTTGGGTTTGAACGGCACCCAGCCACGGGCGCTGGCGTTGTGCGGGCGCGCCCAGCTCTTGCTGGTTTCCAGCGCGGCCAGGCCGTAACTGGCGGTGGCCATGCCCAGCGGATAGAACAGCCGTTTGTCGACCAGGTGGTAGAAAAAATCGCCGGTGCGCGCGAACAGCACGTCGCTGATCATGCCGAAGGCCACGTTCTGGTAGCCGTAGCACTGGCCCATGCCGCAGGTCATGTCGACCTCGTCCAGCTTGCGTACCAGCTCCTGGTAGGACACGTCGCTTTCGAGCAGGTTGTCGTAGGTGTTGCGCGGCAGGCCCAGGCGCTGGCCCAGGATGTCGCCCACGGTGGCCTGGTCGGCGGCGTGCGCGTCCTTGAGCTTGAAATACGGCAGCACGTCGATCAGCCGCGTATCCCAGCCGAGCTTGCCGTCATTCACCAGCAGGCCGGTGATGGCCGTGGCGAACGCCTTGGACAACGAGGCCAGGCGAAACACCGTCTCGGGCGTGACCGGCTCGCGGGTGGCGGCGTTGGCATAGCCCACGGTCTGCTCGAACACCACCTTGTCGTCGATCACCACGGCGGTGGCCAGGCCCGCCACCGCCTTGCGTTCGCCCAGGGTCTGCAGCCAGCGGCGGTAGTCGTCCAGCGTGGCCTTGACGCGTGCCGGCGGGAGCTTCTGCACGGTGGCCGGCGCGGTGGAAACTGCGGTGGGGGCGGAGGTGGCGCGCGGTGCGCCAAGTGGCGCGACGGCCAGCAAAAATGCGCTGGCGGCAAGGTGAATTTTCGTTCGAAACGGCATGTTATTCTGACTTTTGTTGCGGCGCGGACACGTCCTGTGCAGAGGAGTCGAGACCGATGGGCCTGATCATTGTTCTGATAATTGTCGTTTTGATTGTCTTGTACTTCGTGGCGATCTACAACGGACTGGTGACGTCGCGCAACGGCTACAAGAACGCGTTCGCGCAGATCGACGTGCAACTCACGCGTCGCCACGATCTCATCCCCAACCTGGTGGAAACCGCCAAGGGCTATCTCGCCCACGAGCGCGGCACGCTGGAGGCGGTGGTGCAGGCACGCAATGCGGCGGTGAGCGGCCTGGCCGGTGCCAAGGCCAACCCCGGCGACCCGGCCGCGATGCAACAGTTGGCCGGCAGCGAGAACGCGTTGACGCAGACGCTGGGCCACTTGTTCGCGCTGCAGGAGGCGTATCCCGACCTCAAGGCCAACCAGACCATGATGCAGTTGTCGGAGGAGCTCACCTCCACCGAGAACCGTGTCGCGTTTGCGCGCCAGGCCTATAACGACTCGGTGCTGACCTACAACAACAAGCGCGAGGTGTTTCCCTCGTCGATCGTGGCGAACCGTTTCGGCTTTGTCGCCGCCGAGCAGTTGAAGATCGAGGACCCGGCCGTGCGCGAGGTGCCGAAAGTCTCCTTCTGATCGCCGATGCGCCGCGATGATCGCGGCGCGCTGCCGGAGCCGTCATGGATTTCTTTGCGCAACAGGCCCGCGTGCGTGGCAGCAGCCGGCGATTGGTGGCGCTGTTTGCGCTGGCCGTGGTCGCTGTCGTGGTGTCGATCGACGCGGTGGTGTGGCTGGTGATGGGACAGCATCCGGTGGACGGCGGCGTGGCGCCGTCCAATCTGCCGCTGCTGGCCACCAGCACGGTGGTGGTGCTGGCGGGCATCGGCTTCAGCTCGCTGTTCCGCATCCTGAGCCTGGCCGGCGGTGGCGCCAAGGTGGCACAGGGGATGGGCGGCGTGCCGGTGCCGCCGGATACGCGCGACCCCGCGCTGCGCCAGTTGCGCAACGTGATCGAGGAGGTGGCGATCGCCGCCAGCGTGCCGGTGCCGGACATCTACCTGATGCCCGACGAGCCGGGCATCAATGCGTTCGCCGCCGGGTATTCCGCCGCCGATGCGGCCATCTGCGTCACCCGCGGCTGCCTGGAGCATCTCAGTCGCGATGAATTGCAGGGCGTGATCGCGCACGAGTTCAGCCATGTGCTCAACGGCGACATGCGCCTCAACATCCGACTGATGGGGTTGCTGTACGGCATCCTGGTGCTGGCCATCGTGGGTCGGCGGGTGCTGTGGCTTGGCGGCGGGCGCGACAGCCGGCGCGGCAACCAGACGTGGATGATCGGGCTGGCGCTGATCGTGGTGGGCTACGTGGGGTACTTCTTCGCGCGCCTGATCCAGGCGGCGGTGGCGCGCTCGCGCGAATCACTGGCCGACGCCTCGGCAGTGCAGTTCACCCGGCAGACCGACGGCATTGCCGGCGCGCTGAAGAAGATCGCCGTGCTCAGCGAGGGCTCGTCGCTGGAGGCGGCCAACCGCGAGGAAGTGGCGCACATGCTGTTTGGCGAGGCGGGCCGCTTCAATGCGTTGTTCGCCACGCACCCGCCGCTGCTGCAACGCATTCGTGCGCTGCAGCCGGCGTTTCGCGAGGAGGACCTGGCTTCGCTGGCCGCCGCGATGGCGGCCGGCGTGGCAGCGCCGATGTCGAGGCCGGCATCGCCGCCTGCCGCCGGCGTGCCGCCGCTGCCCGTGGCTGTGGGCGTGGCGGCCGTGGCGGATGGTTTCCAGCGCGCCGGCGCGGTGCGCCAGGGGCTGCCCGCATCGCTGGTCGACGCCGTGCGTCAGCCGGAGCCGGCGCTGGCCGTGGTGCTGGCGCTGGCGATGGCCACGCAGGAGGCGACGCGCCAGCGCCAGCAGCGTCGTGTGGCCGACGCGTTCGGCGACGACGTGCTGGCCACGGTCGACGGGTTTGCGCCCGACATCGCCGCGCTGCCGGCAGCGTCGCGCCTGCCGCTGATGGCGCTGGCGTTTCCGGCGTTGCGGCAGCTTTCGGACGGTCGCCTGCACACGCTGCTGCAGACGCTGGATGCCTTGGTGCGGGTGGATGGCGACGTCGGCCTGCACGCGTTTTGCCTGTCGCGCCTGCTGCGCGTGCAATTGCGCGAGTCGCGCCAGCCGCGCCGCGCACCGGTGGACGGGCTGCGCACCTTGCCGGCCTGCCGCGACGCGGTGGCGCTGGTGTGTGCCGTGGTGGCCGCGCATGGCCACGCGAACGAGGACACGGCGCGTCGCGCATGGTTGCTGGCGATGGAGGCGTGCTTCCCCGGGCAGGCGATGGCGTGGAACGCGCCGCCGCCGGCGTGGCAGGTGCCGTTCGAGCGGTCGCTGGATCGACTGGATACGCTCTCGCCGCCGGCCAAGGAGCTGCTGATCCAGGGCCTGCTGGCGGCTGTCCGCGCCGACGGCGTGGTGACGGTGGACGAGGGCGAGCTGCTGCGCGTGATCTGCGCCAGCCTGCATTGCCCGTTGCCGCTGTAGCCCAGCCTGGCCGGGCCAGCCACGCCGTGACCGCATGCTAGGCTTGCCGCGCCCCACGCTGGATACGCCCGTGAGCTTGCCCCGCCAAACCGTTATGGAACAGGCCGCCGCGCCCATGCTGTCCGCGCTGGCGTTCTTTTTCGTGATGACGTCGTACTACATCATCCGTCCGGTCAGGGACCAGTTGATCGGCGCGCTGGGTTCCACCTCGCTGCCGTGGATCTACATGGTCGTGTTCGTGGTGATGCTGGCGCTGACGCCGCTGTTCGGCATGCTGGTGGCGCGCTTTCGTCGGCGCCGCCTGCTCGGCTGGAGCTACAGCTTTTTCATCCTGTGCCTGCTCGCCTTCGTGCCGCCGTTCCTGGCGCAGGCGCAGATCGGCGCGCGCGCGCTGGGGTTGGTGTTCTACGTGTGGGCCAGCGTGTTCAACCTGTTCGTGGTGTCGCTGTTCTGGAGCTTCATGGCCGACATCTTCGACAGCGGCCAGGCGCGCAAGGTGTTTTCGCTGATCGCGCTGGGCGGCATGGCCGGTGCGGTGTTCGGCCCCTTGCTGACCAAGTTTCTGGTGCTGCGGATCGGCGTGGCGCCGTTGCTGGGAGTGTCGGCGCTGGCGCTGGGCGTGGCGCTGGCGCTGTTGCTGCGCCTGTCCGACCGGGTGGCGGGCCAACGCGGCGAGGAGTTGATCGGCGGCTCGCTGTGGGCGGGACTCAAGGAGCTGTGGGCGCGACCGTTCCTGCGCTACATGGCCTTGCTGATGCTGTTTGGCGACGGCATCGGCACGCTGGCCTATGCGCTGGTGGCCGACTACGCCAAGGACCACCTCACCGACACGGTGGCGCGCACCTCGTTCTACAACGACCTCGACCTGGCCACCAACCTGCTCGGCGCATTGCTGCAACTGAGCGTGACGCCGTGGCTGCTGGTGCGCCGTGGCGCCGGCTGGGGACTGGTGGTGCCCACCCTGGTCAACTTTGCGCTGCTGGCCGCGGTGGCCGTGCTCGGCGTCGGCGCCGTCACCGTGTTCGGTTACCGCATTCCCCTGCTGGTGGGCGTGATGCTGGTGATCACCCGCGGCTTCGCCTACGGCATGACCAAGCCGGCGGTGGATGCGCTGTATACGCGCGTGCCGCGCGAGACGCGCTACAAGGGCAAAAACTTTGTCGAGACGGCCGTCTGGCGTTTCGGCGACGTGCTGGTGACCAGTGCGGTGAGCGGCCTGCGCCTGATGGGTTGGAGCGCCGGCGCGCTGGCGCTGGCCGGTGCCGGCATTGCCGCGCTGGCCACCGTGGTGGCCCGCCGTGCCGGCTGGTCGCCCGACCTGGCGCCGGAGGAGCACACCCGGTTGCCCGCGCGCGATACCTCGCCGGCCTGAGCCGGCATCGACGCCGGTCAGCTGGTGATGTAGCGCTGCAGGTGCTCGATCTCCTCGGCCTGCGCGTCGATCACGGCCTTTACCAGGTCGCCGATGGAGATCACGCCCACCACCTCGTCCCCTTGCACCACCGGCAGGTGGCGGATGCGGCTGTCGGTGCACAGGCGCATGCAGTCGAACACGTCGGTGTCGGGGCCGACCGTGATGGGCGTGGCGGTCATGATGTCCGCCACCGCCGTGTGCGAGGAGGCGCGGCCCTGCAGCAGCACCTTGCGGGCGTAGTCGCGCTCGGACATCACGCCCACCAGGGCGGTGCCGCGCATCACCAGCAGCGCGCCGATGCGGTGCTCGGCCATCTGCTTGATCGCCTCGTTCACCGGCGCGTCCGGCTCGATGGAAAAAATGCGGTTGCCCTTGCTTTCCAGCAGATGTTTGACCTGGCGCATGCGTGGGATCTCCGGCCGACCCGTTGGCGGGCCAGACGAGTCTAGCGCTGGCGCTGGCCGGTCGTGTGGCGGCGACGTGAAGCCTGGGCCGGGTCGGGCCCCCGGCCTTCGATATAGGCCGGGCCGCCCAGTTGGCGCATCTGTCGCATGATCCATTGCGCGCGCCCGAGCACGTACGCGCTGGGGCGGTCGGCATGCAGGCGTCGCGGGTTGGGCAGCACCGCCGCCAGCCGTGCCGCGCTGGCGGCATCGAGCCGCGCCGGCGTGGTGTGGAAGAACGCCTCGCTGGCGGCGCCCACGCCGTAGATGCCGTCGCCGAACTCGGCGATGTTGACGTACACCTCCAGAATGCGGCGCTTGGGCCAGGTCAGCTCGATCAGCACCGTGAAGTACGCCTCCAGCCCCTTGCGCACGAAACTGCGGCCGTTCCACAGGAACAGGTTCTTGGCCGTCTGCTGGCTGATCGTGCTGGCGCCGCGCAGGCGCTTGCCGTCGTCGTGGGCATCGAGTGCGCGCTGGATGGCATCGAAGTCGAAGCCGTGGTGGTAGGGAAAGCGCTGGTCCTCCGCCGCCACCACGGCCAGTGGCACGTTGCGCGAGATACGCGACCACGGCACCCAGTGCTGGCGCAAGGTGAACGATGTTTCGCCATGCAGCCACGCGCCGGCGCGGCGCTCCAGCATCATGGCCGAGGTCCACGGCGGCACGAAGCGCAACACCAGCACCGGCAGCCAGCTGGCGGCGAAGCCGGCCAGCACCAGCAGCCCCAGCCAGCGCAGCAGCAGCTTCAGGGGCGGGCGGCGAAACCTGCGCATGGTGCGTGCGGACTCTTCATCAAGCGACAATCGCGCCAGTATAGGGATGTTGCGCTGCCGCTCCCGCATCCCCATCTGTAGCGTTTCGCCCCACGAGACATGCCATGGACACCACGCTTACCCACGACGTGCTGCACCGTTTCCTGCTTGAGCGCGCCGGCGTGCGTGGCGTGCTGGTACGGCTGGGGCCGGCCTGGCGCGAGGTGGCCGCGCGCGCCGACTACCCGCCGGCGCTGCGCGACCTGCTCGGCCACACGCTGGCGGCCAGCGCCCTGCTTACCGGCAACATCAAGCTCGACGGCGCCTTGTCGATCGAGCTGAAAAGCCGCGACGCGCTGCGCCTGCTGTTTGCCGAATGCACCGACGAGGGCCGCTTGCGCGGCCTGGCGCGATGGGACGATCCGCTGCCGTCCACGCTGGCGCTCGACGCGCTGCGCGAGGCGGTCATGGCCATCACCATCGGCAACGTCGAGCGCGGCCAGCGCTACCAGGGCCTGGTGGCGTTGCAGAGCAGCGACCTGGCCGGCGCGCTGGAAAACTATTTCGTGCAGTCCGAGCAGCTGCCCGCACGCATCCTGCTGGCGGCCGATGGCGAGCACGCCGTGGGGCTGATGCTGCAGAAGCTGCCGGGCGAGGGCGGCCATGATGCCGTGCGCGACGACGACGCCTGGAATCGCGTGGCGCATCTGGTGGCCACGCTGGGCGACGCCGAGATGCTGGCCACCGCACCGGAGACGCTGCTGTACCGGCTTTTTCACGAGGAGTCGGTGCGCATGTTCGATCCGCGCCCGCTGGCGTTCGGCTGCACCTGCAGCCGCCAGCGCGTCAGCGTCATGCTGCGCTCGCTCGGTCGCGAGGAGGTGGAGGCGGCGCTGGCCGCGCGCGAGGGCGAGATCGAGGTGATCTGCGAGTTCTGCGCCCAGCGCTACCACTTCGACCGCATCGACGCGGAACACCTGCTCAGCGAGGGTGCGGCGCCGGAGAGCCCGCGCACGGCGCAGTAGGACCGCCTCAGGCGGCGGGTGGCTCCAGCGCGGCCCAGGCCTCGGCCGGTTGCGGCCGCGCGAACAGGAAGCCCTGCGCGTAGCGGCAGCCGATCTTCAGCAGCGCCTGGCGTTGCGACTCCTCCTCGATGCCTTCGGCGATCACCTGCATGTGCATCGAGTCGGCCAGCGCCTGGATCGCGCGCACCACCGCCAGGCCTTGGGTTTCCTCGCCGTCGGTCGGCAGCGCGGTGATGAAGGAGCGGTCGATCTTGAGCGTGGCGAACGGGTACTGGTGCAGGTAGCTGAGCGAGGAGTAGCCGGTGCCGAAATCGTCCAGCGCGATGCCGGCGCCCTGGTTGCGCAGGTTCTGCAGCATGCGTTTGACCTGGGCGGGGTTCTCCAGCAGCGTGTGCTCGGTCACCTCGATGCGGATGCGCGAGGTGGGCAGCCCGTAGCGCTCGAACAGCGCCAGCAGGCGCAGGTCCATGTCGATGGTGCGGAAATGGCGGCCGGAGACGTTGATGCTGATGAAACCGTGCTCGCCCACCAGTTGCTTGGCGTGCGCGCAGGCCTGCTCGAAAATCTGCCAGTCGATCTGCTCCACGCAGCCGGTTTCCTCCGCGATCAGGAGGAAGTCGGCCGGCAGCAGCAGGCCGCGCTCGGGGTGGTTCCAGCGCAGCAGCGCCTCGTAGCCGATGGTGTGGCCGTCGGCCAGCGACACGATGGGCTGGTAGTACGGCACGAACTCGTTGCGGATCAGCGCGTGGCGCAGGTCGCTTTCCATGTCCAGCAGCGACAGCGCCTCGCGCCGCAGCCGGTCGTCGAACACGGCCGAGCGGTGGCGGCCGCCGTCCTTCGCGTTGTACATGGCCGCGTCGGCGTCGCGCAGCAGCTCCTCCGGTTGGCGGTAGTGCGGGCCGGGCAGGGCGATGCCGATCGAGGCGGAGGTGAAGATCTCCTTGGCGCCGAGTCGGAACGGTGTCTGCAGCTCGCTGATGATGCGCTCGGCAACCTGGGTGGCCGTGTCGGCGTCGTCCATGTCCTCCAGCAGCACGGCAAACTCGTCGCCGCCCAGCCGGGCCACCACGTCGCGGGTCTTGAGGCAGGCGCGCACGCGGCCGCCCACCTGGAACAGCAGGTCGTCGCCCACCAGGTGGCCCACCGAGTCGTTGATCACCTTGAAGCGGTCCAGGTCGATGAACAGCACCGCGAACAGCTCGCGCGGGTTGGCCAGGTTGCGTTGCAGCGCCTGCTCCAGCCGCTGCAGGAACAGCGTGCGGTTGGGCAGGCCGGTGAGCGAGTCGTGCAGTGTTTCGTACTTGAGCCGGCGCTCGACGCGCTCGCGCTCGGCAATCTGCTCGCGCAGGTCGCGGTTGGCCAGCGCCAGCGCGTGGGTACGCTCGGTGACGCGGCGCTCCAGCGTGGCGTAGGCCTGTTTCAGCGTGGCGCTGGCGTGCTTGCGCTGCAGCGCGGTGGCGATGTGGTAGCTGACAAAGGTGAGCAGCTCCTGGTCGCGCTCGGTGTAGGTGTGCTGCGGCGAGTAGCTCTGCACGGCCAGCACGCCCATCACCTTTTCGCCCCATACCAGCGGCACGCCCAGCCAGCACACCGCGCGCGTGCCGAAGCTCTCGATCTCGCCCTCGGCGATGAGGCGGTCGATGCCCGGCCCGTCCACCAGCAGCGGCTTGCCATGCCGCAGCACGTACTCGGTGGCGCCACGGCCGTGTGTGCGCGGCAGCCGCGTGCTGTCGATCTCGTCCACCGAGTAGGGAAACGCCAGCTGTTTCTTGTCGCCATCGACCAGGGCGATGTAGAAGTTGCGCGCGTACAGCAGGCCGCCCACCGCGCGGTGCACTGCGGCGTAGAAGTTTTCCAGGCTCTCCGACGCGTTGGCCAGCTCGGCGATGCGGAACAGTGCCGCCTGCAGGCGCTCGCCGCGCTGGCGCTGCAGCACCTGCTGGCGCAGCACGCGATTGGCCTCGCGCAGGGCGGTGGTGCGATCGGTGACGCGTTGTTCCAGTTCCACGTGGGCGCCATGGCGCTCCAGCGCGGTCTGCACGTGCTGCGCCACGTAGCTGAGCAGTTCCAGGTCGCGTCGCGAGTAGTGGATGTCGGCGCGGTAGCTTTGCATCACGATGCCGCCCACCACGCGTTCGTCACGCAGCAGCGGCACGCCCAGCCAATGCTCGCAATACGGGCCGACCGGCACGAAATGGCCGGCCAGCTGCTGCGACAGCTCCTCGATCGAACCCATCAGCGCGCGGCCGCCCTTGAGCAGGTTCCAGGTGAGGCTGTTGTGCATGTCGCCCAGCGGGATCGGATGATCGGGCGCCGGCGGATCGGTATCCATGCTGTCGACGTAGTACGGGAAACGGATGCTGTCGGTGGGTGTGTCGTACAGCACGATGTAGAAGTTTTCCGCGTACATCAGGCTGCCGAGGATGCCGTGCAGCGAGCGCATCAGCTCGGACATGTCGTGCTCGGCGCCGGACAGCTCGGCGATCGCGTACAGCGCGCGCTGCAGCCGCTCGGCCTGGGCCAGGCGCGCGATGGCGTCGTACAGGCGGCTGGTCTCGGCCAGCTGGCGCAGCCGCGTGTCGGCGAGGCGGCCCAGCCAGGCCAGTTGCGCGTCGGTGGCGTCGGGCAACGGCAGGCTGCGTGAATGCAGCACCAGGGTGCGGCCGTTCTGCGGGTCCTCGGCCAGGTCGAGGTGGTGCGGCGCATGCCCGGCCACCTCGCTGTTGGCGCGCCAGCGCAGCTCGCCCTCGATGTCCAGCTCGGCCAGCATCAGCTCGCACACGCCCATGACGCTGCTCGCATCGGGCGCTTCGAGCAGTTGCTCGAAGGCACGGCGCGACAGCGGGTGTTCTCCCGGCAACGGCGTTGGCGCGTGCGGGCGGTGGGGCAACGAGGCACTCATCAGGTTTGCTGTCTGGCCGGCCTTTCCCGGTGGTACGACGCAAAGGCGTTTTATATCGCGTAAGTCCGCCCGGCCGCCACTGCGGCGGCGGGAACCCGGCGGCATGGCGGGTGGTCTGTGGGGGATGCGGCGTGCGGTTCTTGTGTCCGGATTGGCGTTTTTCCGGGGTTTCCCGGTTGTTAGTAAAACGTAAACCGCGCTATGATCCCCGCCGTACAACCGCGTCATCCCACCGTATAGAGGCCTCTGCGTCCGTCATGCGTCGTTTGTCCGCCCTGCTGCTGGTTTCGCTGCTGCCGTTCGCGGCGGTGGGCCAGTCCGCGCCCGGCAATGACGCACAGGCGCGGCAATGGTTGCAGGCAGCGCCGACGGACCATGGCGACACCAACGTCGTGCCGCTGTGGCGCAGTTCGCGCGGGCAGTGGCTGACGCTCAGCACCGATCACTCCGAGGTGGATGGCGGTGGGCCCATGGCCTTCCACGGCATGGCGGCGGACAACGTTTTCAGCAGCGGCCTGCATTACCAGCTGGCGCCTGGCGTGCAGGCGCACGCGGATGTCAGCGCCAGCTCGTGGGTCAACCACCCCACGCGGCTGCTGGGCAGCGAAGTGGGCGCCACCTACAACAGCGGGCGCTACAGCGTGGGCCTCAGCGTGGGTACCAACGAGGTGCCGCAGCGCACGGCGTTGCCGCGTGTCCTGCCGGGCGCCGCGCCGGGCGTGGACGGCCTCTCCGATTTCGACTCCAGCGCGCAGCTCAACGCGCGTGGCCGCGTGGCGCTGGACAGCAAGACCGGCATCGACCTTGGCGCCAGCGTGGGCCGCATCCGCCTGCTGCCGGGCAACCTGCTGGGCGTGGATACGCTGGACCAGAAAGCGCTGAGCTTCGGCGTGGATCGCGGCCCGGTCACCGGCACCCTGGTGGGACGCACCATGCAGCCGCTGGCGGGCAGCGCGGGCGGCACGCTGGGCGCGGACCAGCGCTGGACCAGCATCGACCTGGGCGTGACCTGGCGCCTGCCGTGGCAGGGCGCGCTGAGCATCGGTGCGCAAAACCTGTGGTCGTCCGGCAATGCGGTGAACACGCCCGTCGGCCCCGAGCCCGACCAGTCGCGCACGCCGTACGTGCAATACCACCAGGATCTCTAGGCGTCCTCGCCACATCGCCCGTGGTCCCGATGCATGCCGTCCTCGTGACGGCATTTTCGTGTCCGGGAGCCCGCCTGTGGGAGCGACTTCAGTCGCGACGCTTTTCGCTGTCCCGTTGCACCCACCCGCCGAGCGGCGTTCACTCACGCCGGCGGATGCGCAGGTCGCCGCTGAAGGTCTCGATGGTGATGGCGCCGCCCCCGTCGCCCAGGCGCGTGTCCAGCGTGCTGCCCGGACCGTGGCCGCTGGTGTCCGGCGCGCCGAAATCGCTGCGCAGGTCGCCACTGAAGGTGCTGGCGTGCAGGCTGGCCGATGTCGTCGCCGGCAGTTCCAGTTG
>Ga0206107_1000127_pt1 | contig 62433 bp, 53 predicted proteins | sample 2B0metagenome_FD_148652 | JGI IMG/M metagenome (GOLD analysis project Ga0206107, IMG submission 148652) | Enriched microbial communities from leaf-cutter ant dump, University of Wisconsin, Madison, United States - 2B0 | ecosystem: Environmental > Terrestrial > Nest > Insects nest > Nest dump...
CGACTGAGGTTTATCAGCACTTATTGTTTCTTTTACCTCCGTTTTTCTTTCCGATGGAGCTTCTGATTCAGCTGATTTTGGCTCAGGTTGCTCAGCCGGTTTAGAATCACCTTCAGCCTCAAGGGTCAGGATAACATGCCCTTCTGACACTTTGTCTCCTTTGGATACTTGGACTGCTTTTACAGTCCCAGCATGGGGCGATGGAATATCCATACTGGCCTTATCGCCTTCCAGCGTAATTAAAGCATCATCAACCGCCACTTTATCGCCGGCTTTAACATTAATCGCAATGACGTCCGCCGAAGCCGCGCCGCCCAAATCAGGAATTTTTACTTCAATAACCATCCACAATTCTCACTATAGTCTTCATTTTATTCATCGATATCATTATATACTGAAGTTTCTTCGAAAAGCAGTATTTTCTACTGCCGTCATTGCGAGGAGCGATAGCGACGTGGCAATCCAGTACAAAACCTGAAGCAAACATCCGTACTGGATTGCTTCGCCTTCGGCTCGCAATGACGGCGGGGGTAAACATATCACCATGACGGCAGTGTAAACTTAGCACTTCCAAAGATTACGGCTATATACCCATAGTATTAACATTTTACAGGGTTCGTTTTATCCACAGCAATCCCATACTTTTTAATTACTCGAGATACTTCCTCCGCTTTGACTTCTCCAGCATCAGCCAGGGCTTTCATGGCAGCCAGTGCAATGAATTTCGCATCCACTTCAAAAAAGTGGCGCAATTTCTTCCGCGTATCACTACGGCCGAAACCGTCTGTTCCCAGCACCGTATAAGGCTTCGGCACAAAAGCGCGGATCTGATCGGAATACATACGAATATAATCCGTCGCCGCAATAACAGGTCCTTTTTTATCTTGAAAACATTCCGTCACATAAGGTACTTTATGCGCTTCAGGGTGTAAGCGGTTATAACGCTCACAATCATCCGCTTCGCGTTTTAATTCGGTAAAACTGGTTACACTCCAAATATCGGATGTTACGCCAAAATCCGCCTCCAGCATCTCAGCGGCAGCTATCACTTCGCGCAGAATCGTACCGGAACCCAGCAGCTGAACATGTAAAGCTCTTGGTTTTTTCGAAGAACGCAGCAGATACATCCCTTTAACAATACCTTCCTCAGCGCCTTCAGGCATATCCAGCTGCTGGTAATTTTCATTCATCAAAGTAATGTAAAAGAAAACATTTTCCTGACATTGATACATCCTGTATAAACCATTCTGAATAATCACAGCCAGCTCGTAAGCATAAGTCGGATCATAGGAAACACAATTAGGAATCGTGGCAGACATAACAAGGCTATGCCCATCCTGATGCTGCAGCCCTTCTCCAGCCAACGTTGTTCGCCCTGCGGTTCCTCCCAGCAAAAAGCCTCGAGCCTTAGCATCACCGGCAGCCCAAGCCAAATCGCCGACACGCTGAAAACCAAACATGGAATAATAAATAAAGAAAGGGATCATCGGGAAATTACTGACACTATAGGAAGTCGCTGCCGCTATCCAGGAAGCAAAAGAACCCGCTTCCGTGATCCCTTCTTCCAGAAGCTGCCCGTCTTTGACCTCTCGATAATACATCACCTGTTCACGGTCGACAGGCGTATAAAGCTGGCCGGAACTGGAGTAAATACCAATCTGCCGGAATAACCCTTCCATACCAAATGTCCGGCATTCATCAGGAACAATCGGCACGAGACGCTTTGCCAGATTTTCATCTTTCAATAAAAGGTTAAAAAGCCGGACAAAAGCCATGGTTGTCGAAATCTCCCGATCCCCCATCCCTTTCAATAACGACTCAAAAGCGCTTAAAGGCGGTACTTTTAAATCGTCTGAAACGGCTCTTCTCTGAGGCAGAAAACCGCCGAGTTTTTCGCGCTTTTCCAAAAGAAATTTCAGGTCCGGATCATTTGTCTTTGGGCGATAAAAAGATACTTTCTCAATACCTTCATCAGAAACAGGAATACTGAATCGATCGCGGAAAATATGAAGCTGTTCCAACGTCATCTTTTTCTGTTGATGGGTTGCATTCTGTGCTTCTCCAGCTTTACCCAATCCATAACCTTTAATGGTATGCGCCAGAATGACTGTCGGTTTCCCTTGTGTGTGAACCGCTTCATAATAAGCCGCATAAACTTTCTGAGGATCATGTCCGCCGCGGACAAGCTCAGCAATTTCTTCATCCGACATGTGCGCAACACGTTTTTTCAATTCAGGATATTTGCCAAAAAAATGTTCCCGAAAATAAGCGCCGCCCTTTACCTGATAATTCTGAAAATCACCATCAACACATTCTTCCATACGCTTTAACAGCAGCCCATCTTTATCCTCCGCCAACAGCTTATCCCAGTTGCTGCCCCAGAGGACTTTAATCACGCGCCAGCCGGCTCCTGCAAAAAAGCCTTCCAGTTCCTGAATAATTTTGCCGTTCCCTAGCACAGGTCCGTCAAGGCGCTGTAAGTTACAATTAATTACAAATGTCAAATTATCCAATTTTTCTCGAGACGCGATCTGGAGAGCACCTAATGATTCCGGTTCATCCATTTCGCCGTCGCCAAGAAAAGCCCAGACGCGCCGTCCTTCCGTTTTTACCAAATTCCTATTCTCAAGATAACGTAAAAATCGGGCCTGATAGATAGCCTGAAGCGGCCCAAGTCCCATGGAAACGGTAGGAAACTGCCAGAAGTCGCCCATCAGCCAAGGATGCGGATAAGAAGATAATCCATCCGCCTCAATTTCCTGCCGGAAATTATCCAGCTGTTTTTCTGTCAAACGGCCTTCCAGAAAAGCTCTGGCATAAATACCAGGAGAAGAATGACCTTGAATATATAACAGATCGCCGCCATGATTTTCACTGGGTGCATGAAAAAAATAATGAAAGCCGATTTCATATAACATCAATGCAGAAGCATAAGTGGCCAAATGCCCGCCCAATTCAGGCGCCTTCTGCCCTGCACGCAGCACCATAGCCACAGCATTCCAGCGTAAAAGCGCACTCAGACGCTCCAAAATAGCAGGATCATCCGGAAGCTTTGCTTCATTCTGAGGCAAAAGCGTATTTTTATAGGGCGTAGTACAATACTGCAACCCTTGTACACCAGAAATTTGAGCATTTCTTATCAGCTGACCCAATAAAAACCTGGCTCTCTCAGCACCGTCTTTTTTTAAAACGGATCGAAGGGCTTCCAGCCATTCTCGAGTTTCTTCAGAATCCACATCCTGTTTAAGTACTTCAGGCATTAAGGACATAAATTAACCCTCGCAATTAATGATAGGTTGTTGTTCGCGTGCCGCACATCTGATAACAGACATGATATTCCTGCTCGCATCCGCAGCCGCCGTGATAACGCGGATCAGGCGTTGCACATAAAGCCATACAGTGCGCTTTTGACTTGGTGCATTCATCTGCACAAAGCTGGCCGTCAACGGAAGAAGGCGGCGAATAATGTTCGCTTGTCTGCTCTGGTCCAACACATCCTGTTAATGCCAAAGACGCAGTTAGCAAAATACAACACGCAATTTTATTGATCATGGTCAAAAAGGCTCCTGACACTTGTTAATGTTATTTTTAAGTAATTTATCTAAAAAAGGAGCATTATACCCCTGCCTTGACCTGCTTGCAAAGCTTGCCTGGAAGTAAATGCATTCTCAAGTAACATGGGTATATATCCAAAATCTTTGTAACTGCTATGTTTACTCTGCCGTCATTGCGAGCCGAAGGCGAAGCAATCCAGTTCGGATATCTTCTTCTCGCTTTGTTCTGGATTGCCGCGGAGCTTTCGCTCCTCGCAATGACGGCTGTAGAAATTACTGCTTTTCGAAGGTACTTGAGTATATCTACAATGTTCTTTTTGCAATCCGGTAAATCTCACCATCGTTACGCTTACCGACAAGGACAATTGTAGTAAGGTTTTTCTCGCTTTCATGGCGGTAAATGATTCGATATTCACCTGCATCAATTCGATTATAGTTCTCATAACCGAGTAATTTTTTTGCATCATGCGGAACAGAATTATCCTGCAACGATAATATCCTCTTTTTAATTTGTTCCTTATGTTTTGGCGGAAGAGAAGCAATAAACCTCATTGCTTTTGGTTTCATTTCGAGGTTGGACATAATGGATCAATCATCCTTCAGCAGAAAATCCATAGTCGTTTTTGTATCCAAAGATACTTCCTGATCAGCTTTTATCGCACGCTCTCCCCAATAAGCATCTTCCAATTGAATATAACGCTCATAAGACACGATAACGGCTGCCGGACGTCCGGAACGCTCGATAATCACCGGCTCTCGAATTGCTTCATCCAGATATCTGCCAGGGTGTTTATTCAGTTCAGTTGCTGTCGCTCTCATAATACATTACCAAATTTATTTAAACTACGTATATTACGTATTATACGTAATATATTGAAGTAAGGCAAGGTTAAAGGCAAGTTAATAGGTTCTGCAAGCAAGATATGCAGCTAGGCTTTTTAATTTATCTGATCGGCTGCCAAAAGGTTTTAGTACATTTTCTGCTTCTTGGTAAACATGGCAAAATGCTTCCAATAAATCCTGCTGCGAAAAAAAATCCGCATAAGTTGCTTTCCCCTTGGCTTTATCAGAGCCTTGTTGTTTGCCAAGTGCAGCTGTTTCTCCGTAGTAATCTAAATAATCATCCTGCATTTGGAAAGCTAAACCCATTTTTTCTGCAAAGTAGCATAATGCTGTGTTCAATGGTTCAGACAAAGGGCTTTGCAGCAGCAAAACCGGCATCTGAATACAAGCCGAAAACAATGCCCCTGTTTTAAGCGAATGAATATGCTGAAGCATTTCTATCGAGACAGTCTCTTTACACGGTAAATACTCCAGATCAAGCGCCTGACCGGAGGCCATACCAGCAGCTCCGCAAGCTCCGGCCAAACTTAAAAGCAAGGCATTTTTTTGAGAAGACTTCAATGCGGTGTCTTTTGCGATACATTCAAAAGCCAACGCCTGTAAAGCATCACCTGCAAGGATAGCAGTTGCTTCATCAAAAGCCCGATGACAAGCCGGCTTACCACGGCGCAAATCATCATCATCCATAGCTGGCAAATCGTCATGCACCAGAGAATAACAATGAATTAACTCAACAGCACAAGCAGCACTATCCAATACTTCAGGAAGGAGATTTAACATGTCTCCAGCAAGATAAATCAATACAGGGCGAAACCTTTTACCGCCGTTTAATACAGCATACTGCATGGCTTCTTTTAATCGGCTTGAAGGAACAGAATAGTTATCTAACTCAGATTTTAGACAATTATCCACTCGCTGCTTGAATAATTCCCAATCCTGTTCAGTGCGGTTCATCCAACTCATCCAGTCCATCTGAACCTTCAAAATCTTCCAGAACAGCATCCTTATCATCAAGATTTGTCAGAATGGCAATTTTTTGTTCTGCCTGTGAGAGGGCTTTCTTGCACTCGCCTGCGAGCTTGACCCCCTGCTCATAAAGCTCGAGAGATTTTTCGAGCGAAAGCTCGCCTGATTCAATTTGGTGTACAATTGCTTCAAGCTTTTTCATTGCTGTTTCAAAATCAGGAGTTTTCGGAGAACGACTCATTTCACATTAGCTCTTTCAATTTTAAAAACCACTATAACACAATTCCATTTTTTGTTTCAATAAAGATATTATAGAACTATTGCAATATCTTGCTCCTGAGTCATTGTAAGTCTTTGGAAGGAACGCATATTTTCCAAAATTTCATAAGGTTGACATAATTTTAGAGGCAAGTTGCTTTGACTCCTCAACTCCAGGCTGATCGAAAGGATTAATTCCCCAAATCTGACTTTGAACAAAAATCTTATGTTCATAAAGCGCCATTAATGCACCTAATGTATACGGCGTCAAACTTTTTAATGTGATCAGGTTAATCGCATACGGCCATCGGCGGCGAGTTAATGCTTCAATCTGTGCCTGGCAATTGGCGTTTAACCACGCTTTCTGACAATGCAGTTCTTGATTGTCTTTTTCAACCACAATAAAATCAACGGGCGTTTGGTGTGTTCCTTGGTGCAACAATTGGTGAAAAGAATGTTGTGAATTACAACCGATGCCTCCCCAGACAATCGGACCTGTCGCATAATTGACAGGCTCACCCAAAGCAGTTAACGACTTGCCATTGCTTTCCATATCTAACTGTTGCAGATGATTGACCAAATAAAGCAAGCGCTGTGAATATGGGATAATAGCATGTGTCTGACAATCAAAAAAATTGATGTTCCAAATCCCCATTAATGCCAAAATAACCGGCATATTCTTCTCAAAAGGCATTGCTTGAAAATGTTTATCCATCGCATGGGCACCCTTGAGAAAAGCCTCAAAATGATCAAATCCAATAGAAATAGCTAAAATAAGCCCCATGGCTGACCAGATGGAATAACGGCCTCCTACCCATGCCCAAACAGGCAAAACATTTTCAATGGGCATACCATAACGTTCAACCGCTTTCTCAGGACAAGCCGTAATGGCCAAGATCTGTGCGCGAGCAGCTGCATGGCTTCCTAACCAAGCAGCCGCCCTGTCTCCATTCAATAAAGTTTCCTGAGTTGAGAAAGACTTAGAAGCAATAATAAATAACGTTGTTTCAGGATGAAGTTTCTGAAGCACTTCCTCCATTTCATCTGGATCAATGTTAGCCGTAAAATGGATATTCACCGTCAAATCCGAATAAGGCTTCAAAGCGTAACACGTCATTCGCTGTGATAAATCTGACCCGCCAACACCGATATGGACAATGTCGGTAATGGGTTTACCTGAATAACCCAACCATTTTTTACAACGAATTTTCTCGCTGATATTTTGTATTCTCTTAAAACACTGACGAATATCAACAAGAATATCTTTACCATGATAAATTAACGATGATACCTCAAAATCGCGTAGTGCTGTATGTAAGGCAGGAAGGTTCTCTGAAATATTGACAGGCTCACCTTGAAATAAAGCTTTCACTTTACTCTTCAGATCACACGCTTCTGCTAATTGTATTAATAATTTTTTCGTTTTATCTGTCAAACAATGGCGCGAGTAATCCAAGGAAAGCATTTCTGTTTCAATGAGAAAAAGATTTTTGCCTGTAAAGCGATTCCGTTCATGTTCAGGCAACTTAAGCATATGAGCATGCGCTTCCAATTCATGCCATTGCGGACTATCAGTCAATTTTACCATTCAATTCACTATACTAGAGAAACCAAAGAAAACAGAACACGGCAGTATACCATAATGTCAGCAATAAGAAATACGTCAATTCGATTCAGGCAGGAAAGATCATCTCAATTTTATAATAGGTGATAAATAATGTACATGGAGGGTCGACAAAAGCCTAGAGCCCTGAACTTTCTCACAGGTACCTCTCCCTCTTTGGGTAAATAGCGCCCAGGGGTCTGATCCCTCTTACTGTGCTTCTCCCACTTGGGGGAGAAGACGCCCGAAGGGCAGATGAGGGGGGAACAATACTAGCATTCTCAACAAACTTGAGTGTATAATCTTCTTATTATCATTTTAGATGGAGTTAATCAATGCCATATTTAACTTATAACGAAGCAAATAAAAAGTTTTACTTAACACACAAACGGCCCTGTAATCAAGGAGATTACGATGTACTTGTTAAGATTTCTAATCGGTTAAAGAGTTTTGTTAACGATAACCCCACGCTTGAGCTGACTGATTTACAAAAAAAATTTGTTAAACATTTGAAGCAGCAAGGAGAGGATTATAGAAGGAGTGTGGATAAAATTGACATTGCACATGGCGTAGCAATTAGTAAAATCATGGCATTATTTGTGAAAGTTTTAAATGAGCCCGAGCTGCTTAAAAAATTCTCTTTTCTCAACAACCTGAATAATTTTTTTGATGCAACATTGTCTACAGAACAGCCTATCGATTCAGAAGAAGAAACAGATGAGCAAATATCACGAGCGAGTATTCGAGCCTTCCTCAAAAATATCCGAGATGGGCAAAAATCGCCAGAAAAATTATGTCAGCAAGCGAATGAAATTATCCATCATTTGAACAAGTGCTCCAGAAATTTGGTGCCTGGTTTGTCTTCCAAGAACAGAACCATAGGCGCTTATGAAGACCCACCGTTTGTGCTGATCAAAGGCCGAAAAAATCACGCTCAAAAAATAGAAAAAGCCTTAAAAATTTCCGAGTTTTTTAAGAAACTTGAACCAGACTACGCCTCAAAACCTACCAAAACCAATGAAAATATCCTCTATAGTTCATCCGTATCATTCTTTCGGCCCGTACGGGGTAGCAGGCGTACTGTGATTATTCATGAGCAACCAACACCGGCACGTGCTGGAAAATAAATGCGACTTTTGAGAAGATGCGGTTGCTCTGAGCCATTACCCCCTCATCTGCCCTTCAGGCATCTTCTCCCCAAAGGGGAGAAGCACCGGGTTGGAAAATCTGCTCTCCGGACACTGTTTTCCCTTTCTACGAGGCTAATTGATTATCCTTTTTATTAGCATTATAATTTAGGAGATTTTTAGGTCGCCTTAGGGGGCAAAAGTTGTAAAATTGAGGGGTTAATGAAGAAATTACAAAAATTGAAGAAAATTGCTATTATTTTATCCCATCCCTATACCGGTGGAGTACTGGTTGGCGCCCAAAATATTGCTAGAATGTTTAAGCTTGCATCGTTAGAAAATCACCATCAGTTAGAAGTCATTTTTGCGCACATTGAAGATAATGTATATGAGCCGGATACTTTTGATTCACTCAAGCAAATGGACATTCGTGTCAGAGCATTTAAGTGGCATGAAATCAGTTTAGCGGATGCCCAACGGGTAAAAGAAATGAGCTTGCAAGACTTTGAGGTACCTGTTTCTGTATGCGGCACCTATTGCTATCCAGAGGATGGTATATCGGCTTTTTGTGATGTGGATTATTGGTTCATTATTCCAGATAGAGTGCCGCACCAATTGCTGCCTCTCAAACCCTACAGCTTCGTCGGATATGATTATTTGCAACGCTATTTTGATTGTCTCCCAAAACCCTATAATGATGTGTTAATTACCAATTCTCGATACGCGGACTATGTGTTTGTTACCACTCACCAAACACAAACTGATGCCATTAATTATCTTGGTATCGCGCAAAAAAAAGCTGTTTTATTGCCATTAGAATTCTCAATTTACGAAAATGAAGATAACCCTCGCTCAAAAGTCCAACAGGAGTCAAAATATTTTTTGTGGTTAACAAATTCTGCACTCCATAAAAACCAGATCAATGTATTTAAAGCACTCGCATATTACTATAATAATTTAGAGGGTAAATTAAAATGTAAAGTATGTGGCGTATATAGTGATATTTTTCTGCCGCAAAAAAAATTGGAAAATGAGTTAGCTTATTTCAACCAGTTTGAACATGTGACAAAATCGAGAAAAATCGTCGAAAAAGAAAATTTAACAGACAAAATAGATTTCCATGGCTTTATCTCTGACTCATTGTACGCACAGTTACTTCAGGAGGCTGATTTCGTTCTTCACGGGAATAATTATGACAATGGCAGTTTTATTTTAATAGAAGCTGCATATTACGGTATTCCTGCATTGTCTACACAATATCCCGTTGTGGATTTTTTCAATGAACGTTTTCAATTAAATTTACAGTTTTGTGATAGCAATGATTTTAAAAATATTGCCCATCAACTCAAATATATGGAAGAAAACAGTCCATCTTTGCAGCAATGCCTACCAACAAAAGCATTCTTATCACAGTTTTGCTGGAACAAATGTGCCAATTCATTTTATTCCACTGTCATGGAGCGAATTGATCAATGAAAATTGGTATTTTTATGGGAGGAGAGTATTTCCATTCTGAGCAATTGCGAAAGGAAGGATTGATTCGATTAGTTGCTGTTTTACTTGAGCATCTGAAAAGAAAAGAAAATTTGGAACCTGTTTTGTTATGTTCAAAATTATCTCAATCGGCACTCAAGTCTGCCTTTAGTGATATCAATGACAACCTGCTAGAACCTTCTATAAATTTTTTAAATCCTAGGTTTGTTTCTCCATTTTATTATTTTTCTTGGAAAAAGAAAGAAAAAACAAGACAATTATCTTCTCTTCCAAGTATTTGCTTTAACAAATTAAAAAAAATGGTTGGCGCATGTATACGTGCGCCACGACGTGTGAAATTGATATTTTTTCCATTATATTTATTCCTTAAGATTTGTGTCATTATTCCGTTGTATCAATTTCGTAAAGTAATAAACAATCGAATAGCCACCAGTGGGCACCGTGAACTACTAAAATTAGTGAGAGTGGCCAATCAATCCGATTGCGAACTTATTTTCGTACCAACAATATTTTACCCTGAAGTTTTAGATATTCGTAAACCTGTTGTTTTAACCGTACCTGATTTAGTCGTATTTCACTACCCACAATATTACTATGATAAAACAACACTGAATCTATCTAAAACATTAAAACTTCTGGATAATACACGTTATTTTACTACCTATAGTCAATATGTCGCTGACTTATCTATACGCCCATTTTCTAATGGTAAAATTAAAGTAATACGACATGGAGGATCGTTGTTTCTCAATCAGTTAGATACATCCGGTAATACGCAAAATAAAGCGGTGAATATTATTAATAACCGACTGCGACAATCAGAGAATATCTACTTGCGGCTTTTTGACATTTCTAATGTAAAATTCATTGTATACACATCACAAAATCGACCACATAAAAATATTTTAAGCCTGATTAAAGCATACAATACTTTGTTACGAAAGAAATTTTGTAACATTAAATTGATTTTGACTGGAAGAATTGAAGAAGCTTTTGATGCTGAAATTGCCCAATACATCAAACAACATAATTTGGCTTATGATGTCATCAGTTTACCTAATCTGAGTAATTTGGAATTAGCATCGTTAGTTAGCTTGGCATGTCTTGCAGTCAATCCCACATTATTTGAAGGGGGATTTCCGTTTACATTTACAGAAGGATATTCTGTTAATACCCCTTCAGTAATGAGCAAAATTCCCGTCACCTTAGAAATCATTACCGATGAGGATTTGCAGCAAATCATGTTGTTTGATCCCTATAATATTGAAGACATGGTCGAGAAAATCCATTGGGGCATTACTCATCGCGAACAATTGCTGAACCTGCAAAAACCACTGTATGAAAAATTATGCAATCGAAGTTGGGATACCGTGGCTGACGAATATGTCGAATATTTTAATGAAATTCTTGCTGAAAACCAGGAAAAAACTGAGGAAACCACTTATGCAACTCAATAAAATACATGAAATTATTGTTCCTCAACTCAGTGTCAATGATGACTTTGTTTTTTTACTCTCATACTATTATGCAGCTGGAGAAAAGATCAACAGCGGAGCGATCATTGCAGGGCTGGAAACGAGTAAAACCGCTCTGGAACTTGAATCAGAAAAGGAAGGTTACTTCTATCCTTTACGGCAAATAGGTGATAAATTATTGCCAGGAACCGTATTAGCTCTTGTGTTGGACTCCAAAGATGAAACGATTTTGGCTCAGTATAAAGAAAACCATCAATCTACGCACAGCATGACACAGTTCGCATCACCTGTCGTCTGTGAACACCCTGCTTCTAATAAGTTGATCATTATTGGTGGTGGTGGACATGCAAAAATGTGTATTGACATTATTCGCCAAAATAAACAATTTGAGATACATGGCATTATCGATAACCATCTCCCTGTAGGTACAACGGTTTTAGGCGTCCCCGTAATAGGTAACGACAATGATTTACCCAATTTTTTTAAAAGAGGTATCCTGTTTGCCATCAATGGTATTGGCGCTGCTGCGACCCCATCGTTGAGAGAAGCCATTTATTTAAAAATAAAACAGGCCGGATTTATTATTCCCAATATTATTCACCCACGAGCCAGTATTGAACCATCAGCCTATATGGGTGAAGGTAACCAAATTATGGCCAATGCTGCCATAGGTAGCGATGCTAGATTAGGTAATAACATTATCATTAATGCCGGTGCTGTAGTTTCTCACGATTCTATTATTTCCGATCATGCAAGTATTGCTCCTGGCGCAATATTGGCTGGAAAAGTTCAAGTGGGGAAAAACACGCTTATTGGCATGGGAGTCACGGTATACTTCAATACCTCTATTGGTAAAAATGTCATTATACATAATGGTTGTCATGTCAAAACACATATTGGTAATGATTGTGTGGTCAAAGAACAGTAGGAATATGAATATATGAAAGACACAACGTTTATTCCTGTCTACCAGCCAACTCTATCAGATATTGAAAAAATCAATGTCAATGAATGCTTGGAGTCTAACTGGATTTCATCTAAGGGAATCTTTGTCTCTCGATTTGAAGAAACTTTTGCTGCTTACACTGGAGCTTCCCATGTAACGACCGTTTCCAACGGTACTGTTGCATTGTATTTAGCACTTTTGACGCTCAATCTGTCACCAGGCGATGAAGTGATTGTACCAACATTTACGTATGTTGCGTCAGTGAATGTCATTCTGCAAATAGGCGCAAAACCTGTGTTCGTCGACTCGTTACCGACAACATGGCAAATGGATCCAGAAGATGTGCGTCGTAAAATAACGACCAAGACAAAAGCTATCATGGCAGTACACTTGTATGGTCACCCCTGTGAAATGAGTCAGCTCAAAACCATTTGTGACGATTTTAATTTACTATTAATAGAAGATTGTGCTGAAGCATTCGGTTCTCTGTATAAAGATCAGCATGTGGGCACTTTTGGTGATGCTGCTACATTCAGTTTCTTTGGAAATAAAACGATTACCACAGGTGAAGGTGGGATGCTCGTCCTGAAGTCAGAAGAACACCATGCACTGGCCTGTACTCTCAAAAATCAAGGTGTCTCAAAAAAAGTGATGTATTGGCATGATATGATTGGCTATAATTACAGAATGACCAATATCTGTGCCGCTATTGGAACAGCACAACTGGAGAGAGCAGATGAAATCCTTGCCAAGAAACGTCAAATTGCGATGTTCTATAAAGAACATTTGAATAATCTGCCCTTAACAACGCATGAAGAAACTGTCAATGTGAAGCATTCTTTTTGGATGTGTTCTATTCTGTCAGAAGCAGCTCAACATCGCGATCCTCTGAGAGAACATTTAGATACGCATGCGATTGAAACACGCCCCACTTTTTATCCTGCGCATTTAATGCCAATGTATGATAAAACAACAGAGCATCATCCTGTTGCAGAGTTCTTAGGATTACGTGGCATTAATTTACCCAGTTGGCCAGGATTAACAGAAGAACATCTGTCAAGAATTACCCGTACAATAAAACACTATTTTGAAGGTTTATCAGCGTGAAAACATTAACTCGTATTTGGAATGTGCGTTATTTCTGGATGCATTTAGCATTATCCGATTTACGTGCAAAATTTAGACGCTCCTATTTCGGTATATTATGGGCAATACTCAATCCTTTATTATTGACATTGCTGATGACATTCGTCATGAGTACTATCTTTAATGTGCCACCCGGAGATTACGCACCCTATGTTTTTTCTGGCCTGATTATTTGGGATGTGATTGTGAGTTCCTCGATTACAGGATGTACCACATTTGTTAACGCTGAAGGCTATATCAAACAATATCCTCATCCTTTAATGATTTATCCTATACGTAATGTATTGGTTGCGATTATTCATTTTGGTTTCGGATTTATTGGGCTATTTTTGTGGATTTTGTTCGTCAAACCAGAAAATTTAAATTGGACTTTTTTTTGGTGTATTCCTGGCATGATTGTCTTAGCCTTGATAGCATTGCCTTTAGCAACAATTTGCGGTATTTTGAATACGAAATTTAGGGATTTTGCCCAATTGGTTGTACTGATTTTTCAGGCCATTTGGTACATTTCCCCTATCTTTATTAGCGTTGAAGCATTGCAAGCATCACGACATTTGGCTGGACTCGTCAACTATAACCCTGTCTATCATATACTGAATATTATTCGAGCCCCCATTTTACATGGCCAATCACCTGTAGCAGAGAACTTTATCTATGCTGGTGGAGTCATTATTATTTTTTGGTTGATTGCGTTCGTTATGTTGCGGCGCAATGAAAGAACGTTGATTTTTTATTTATAGGTCATATCTGATGTCAAACAAAGTTGTTTTTAAGAATGTTCATTTATGCTACTCTTCTCTGGCCTATCGACATCGCTCCTTAAAACATCATGTTTTTCAAATGTTGAAAGGCTCTCGAGAAAAATATGTCACGGATATTCATGCGCTAAAAAATATTTCTTTTGAAGTGCACCATGGCGAACGCGTTGGACTTATTGGCCACAATGGTGCAGGGAAAAGTACTTTACTGAAAGCGATTGGTGGTTTATACCCTCCCGTTTCTGGCAACATTTCAGTAGAAGGCTCCATACGCGCCCTGTTTGAGCTTTCGTTAGGATTCGAACATGAAGCCACCGGCCGTGAAAATATTCTGTATCGAGGATTATTATTAGGAAAAACACCGAAAGAAATGCGGCAGTTAGAAGATGAGATCGTGGAATTTGCCGATTTAAGAGAATTTATTGATTACCCCATTAAAACATACTCTTCTGGGATGTTAGTGCGTTTGGCTTTTGCCATTTCCACCTTAATACAGGGTAATATTTTATTACTGGATGAAGTGATTGCTGCGGGCGATGCACAGTTTTTCCAGAAAGCCAAAGCACGTATTTTACAATTGATTGGATCCGCGCAAATCTTATTTTTTGCCTCACACGATCTCAACGCTTTACAAGAAATTTGTTCTCGCTGTTTTGTCTTATATCAAGGGGAGATCTTATTCGACGGGGCGCCCAGTCAAGCTATCGCTTATTATAAAGGAAAAATGGGCATCAGCTAACAGAAGATCATGCAAATTATTATACCCATGTCAGGATTTGGAGAACGTTTCAGGCGGGCAGGTTATACACTACCCAAACCGTTGATAGAAGTCGATCAAAAACCGATTATTGGACACGTGATTGATCTTTTTCCTGGAGAAAAAAACGTTATTTTTATCTGTAATCGCGAACACTTGGAAAACCTCGATTATCAACTCGAAAACACATTAAAAAAATATTGCCCTACTGCGCAAATTATTAGCATTGAACCGCATCACCTCGGGCCTGTTCACGCCGTGCTGCAAGCGGAACAATGGATTGATCGCGATCAACCAGCGATTATCAACTATTGTGATTTTACCTGCCGCTGGAATTGGGAAGAATTTATTCAATTTACCCATGAAACGCAATGCAAAGGTGCTATTCCTGCTTATAAAGGCTTTCATCCACATTGCTTAGGTTCCACCAATTATGCGTATATGAAGGAACACAATGGCTGGGTCATGGATATTCAAGAAAAACAACCCTATACGCAAAATCGTATGGAAGAATACGCCTCTAGCGGCACTTACTATTTCGCAAGCGGCGAGCTCTTATTCACGGCATTAAAAACGATGCAGGCAGAAAACCTGAAAGTGAACAATGAATATTACGTCAGTATGGCTTACAAACCGCTTCTCGCAAAAGGTTTACCCATCGCCGTTTATCCACTGGAACATTTTATGCAATGGGGAACGCCGGAAGATTTAAAAGAATACTGTTTTTACTCAAAAATTTTCAAAGACTTGGCAACCTACCCTCTCCCCCATACAGGTAAAGCTTCAGGCACAGTCATCATTCCCATGGCAGGATTGGGAAAACGATTTGCAGTCGAAGGCTATCCACTGACCAAGCCACTCATACCCGTTTCCGGACTACCGATGCTCATTCAAGCCGTACGCGATCTTCCGGTAGCGCGCCAATATGTTTTTGTATTAAGAGAGGATATGCCTGAAATCACAATGACGATAAAGATTATCAAGCAATATTTTCCACAAGCCCTCATCGAAACCGTTCCTGAAGTCACTGAAGGTCAAGCCTGCACAGCACGCATTGGCTTAAACGCTTTATCTGAGGTGAAAGAACCCATTACCTTTGGCACTTGCGATAATGGCGCTTTATATCACCAAGAACAACTCGATGCATTATTAGAAACAGCGGATGTGATTGTATGGACAAAAAGAGGACATCCGCATGCCGCACGTCATCCCCATCAGTATAGCTGGGTGAATACTGATGATACCCATCAAATCACTTCTATTTCCATTAAAGCACCACTTAAAGATCCCACGTCTGATCCTATTGTGATTGGTACTTTTACCTTTAAAAGAAAAACTGACTTCCTCGCCTGCATGGAAAGCATGCAAACACGCCAAGCAAAAATCAATAACGAATATTACCTCGATACCTGCATTCATGATGCCATTGTGTTAGGTTTAGATTGCCGAGCCTTTGAAATTGAAGATTATTTAGGTTGGGGAACACCCAATGACTTAAAAACGTTTGAATACTGGCAGTCCTGTTTTCATCAATGGTTATCCCATCCTTATTCAATGGATCAGGATGTAAGAGTTCTCGTCAACCAAGGAAAATAGATGATTCACAGGGAAGTTTGTCTCTTTTTAATCGTCGGCACGCTAAGCGTCCTTGTGGATTTTAGTGGTTACCAACTGTTATTACACACACAATGCTCACACCACACGGCTAAAGGAATCAGCTTCATCCTCGGGACCATCTTTGCCTACTTTGCCAACAAACTTTGGACATTTGGACATCATCAAGCACTCCACCCTGGAAGCTCATGGCGATTTGTTATACTATACCTACTGACTTTGGGAGCTAACGTTGGCGTAAACAGTATGATGTTGCAATTTTTTCATCCGATTATACAATATGCCCAAACCATCGCTTTTCTATTGGCGACATTTACTTCAGCCTCAATGAATTTTATTGGAATGAAGTTTTTTGTATTTCGTCCTAAGGAGATTGCATGAAATTCTCTCTTGTCATTCCCTGCTACAATGAATCTGCCAATTTACCACTTTTATTAGAACGCTGTAAAAACCCTCCCCATGATTTTGCTTTAGACCTCTATGCTTATTACCAAGCCAAGAAGACAAAGCTAAAAATTTTCCGCTTTCCTGTTCGATTTGGGAAACGTGCCCATGGCGTCTCCCATTGGAACATCAATTGGACAGCCAAACGGAAATTTATCCTTCGAACGATTGAGTTTAGCCTTAAACTTAACAGGAGGTTGAATTGATAGAATATATCGCCCACAGAAAAAATACCCGAGAAGCTCTGAAACAAACCCCCTCTCAATATGGCATTGAAGTCGATATACGAAGCTTTGGAGAAGAACTGATTATTCATCATGATCCTTTTGTAAAGGGTGAATCATTTGAAGAATGGCTTCAAGATTTCCACCATGGCACACTCATTTTGAATGTGAAAGAAGAAGGACTTGAAAACCAACTCATTGCACTCATGCAAAAACATGCAATTGAAAAATTTTTCTTCCTGGATCAGTCTTTTCCATTTCTTATTCGATGTGCTAATAAGGGAGAACGACGTTGCGCCGTACGCGTTTCAGAATATGAATCGATAGAAACAGCTCTCAGTTTAAGTGGGAAAGTAGAATGGGTGTGGATAGACTGCTTTCATCATTTTCCGCTATCGTCCGAAGATAGTATGCGTCTCATTAATGCTGGTCTTAAGCTCTGTCTTGTTTCCCCTGAATTACAGGGCCGAAACCCAGAAACAGAAATCCCTGCCATGTTTCAGGTACTTCAAGAAAGAACTATTCAACCACATGCTGTTTGTACAAAACAGCCAGACTTGTGGATAAAGGTTTAATACAACTCATTGTTTTTTCGCATATCCATCAAGCCTTAGGTAAACGACTAATTTAAGAGTAGGTAACTATGATCGTCTATAACCCAGAACGTTTTAAAATGCTTCCTGACGCTGTACTGTTTGATACAGACAATACACTTTATCCGTACGATCCAGCCCATGAAGCCGCTATCCGTGCCGTCCGGCAAAAAGTGACAGAAACTTTTTCCATTAGCTCAGAACAATTCTACTCCGCTTTTGACCAAGCTCGTACCGAAATCAAAACCCGTCTAGGGCAGACAGCCAGCTCCCATAGCCGACTCCTCTATTTTCAAAGAATGTTAGAAATTATTGGGCTGCGATCTCAAGTACTGCTGGCTCTGGACTTCGAACAAACTTACTGGCGTACCTTTTTAAGTCATGCCGAGCTTTTTGAAGGCGTAAAGGAACTTTTGGATGATTTAAGGCTTTTAGGCATTCCAAGCGCTATTGTCACTGATTTGACCGCACAAATCCAATTTCGAAAAATGGTCTATTTCGGATTGGATCATTACTTTGATTATATTATCACCAGTGAAGAAGTTGGCTATGATAAACCCCACCCGGCCGCATTCCAGATTACCCTTGAAAAAATCAACCCCGCAGGAAATAACATTTGGATGATTGGTGATAGTGCGGTCAACGATATCCTCGGCGCCAAACAAGCGATTGACGCTACCACTATTCAAAAAATTCACTCTGGTGTCAAAGAAGGCGAGGGGAAAACCCAACCAGATGCCGTTATTTATCACTTTTCTGAGCTGATTGATTTCTTTAAGCAATGCAAAATAGGTGCCAATACAAAAGCAGCTTTGGCTTTTATTTAACACTAAAAAATGCTATAATTTAAAGTTTATTTAGTTAAGATTTTTTATGAAAAAAGGCAGTAAAACAGTATTAGTGACAGGCTCTCAAGGTTTTACTGGTCGTTATGTTGTTAACATGCTGAAAGAAGATGGTTTTCACGTTCACGGCCTTGTTGATAACCGCCCGCTTGAAAATGAACATCGGGCTAATTTAACCGACTTAGAATCTGTCAAAACAGTGATAAAGCATGTTGATCCCGACTATATTATCCATTTGGCTGGTATAGCCACTATTACAGAAAAAGATCCCAACGCTTTTTATCAAACCAACTTATTTGGCACACTCAATTTACTATCAGCCATTGAAAAAGAAGGGAAAAACATCGAAAAAATTATCTTAGCCAGTTCCGCTTACGTTTACGGCAATGGCACACACTCCCTTATCTCAGAACAAAACTGCCCCAATCCCTCTCAGCACTATGCAATGAGTAAACTTGCAATGGAACAAATGGCAACCCATCTTTATCCAAAATTACCTGTCGTTATTGCCCGCCCTTTCAATTATACAGGCGTTGCTCAAAGTTCACAGATGGTTATTCCAAAAATTGTTCAACATTTTCGTGAAAGAAAAGCCATTATCGAACTCGGTAACCTACATGTTTCTCGAGAATTCAATGATGTACGCATGGTATCAAGGGCTTATTGTGATTTATTAGACAGGGCTTCTTCTGGAATGATTGTTAATATCTGCACAGGAAAAAGTCATTCATTAAATGAAGTGCTTCGCCTATGCTCGCATTTATATCAACATACCATCCAAGTTGAAAGTAACCCTAAGTTAGTCCGACAGAATGAAGCAAAAAATTTATCTGGAGACCCCGCTTTTTTACAAAGCATTCTTCCCAACCTGCCACAATATTCACTTCAAGACACGTTACACTGGATGCTTTTCGAATGAATCCTCTCGCTCCAATCAAAAAGCTATTACGTCATGCAATTCTTTATATATACTACACTACACAAGACCATCCGAAGTTACAAAAATACATTATTCTTTTCCTGAATAAAAATCCAGCGCTCTCTTTATTTTTTAAAAGAAAAATAAAACAATGGATACCTTCTTTTCAAAAAGTACTTACCAACAACGAAGTTCTTTCGACCACTGAACAAAAAATCTATAAAGAACTCAAACAATTTTTCGACTCTCTATCGTGCTCTGATGACACTACTCATGCGCCTGAGAACCCATTCGAACCTGATGATAAAAATTGTCATCGTTTAGCTTACATTTTTCCACTGGTATCGCAACAACTTGCTGGTTACAGTGTTTCTTTACTAAAAGCACTTTCGTCTTATTATAAGATCGATATTATCGTCGATCAGTCAGAAATTGCTGATCATTGGATTAAGAATCATTGCCAAATTTACACGCTTCAATGGTTTCTGCAACATGGTGATCGTTACCAAAGACGTATTCTTTATCATTTTGAAAACACCCATTTTCATGAATTTCCATTACTTGAGAAACACCCAGGAACAGTGATCTTGCATCATGGCATGCCTAATTTGAAAATATTACAAAGCGCAAATGGAATTATTAGTCACTCCCGAGATTATTTAGAATCAGTAGAAAAATACTGTCATCCTATTGAACAATCACATTGGCAAATCATTCCTTTAGGCGAATCTCAACAAACAGCCCAACAATATTATGAAGCCATTGAATATTTTTCAAGTCAAGGTTATTATTCCAAAAAAGATGCACTATTACGACAAACTGCCTTACTTCACCGTTCAGAAAAACAAACGCTTAATTACATTCAATTAGCCCAAGCTATTCACTTCAATCACCCACTACCTATTCAACCCAAACAAATCCTGGTGGATATTTCCGCATTGGTTATTCATGATCATCACACAGGCATTCAACGTGTTGTAAAAAATCTGCTTAAAGAATTAATCTACTCACCTCTATCCCAATTTTATCGCATAGAACCTGTTTATACTCAAGAAAACAGACCTTACTATTATGCACGTTCCTTTGGTCTAAAGTTTTTAAATTTACCTGATCTTAATCTTTCTGATGAACCAATAGAAGTTTCTCCAGAGGATATTTTCATTGGTTTGGATTTTCTGGCAGGCTGGCTTCCACGTCTTATTAATGCTCATGAGTATCTAAAAAACAAAGGCGTACGTACCTTTTTTGTTGTTTATGATCTTTTGCCTGCCCACCACCCTGATTTCTTTCTTCCAGAAACAAAAAAACTTTTCCCTGCCTGGCTTCATACCATTACAACTTTGGGTGAAGGCGCTATCTGTATCTCTAAAACAGTTGCTAACGAATTACACGACTGGATGCAAAAAAATGTAATCAAACGGGAAACAACATTTAAAATAGGATGGTTTCACCTTGGTGCCAACATTGAACCTCAGAAGGAAAATTCAAAATTGCCTTCTAAATTCTACAGCACCTTAAACAAATTCAAAACCAATCAGAATATCATTATGGTAAGCACCATTGAGCCACGTAAAGGGTATGAACAAACTTTAGCTGCATTTGAAATATTATGGGCGCAAAACATTGATGTTAACCTTATTATCGTTGGAAAACCCGGATGGAATATGAAAGCATTCATCAAGAAAATGCGCAAACATCCTCAAAAAGGAAAACACTTTTTTTGGTTTGAATCAGCAAATGATCAAATGCTCCTTGCACTCTACCAAAACAGCCAGGGTTTATTAATGGCATCAAAAGGTGAAGGATTTGGGTTGGCCTTAATCGAAGCTGCACAGTACAAACTGCCTATTTTAGTACGGGATTTACCCATATTTCGAGAAATAACAGGTTCATATGCCACTTATTTCTCAGGAGAAACACCAGCTGATCTTGCTCATACCTTACAGTTATGGCTTAAAGAATTATCTGATGGAACAGCCATTTCTTCTGAAGATATGCCTTGGATTACATGGAAAGAAAGTGCCAATCGATTGATGGAAATTATTTTAAAAGACCATTGGGACATCACATGGCAGCCAGCAAAAAGCAAAATGCTTTTAGAAGATTTTAGGCAATAATTGCTGATTTTGATAGATAATAAGATTATTTATCCTACCCACCTCTTTAAATTGTTCCGAAATATTACCTGGAAAAAAATAGTTTTTCTAACGGATCGAAAGTTATTTTTTTATTCATGATGAGAAATTTTATCTGTTAGTGATAATACATAACGCTGCTACACACCCCCCCTTCCAATAGGCTTGATATCGATCAAAATTATACATCACCTTATCTCATCAAACCCTGTCGATATTTTTCGGCATCCCAATTCAGTAAAGTCAGAATCTCTTCTGCTTCAAGTGATCGCACTTCATCACTCTTATCAATTCGGGAGATGACTTCTGCGTAACAAACCAACATAGCTTCCTGTTCTTTTTTAATATCTATCTTTAGTAAGACCCCCTGATAAGGCAGCACCACAATAGAAGGATAACCTTTCATCCTCTGAAAAAAAGCTTGTGGTGCCTCACCAGGCAAAACAGCCGGCGCAATACCACCCAAAAATACCGCATGGTCTGGATATAATACCCATTTTTCCTGAACCAACTTCAAAACAGCCGAATCATACGCCAATAAATGTATTTTTCTATTTTCACCGGCATAGAGTTTATAACCATAATCCAGCCAAGGCATCATTCCTTGTTCGATGGGCTTTGCAAAGTCTCCCTGATAACCTCTTGGCTCACGCTTGAGCCGAAGCAAAACCGCTTTTAGCAAATTATCAACGGCTTCAATAGAATCAGCACCTATTACCAACCCATGATTACCAAGAATCAAAATATTTGCCTCACTTTCTTTTAAGCAATACTGTATAATTGCTCTGGATAAAGGCAATCCCGGCTGCACATAAGGAATCCATGCCCAATTCAAACCCTCTAATACCGAAGATAAGATCGCAGGAGCGTTTTTCAATACAGCCCAGGCAATCACATCCACTGCATGAACATGAATAACAATTTTATAAGAAAGCAGCGCATGTAAAGGTGTTTCAATGGAGGGACGAAGTAATGTGGAAGATAATACTGCCTTCGAAAAATCTGTTTCTTCTGCTTGTATTAAAGCCTTAATACGAGCAAGCGAAAGAGGAACAAAAATGTCTTTTTCCACAGCATCAGCAAGCTGCATCCCAGAAGCTTTTACCCAAAGGCAATCGTTATCCTCATCTTTCCATGAGGTATTGCCGCCAGCCCCTTGCACAAGTTCGGCATTCGTACCAATTTTCGCCGAGTATACCCTAAACGCTGCATTATTCAATTTCATGAGGAATACATACCACTTTTTGAATGAGGGTGATAAGGCGGTGTCAATACTCTTTCCTCCAACAAATGTCGATCAAAAAAGTATGCACTGTATATTACGAAGCCTATAGCAATAACATACAACCAACTTTTAAATACTGAGCGTTTATCCAAAGCAGTAATAAAGAAAAATAAAAAATAAAAAATATTGGCTGCTTTCATATAACCTGTATAATGCTGCATCACAGTTGGACCAAAACAATAATACATACCAATCAGGCACACAAATCCTATTGCAATACCAACACCACTACTGTCTCGGCTACTCCCCCATTTAAGCAACCCTATTAATCGGACTAAACAGGAGCTGAGTAAAACAACAAATAGCAAAATCCCAATAGCTTCGATTCTCCCAATCGGTCCTGGTCCTAATAAAGGATGTTGTTGCTGCCACCCAGAATAAAAATAGTGCCATATATTCTGAAAAGGTAGCCCAAGAATACCTGATGCCTGTGCACTTGGAGAACCAAAATGAAAATGAATATATCCCTGCCACAAAGTAAAAATCAACACGGGCAAGAACAAAAACCACATAGTTCTATCCAAAAGTGTCTCTAAACAACATTTTTTAATGTTTAACAAGGAAAGGCTATTGATTGGCAGAAACTTGCTGCAAAAATGCGTCAAAAATATTGTCATAGCAACCAGTACATAAGCTTCTCTTGATAGAGCAGCCAAACTCGCAGCTACAGCGTACCACCCATAATGCCGACGCATAAGTGCCACAAGCGCCATAATCAATAAACTATCAGCAGCCGCATCTGGCAGCCCATTCATTAAAGTCAGCTGGGTTCCCACTCCCAAAGACCAAATTAAAATCCAGTAAGGCAATACGCCTTTTTCCTTAAAGAAAGAAGCACCCGTCACTGCCGCTCCCAGAATGAGCAAAAGACTGGTCAGATAGTAAATGACAGGACTTACCCAATCTCTCAAAACAACCAGAGACAATACTTTTGCCAGCAAAGGTAATCCAATTCTTTGATAGCGATATGCGTCAGCATCAATATGCTTTGAAGTATCTTTTAAACCTAAAACATCATTAGCAATATAGTAATAGAATTGTCCATCCCAGCCACACTCCTTAGGCTCTACATACAAAGGCTTAATGCCTTTTTCCGCCAATTCTTCAGGAACTCCAAACATTTTGGCTGGCAAAAAATGCTGGTTAAATGTCCCAAAACGCAGAGGATGATAGAGATAAGCAGTCATTATAAAAAGACTGCTCCCTAAGGTAACCAATAAAATAATCATGTGAAAAACAGATATATTGAAAATTCTTTTCATGAGCCAAGTCTAAACAATTTCTTTAAATTTTTAAAGTTTTATTGTAAGACAATGGATTTATCTTACACAGACAAGTGATCTACTGACCACACACCGCGAAACGTAGGCGATAAGAAACAATTCATGGGTGCAGGCATAGCATTCACAAAAAATTCAAGGGATAAATTAAGCCCAGTTGCATTTTGAAAGACGAAGGGTATAAAATTAAATTTTTCACTAGGCTTAAATTACCGTGAACTCCTGGATCAATCAACAAATGCGTCGTTTTTTGAAATATGCTAATCGCTGTTTGATAAATGCCAGTTGTGTATTTTCCTGCAGCCCTTCCGCCAAAGAAGGCCCTCAGATCCTGGTAGACGTTTCCGTATACATTGAGCATGATGCTGAAACAGGAATACAGAGAACGACACGCAGCCTCTTGGAAGCCCTAAAGAAAAAAGCTCCTGCACCTTGGCGTGTTGAGCCAATTTACTTAGATGATAAAGGTATCTACCGCTATGCTCATAGCCTGCTTTACAAAAATCCGCTGGAAAAACTTTTTTGCATCGGCAAGCCGGTCGCCTGGCAGCCAAAAGACATTTTCCTTGGCCTGGATTCATCCACCTATTCTGTTATCCGTTTTCCGTCGGTTTATGCTGATCTCAAAAATCGGCGCATTCGATTGTTTTTTGTGGTTTATGATCTCTTGTGTATTCATCATCCGGAATGGTTCCTGGACAACTTCAATCAAGACTTTATAGAATGGCTTCATCAAATACTTTCCCTCGGCGACGGCATTTTATGTATTTCCAGAACAATAGCTGAAGATCTGGCAGCCTGGATTCAAAAAGAAAACCTGCCTCAAAATGATGCTTTTAAAATACACTGGTTTCATTTAGGCGCTGATTTAAAAAATCATGACGCCTCTGCACCTTCAAAATCCGCCTTTTCATCTAAGGTAAACCATTTAATTGCCAATGCGCACCATCAGCCCATTATCTTATCCGTAGGTACAGCTGAACCGCGAAAAGGCTATCGTCAAGCACTTACTGCCTTTGAAATACTTTGGGCTCAAAATAAACCCTTTCGATGGGTGATCGTTGGCAAAAAAGGCTGGAAAATGGATGATTGGGCAGAAAAGGTCATGGCGCATCCCAGACTTAACCAGCAGCTTTTCTGGGAAACCAACATTTCGGATGCCGAACTGCTTACTTTATATCAAGATAGCAGCGGGCTTCTCATGACTTCAGAAGGTGAAGGTTTTGGTCTTCCGCTGATCGAAGCTGCACAAAACGGTTTACCTGTTCTGGCTAGAGACATTCCTGTCTTTCGGGAAGTCCTGGGCGAAAATGCCAGTTATTTCTCAGGAGACGATCCTCAAGTTCTTGCAGACGCCATTGAAAACTGGATAAACCATCTGTCCTCATGCCCTCTCAGCACACCTCTCTCATGGCAAACCTGGGAAGACAGCGCTGAACAATGCCTGAAAATACTGTTAACTCCATAATGATTGCACTATCCGGCTATTTTGTACTATGATTCAAAGTAGACGCGTCTGTTTTGGAATTTGGTAAAAAACAGCCATGAAAAGATACATCACTCCTTTTATTCTGAACAATCTTGCCAAGAAACAGGAAAGAGCCGGTAATCTGATTGTTTTATCTAATCTTGCAGAAGATCTGCAAATCTCGCCTAAAACAGCCAAAAATTGGCTTGCTTTTCTAACACAACACGGCTAAAATAACCGTTACTTTTGGCCTTATCATGGCCAAAAGTAACGGTTATTTTAGCCATGAGAAGAACACTATGTTTCGGTGGATACAATTTTATCTGAAAGAATGGTCCCAAAGTGCTTATAGAAAGCCTTTATTATTAAGGGGCGCCAGACAGGTTGGAAAAACCTTCGCCGTACGACAACTAGGCGCAGCCTTTCCGCATTTCATTGAAGTTAACTTTGAAGCCTCTCCCAAATTAAAAAAAATATTCACCGATGACAAAGAATTAAATCCTGAAAGGATAATACGTGACCTCTCGCTAACACTCAATGCCGAAATCATACCTGGAAAAACATTATTATTTTTTGATGAAATTCAGGAAGCTCCAGCTGCTTTGATTGCCTTACGCTATTTTTATGAGAAAATGCCTGAGCTGCATGTTATTGCGGCAGGCTCACTACTGGACTTTGTTATCGAATCTATTGGCACACCTGTCGGCAGAGTAGATTTCCTGAACATGTACCCGATGACATGGTTTGAATTCTTAATTGCCAAGGGACATCATCTCATTGTAAAAGCTATATTATCTCAAGACGCCAATCAGCCTATGACAGAAATCATACATCAAAAATGCCTCGAATTACTGGCAGAATATCTGGTTATTGGCGGAATGCCAGCTGCTGTAGATTGCTGGATCCAATCCCAAAATCCTCATGAATGCCTTAAAATCCAACAATCTCTCCTGCAAACTTACCGTCAGGATTTTTATAAATATGCCAAAGAACATCAGATTAAATACGTTGAATGGGTCTTTGAAGGATGCTCAGCTCAACTAGGTAAAATCTTCAAATTTTCTCATTTAGGCAGTGAATTTCGTCAAAGAGAACTCATGCCTGCACTTTCCTTGCTTGAAAAAGCCAATATTGTTCATCGTGTTTATTACAGCTCCGGACAAGGCATTCCTCTTGGCGCTCAAATAAATCCAAAAAAATACAAAATCATTTTTCTCGATGTTGGTTTAAGCCAAACAATGCTAGGTGTTAACATTGCTGACTGGTTCCTGGAAGCAGAAAAAACCTTAATCAATCAGGGAGCGATTACAGAAGCCTTCGTAGGACAAGAATTATTAGCCTATGGAAACCCCTATCAAAAAGATTATCTCTATTTCTGGCAAAGAGAAGCTAAAGGCAGTGAAGCTGAAGTAGATTATATCATCCCTTTTCAGCAGCAAGTGATTCCTGTCGAGGTAAAAAGCGGTAAAGGCACGCAATTAAAAAGCTTACACCTTTTTTTAGAAAGTCATCCCAAATCATCTTTTGGCATACGTTTTTCATCCCATCATTTTTCAATCCATGAAAAATTAAAATCCTATCCATTGTATGCAATACCCTCAGCACTGCAATGGAATCCGCCGCCTGATTGGGAAAAACTCAGCAAGAAATCTTAAAGTACAAGATAAATTTATCTTAAACAACGAAAAACAAAGGGTATATACTCGTGCTCTTTAGAACAGCAAAGTTGTAGAGACTTCGGAATGCCATTTTTCCCACTGACGTCATTCCCGCGAAAGCGGGAATCCAGTAACCGTGCTGATTATCCCTCTGGATTCCCGCTTTCGCGGGAATGACGAGAGGAGGTGGGAATAACGTCGGAGAAAACTGAGCATTATCAAGTCGTTTGGTTATGTATCAGTGTTTCCTAGCTCCTGTCGTATTCTCTGCACTTGGCAAAAGAAATTCTTTTGAAATGCCTCTGATGAAAGGCAATGCCAGCAACATAATGATACCCAGAACAATAATAGCTGTATAAAACACTTTTTCAGAAAATAACGGCAAATTAAAATAATTTGCCAGAAAATGCAGCAAAATGGCAGCAAAAGCGATACCAGCACCAACTGAAAACTGCAGATGTGTACTGGCAATGCTCGTAGCTTGACTATATTTAACTTCGTCAATATTGAGATAGGTTAAAGGACCTAACGCTGTGAACTGCTGAGAAACAAGCAGCCCCTGAATAAAAAGAAAAAATCCAAAACCAATATGGGAGCCTGGCGTTGACCATTGCGCAAGGCAAAAAATGCTGAGCGCCAAGGCTATGCAATTCCACCACAATACGCGGCGAAAACCATATCGCTTCAACCAATAGCGAACAAACAGTAGCTTGGCTGACATCATTCCCAATGCGTAAGGAAAAAACATGAACCCGCTTTCCAACGGTGTATCATGCCAAATCAATTGCAGCAACAAAGGCAGAAGAAATATCACAGCACCCGATGTACACCGGCTGAAAAAACCTACTACCATACTAATGGAAAAAATACGATTTTTAAACAGAGCCAAATCCAAAACTGGATGCATACAACAGCGATAATGAAAATAATACCCTCCCAGCATTATTAACGAAATAACAAACCAAACAATTGCCCAATCATAATGTGCAAATGCCTCACCAAGCACTGCCATGGCAAAAGTCAGCGAAGAAAGACCCGCTCCAAACAAAATGAACCCTTTAATATCCATTGCCTTGGTTTGTCTTTCAGCTGCGTCCTTTGGAAAATAATACAAAGCAGCCAAAAGCCCCAATATACCTACTGGGACATTGATCCAAAAAATCGCATGCCATGTGGCATAATGCAGCAATAATCCTCCAGCGGTTGGACCTAAAGCCGGTCCAAGCAACGCAGGAACAATCACAATGCTCATCACCCTTGCAAATTCAGCTTTAGGATAAGTTCGAAGCAGTATAAGACGGCCAACAGGCAGCATCAAAGCTCCTCCAATCCCTTGAACAACCCGACACAAAATCAGCATATGCAGATTAATTGATAAAGCACAGAGTAAAGAACCAAAAGAAAAAACACTAATCGCCAGACAAAATGTTTTTTTTGATCCAAATCGATCTGCCACATAACCGCTGATAGGAATAAAAATAGCTAATGTAATCAGGTAACTAGTCAAGGCCAGCTTTAAATCAACAGGGTTAATGCCAAAGGCTCCTGCAATCGTTGGGATAGCAATACTCACAATAGTACTATCAAGCGTTTCCATAAACATGGCCACAGCTATAATTAAGGGAATAATCATGATGCAAAACTCACGGGACGTGGACGGCCATTATTATCAACAGCCACAAAAACAAATGTTCCTTCAGTCACCTTCAATTCCCTTCCAGGATCCTGAACATTCGTCCAAACTTCGACCTGAATCGTCATTGAAGTATTACCTTGTTTAATCAGGCAAGCGTGGCACGAAACAATATCGCCGACATGTACAGGATGATGGAATACCATGGAGTTAATAGCCACTGTTACAGCCCGGCCTTTACATATTTGCTTCGCTAAAACACCGGCTGCCAAGTCCATTTGAGACACAAGCCAGCCGCCGAAAATATCACCATGCACATTCGTATCCGCAGGCATTGCCAGCGTTTGAATCGTCAGTGTTCCCTGAGGAGAGTCTGCACACTGCAAATCTCCTGTTTTATCTACTGTCTTTTTCACTCATTATCCTCATTTAGATTCGTTCTTGTCTGCAAGTTTCAGCAAGGCATCCGCCATAGCTGTATTGAAAACAGGTTTATCTTTAACCCGCGGTTTTTCAAAAGGTTTCTTTGAAAAACCGCCTTCTGCATCTCGCGGACGAGCTGCGGAACGCCGGCCAGGGTTAGGAAAGGGTTTAACATTTTTTCGGTTATCTTCGCGAGGTGCTGCTGTCGTTTTACGGATCTCTGAAACATTGGGTTTAGCGGTTGACCTCTCAAACTCTTTTAGCCTCATACTCAAACTAATCCGCTGTCTTTCCAAATCCACGTCAACCACTCGCACAGTAACAATATCACCGGCTTTGATATGTTGTTTATTGCCCATTTCAGAAATGTGCACCAAACCATTGTGGTGCACACCCACGTCCACAAAAGCGCCAAAGTGCGTTACGTTTCCAACCACTCCTTCGAGAATCATCCCTTTTTGGAGATGTTCAATAGTTTCAATACCTTCCTGGAAAGCAACCGTTCGAAATTCCGGCCGAGGATCCCGCCCAGGCTTTTTAAGTTCTTTAATAATATCGGTAACGGTGGGCACACCATGCTGCTCATCAGCAAATTGTTCCGCATTCAGCGAACTCAATAAGGCTTCATTACCAAGAAGCTCCTGGATACTCGTCTTTGTATGTACTATTATTTTTTCCACGACACCATAAGATTCCGGATGCACACCAGAAGCATCCAGCGGCTCAGCACCATTCATCACCCGCAAAAAACCCGCACATTGCTGGAAGGTTTTCTCACCCATGCGCGGTATGGACAAAAGCTCATGCCGAGATTGAAATTTACCATGTTGATCACGGTATTCCACTACGTTTTTAGCCAGCGTTTCATTCAAACCGGATACTCTTCTAAGAAGCGCAGCCGACGCTGTATTCACATCCACTCCGACAGCATTCACACAATCCTCAACCACACCCTCCAGACTACGGGAAAGTTTCACCTGATTGACATCATGCTGATACTGACCAACACCAATAGCCTTCGGTTCGATCTTAACCAGTTCTGCCAGCGGATCTTGCAGACGACGGGCAATAGATACGGCCCCTCTCAAAGAAACATCCAGATCCGGAAACTCAGCAGATGCATATTCCGACGCGGAATAAACAGAAGCGCCAGCCTCATTCACAGTCACTTTTTTCAATTCCAGGTCAGGATACATTTTTATCAACTCACCAACCAAACGATCCGTTTCCCGCGATCCCGTACCATTACCAATACTCATCAGATTAACGTGGTATTTAGCTGCCAATTTTGCCAGCTCTGCAATGGAAGCATGCCATTGATTACTTGGCGGAAAAGGATAAATAACAGTAGAATCTAACAGCTTCCCTGTAATATCCACGACAACAACTTTTACGCCGGTTCGAATTCCTGGATCCAGTCCAATGGTTACCTTTTCGCCGGCGGGTGCCGCCAACAATATATCGCGCAGATTTTTGGCAAAAACCTTAATCGCTTCTTCTTCAGCCGCCTCACGCAGGCGGGTCATTAATTCCAGTTCAAGCTTTGGAAAAATTTTCACTTTCCAGGTCAAACGCACGGTTTCAGATAACCACTTTATCTCCTCCAGATTAATTTCAAACTGACGGGCTACTTCTTTTTCCCCAAAACACGGAAAAGACGTATCCTCAGGAATTTCGAGAGAAAGCCTGATAAAACCTTCCCGTCTCCCGCGCAATAAAGCCAATGCCCGATGAGAAGGCATATTTTTAATCGGCTCATAGTAATCAAAATAATCCTGATATTTATTGCCTGCTTTTTCTTTACCCTGAACCACCTTGGAGAAAAGATGCCCTCGTTTCCAAAGATGCTCTCTAAGCCTATCCAGCAATTCCGCATCTTCAGAAAATTTTTCCATTAAAATCTGCCTCGCACCTTCCAAAGCAGCCGCTGTATCCAGTACCTGTTTTTCCGTATTAATATAAGCCGAAACAATAGCATCCCAATCCTGCTCCTTTGGCGGGTTTTTCCACAATTGCAATGCCAAAGGCTCGAGACCTGCTTCTCTCGCTATTTGCGCTTTAGTATTACGTTTCGGTTTATAAGGCAGGTACAAGTCCTCTAAATGCGTTTTTGTTTCTGCACCCTCAATTGCTTGTTTCAGAGCCTCTGTCAAATGCCCTTGCTCTTCAATGGATTTAAGAATCGTTTCCCGCCGCTCTTCCAATTCTTTCAGATAAATCAAGCGCTCTTCAAGAAAACGCAGTTGAACATCATCTAACCCGCCTGTCGCTTCTTTTCGATAGCGCGCGATAAAAGGAACCGTCGCCCCGTCCTCCAACAGATTAATAGCCGCACAAACTGAAGATACAGGCACTCCAAGCGCCTCAGCAATTTTTTGAGGAATATTCATTTTTATCTGACTCACTATATAGACTTAAATATCAAGTTAAAATGTCAATTATACCTTTTTTATTAATCCTTTAACACGGCGAAATTAAAAAATTCGCGATACTTCGCATATTGATTACCGCTCATAGGCTAATGTTAATAACAATGAAGCTTACCACTATGCCGTTGGAATTTTCTTCTTTTTGATGGCATGACATCCTCTTTTTTCGGTTTAGCAACATGCTACTTGTAAGAAATTCGAGGGATACCTCCCAGACGACCTTGAAGATAGCTTTTTCGAATATCTTTATCGTAACGAACGCCTTTATAATCACTAAATGAAAGCAAATTTGAGCTTCCTTCCATACCTCTTTCGGCAACCCACATTTCATCTCTACGGAAAAGGTTTTGATCCATCAACAAAATATCATGTGTAGTAATAAGTAACTGGGCTCGACTCTTTGCGCCGCATTTTTCCAGATAACTTTCAATCAGCTGCCTTGTTAACAAAGTATGAAGGCTGCGATCTACTTCATCAATAATATAGACTTTTGTTGATTTATCAGCAGATACTTCAAGGAAAGCAGGCAATAGGTCAATAACGCGTTGTGTCCCGTCAGATTCGTGATGCATTTCGAATTTTGTCTCTTCTCCATTAGCATTCCGGTGAAATGTAACCAGTTTCTTTGCAATAAGTCTGCCATTCCGTCGTGTAACAATAAACCTTTCGTTGTTAGATGACATAATTCGAACACTTGCATTTTCTTTCACTTCTTCCTGTAGTTTAATTTTTAAGTTTTCCGGAAAAAAAGCGTTGTCAAAGGAGACTTCTTCACCTCCTAGATGAGAAATCCCAGTATCCAGCAAAGGCAGCATTTGATTCATTGTATTGTATAAAGGATGACCTTCATCAAGGAAATGTTCAAATGAGCCAAATCTTGAATCAGGAGCTATCAGTCCAAGCGTTTCGTTAAACCAATCATACACAGGTCTGAATGTCTCAACTTTCTGTGAGATGGCATTTGTTAAAAAAAGCTGGTTATCTCTCGTGCCTTTAAAGGCAAAATGAAGAAATTCATCCTTATTCAAAGAGGCGTCAAAATTTGGCTTATTATCTTTTCTATGATAAAGCGTTTTTTCGTTAGTATTGGTAATTTTTACCAGTTTTTCTTCAATAACTGCCTTTGTAGTTACTGAAAAACCAAATTCATAAATAACGTCATCAACAAGTAACTCTAATTTAAAACAAGAGGGCTTTTCTAGGCTGTCGTTATGTAACCTGTATGGTCTAACTGGAATTAAGCTGTCTGGTTTCGTCCCTTGGGTAACAAACAATTTAACAAAATTCAAAGCCTTAAAAAAGTTGGTTTTACCTGATGCATTGCCGCCATAAATGGCAGCAATTGGTAAAACTTTCGCCTTGTATTTTATGACTGTCGGAATCCGGTCTCCATGCTGCCTTTCCCTACTAGCGACCATAGAAAAAGAGGTCAAATTACGGAAAGACATCCAATTTTCTATTGAAAAACTTACAATCATTTTTGCCTTTTATACGAAAATAACTCATTAATATTGGATAATTATACATTCTTTTAAATAAATTTCAACTATTAAGAGAAAAAATCTCTTTAATAAGAGTTTTTTATTTGCCGTCACCAGAAAAATATTTTCAATATTAAAGAGGAGGACAGAAATAACAGCTGAAGGAGAAGACGAAAAAAAAGGTCAGAAATATCAGAGAAAAATGCAGCAAAAGGATTCGCCATGCCTGAAAACATGGAATTTCATTTAAAAACTGATGCTTCATCAGAAGTAAGGGGGGGTTCTTCTGACCAAAATCCCCCGCCTGCTTCGCAGGCTGCCCCCTTTTACAAAGGGGGCGGACAGGAATCAGCTTCGGCAGGCTACCTCTTTGTTAAAGGCTTATCATAAAAATTTGACAACCACCATTGTTAAGTTAAACTAGGCAAATAAGATACATCTTATTATGAAGTATTGAAAATATTGGTTATGGCGCAATGAAGATAATCACAATTGATAATTTGTATTTGGAAATGATTCATCCTGCACATTCTCAAGACATATTTAGGTTGATTGACAGCAACCGTGATCATTTAGGAAAATGGTTTCAATGGATCAACAGGCAACAGAATATTAATGATACACGAAATTTGATAGAAGCCTGCATACAACAATATCATGAAGGTTTAGGTGTTACTTTTTGCATGGTTTTTAACAAAAGGCTGGCCGGACTAATTTCATATTACGGAATAGATAAGGATAAGCAAACGCTAAAAATAGGTTATTGGTTAGGTAAAGCATTTGAAGGCTATGGATTAGTTTCGAAGTCTTGCATGACTTTATTAGCTATTCTATTTAATATCGGAGACTTCAAGCTTGTTACGCTTGCGTGCAGAATGGATAATTTAAAAAGCTGCTCCGTGGCCGAAAGATTAAATTTTAAAATAACCCGATTCGGTATAGAGCCTAGAGATTTACCCCATAGTTACATTTATTACAATATGGACATTAACCAATGGAATACGCTATATCACTATCAATTTTGGACAATAAATTCTATTCTCCATTCTTCCATTTCATTACGATTGCCAAGCATTAATGAGCTAAAAATAGCCCGAAGACTCAGCACACAGCACGCTGTATCAAGCCTATTTTTTAGGAAAACTCAAAGCTCAGAAGATAAAACTAACCTATCAGATTTATCAGCAATATCAAAATGTCCCAGATAAGTGATAGTTAAGTCGCAAAACTGTTGATTCATAGAGCTGGCGTCATGAATTATCCATTCGGTTGGGGCGATATAAGCCTCAAAAGGCTTTATTTTAACGCAAATTACTTTATATTCAGAAAAATTTTGTAAAAACTTTTCTCTTGCACTGTTAAGATCCCCATAAGCTATTTCATTGCTTCTTAGAATATTACAAATATGTGGTAAAGTGAGATTAATAAACAGGAAATACCTCTCCTCTCTTCCAACGTTAATACAAATTCTGTTTCTAGCTTGATATAAAGTCTGTAAAGAGTGTTTGTCCCAATAATCCAGGTGTAATCCCAGAGGAATATCTGTAGAAGCTTTAACGGTTGTTGTTAACAATTCCGATCGATTCCAGGCGAAACTGAGCCGTTGCATGGTTGAATGTTTGAGAAGGTATAATTTCGCTATATTATCTATGTATGAAAAAATAGACTCATACATGGGATGAGTTTTTACTTTCTGGTAATCCTGGTAAGTTACAATATCATGAATACCTATTTCCAGAAGGGGTTGGAAAAGTGTTTGATCCAGTTTAATAATAGAGATCCTGTATTGATAATCATATTCATCAGGCTGATTAACAATGATCAATTCGCGTTCACTTTGATTTAAAAGACGGTAAGGAGTAACAGGAAGAAAGCAATAATGTCCTTTAACTATCTGACAGAAAATGCCATCGCTTATCGTCACTCGATCAGATAATGACTCACTATCATATACAACGACGCCTTTCTCAAGCATGTTATTTGTTACTCATCTTTTCAATATAGATATCCGTCAATAGCTTTTGCTGAAAATTACAATATTTCGTTTCACTACTCGCAAAAGTGCCATTTTCCGCATATTTATTGGATGGAGATCCCCCTCCGCATAATCCAAAATATTGGCATGTTGTAGCACATAGCTCCAATCCTTGTTGAATAGGATCATGTATTTCGTGGAATTTAGGAAGCTGGCTAATTTCCTCAATGAAGTTAATATCTCTGATATTAGCCACAATAAACTTACGGCGATCTTCGGGAACACCTCCAATTAACTCTGGTGAGAATAATGAAATATCTCCATTCCGTGCGATAGAGATAATAGCAAACGGGCGTATTTCCTGAGATAAAGTGAAATAGGAAGGATCCTTCAGCATACGATTAACCGCTTTACGTATTCTGGCAATCTCACGAAACTCGATACTTCGGTTGACACCTTCCCATCGCTCATAAATTTTTTCCATAAAAGCGCGATATTTCTTTAGCATATCCTGAACAGAGGGGTGATCAAAAACCGTAGAATTAGTATTGTCCCCATCTTTCTCTTCCAAATTAAAAGAAATACTGGGAACTCCCTCTTCATAAAAAAAATCAAATATCTCATTGGGATAATCGAGGCTTTCTTCGGTTAATACACAGATTATGCCAAAATTTATACCTCCTTCCTTGATAAGCCTTAAGCCATTTAAAGTTTTTTTGTGCGTGGGTTTGTTCCCCCAAGTTCTGCGGTTTTTGTCATGCAAAAAAGCCGGCCCATCAATACTTACACCTACATGAAATTGATGAGCTTTAAAAAAATCCACCCATTCTTTGGTAATTAACGTAGCATTCGTTTGTATTTCAAATGTGCATTTCATATCCGAAGGGCACAAGCAATTCACTATTTCTACTGCTTTCTTATAATAATCAAGGCCAACAGCTAATGGTTCTCCGCTATGCCAAAGGAATTTGATTTTTTTCTCAAAAAGCTTGCTCTTAAAAATCTTGGTCACTGCTTCACGGAACAAATCAAGATCCATCTGAGCTTTATTGAGTCTGTCAGGCACGTAACAATATCGGCAATTTAAATTGCACAAAGAAGTTGCCTGGAAAACAATAAGCGCATTTTCCAGGCGATTAATAGAATTATTCATCAAATACTGTTAATTTATTATGGGGACGGCGAAGAAGGAGTAGGAGTATTATCATTTTCCTCGTCGTTATAGACGTTGCTGTGCCAATTACTATCCCAATTACTATCCCAATTACTATTCCAGTGCGGCGAATCCCAGAATGTTTTACCGATCTGTTCGTCGTTATCTTCTACAACACAATCAGTCGCTTTTTCCTGTTTGATGTCTTTTAATCGAGAAAGAAGTTCAGAGCGCTGACGCTGTATCTGTTCAGCAATTGAAATCACTTTAGAAAACGAGTTTTTATCATTAGTTTGATCAATACTCATTAGCAGATTCCCTCCAAAAAATTAGTTAAAAATAATTTAAACCTGTATTTTAAAATACGTAGTCACTTTAAAGTTTTTTTGTTATGATGTCAACGTTAATTTTCAAGTTACACATATGAGGTTCTCGTAATGTTAACACAGCTACCTAATATCAATATCGTTGGTTCTGGCCCGTGTTTTCCAACACAATTTACGCTTGAAACCATCAATATGTTAAATCAATGCGATCGTATTTTCACGATTATTAATGAATGTGATTGTGATGCTTATCGTAATTTAGTTTCAAAGCCTACTGAAAATTTAAGAAATTTATTTTTGGATAATCAGCCAAGATATAAAAATTATGATCAAGTTGTAAAATATATAATTGGATCGTGCGAAAAAAATATATCCATAGCTTACCTTACTTACGGCAATCCTGTATTTTACGATAGCATCACACAAAAACTTATTTTAGAAGCAGAGCGAAACAATTTGACTTGCTATTTAGCTCCTGCGGTTTCTTTTCTGGATACAATGATGGCAGCTTTACAAAAAGATCCTTCACCAGGTCTTCAAATGTATGAAGCATCAGTATTTGTGGGCGCTGAAATTAAACCTAGGGTTGATGTTCCATTAATCCTTGTTCAGGTTGGCGTATTTGCTTCTATGTACCCTGACTTTGAATTTAAAGAAGAAAAAAGGCATTCGTTAATCCCTCTGAGGGATTATCTATTAAATTTTTATCCTCCAGAAACTCAAGTAACATTTGTCAGAACAGCCCCTACTTACAACCATCACGATTATTTAAAACCTTATCCACTTGACAAAATAGGGGAAGTTGACAAAAATGATCTGGCAAACACAACCTTATTTATTCCGGAACTCGAAAAACTGCAAATGAAATACAATATATACGATAAAAATAAACAATTTCATTCAACACAAGCGTCATCAACTATTAACATCGAATAATCATCAAAGGAAAAATTTATGGATCTGTTGGAAGGTATAAAAATTATTAATAACTGTGATGTAATGTTGTCTGAAAAATTGACCTGTCTTGAACTTAATAACGGCTACCAGGAAACCATGGCCACTACAACCCATGGTGAGAAAACGAATAGGATTATATACATACCTAACAACAGTTGGCGAAACCCGACCGAACAAGAATTTGATAAACTTTTTGATAATCGCCCTCCTCAATTTTTTTCTGATGCAATAGAATTGTTTAGCCTTCCATCTGAAATTAAGATATTATTCCAGTCCACAGATATACACGCAGCAAGAAACAAAAAAGAATTAGAAAAAGCTGCCTCATCTGAAAGTTACAAAGCTGCAGTTAAGTCCTTAATTACTTTTTTATCCGATCGTATTCTTTCAGAGAAAGATTTTGAAGTACAACCTGCCATTTTTAATCCATCAGGACTTTTGAGTGTAACTTACTACCCTCAAGACAAAACTTATTCAGGATTACATTTTGACAATTGCCAAGACATTCCTATGACACAAAGTCATTTAGCCAGAAATCGGTTCTGTGTCAATTTGGGGAAAGAGCCTCGATATTTTGTCTACCATAATTTGTTACGGGAAGACATGGTAAAATATATTTCACCTAAAGTAGATCTAGCCCACCCAAAAGCCAAAGAGTTTATTGGAAAATTTTTACATGAAAATAAACACTACCCTTTAACCAAATTAAAACTCAACCCTTATGATGCCTATATTGCCCCTATCGAGCGTATTATGCATGACGGCTATACTAAAAACATGACTTCTCCGGATATCAGCCTGGTCATTCGCGGGTATTTTGGGATCAGTACAAAGGCACCTTAATCACCGCTACCTGCAACCGCCTCAACATTTCTTCCGAAGAGTGCTAAAAAAGTAAATTTTTTATTTTGATTGCTGGTAAGATGTGTTACAATTTTCCAATTCTTTACAGATCATCGCTTAGGAAAAAACCAACGCTAGGGTAAACTTATCCATGCGTATGGTTATTCTATCTTTTTGAGCGCCAGTGAAATCAGCCGCTTTGTCACGCATTCCTATTCTCGTTTTACAATCGTCAAACCATTTTTACGACAAAGGGGTAAAACATGCCATCTGCTGCTTATACTGAGAAACAACGACGCTATATGATTGCATTCCTGAATCATATCCAAAAGGAATTAACCCGGCAGAAAGAAAGTTATATCACAACCCTATTGAATAGGGTATCTACGGGCGTAGAGGGCGTATCAGCTGTTGCTATACTCTCAGCAGGTATTATGGCGGCTCCTGCAACTTTGGGAGTAAGTTTGGCCGCCACAGCCGCGGCCGTGACGCTCTTGCAGTTTGGCAATAAATCTCAATTCCTTGGAAGCAAAGAAGTGCCTTTTTTCCCTGATGAAGCCCGTCGAGAAGCAGCTCACCTTGACTTTGAAATATTATTTGGGGAAGTAGCCTCTACATTAGCCATGCAATACCGCTATTTCATTGAAGCAGCTGCCACTGATGAAGGAGTGAATAATTTGGCACGCTTTGCTGCAGAAAAAACCCTGACAAGGTGGTTAGAGCTGATGGAAGAAGAGAGTCAGGTGGACCTTTCAGCGTTAATGGAAACGTTTACCAAAATTTGCGGTCCAGTAACCGAAAGAATACCGGTGGAAAAAACGTACCGCAGTTTACATAAATTAAGACGCTTCGAGGGCTATTATCCTGAAGGCATTTACGCTTTACCGGCCGTTGCATACTTTGATCCCGATAATGGAAGTTGGCACGGTTATGGAATTCCTGAAGGTAAAGCGCGCTATGGTTACCGGACTACCACTTCTTTCACCTTACCACAAAAGCATGTTACCATTTCGCCAAATTGGCCGAAACTTGCGAGTACACTTAGCGTGGAATACCTGATTGATAGTTCTGCACGGCGTCAAAAAGTTGAGGAGTATCTTAATGCAGTCAGGAGAGAAAGCTTTTCCGGTAGTTTAAATACCTATCTGAGTAAAACCTATGGAGAGAATTTAGGTTATCCTATGAATATTATCGCAGCCTGCCACGATGCTGCGCTTCAAGGCATGAATTTGAGCCAGGGCGATTTTTCAGAGGTGAATTTTCGCCGTGCGGATCTGCAAGGCTGCTATGTGGAAAACACTACTTGGAATGAGGCACATTTGGAGCATACCTTATGGGGAGGTGAAGACAACACCCAGATGTTTTCACTTGACGGCAGCCAATTTCAGTCTACACATCTTGAAGGCAGCAGATGGTTAAATGTAAATTTTTCAGGCGCGCGCAAATTTCTCCATGTCAGCATGAAAGGTGCCCTGATCAAGCATTGCCAACTGGAAGGACTTACCCAAATAGGATGCGCATGGGAACTTATCCGGATAGAAGATACGCAGCACGGCGAAAATTTCCTTCAGAAATTGGAAGAGGGAAGCATGGAACTACTCCAATTAAAACAGCAAATCGAAAACCTATCGCAAGTGGTAACACAGCAGTTAACAGAAGATAAGACATCAATCGAAGCGCTCGAGGTTAAACAGGAAACAAACAGACAACGAATCCAGACGCTTAATCAGCGCCTAATGCTCTTGGATCAGATGCGTTTTTTTCCGGGCATCCAGCAACAGGTAGACTGGAATAATTTGCCGATGGTTGATACGCATTTTCAACCTCGACCGGAATTGATAACGGCTATAGAAGAGCAGTTTTTTGGTGCGGAGAACAAGGCAACTTTGACCATGGTCGGTCAAGGCGGCAATGGAAAAACGCGATTAGCCCACGCGTATGCTCGGCAACATCGAGCACAATACACCAACATCCGACAACTAACCATGGAGAATGAAAAACAACAACAAATAAGTATTATATCCTGGGCCAATGCGTTGGGAATTGAGGCAGAGGAAAAGGATAACAAAGTTTTGCTGGATGCCATTGACAAAAAGATACAAGGCACTTGGTTAATCATACTTGACAATGTAGAAAGCTACACAACAATCAAACCACTGTTACAACAGCTTTTCGATATGGTACGTGAACCATGTCAGCATATCTTAATCACGACCCGTAACCCGGATGGATTTGCGGCTCCGCTGCAGGTACCTGGTTTTACCAAAACCGAAGCTCTGAGTTATATTGAGCATCAATTAAATATGAACTCTCAGGGAAACAGGGAGAAAACCTATAATGAAAGTGCCGCCGAAATGCTATGCCAATTCGTTGATAACCACCCCTTAGCCTTAGAACTGGCCATGGCAGCTTACTGTGAACCCAACAACACACAGTCTTTTACCATGTGGGTAAACATGCTGCAAAACGACCATCTATCGCCGCTTTTCGAAGTTTCTACAGAACAAGTTTCTATAGAATTGGAAAGTCAATTAGGCCGTACCAGCGCCCATACCCTGTCTACTTTGTGGGATATCGCTTTGTGTTATTGTCCACCAGAGGCACTGAAACTGCTTGAAGCAATGAGTGTTTTCTCTTCTGGAGGAATAAGTGAACCGTTTGTGGCTGCCCTATTGCCAGAGGCTGCTCAAAGAGACCTAGCATTAGCGTACTGCCGACAGCAATCCTGGATACAGCATCTCAATGACAGTGTCAACACACGAAAAATCCATGGACTTTTACGCCTGCTGGTTCAACACCGATGGCAAATCCGCTGCGGAGAAAATACTGCGGCCATATTGATGGATTTTGACGCATGGAAAAACGCGCTACTGTCGGCCTGGCCAAAAAGACTGGCAATTCCAGGAGATATAGCTCGTATCCAGGAAGGCATTTCACATGCACAGACACTGATTGCCTTTTATGATAAACAGCTGTTCTCTGAAGAGAATCGGCAAGAGGCACAACACCAGAGAGCTGGTTTATTAGCTGCAATGGGAGAAGGTGAAATCGAATTAGCTTATTATGCACAAGCCAAAACAGCTTTGGAAGAAGCATTAACTCTTTTCGAGGGCTCCACACCCGAGCAAACATCAGGCAATCAGTTAAAAATTGCCTATACATGGAATCTGCTAGGAAAAGTGTACCAGGAACAAGGATATTTCGAAGAAGCATCTGAACGATACCAAACTGCTCTCAGCATATATCAAAAGATTGATGAGAGCACTGCTCAGCCAGGCATTGCTGAAGCCCATAATAGTTTAGGCAGGATATATTATGCTCAGGGATTATACCAAAAAGCCAAAGAACAATATGAAACTGCATTGGAAATACACAACGCTACTTGCGACGAAAACGACAATCGTTCGGCTATTGCAGGAACACTGCATAACCTGGGTAACGTATACACTCAAGAAAAAAATTATGAACAGGCCCTGAAGCAATTCCAAGAAGCATTGGACATATACATAGCTGTCCACCGTGAAAATACCCTCCATATAAGTATCGCGGAAACGCTGTGCCAAATGGGAAATGTATATACCCAAAAATATGATTATGATCAGGCATCAGAGAAATTCGAAAGAGCATTGGGCATATACATGGCTGTCTGCGGAGAAAAATCCAACTATCCAAGTATTGCAGAAACACACAATCGTTTTGGTTATATGCATTACGCCAAAGGATCGTATCCAGAAGCACAGGAGCACTACGAAACTGCATACAGCATATACGAAACTATCTATGGAGAAACTCCCGCCCATCCGAATATTGCAGGAGCACTCTGTAACCTGGGCAACGCGTATGCCAAACAAGGAAATTATACAATAGCGTTAGAAAAATTCAGTAAAGCATTGGACATATACATGGCTATCCACGAAGGAAACCCAAACCATCCAAGTATTGCAGAAACATCCAAAAGCATCAGTACTCTTCACTCCCGACTAATGGATTATGATAATGCACCTATCTATTTGGAAAATGCTCAAGCTGTATATACTGCTATTACCAATGAACAAAAAAATGATGAAATTATACAAGCTAGTATGTCTACAGTTCAACAACCCATAAATACGCTTAATTGGCGGTCAATTGTTTTTCATACTGCGTCACCATCGCTTATGGCATTAGTTAGTTTACTTTTGGCACGAAATTCGCATGGGAACTCTGAAAACTCTACATTGCCCCTTGCAGCAGCTGCTGTGAGCTTATTCCTCTTTTCTCATTCTACCCAAAGAAACCCCTCCAACAACTGGGAGACTTTGTATACTTTATTTCGCCACAACCATCATCCTTTTGTTAACAGAGAAACCGCAGATTCAACTATAGGTAATTCTCAACAACAAAATGAAGATTCAACCAACACAACGACAAACTCCACTTCTTCTTAATCTTCAGAAAACCTGGGGGTTGTAATATCTAGCTTAGGATTCCAACTTAATTTGAACTGTAACACTTTGCAAGATAAAATGTGTTTGAATAAACTAGTAACACCCAGGCATCCCATGAATTCAGATAGTACTATTGGCATTTTAGGCGGCGGCCAGCTAGCCCGCATGCTCGCTTTGGCAGGATATCCTCTCGGTATTCAAACATTATGCCTTGATCCTTCCGATTTTCCTTGCGCTAATCAGGTTTCAACCTACTTGAAAGGCGAATATAACGACGTAAAAATGTTGGACAAACTTTTAGAGCAATGCCAAATCATCACTTTTGAAAATGAAAATATCCCTATGGAAACAGCTGAATATTGTCAGCAAAACGGGCAATTTTATCCTTCTTCCAAAGCTCTTTCAGCCAGCCAGGACAGGTTATTAGAAAAACAGTTCGTTCGTTCACAAAATATACCGACAGCGGACTTTCATCCGGTTAACAATACAGACAGCCTTCACGAAGCAGCTCAGATACTGGGATTGCCGTTTTTGTTAAAAACACGAAGACTGGGTTACGATGGCAAAGGACAGTTTATGATAAAAGATCATAATGACCTAGCTTCCATCTCAAAAACATTGCCTAATGTTCCTTTGATCGCTGAAAAACTAGTTGCTTTTAAACGGGAGCTTTCGATCCTTGCCGTGAGAAGCATCCAGGAAACAGCCTTTTACCCTTTAACTGAAAACCACCATCAACAAGGGATCCTTCGTCTTTCCAGAGCGCCTTTTATCCATGAGGAACATCAAAAACAAGCAGAAGACATTGCACGCAAACTTTTAATTGCCATGGATTATATCGGTGTTTTAGCCATCGAACTTTTTGAAACAGAAGATAATCTTCTGGTTAACGAAATAGCGCCGCGCGTTCATAACAGCGGACATTGGACGATTGAGGGTGCGCACACCAGCCAATTTGAAAACCATCTGCGCGCCGTCATGAACTTGCCTCTAGGCAATACGGCACCCAAAGGATTCAGTGCAATGGTCAATGCTATTGGCCAACTTCCTCACTTGTCCGAGCTGGCAGGCATCCCCTTCTGTCATATTCACGATTATCAGAAACCTCCTCGGCCAGGACGCAAAGTCGGCCATATTACCTTAAATACAGAAAATCCAGATTTACTGCACACATTACTTGCCAAACAAGCGGTTCAAGCCATGCTAACCTGCTAAATTCTCATTGCAGGCATTGTACTAATGATTAAACTTGGATAACAAGCCATCCGGTGTTATGCTGTCATTACCCCCTTGATCGGAGAACCTTATGTACCTTATCTTTAAACAAGAAGGCGCTATTGGGCGTATCCTGCTCAACCGTCCCGATAAACATAATGCTTTTGACGATGTTCTGATAGAAGAACTTTTACAAACGCTGAAAAATATCGAACAAAATCCTGAAATTCGAGTCGTTATACTATCTGCAACCGGACCTTCTTTTTCAGCAGGTGCTGATCTTCAGTGGATGCAGAAAATTGCAGCTTACGATAAATTGGCTAATCTCAATGATGCGATGAAACTGGCCGAGGTAATGTGTCGGCTGAATCAGCTATCCAAGCCCACCATTGCCTTAGTCCAAGGCAACGCTTACGGCGGGGCACTAGGTCTTATTGCCTGCTGTGATATTGCACTGGCATCACCTGAAGCACAATTCTGCTTTTCTGAAGTGAAATTAGGCTTAATTCCCGCCGTTATCAGTCCTTACATTTTAGCCGCCATCGGCGAAAGAGCTGCACGCCGCTATTTTTTGACTTCTGAAAATTTTTCAGCACAGACTGCCGTTTCCATTGGACTTATCCATGAAATCACCCCCAATCTGGAAGCACAAGGTTTAATGCTTGCGGAGCAAATTTTACATAACGCACCTGACGCTTTATCTCGAATAAAAAAACTAGTCGGCGAAATTGTTTCTCAACCTGTTCATAGCGAAATTATTCGAAAAACGGCTCAAGCTATTGCGGATACTCGCGTTTCCCCTGAAGGCCAGGAAGGACTGAAAGCCTTCCTGGAAAAACGACCGCCTAAATGGGTAATCAAATCGTGAAGCCGTTTTTTATGGGCACAGCTATTACTGCTCACTCTCGTTTCTTGTCCCTAATTCTTCTATTACCGAGGCCCTACACAGTAGGGACAATAGGTTTCTCCTGTTTACTTTCTAATGCAGAACTGTTTCGTGCTGTTGGTACTTCCGGTTTAAACAGCATAACCGACGACGCGAAGGATACCCGCGATTCTCCATAAAAGTACTGCTTTTGATGTCGTTCAATAATGTCATGGAGGCGATTATGACGCGTATTATCAGATTCAGACGACATGAAAGGATGAGCTTTCAAATATTCTTCGCGATGAGCAGTAATGATAGTTTTAAGCCGCTGCTCAAAACTATCATTATTTTCATTAACATTCTTCTCTTTTTCCTGATTTTGCTGCACTTTTTCTGGCAGCCTGCTAAGAGGAGCTCCTTGCATAACCCGAACCACCCCAGTGACAGTATGACCCGAAACTGACAGAGCAGCAGCTGGAACAGGAACATTGGGAGGTACTACAACCGGCACTGTCGGAGGTGCAACTGACGGCACAGGAGGCATCATAACCGATGCTGCCGGAGGAGGTATAACCACTTCCACAGGGGAAGTTATAACCGATGTTATCGGATTAACCGACACTGCAGGAGGCGTAACTGTTGTACTTTGAGGTATCGCAGTATGTAAACTAAAACCTTTAGGTGCAGACTGAACAATCGGAGGATTAACCGACGCTGCAGGAGGTATAACTGTTCTACCTCGAGGTGTCGCAGTATGTAAACCAAAGCCTTTAGGTGCAGACTGAACAGCAGGTGAAGAAAGTTTAACAAATTCACTAGCAGGCGGAGTCACTGAGGGTGCAACAGGGGGAGAAGTTGAAGAAACGGGAACCGCAGGCGTAGATACTTCTGGAAGCCTATCTACTGAAGGCGGAGGAGAAGTTGGCAGAGAAGGAGCAGAGGACGAACAATAGTTCCATAACGCTCCAGCGGCAGCACTCGTCATTCCATTTAACACCATTTCTGTCATTGTTTCCGTAGGATGCTGAACAATATGACTGCCAACTGCGTACAATGTATTTCCAGGAGCACTAAAGAACGCCTCAGCAAAATCCAGTGTCTCATTTATTCTTCTTCTGGAATGAGCTAAAGGATAATACACAAAATCAACCCAACCCCAGCCCCATTGCTTAGTAGTATCCCAAACTTTTTGTGCTTGACGCCGAAAAATATGTTGTCTTGGCTGCTGAAATTCCTGCTCAAAACCCTGAACAGGAGGGATAATTTCTGCTTCTGGTGCAAACCCAGGCACGTCCCCGTTTACATCAATGGCCACGGCTTCAGGCACCTGTATTCCTTGAGCTTCGGCGTTCTGTGCAGTTACCTCTGGATTCTGAACAGGTTGAGCAAGAGCCTCATGACGAATAATCTCTTGAATCAATGAACATATATATTGACTTATTTCGCCGGCTTCCATATTTTGTCTAGCCCATCGAGGCATTCTTCTATTCATCTGGACTAACTGCTCTGCGTGGTTAAGTCCAAATACCTGCTCATGCCGAAGACTATAAAGCATGATTAAAGACTCTCGTTCTTCGTCGTCAAGTTGATAGTCCGGCACAAAAAGTATCTGCCCAAATCGCTGCAAATCGGAATCCAGTATTTCTTGAAGCAAAACAATAAACAGTCCGTTATTCTCTAGCTGTGATAAGCTGGAAAGTAATCGTTCAACGTTATTCACTAATCCATTGAATCTTATTACGTTATCCAGCTCTCTTTGCTGATTAATCAGTCTTTGATCATGATTCGTCAACATCATTTTTGCCTCCCCTGTAAATTGTAATACATTATGTTCTATCTTATTCATTCTTTCTAATGCTTGTTCGATACGCCGATTATATTGAGCAACCCATCCTGGAATTTCTTCCTCTGCAACACCTTCCAGCTGAACACCTTCTAACCTGCATCCAAGGAAAGCACCCAACACACAGTTCTGCAATCGAGCATCCTGTAAAGATGACTGGGTAAAAGTAAAAGTTCCAAAATTCACATCTATCCACAGACTCGTTTCTGCACGCACATGTTGAAAATTTGCGCCTCCAAAGGAAGAGCCGCTCCATGTTGTTCCCATCAGCCAAGCATTATTCCATTTTGTATTATCTAAATTGCAATTTTGAAAATCTGCACCATTAAAATAAACACCAGAAAAATCCCCGCCACTCAAATCGAGTGCTTCTCTACTGAATCTGTCATCATGACATTCAGCGATAACAGAGCATCCCAGCTTTCTGGAAAGCCACTCATTCAAACTCACTCTCGTACCTGATCGCCGATCTGCCAAATATTGCCTAACATCCTCAACTTCAACAGGATAGCACAAAAGAAAATGTGCTTTATCAGGCATTTGCTGAAGCCCGGTATCACGGCCTGCGATATATTCGCGACTTCTCTCTTCAGACAGCATGACGTAACCATATTCAGGTAAAGTTGTCATCTTGCCATACCGGCGGCCTTCATTGCTACTTGCGTGACAAGACCAACGCACCTGAACGTTACTGCTGGTAGTATCTTTCGTCCAAAAGACAACTCTTGGGCGGCTATAAAAGCCTTCTGCAAAAAATGATTTACCTCTGGGTGATGGTTGTTTAAAGTATTTCCCTGGAAAATGATGATCCGCCTTTACCACAGGCTCTGTCAATACTTCCAATAGAGCTGTTGAGGTCATTGAAATACCTGATTTTTTTCCTTCCTTCCAAACAGATAACATCCTCTCGGCTGCGAAGCCAGCTAATTGATTGATGCCGCTTTCATTAACGACATTTTCCAGAGCATAATAGTAACGTATAAAGGTGAGATAAGCCGCTTCTTCAAAAATTCTTTCATATGTTCGGAGTTCCGCCTCTCTTTCATCATCCGTTTGTAACGTCTCAGGTATTGCACCATTTCTGCTTTTCACCAACTTAAAAACAGAACGTCCAAGCTTCACCGCGGCAATACACGTACCAGCTGCCGCTAATGCCAGCCCTGCTGTAGCAGCGCCTGCCGCAGCTGCACCAGCAACCAAAGCAATATTGACTGCTCCGCTCGAAACACCAACACTCTCTTCGATAGCCCCCAAAATAGTCGGTTTCTTTTTCTGACTACTATCCCATACTCCGTTATGCAATTCCTCTCTCACATGTTGAATAAAAGCGGTCATATAAAGCTTGAACGTACGCCGTTCAAATAGCATTGTCATTTTTGTATCTCAATTCAAACCAGAGAGCAGTATTCTACTAAAAACACAGGAAATATGCTAGGATACTTTTATTTAAGATTTCACCATCATGTTTGAAAAAATCCTGATTGCTAACCGCGGTGAGATTGCTTGCCGTATTATTAAAACAGCACAGAGACTTGGCATAAAAACTGTGATTGTCTATTCTGAAGCAGATGCCGATACTCAGGCAGTTTTGCGAGCTGATGAAGCGTATTGTATTGGTCCTGCTCCCAGCACAGAAAGCTATTTAAACATTCAAAAAATTATTGCTGCTGCTAAAATCTCTGGAGCACAGGCCATTCATCCAGGTTACGGTTTTCTATCCGAAAATCCGGAAATGGCCAAAGCCTGCAAACAAGCAGGCATCATTTTTATCGGCCCGCCTGCGAGAGCAATCGAAGCCATGGGTTCAAAAAGCGCTGCAAAAAAACATATGGAATCTTCCAGCATTCCTGTTATACCCGGTTATCACGGCAGTGAGCAAAGTCCTGAAAAATTATTGGCTGAAGCACGCAAAATAGGTTTTCCTGTACTCATTAAAGCATCCAGCGGCGGCGGTGGAAAAGGCATGCGGACTGTATTGTCAGAAAATGAATTTCTTGATGCCTTAAATAGTGCAAAAAGGGAAGCACTGACAAGCTTTGGCGATGACATGATTTTAATTGAAAAATGGCTGCTGGAACCTCGTCATGTTGAGATCCAGGTTTTTTGCGACAACCAAGGTCAGGGCATTTATCTTTTTGAGCGCGATTGCTCCATCCAGAGACGGCACCAGAAAATTATTGAGGAAGCACCAGCACCCCATTTAAAAAACTCAGTAAGAGAAGCTATGGGCAAAGCCGCTGTTCAAGCTGCTTTGAGTATTGGTTACATCGGTGCTGGTACGATTGAATTTCTTCTCGACAAAGATGAACAATTCTATTTCATGGAGATGAACACCCGATTGCAGGTAGAACATCCCGTTACCGAAATGATTACCAGACAAGATCTTGTAGAATGGCAGTTCAAAATCGCCTGTGGCGAGAAACTTCCGCTTGCCCAAAAGGAACTTTCCATCCGTGGACACGCCATTGAAGCCAGAATTTATGCTGAAGATCCCAAACAGCAATTTATGCCTTCCGTAGGACGTCTTTTTTACCTTAAACCGCCGAAAGAAACAGATAACATACGCTTAGATACTGGTTTCGTTGAAAATGACACCATCACTCCATATTACGATCCTATGATTGCCAAACTGATCGTCTGGGGAGAAGATAGAAACACTGCGCTTCGCCGCTTACTGCAAGCATTAAACCAATACCATATTATCGGCGTTAAAAATAATATTGCCTTTCTGAAAAAAATTATTGAACATGCTTCTTTTAAAGAAGGCCGCCTCTCAACGCATTTTATTACCGAACACGAGCAATCGCTTTTACGCCTTGAAGAAACATTGCCTCCCGAATACCTTATCCTGGCTTGTCTTGTTAAACTGCATACGCATCAATCCGCATCGCAGGATCCCTGGGACGGTGCCTGGCAAATGAATCTTCCCGTCAAATGCACTTTCACTTGGCTATATGAAGATCAACAGTATCCAATTAACACGGAAATGCAGGAAGGAAAGTGGATCTTTGAGATAAATAATCAAGTTTATCCTATTGAACATTATTATCAAAAAAATGACGAGGCCATTCTACAAGTTCATCAAAAACATATTCATGCCGATATTTTCTGTTCGCTTGATCATATTCATCTTTTCACTGAGAAAGGACTTTTTTCTTTTACAGAATATCGTCTGGAAAACGCCTATTCTCAAGAAGAGCATTCAGAAAATCAATTAACCGCACCTATGCCAGGAACTGTTGTTGCTGTCTACGTAACTGTTGGGCAAAGCGTTCAGCAAGGTGATAAACTTATCGCTATTGAAGCCATGAAAATGGAACATACCCTGTTTGCTCCTCATGCAGGAATAGTCAAGGCTATCTATTTTGATACCGGAAAACAGGTTGCTGAAAGCGATGAATTAATGCATATTGAACATACTCAATAAACTCTGAAAAAAACGCTCGGAGAAACATTAAATCTCACAGACAACTTCTCTATGTGATTGAGTGTCAATTTTCGTTCACCGCTTAAAATCTTGGAAACAAGCGATTGACTACCGATTTCAGGCAGATCATTCTGGGATAGGTGATGCTGCTCCATCAAAAAAGACAATACTTCATGAGATTCAACTTTAGGCATTATATACCCGAGACCTTTGAAAATGCTCAGTCTTCCCCGTCATTCCCGCGCAAGCGGGAATGACATCAGGGGGAAAGTTTACATTTCAAAGTAACTTCAGTATATAAGATCTTTTTTCATAAGTTTCAATATACTCAAGTACAAGCGTCAATAAACCCGCTGCCGAAACTCATAATCAATTTCCGTAATTAATCTATATTTACTGTGATGTTCAACTTTTAAGAAGCAGCATAAATTGCGCTTTATTTACACAATGGCGTCATTCCCGCGTAGGCGGGAATCCAGATCTAAACCAGTTTTTCATACCAATCTTCCCATGTAGGATTAAACTTTTCAATGAGATTCATTTTCCATGCTCGTTTCCATTTCTTTATCGCCTTTTCTCTAGCAATGGCCGTTGGGAAATCCGCATGAAATTCAAAATAAACAAGCCGATGAACTTGATATTTTTCTGTGAATCCTTCTAATACACTATCTTTGTGTTCCCAAATTCTTCGAGTTAAATCACCCGTGACACCTGTATATAATGTACCATTGCGTTGGCTTGCTAAAACATAAACAGCGGGTTGCTTCATTTTTCTTTTCTCCTGGATTCCCGCCTACGCGGGAATGACGCTGTGGTTAAACAAATATCGAAGAACACAACACTTCACTGTAGCTTTCAATTTTTCAAAATACAAAACTTAGTAGTAAAAATCTTACCTTCCAGGTAAAATCTGCAGCATGTTAACACAATTCTTTATCGTTGGTTTTATTATGCTGTGTTCAGCAGCTTTACCTGGACCTGATTTTGCCATCGTTACTAAAAATGCGCTTCTTTATTCCCGACGGGCAGGCATTTTTACCTCCTTGGGCATTGGCGCAGCACTTATCATACATATGGCCTATTGTTTATTAGGATTGGCTGCCGTCATACGGCAATCCCCCGTCGTTTTTCACTCCATTCAATTCCTGGGCGCACTTTATTTAATTTACCTTGGGATACAGTTATTACGGGCCCATTCCAGCGCGTTAAAAATGCCTGCAAAAGACCTCAGAGCCATCACCCACGATCTGCCAATATTCACCGCATTTCGACAAGGTTTTTTCTGCAATCTTTTTAATCCCAAAGCAACGCTGTTTTTCCTTACTTTCTTTACAGCGATCATCACACCAAAAACCCCTTTTTATGTCAGTTTTACTTATGCAGCAGAGATGGTTCTGATTGCGGTTATCTGGTTTTGTACATTATCCTATTTACTTTCTCACCCAGTCGCAACCTCCCTGCTTCAGAATGCAAGAACAGCAATTGAGAAAATTCTCGGCTTAGTCTTAATTGGAATGGGGATTGCTGTGTTTTTCTTAGGGTAAATCACCTGAGCGATTCAAAAACTCTTGCTGCAGCATCCAGTGTTTTCTCTATATCGGCCGTTGTATGTGCCGAAGACATGAAATACGCTTCATAAGCTGAAGGCGGCAGATAAATATGCTCCTTGAGCATAGCATGGAAAAAAGACTTAAAATAATCTCTGTCAGACTGAGTAACATCTTCTAAATTTTTAATGGCTTCCTGATTAGCAAAACACACCCCAAACATGGCGCCTGCCTGGCTTACCACGATCGGCACATTGTGTGCTTTCGCCTGCTCTTCAATGCCTTGCATCAATTGCTGCACCAAAGCAGATATTGTCTCAAAAAAACCTGCTTTACTGATAATGTCCAATGCAGCAAGCCCTGCTGTCATCGCAATAGGATTGCCCGATAAAGTCCCTGCCTGATACACAGGACCTTTAGGCGCCAGACATTCCATGAAAGCCTGTGGCCCGCCGACTGCGCCGACAGGCAAGCCGCCTCCAATCACTTTCCCCAAACACGTTAAATCTGGTTTAATGTTAAAATATCCCTGAGCACCGCCTAAACCGACACGGAATCCCGTCATCACTTCATCAAAAATCAGAATGGCATTGTAATCATTACAAAGCTTGCGAAGCCCCTCTAAAAAACCAGGCAAAGGCAGCACACACCCCATATTGCCCGCAACAGGTTCAACAATAATTCCGGCAATTTCATGAGGATACTGCTCAAATAAACGCTCAACAGCTTCAAGGTCATTAAACGGTGCAACTAGCGTATGCTCAACCGCTTCCTTGGGTACACCCGCAGAATCAGGAACACCTAAAGTTAAAGCACCCGATCCTGCTTTCACTAAAAGGCTGTCATGATGCCCATGATAACAACCTTCAAACTTAATGATTTTTGGTTTAATGGTCAAAGCTCGAGCCATTCTTAAAGCTGTCATCGTCGCTTCCGTACCCGAATTCACCATTCTTACCATCTCGATAGCAGGCATTAATTCTGTTATTTTTCTGGCTAACTGGACTTCAAGCTCTGTCGGAGCACCAAAGCTTGTACCATTTTCAACCGCCGTTTTCAAAGCCTCAACGATAACGGGGTGGGCATGGCCTAAAATGGAAGCCCCCCATGAACCCACATAATCCAGATAAGCAGCACCGTCAGAACTATATAAACAAGCCCCTTTACCCCGCTCAAAGAAAATGGGTTCACCACCCACTCCGTTAAAAGAGCGTACCGGCGAATTCACACCGCCTGGAATATATTTTACGGCTTCTTGAAAAAGTTGATGGGAAGATGTCATTTATTTATCCTCTTATTTATTCATACATTCATCGAGCAATTTATAGCTGAGCCATCCCCTGAATTTTTTTGGCATGCAGCAGAAACAAATTCAAGAGATCCCTGCGAATTTCATAGACATTGTTAGCCCTAATTATTATAATTATCCGTCTAATAGGCATTTTAATCAAGAAAAAGTCCCGGTGGCACAGTGGATAGCGCGGCCCCCTCCTAAGGGGCAGGTCGCAGGTTCGAATCCTGCCCGGGACGCCACTTCGATCATGCAGCTTATAGTTTTATACTCCTGCACAATTGTGCAGAAGACCGCTGCATCAACTTTATTTGCCTTTACCTTTGTTAACTATCTCATCAGTAATTGCTTTAATCTCTCTGTCAAAATCAGATTCAAAAAGGCGATCTTGAATAACGCGGTATCTTTCAAACTCGCTTTCTGCATGGTCTTTAGCAATTTTTGTGCTAATTTTTCCTGCGTCTTTTAATATGTCGCGCGCATCCAGATCGAGAAGCTTGTCTAGCTGTATAGCCCAGTCTTCCATCGTCATTGGCATTTTGCGTTTAGCACGACCTTCAGCTAACTCTAAGTAGGCATTGACAATCCGGCCAAGAGAATCTAATTCACCTGCCGATAGGTAGTTTTTTGCAATTGATACATCTGTCTTAAGAATTTTGCCATTTGGGCTATTTTCCCAAGTGGTAAGACCCATGTGCTGTTTATTGCTATCAGCGCGTTTAGAGTTGATGCGATAACCAACTGATATGATAACATCAAGGTTGTACAGCCGAGAATTGTATTTTTTTCCATCAGACGCAGTTATTAGGAATTTCCTAATAACTGAATTTTGATCAAGTTCCTGAGATTTAAATATATTTTTAAGATGCTCATTAATTGTGGGGATGGTGACATCAAACAATTCCGCCATCAGCTTTTGGGTCAACCAAATAGTCCTGTCCTCATAACGCACTTCAATGCCGCTTTCACCTGCCTGCTGCGTAAAAACCAGAAACTCCGCGGTGCTATTGCGAATAGTAAGTACGTGCCGCGGCTTGTCCGCGGCATCCAGAGAAATATTTGAATTATGGACCACATCGGGCATTCTTATTGGGACTTGCTTAAAAGCATGCTATGATAAACTTTTTTATATTTGAGGAAACTTTGTCTATGACCACTAAAGTAATTGTTCCTTCTGAAGGTAAAACCATTAGCCTCAATGCGGATTATTCGCTGAATGTACCTGATTGTCCGATTATTCCTTTCATTGAAGGTGATGGCATTGGTGTGGATATTACACCAGTAATGAAAAAAGTGACCGACGCTGCGGTTGAAAAAGCTTACCAGGGTAAACGTAAAATTGCCTGGATGGAGGTTTATGCCGGTGAAAAAGCAGTAAAGGTATATGGAGACGATCAATGGCTTCCAGAAGAAACGCTTGAAATGATTAAGCGCTATGTTGTAGCCATTAAAGGACCATTAACAACACCAGTCGGCGGAGGCATTCGTTCATTAAATGTGGCTATTCGCCAAATTCTGGATTTATATATTTGCCTGCGTCCTGTCCGCTATTATTCGGGCACACCAAGTCCTTTGAAAGAACCCTGGAAAACGGACATGGTAATTTTTCGTGAAAACTCGGAAGATATCTACGCGGGTATTGAATGGCAAGCTGATACGCCAGAAGCGAAACGTGTTATTGCCTTTCTAAAAGATGAAATGGGCGTTAAAAAAATTCGTTTTCCGGAACATTGCGGTATTGGTATTAAACCTGTTTCGCAAGCAGGAACTCACCGTTTGGTAACAGCTGCTATTCAATATGCCATTGATAACGATAGAGATTCTGTTACGTTAGTCCATAAAGGTAACATCATGAAGTTTACAGAAGGCGCTTTCAAAGATTGGGGATACCAAACAGCGCGAGAACAATTTGGTGCTGAACTTTTGGACGGCGGCCCGTGGCAAGTATTAAAAAACCCTAAAACAGGTAAAAAAATCATCATTAAAGATGTGATTGCTGATGCTTTCTTGCAGCAAATTTTGCTGCGGCCTGAAGAGTATAGTGTTATTGCAACGCTGAACCTCAATGGTGACTATATTTCTGACGCTTTAGCAGCACAGGTTGGCGGTATTGGCATTGCGCCTGGTGCGAATATTGGTGATGGTGTGGCTGTATTTGAAGCCACTCACGGTACAGCACCAAAATACGCCGGCCAGAATAAAGTTAATCCAGGTTCCATTATTTTATCTGCTGAAATGATGCTGCGCCATTTAGGATGGAAAGAAGCGGCCGATTTGGTTGTAAAAGGCGTTTCCAAGGCAATTGAATCCAAAAGAGTAACTTACGATTTAGAGCGTCTGATGGATAATGCAACATTGGTGAGCTGCTCAGGCTTCGGTGATGCGATTATCGAGGGATTAAGCTTGTAAAAGGCAGATTCCGGCTCCTGTTTTCGACAGAAGCCGGTCAACGCAAAACAATACATAAAAACCATTTGCGATTAACCAATTTACCTACCAATCTTTTATACTTTCTATGTCATCTTTACGGATAACTTTAATCTCCTCAGGCAGCTCACCTGGCTTAAATGTGCTTCCCGAAAGAATATATAATCGTGTATAACCTCTTTCGTGCAGTTCTTTGGCAAGTTTTACTCCCCTGATTCCGGATCTAAAGTGATTATCCAAATAAATTCGCGTATCTTTGGGATATCGGGTAACTTCCTCCATGAATTCTTTAGGATCTTCAAAATAATCCACTTTGTTATCACTGAACGCATACCGAATCAAATCTTTTGCAAGCCCAGCGTCGTCATCTACCAGGATTGCATCAACCTGTTTGAGTTCTTCTGATGCACCTTTGTGAATATCTATTTCTTCAGTAATAAAAATCGGAATTTCAGGAGCCAGCTGCTTCGGTAGAACTTTGGTACCCAAGCTCACTGCCTGCTCACGGATAACTTCATTGGCATAATAGCTGGTAACCAGAATAGAACGTTTTACCTTGACCTTTTCAATCACATCCAACCCGTTCAGGTCCTGCTTTAACAGCTTAAAATCTGTCAATAAAAAAACCTGCGGCTTCTCTTCCTCAGATAAGCCGCAAATAAAATCAACCGCATCATGACCCATTTCAAAATGCTTCACTTGCATTTCAGGCGCTTCTTTTAAAATCGTCTCGAGACGGGTATCCCATGCTGCATGAATAGACCAATCGTCGTCTAAAATAACAATAATATCCTTGGGTATTAATGGAATAGCTTCAGCAATCCAATTGGGCGCCTTAATGCGGGGAAAAGTTAACGTAATCTCTGTACCTTGCCCTACGATCGAATGAATTTTCATTTCTCCACGGTTACGACTCAATGCTTCCCGCACCTGAGTTAAACCAATACCATGCCCATCTGATTTTCCTTGTGTTACAGCAATACGATTCATAATTTTTTCGGCCACTTCGGGCGGCATACCTTTGCCGTTATCCACTATCGTCACTTTCACCCAATCGGCAGCAGCATTCATTTTGATAACCACCCTTCCTCTTTGTCCTTCAAAGGCATCCACTGCATTATTTATCAAATTCGATATCATGCGTTTAAAAGCAGATAACTCTACACGCACAAAGGCAAACTAACTTGTTCTGTCAAAATCATGAATAAATTTCACTGGATGATCTTTGTATTGAAACTTCTTATCAGTAAGACTTTGCAGCAAAACAGCGGACAATAAAGCAGACTGCCGTTCTTCCGGCAAAGAAGAATTTTCATCCTCATTGGGTTGATACTGCTTCAGCAAGTTATTCGCATATCATTAATGTTCATTGCCGCCTCTCTTAAAGCAATACGCTCCATTTCAGGCATGGCATTACAAGATTCTACAATCATTAATAAACATGCCAAAGGCGACCGGATATCGTGCACCACTTGCTCCGCAGACTGGGTAAAACGCAACTGTCCCTCCAATTGCTGGATCTTCTGCTCAGCATTTTCCAACTTTAATTGTTCTGCCTGCTTTTCGGAGGTAATATCAATAGAGAGTCCAACAATTGTAACACTTGTACGCCCAAAATGATTTAAAAAAACACAAAATATGTTATAATTGGCTTTTTGATATCACTAATTTAACGATAATGGAGCGTGAATATATGCCTAGAAAATCTGCGATAGAGATTTTAGTATGGGAACCCAATCCTGCGATCCCTCTTGATAAAAGAGGTGTGCATGAGAATCTTTGGATAAAGCAACGATTTGAACAATACGTTTCAATAGGCGTATTTGTAGGTGACGCTGGTTTAAGATATTATCGTTTTGAACAAGTTGGTAGAGAGCCCGGGCCTCGAATGTATAGTAGTTTAGCGGAGCTTAGAGAGGAAGAGGGGCTGGAAGAGGTATTCGCAGGTAAGCCTAAATTATTTGTTATGGGACACGCCCGTGGTAATTATTATGGGTTGGGCAATTATCCTCAAGAAATAAATGAGGAAAATTTCAACAAAATCGTCACCGATTTTGTACATGCTTCGCCCGAGCAACAAGGTAAAATTTCTGTTACCTTGGAAGCTTGCAACACAGATAATCTTGAACAAGCTGTGAGAGGAGGCCAGGAAAAAACATTTTTAGAAAGATTATCCGCTACATTTCCAAACATTACTGTTCAAGGGACTGGGCCTTGGAGCCCTAATGAGCCACAGACCGGCTATAGGGCGTCTGGTGGTTTTCCGACGTTAAATGCACCAATAACATCAATGGGCGGCAGTATTTGGAAAAGTGGTAACCGTGTCATTTTTCATCATAATGGTGTTCAAATGGCAGTGAGAAAATCGAAATTTGCTTCACAGGAAACAGCGAAAGCATTAAAAATTAACACCGTAGACTATGCACGTGCAGTACTGGAAAATGCTGCACTGGAAAACAGTGCAGCCTTATTCACGGAAGTATGCATGCGCCGAGATGTGCTGAAAATTGAAGACTTAGAAAAAATTTCTGGGTTTCCGGCGTCTCAAGGAAATGCAGATGCGTCAAGGACTGTTGCCTTGAGGGAGCAAGAATCGCAAATAATCGCGCAAGAGAAAAGACGTTATATTTTACGTGTGACAGCGGCAGTAGAACGTGCGGAACGCGACGAAGTGACCGAGAGAGATTTACTGATCATTGCCTTAGGTCTGCAAGACCAATGCGTATTTGAAGGGCATGAAGCCTTGCTGGATCGGATCGCAGATAATCCAGAGTTATTATCATTGCTTATGGTAAGTTGTGGCAAGGTTCTCCTTGCAAGTCCCAATAATGATAATGCCATTGATTGGCTATTGTCCAAGGGTGCAGATATTAACAGTACTGATGTAAAAGGTATGACCGCATTGCATTATGCGGTACAGAATTTTTTCAATTATCGTGCAGAACCACTGCATCTTATTGAAACGCTATTAGAGCACGGTGCCGATCGAGAGGCTGCCAATGCGGAGAGGGAAACCCCGAGGACGCTGGCAGAAAAGCATACCCAAGATTCAAGAATGGTGTATGGAGATGCATTGCTCAGCCTATTAAATAGAGGACCACAACTGGAAGGATTGGTTGCTTCCGATTCGACGGGCTCAGTACAAGATATGACCTCCTATAGTGTTATTGCAAGGCAACTCGGCTCTATTGCTGCTGCACCAGCTGTCGCAGAATCTGCAGTGTTAGAGACAAAAGAGGAAGTAGTGAAAATAGAGAGAAAGGTGGAAGAACGTAGCTCAACTCCTGATGCTCTCGATGATGATGTTTTTTCTCCACCGCGTCCACCGAGTAAATAAAAAGCTGGGACAAATTAGTGCGATGATAGATATTATTTATTACTGCATTACCAGCACTATAAATGAAGGTCCTGCAACAGCACAAAGACTTGCAACTGTGACTAGCAGGATTAGAAGAATAGCAGGAAAATAATAGATGAAATTAGCTTGGCTCACAGATATTCATCTTAATTTTATCAATGATGTTGCTCGGCAAAAGTTCTATCAGGAAATTGTTAATACAGAATGTGATGGTGTTGTCATTAGTGGTGATATCGCAGAAGCACCATGTTTAGTAGATATACTAAATGAAATGAAAAACCACATTAATAAACCCATTTATTTCGTATTAGGTAATCACGATTATTACAGAGGACAAATTAACGAAATTCGTAATGCGATCACTATGTTAACTAAAGAACATAGCATGTTATTTTGGTTGCCTGCATCAGGAATGCAGAAATTAGATAACGATACAATTTTAATTGGTCAGGACGGATGGGCAGATGGTCGCTTGGGTGATTTCGAAAATAGCCGAGTTGTACTCAATGATAGCAGGTTAATTGCTGATTTATTCCATGAAAAAATTCTTGGCAAATATCAGTTGCTAGATAAGATGCAGAAATTAGCGGATGCGGATGCAGTGGAGCTGCAAAATACTTTAGAGCATGCAGTTAGCAAGAATCCAAAAAAAATAATTGTACTAACACATGTTCCACCATTCAAAGAAGCTTGTTTGCATAAAGGAGAAATAAGTGGAGATGATTGGCTGCCTTATTTTAGTTCGAAAGTAATTGGTGATGTACTGACTGCTGTTGCTCAACAAAATCCTGAAGTTGAATTTTTAGCATTATGCGGCCATACGCATAGTGAAGCGAATATCCGCTACAATAATTTAAACATTGAAGTTGGCAACGCTGAATATTACCAGCCACAAATTCAGAAAACTATATTGATTTAATTAAGAAAGGCTATAGTGCAGGTGCAGCCCTAAATTTGGATCATCTTAAGAGGAAATCCCATAATTTTCAATGAGGTGGCACCTGAGGGATCTCTTATATTGACCCTCTTTATGATGACAGATACCATAATATGGAACTTAGCAATTATGAATTATTCCAGAAGGATTTTGTTAGATCTAAGCCAATGTTTAATGGCGTAAAACTCCAATTAAAAAGACACCCCCTTACTGCAAATAAAGAAGCTACCTTTTGGCATATAATTACTGAAGGAAAAGTTGAGAGTGAAAGGACTCCTTGTATGAGGAGATGTGAACGTATCTGGTGGCCAAAACCTGTCATTGAAAATTCCCAGGATCCTTCTTTAAAAGTGTGGTCAGAATTGAAAAATGGAGAAAAAAGAATACATTTATGGTTCGAATCTGAAGCTTATTTAGTTGTGTTAATAGAAAGAGGAGGTTATATACCCGTGATCTTTGGATGATATAGGATTTTAAGATGGTGGAGGCGGCGGGAATTGAACCCGCGTCCGCAGAGCCTACGCTCTTGGTTCTACATGTGTAGTCTTGTCTTTATTTTTTAACCATTCATTTTCCGACAGACAGGAGATGAACGGCGATTTCTCTTAAGTTAACGATAAAGCCGAGAAAAGTCTTTATCGCGAGTTTATGTAATATTACTCCCCAACAAAACCCATAAACCAATCTTGTTGAGAAGAGTACCGGTTCTTAGGCGGTACATTGTGGTGAATGCTTAAGCAGCGATTGCGCCGCCTTCAACTCCACCTGCAAAGTTTTCATCGTTTGCATTTATATTTAGCGCAACATTTGTTAACGAGGGTAGTTACAATTCCCCGACACGCTCTTCGAGTTTCGCGAACCACGTCGAAACCAGGTCGCCCCCATGACAATAATTATAGCACGGTTTTTAGGAAATTATGCATTTAAACGGCGAATTTGCCGGCCATTTTGGTCGAAATTGGCAGGATCAAGCCATTTTTCCAATTTTGCTTTGATATCCGGCCATTCAGAGTCAATGATGGAGAACCAGGCTGTATCTCGGTTCCGGCCTTTGAAAACGTTAGCTTGCCTGAAAATACCTTCGAATTGAAAGCCTAAACGCATTGCCGCTTGTCGCGAGGCTGCATTAAGGGCATTACATTTCCATTCATATCGGCGATACTTTAATTCGTCAAAGATGTAAGCCATCATTAAATACATGGCTTCTGTAGCTGCCGGGGTTTTCTTTAATACTGAGGAATAATGCAGGCTGCCAATTTCAATCACTCCATGCTCTGGATTAATACACATATAAGCACATATGCCAACAGGCAGGCAGGTTTTAATATCCAGTATGGCATAGGGTAACATGCCCTCTTTGGATAAGATTGTCTGGATCCATTGCTGAAATTCATTGAGCTGGAAAAAAGGACCTTCGGAAAGATAAGTCCATAGTTCACCCTGGTTGTCTTTCCAGAGTGCTTCGAATAATGCTGCTGCATGTTTATTTATTTCCAAAGGTTCGAGGAGAGTATATCTTCCCTGCATTATCTTTTTTTGTGGTTTTTGACGAGGTGTCCAGTTTTCTATGATTTTATCAACGGGCTGATGAAATTCATTAATATCATAAGACATTTTTTTTGTGCCCTTTTTGAATGGTTCGCCAGCCTTTTATAAACATCTCTGAACCGACATAAAGGAGAATGAAGGAAACTATCCAGTTCATGAGTTTTAGATCCATACTTTTTACAATGAAAAGTGCGGTTACGCATCCTAGGATACCACCAATAGCCAAAAACAATGAGGCTTTTTTTGCATACTGCCCTGTGTTGATAAATTCGACAGAGGAAAGTGCTATGCCAGCCGCTGCGCCAGACATCATAATGGGGTAAATGGATTTGGTATTCATGCCTAAAAGTAAGAATAAGGCGAGCGTCGGCGCAAAAAACCCAAGTCCCCACGCTTGCAGCATTCCAATGATAAACTCCCCAATACAACCAATAATAAGAAAAATACCTGTAACGCCAATGGTTCCTTCCAAAACAGCCTCAGGATGCGTTAACATTTTATAGAGCTGCATGATGCCTACGGCAATTAAAATGCCTCCCAGTACAAGGCGGACCTTATCTTCTGAAAATCCTGAGATCACTTTGGCACCAATCCAGCCGCCAATTGCCGCCGCAATGCTGGTCAGAAAAAGTGTCAGGGGTTCTATGGGAATAATGGTCATACTGACGTAAGACTCAATGACCGTAGGCAGTGCGCCAACGCCAACAGCCAGCGTACCTGGCAGCAATTGGTCAGGAATCTGCTTGCCTATTCGGTTAAGTGCGATGGTAACCGCATAGCTTCCAACTCCGAGGGCATCACAAAAATCCGCAATAAATCCCATACCAAAATTGACTGCGGGATTAATTTTTTCAGGAAGGTGAGACCAGTGCTTATATAAATCCCTGCCCATCATAATAGCGACTACGCCGCCGCCTAAAGTAAGGAGAATTT